>Ga0207660_10000195_pt1 | contig 38741 bp, 26 predicted proteins | sample KBSC73BmetaG_FD_184335 | JGI IMG/M metagenome (GOLD analysis project Ga0207660, IMG submission 184335) | Corn rhizosphere microbial communities from Kellogg Biological Station, Michigan, USA - KBS C7-3B metaG (SPAdes) (version 2) | ecosystem: Host-associated > Plants > Roots > Rhizosphere ... | reverse complement strand
AGCCCGCCGTCGATGCTGATATTGGGCGTGAAGGCCACACTTGCCATCGCATTCGCGTAGAGCTGAACGGCGAAGGGATTTTGCGGATCGAACAGCGATTGACGGTACCCGGGCGCCACGGAGTAATCGAACTTGGGATATTCGATGAGGTTGTCCGTATGCAGGAACGCCTCTTTTTCCGAAACGGGCCGCACCTCGGTCAGAGGCCATAGATCATAAGCCGAGCCATGGAGATTCAAGGTGCGCTCAACATCGGAGCGGCTCAGGGTGACGGCGTTGGTGGGCAGGAAGTTCGTTACATCGACAAGCCGGAATTCTTCGACTGCAGAAGGCGCATCGGCCATCAATATGCGCAGCAAACGTCCCATTGCCTCGGTGTTGTTGAGATAGGTCTTGTTGATGAATGCCAGCTTGATGCGGCGGTCTTCTATGGCGAGCGCAGTGACTTCCAGCCCCTGATCTTTCGCAGATTGGATGATCCTGCTTCTCAGGTCCGCAACATCCGCCGTGGCCGTTGGAGCGGCGTCCTCGGGAGATGGAATGGTCGGCGTCGGCACTGCATCGGCGATCATGCTCTCGCCGGCGTTCTGCGTATCCTGCGACTCAACCGATTGCTCAACCAAAGTTTTTCTGGCCACAGGAGTCTTGCAGATGGTGACGGTTTTTTCTCCTCGCGAGAACACGATCTCGTCAAAGCCCGCAGCCCGCGCAGCGCGCGACAGTTCATCCATCTCGCCACAAGAAAGCGATTTGGCACCATGTTTCACGTCCACGAGAAGATCGTCGCCAAAGCTTTCCACATTTTCGACGTCGAGGCGGCGATAGGTGGCGTTCTCGAACAAGCTGTCGGCGAGAGAGGGCTGCGGCGTAACCGGTGCCATCGGCGCGGTCGGCAGTGCCGCGATCTGCGGGGCTGGCTTTCCGAAGGGATCGTTACTGTAGAAGTGCGTCGTGTCCTGGATCAGACCCAGGACCGCGTCCTTGCGCTCTTCCGGAGATCGAATTTGCGAAGGAACGGGCGCAGCGCCGATCGCCGGGCCGGGTGTGCTCGTTATGGGATTGAAATGGATGGTGAGGCGAACGCCAAACTGCGAGCCGTAAAGCCAACCTCCGCCAATCTGCACGCCGGGCATCGGCTCATAGGAGAGGCCGAAGTTCAGTGGCGAACGGATGTGAACTTTCCCGGTTGCCGTCTGGGCGGTGTATTTGTCGCCGCTGAGCTCGCCGATCAGGCGCAATCCGTCGATCGGCGTGTCCCATGTAAGCCCGCCGAAGACACCGACATGCGGTCCATGGAAAAATTGTTTCAAGTCCGGAGCGCCACCGACGCCGAAACTTGTGTCGATCGTTTTGAAGCTCGGAAAAATCAGAGCAAGCGGATTTTCAAATGTGCCGGTATCGCCGAACCTGCGCCAACCGATTCCGAACGTCGTGTCGACATCTCCGAACCGTTTCGAGCCGACGAGATATTCCGCGCCAAACGCACCGGTGCCCAGAATGTCCATCGCGCCGATTGCGATCGAAGGCCAGAAGTCATCTTCCTGTTTGAGCCGGATTTTGAAACCCAGACTGCGGTCATAAAGGTCGAAATTCGGCAGATAGGTGTCGATACGCGCATATCGGAAGGTTGCCTCCAGCCAGGGCAAGGCTTGAAAGCCGAGTGCATATCGATCCATCGCTGGCGTGGTCGAAACCGTCATCGAGATTTCGCCATCGGGCATGAAGCGCGCGCTCGGCATTTCGAGCAGGCCGACCTGACCGTAGAGATTCTCCGAGTTGGGCGGGGCGACGCCGAGTGTACGCGCGCTGGCGCTTGGCGTTGTGGAGGCGATCGCGAGGAGCGCGGTCAAGACACACGCAGAACAAGCGCGTAGCTTTCGCTGCCAGCGGACGTGCAAACCCGCCCGGGCAAGCCTATGCGCTCCCTTCGCCATTCCGCCGAAACGCCCTTGTTCGCTGACGGCCGGAACTTGCCGGAAGAGGTTAAAAAGGTCAAATAATCGTGGCGCTTAGCGCAACTACGCCTTCACTCAAACTGAGAGGGTGTGTTAAGGGGTGACCTGGCCGGGTGTGGAATTTGTCGAGGAAATCATGCGGGACGTTAAAGTGACGGGTTCGTCCAGCGCGGGCGGCCGAAAGGCTGCCTTTTCGCGGCTTTTCCGATTTGTTGGGCTGCTGTTCATCTTCGCTGGAACGTGCGCGCTCCAGGCTGATGCGCAGAGCACCGGCAACACGTCTCTTCTCGATCAGTTGCTGCAGTCTACGCAGCAAGGCAACGGCGGTATTCCGTCCCTGCTCAATCGATACTCTCCGAACGGACAGCTTCCCGGCGGTGGTGGTCAATATTTGCAGCCTTACACGACGCCGCAGACGCAAGGTCAGAATCAGGCGCAGGGTGGTCAACCGGCCCAAAATGTCTTTTTACCCGTTTCGCGGTTGGAACAAATCATGTCGGACCGCGCGGGTGTTCGCTTGCGCCAATTCGGGTACGAGCAGTTTGGTGTTTCCGGCCAGATTCCCGTGCCGCAATCGGGCGCGTTACAAGACGACTACGTGCTGGGTCCGGGTGACGAAATTGTCATCTCGCTTCGAGGTCAGGAAAACAGCGAATTCCGCGCAGCAGTCGATCGCGACGGGCGGGTACTTCTGCCGCGGCTCAGTCCGATCATGGCAGCAGGGCGCACTCTCGGTGATTTTCGCCGCGATGTACTCGACGCTATCCATCGGGCCTACATCTCGACGCAAGCCTTCGTGACAATAGGCGCGCTTCGCCAAGTAAGTGTCGCTGTTGTCGGTGAGGTCAACAATCCCGGCGTCCGCCTGATGAACGGCTTATCGACGGCATCTGACGCGATTTTGCTTTCCGGGGGCATAAAAAAAACCGGTAGCCTGCGCAATGTACACATCATCAGGCATGGCCGCTCGATCCCTGTGGATCTGTACGCATATCTAACCGATCGCGGCCACACGCGATCCGTGCAATTGACTGAAGGCGACAGGATTGTGATTCCTGCGCTCGGACGGACCGTTGCGATCACAGGCTGGGTACGCCGCCCAGGCATTTATGAACTGGCACCCGGCACGGGTGCGATCACTGCGCGTTCCGCCTTGCAGTTGGCCGGCGGCACGGAGGTTCGGGGTCGCTATCGACTGTCGGTTCTGCATATCGAAAATGACGGCGGAACTAAGCTAGTTCCTGTTACTGAAGGCAGCACCGTCCGCGACAGCGAAATTCTCTTTGTTCAGCCGGGCGCGAGCGAGACGGAAAGTCAGGCGACTCTATCCGGCGGCACGCCGCTTGCCGGTCGTTACTCCTTGGGGAAATCGTCGTCGCTTGCAGAGGTTTTGAAAGAACCCGGCGCGCTTGGAAGTAATCCGTATTCGTTGTTCGGCGTTATTGCCCGGCGCGATTCAGTCACTCTCCTTCGTGAATTGGTTCCTTTTACCCCGGTGGCGGTAGTGAAGGGGCGGGAGAATGTCGAATTGCAGGGCGACGACATCGTGCGTGTCATCTCGATGAGAGAATCGCGCCTTCTGTCGGCTGTGGTTCGGGCATTCCAAGAACGGCGGACGTCTGCGGAAGAACTCGCGCGCGCGCCGGCTTCGTCCGAAAGATCGGATGCGTCGCAAGGCACCGCTGCGAACCCGCAACCGTTGCCTTCTCAACTTCTTTCCACCGCTCAAGCGGCGGATTCCGGACTTTTGCAAAGTACGCCTTGGTTTTTACGCCAGAACGGCGGTTTGAAAGACGAGCGCCAGGATGTGGCGGAGCTTTCAAGCATGGTGTTGGGTGAGGGGGGCATCCTCGTCGATCCGAAGGCGAATCAAACACCGCAACAGGCGGGCACAACGCCGGCCAACGGGACGACGGCCCAGCCCGGGCAGGAGAACGCCCTGCTCGGAATCTCGCCCGATATGCTGCTCGCCCAGAACTACGAGGACCAAGAGCTGCGACCGGGGCAAATCGCGTCCAATCGCGAAGCCAGAACGTTCGGTGATTTCGCCAAGCAGTTGAAAATCGATCCGCTCGTTCTGATGCATTTCCTTATCGATCATCAGGCGACCATAAGCGGCGCTGTGCGCGGCGCGGGCGACTATCTCGTTGGTCCCGATGTCGATCTGCAATCGCTGGTCGCCGCCGCGGGCGGCACCTCCGGCTGGGCGGATGAGAGCGGTGTCGAAGTGATTTCGACGACTGTAGACGTTACCGCCGGGAGCTCTCATACGACGCGCCAGTTGCTTCCTTTACGACAATCAGGCCTTTCCAGCTACCTCGTAAAGCCACATGACGAAATCCGCTTCAGCCAGGTCTATGCGACGGTAGGCAACGGTTCGGTAACGCTACAAGGGGAGGTTCGTTCGCCCGGCAACTACCGCATTGAGAAGGGGGAACGGCTTTCGGAATTGCTGCTACGCGCTGGCGGCCTTTCCGACGTAGCCTATCCATATGGCACCGTGTTTCTACGCAAATCCGTAGCCGCGATCGAACAGGAAGGTTACAAGCGCGCCGCCGACGAAATGCAGAACATGCTTTTGTCTACCGGCTCGACGCTCGGTTCAACGCCGATTTCGGTGGCGGGCGTCACGGCGCTCATCACCGATTTGCGCAATGCGAAGCCGTTAGGCCGTATCTCGATCATCGCCGATCCCGTTCAACTTGTGGCCAACCCGCAGAAGGATCCTCTTCTCGAGCCGGGTGACGTTATCTATATCCCTCAACGTCCAAGCACCGTCACGATTTTGGGGCAGGTGCTGCAGCCGGGCACTGTGCCGTATTCACCCAAGATGACGCCGTCGGACTATGTGGAGCGCGTGGGCGGATATAATGATTTCGCCGACAAATCGTTGGCCTTTGTGGTGTTGCCGGATGGCACAGCGCGAAAGCTGAGTTCCGGCTGGTTCAATCTTGACGAGACGAACATTCCGCCAGGAAGCACGATCGTTGTTCCGCGCGATCTGTCGCCCGTTTCGATCCGCCAGGTTCTTGTGGACGTGACATCGATCTTCAGTCAGGTCGCGGTCTCACTCGCAACATTGGTGGTTCTGTCGAATAACACCTGATCCGCGCCGGATGCGTCGAGCATCAAGAGCTGTCGGTAGTTATCTTTGATTGAGAAGGGCAGAGTACATTTCGCGCGTCGCGACTTTCGCGGGAGACGTCAATATATAGTTTTGCGCATAGCGGCGTGCGCGTTCTCGCCACGAGGAATGAGCAGTTTCATCCAGGTCGCGCATTTGTCTCATTACGTCGAGGAACTGTTCGGGCTTGCTAAGAGACAAATCAAACCCGATCCCCGTGGACGCCAGCATGCGCCAAGGTGTTTGATCACTGATCAAAACCGGGCATCCGGCGCTGAGCGATTCCAGTATTGTGTAGCCAAAATTTTCGCTCCGCGAAGGCTGAACCAGAAGATCGTACTGCGAAAGTGTCTCGATCACTTGATCGGAAGGAACGCTTCCGCGATATCGGAACGCATCCGGGTGTTTCGCCTCCGCAATGCGGGATAGACATGCTGCCCAATAGTCGGGCTGTCCGACGGGACCGTAGATATCAAGCGTGGCATTGGGCGTTGCGGAAATCAGATCGATGGCAAGATCGAGATTTTTCATACGGTCAATCCGCGAAAGAAAGACGCAGCGAAGTATCCCGGCGGCCTTTGGGCTTCTCGTCTGAATTGGCTCTGAAGCGATCATCAAGGGGGGCAGGATTGGCGCGACCGTGACGGACGCTTTGGTGCCCCATACGTCTTTGATATCACGTTCCTCTAAAGGAGACGTCGCATGCCAATGCGCCCCCTCAAACAGGCCGGCCATCCTCGCAGCGCGCAGATAGACGGATTTCCTTACAGGCTTTTCCGCGCGTGCGCGGGGAGACATCTCGCCGTGCGGTGAAATAAGAATTGGACATCCCTTGGATCGAGATTTTCGGAAAAGAAGTGGCTTTGCGGCGAAGGGAAGCGAAACCACGGAATTCAGATGCATCACCTCATGCGGCGTCGATCGAATGATTTCGGCGATTGCAAAATATCCCTGCTTTTCCGGCGCCAGATATCGGATGTGAAATCTCTCTCTCTCCACCCAAGCATTGGCCCGAATGCCGGAAAAAGGTTGGGAATCTCCCACGTCGCGATCGCGTGATACGACCCAAAAATCAAATTCCTCGCGCAGCGCATGGACGAGATTCACGATCGCCAGCTGAGAACCGCCGCCCTTGAAGCCCGGCGCAAACCAGTTCGAAAAGAGGAGAATGCGAGGCCGTGACATCTTTAGCGAGGCGATGTCTGGGGCACGTCGACAATAGGGGCGGCGAGGCTTTCAGATGGGTGAAATGAGGAGTGGCCAAAACTGACTTTTGCTCGTGCGATTGCAACAACAAACGCAACCATCATCGCAAATTGCGGGGTCAGTTCGTCGAAAAGGAGAGTATTCGTTACGGCAAATGCCACGACCCCTCCCGCAAAGTATGAAAACTGTGGCCGAAGACGTGCCAGACGCCGAGACCAGAAAAGATAAATCGGCGTTAGAATAAAAAGAAATAAGAGAGTCAAGCCGATGACGCCGGTCGCAAACAAGTAGTGCAGATAGAGGCTATGATAATCGAGAATGAGTGGTGTGGCGCCGGGGGTATTCTGCGTATAAATGTTGGACAGGTAGACATTTGCACGACCAAATCCGTATCCAAAAAAAGATACGGGTTGTTGCAGCGCCGCTGCCAAGATCGCGCCTCGATCGGATTCTCGCAGGCCTCCCCCGAAGAGCACTTCGCCCGCGCGCCCACCAAGCACGTTGAAGATCGTAAAGATGTCGATGTTTTTTCCGGCGGCGAAAAGCGCAAAGGCAACGAGGCCGCAAATCAAGACGGCTAAGAGTCCGCCGATCACCTTCCAGCTGCTGGCGCGCAACGGGTTGCCCAACATCGCGGCTGCAAAGATCCCCATCCCCAAACCGGCAATGCCCGCCAAGCTTCCCGTCAGAAGCATGGCAAACATCATTATAAGCGTGTGGGTGTTGAGGATTCGGTTTCGCATCGCAAAGCTTGTGAATAGGGGGGCGAGGAGCCACTCGGCCAAATGACTAGGTTCGCGAAAAGTCCCGAGAGCGCGATGGAATGCATAGCTGAACGTTGTCGATTGGGCGCCGCCACCGGTGCCTATCCGGCTTCGAAAAATTTCAGGTAGTCCATAAATCTCGGCGACATACGCATACAGCGCGTAGATCGCCGCAAATGTTCCAAGCCAAATCACAAAGTTCGCGATCTTGTGGAAGGAGTAACGCTCCGACGCGGCAACTATGAGATAGGCGCACCCCAGAGGCGCGAGCAGATTGAAGAATCGTAGCGCGATAAATACCGGATAGGGTGTCGTGAGAATGGGTATTCGCAGCTCGATGCTGTGATCGAAGTATCCCACGACCGTCGTAATCAGGGCCCACTGGAACAGAAGCGTGAGCGACGTAAACGAAGGCACCTTCGGCAAGGTGCCGCTGAGAAGCATCAAGCCCGCTGCGCCGATAAAAATAACGCGGCTTAGCCACTCGATCGGCACAGGGCCAAAAGCGTAAGCTGCCAGTGTGTTTGCGATCAGGCCCGCAACCAGAGCATAAAATGCGAAACGCCCCCAAACCCGCTCCGCATCTGCATCCCAAGGGCGTGGTGAGGGCCAGTACCGAAGTTCGATATCTGTATTAATCATAGGCTCTATTTGTCACGGGGACCCAGTATCTGCGCCGTCTTGTCTGATCAGGAGGCTAATACCATCCTCTTTTCTTGGGGCATAGGTTATAATAAGACATTGGATTAATGATAATTTTTGCGTTTTTGCCCGATGAAAGGGAGAGCTTGAATGTGCGGCATTGGGGGGGTGGCGAGCTTAGCTGGCCCGATGGGACCAACTCTTAATGCCAACCTGCGCCTCATCAATCAGATTCTCGTGCATCGCGGACCTGATGGTCACGCGATTTGGTCGGCAGATCATCAGTTGGTGGGGCTCGCCCATCGTCGTCTCAGTATCATCGACGTCGGCGAGAACAATACTGGCGCACAGCCTATGCATTCCGACAATGGGCTAAGCCTAGTATTCAATGGCGAAATCTACAACTATATCGAGCTGAGGGAAGAGTTATCCCATAGCTGGAATTTCCGTACCCATAGCGACTCCGAAACCATTTTGGCTGCATATGCTCGTTGGGGTGATGATTGTGTCCTTCATTTTCGCGGAATGTTTGCCTTCGCATTGTGGGATGAAAAGAAGCGGCGGCTGTTCTGCGCGCGCGACTTCTTCGGAATTAAGCCCTTCTATTACGCGCAAGCTCGGGGTTGTCTATTTTTCGCGTCGGAATGCAAGGCGCTTCTCCCGTTTATTGATGAGATAGCTACAGATCCGAACGCGCTCGCCGAGTACATCACGTTCCAATATACACTGGGCGATCAGACAATGTTCCGTGGCATCAAACAATTGATGCCGGGTCATCTTCTCGTAGTGGAGGGTGGGCAGACAAAGGTTCGCCGCTATTGGGATGTGCATCACTCGGCGGATACCAGCATCACGCCTGAGAGAATGCGGGAAGGCATGCGCGAGCGGGTTGAAGAGGCGATACGAATTCATCTACGCAGCGACGTGCCGGTCGGCAGCTATCTCTCAGGTGGGACGGACTCAAGTTTGGTTGCCATTTTGGCCAGCCGGACGGAAGGATCGGGGCATAAGGCGTTTCACGGCCGCTTTCTCGAGTATCCTGGTTACGACGAGAGCGGTTACGCTCGCGAGGCGGCGGAGAAGGCAAAGTCCGAACTTTTCACCACGGACATCAAAGCTGCCGATTTTGCGAAAAATATCGGTAAGGTAATTTATCACCTCGATCATCCAGTGGCTGGCCCGGGTTCATTTCCACAGTATATGGTGTCCGAACTCGCTTCAAAGCACGTCAAGGTAGTGCTCGGCGGGCAGGGTGGCGACGAAATGTTCGGCGGCTATGCGCGCTACGTGATCGCCTATCTTGAGCATTGTCTGAAGCTAGCATTGCACGGCGGATATTCCGAGCAGTCCGTGCCAGTGCCTATGCAAAACCTGATGCCAAATCTCGGAATGCTGCGAGAGTATGTCCCGCTAATGCGCCGTACATGGGGGACGGGATTATTTGACCCTCTGGCTCGCCAATATTATCGGTTGGTGGACCGATCGAGCGATCTCCATGACGAAATAGATTGGCATGATATGGGGGTTCGCCGCGACGAGATGTTCGTCCGCTTTCTATCGATATTCAGTAACCCTGCGAATGTCTCCGAAAATTCCACCTTTAATGCAATGACGCATTTCGAATTCAAGTGCTTGCTGCCAGCATTGCTACAGGTCGAGGATCGGATGAGTATGGCTCACGGTCTTGAATCACGTGTGCCATTGCTTGATCGACCAATTGCAGAATTTGCCGCCGCCATTCCTGAAGGCGTGAAGTTCGAAGACGGAAAGATGAAGCACGCACTTCACTCGACTTTTGATGCGGACCTTCCCGCCTCTATCGCCAATAGGCGTGACAAGATGGGCTTCAGCACGCCGCTTAACGAGTGGTTTCAGAACGAATTGAAGGATCTCGTCCACGACACTTTCGCTTCGTCTGCGGCGCGGCAGCGGCCATATCTGAATTCCAAAGCAATCCGCCAGGGGTTGAGTGAAGTGCATGGCTTCTCACGTAAAACATGGGGCCTTCTAAGCCTCGAATTATGGCACCAGCAATTTCATGATCAATCGGCGCAATGGCGATCGCGATCCAAAAATGCTTGGGCGCATTCCGGTTGATAAATTGCGCGCAAATCGCGCAATCGTTTGAGGAAGTTCAACAATGCCGCGCATGCTGGTCGCGTATGGAATGGAAAGTACATATGTGCAGACCACGGTCGACTATCTAAAAGCACTCAAAACAACTATCGGATACGATGTCGAATTTATTCATGTCACCCAAGATGCCCGAATGGGGATCGATTTCGATGGGTTTGATATTCTGTTTCAAAATTACTGTGCTCGTTTTGCGGTAGAGGGCTGTGTTGGAGATTCCTATCGTGACGCCTTACGGCGATTCCGTGGACTAAAAGTCATTTCCCTTCAGGATGAATATGAAGCAACAAACCGTGTTAAATCGGCGCTGAAAGAATTCGATTTCGATGTAGTTCTCACCTGCGTGCCGGAGAGTTCTCGAGAGTATGTTTATCCAAAGGCGGAATTTCCAAATACGACATTTTTAAGCGTGTTAACGGGCTATGTTCCGGAGAAGTTTATTACCTCTGTGCCGGAGGCGAAGCCGCTGGCCGATAGACCCATTTATCTGGGGTACCGCGCTCGAGAGTTAAGTCCGCTATATGGTCGATTAGGCTTTGAAAAGGCGGAAATTGGTCGACGAATGAAGGACATCTGCGATGCCAAGGGGATAGCGACTGACATTGCAGTTGGTGAGGGTGGTCGGTTTAACGGCGAAGCTTGGCTTGAGTTCGTGGGCAACTGCCGCGCAATGCTAGGCACTGAGTCTGGATCTAATGTATTTGATTTTGATGGAGCGCTGGCCGCAACATATCGATCAATAGTCCGCGCATCCGGTGGGCGGTCGCCGACATACGATGAATTTCGGCCCTATATCGCGGAACGCGAGTCTCATATCGAAATGGGGCAGATTTCTCCGCGCGTCTTTGAATGCGCCATTATGCGAACACCAATGGTGCTTTTTCGCGGTGCATATTCCGGGTGCATCGAGGCGGATGTCCATTACATTCCGTTGGAAAAGGATTTCTCTAATGTCGATCGTGTGCTCGAGAGAGTGCAGGATATTCGAGAATTAGAGAAAGTATCGGCCAGCGCGCACGCTGATCTTGTCGCTTCCGGAAAGTTTGGGTACCGGGAGTTTGGCCGGATGTTAAAGGGCGTGTTCGATCAGCGTCTTTCCGCAAAAAGTTCGCAGGAGCCCGCTTTATCCGTGAGAGACGAGGCGCACATTCCAGGTGCCGAATGTCCAACGGCATGGCCGCAGAGCTGGCATAAGTTTAAGACGCAGCAGCTGCGCAGCCGGGGAATAGTCAGTTTTGAAGACGCCCTTCGCCTTTCCAACATTTACAGCCGAGCGATGAAAGCCGACCTTCGAGCCGCGCAGCGCTACTTGAACATACTATTTCACTTGGAGGGCGCGCGCGCGAATGAGGAGGCAAAGATCGCTGCCGCGGAATTTGAACAACTTGTGATCAGAGCGGAAGCCGCGGAGAGTGTTCGCCGTTTATCCAGCTTGACAGCGGATCGTGGGAACAGAACATCTCAGCAGGAAAGCGGCGATTGGATAGGGGAATATGCGAATATCTACAGCGCATTCAAATCTACCTTAGAAGACACCCTCAAAAAGTGGGACAACGCGATTCAACGGGAATTTCAATATCTGGGATTTTGGAAACGACCCTTGAAGGCTATGTATATTCGCTTTTCATTGTTGCGGGTTAAAGTTACTGGCTCGAAACTGGAGTTCGCTAAGCGTCAACTCAGAAAAAGCTCCTTTTTCCGCAGATTTGTCACATTGAGCGTGAATGTGTTCGGGCGAAGATAGCCTGCCTCTTTGCGGACAAAATGCGCCCAGCAGCTTTGATGAATAGATGGAAATTCTGGGATGATTTCTGCGGTTCTGCGTGCGCTTAGGCATTCAGGGTATCGCACTTGGTGAGCCAATTCAGAATGCTTTCATCGAAAGTTTCAAAGGCCGGTTGCGCGATGCGCTGCTGAACGAAACATTGTTCATCTCACCGTTGTGCCACAGAGTCTGTAAGGCTCTAATGAGGAACGGCTCTGCTTCCAACAGGACAGACAAAGCTCGAGTCAAGTCGGTTTAACGATCTGGTTATAGCGTGGTAGAGCCAGCCACCGTGGTTGCTTCGCGCTCGCGAGACTATTTTTCGGCTCGACGTCTGTGTGATTGCGGTGATGTGAAATTCAAAACGTTGCGCCGAAGCGATCCGCCCAGATGCCGAAGCAGGCAATTCGCCAAGGCGTGAAGTCAAGTGTTTGCCGACCGTCAAGCATGTTCGATACTAGTGCATGGGTGCCGGTCGCCGAGAATTGATCGGGGAACCGGCGCATTGTGCTTTCTATTGCGTCTTCTATCGGTTTGCGCAGTGAGCCGCGCAGCCACGCGGCCTCTGGGGTGGCGAAGCCCAACTTGTCCTTTCTCAACCTGACAGCCTCCGGTAGACGGTTTTTCATTGCGTCGCGGAGTATCCATTTGGTCCAGCCGTCCACAAGCTTGTGCGCGCCCCCCAACCCAATGGCGAATTCGACCAGGGGATGATCCAGGAACGGAACACGCGCTTCAACTCCGTGCGCCATACTATTGCGGTCTTCCCAATGCAATAACATGCGGACGTTGCCTGCCTGGATAAGCGAGTAGCATAAGCTCCCCAAGTCGGTAACTTCTGGCAGCCCGGCATCGCTCATCGCTTGTGTCCAGACGTTCAAGGGTTGCCGGAGCCCAAAGGCTTCCGTTTCCAACCAATGCTCATTATTGACCGAGTTAGATTGGGGCCGAGCTAGCATGCGGGACACCCTCGCCAATGGTCGACGCAGTAGCGCTGGCGAGGAACCGGCCAATTGAAGGGCACCATTGGCCAACTGGGCGCCCAATGGGTTGCCGAAAAATTGACTGCGGCGGGCCGCGAACATAATGGCGGCAATGACCTGCCAATTGCGGAGCAATTCGGTATAGCGCACGTCGTAGGCCCCATGGTAGCCGGCGAGGATTTCGTCCGCGCCCTGACCGTCGAGCATGACCTTCAACCCTTCAGCGCGAGCAGTCGCAAAAACGTGCCACTGGGCGTGGATGCTGGTGCTCCCATAAGGCTCGTCCTGGTGCCACACAATTTTCGACGCTTCGCTCAGCACATCGTCAGGGTGCGGGCGCGCAGCGTGCATGCGGGCATGTGCTGCCGCTGCCACCATATCCGCATAGTGAGTTTCATCCACTGCGGTGCCCTCAAAGCGGGCGGTCACAGTGTTGAGGTTTGCACCGCGGCCTATTGCCCGGAGCTGCTCAGACATCAGCATGACGAGCGTGGAGCTATCCAATCCACCTGACAGACAGGAACCGACTTCGACATCCGCTCGCAAATGAAGTCGAACGGCATCCTGCAGCAAGCCCTGAAACCTGTCAGATGCTTCTTGGCGACCGATCTGGATCGAACCTGGCTCTGGCAGCTGGTACCACCGCCCCGTCTCTGTATGCCCTGCTGCGTCGAGTTCGAGCCACTCTCCTGCGCCAAGCTGAGTCACATCAGCAAAAAGCGTATCATTGGAATGGTTGAGCAATCCGCCGGTAAGAAAATCGTAGGCGCGACGAGGATTGATGCGACGAGAGACTCCGTCCAGCGTCAAAAGCTGTTTGATCTCAGAGCCGGCAGCAAATCCGCGAGCTGTATGAGCATAGTATAGCGGCTTAATTCCGAAGCGGTCGCGAGCGAGGAGCAGCGCCTGCGTCTTACTATCGTAAATGCCAAAAGCAAACATGCCGCGCAATTTCGAAAGGCAATTGCGTCCGAAAGCGGCATACGCTGCGAGGACGACTTCGGTGTCTGATTGTGTCCGGAAGGTGCACCCCCGGGCACGCAACTCTTCGCGCAACTCAATATAGTTGTAAATCTCGCCATTGTAGGTAATCCAATAGCGATCGTTGGCATAGGACATGGGCTGAACACCGCCATCCCCCGTGTCGATGATCGCTAAGCGGCGATGCCCCAACACTAGAGGGCCGCGCGGCGTCGTAAACTCGCGCCACCCATCTCCGTCTGGCCCGCGATGCGCAATGACATCAAGGTGGGCGCGGTTGGGCGCATACCCCACCGATATCCAAATACCACACATGCTGTTCCTTGCCTCAGCCCGATCGACCCGTCAAATAGCTTGGCGGCGGACAGCCCGTCAAATCCCAGGGATTTTTGAATGATGGTGCATAATGCGAGCATATAATTCGAGCAACTTTGCACTCTGGGCAGGCCAGCCATAGATCGAGGCGATCTCTTCCCTGGTCGTGGCGTCCGGCTGAAACCCCTCTCTATTCTTGATAATGGTCCGCATAGCCTCTGCAATAGCGCGCGGATCGGTTTCGTCTGCGATAACACCGACCTTGAAGCGCTCGACGAATCGTTCCAGCTCGATGAGCCTTGCAACGACAACCGGCACTCCTGCAAATACACTTTCCAAGAGTTTGTTCGGGAAACAGAAATAATAGCTGAGGCAAACGTTCTGAATAGTCACGACGCTGCAATCGGCATCGGAGAGAAAGTGGGGTACCATGCCAGAAGGGACCGGATCCACCAGATGAATTCGTGAAGCAATGTCTAGTTCTTGGGCGAGCTTGTGAATTTTCTTTTCTGTTTCGACATATCTCGGTCCCACAAATGCCATGTGGATTTCTGGAGTGAATGCGAGTGCCTGCACACATTGCTCGATTCCGCGATCAATGGTAATCGACCCTACATACACGCAAAGAGGTACGGCCCGTTCAAGTCTAAGGGCCGCGCGCAATGTACGCTCTCCCTCATAGGACGGGGCCTGTGAAAAGTCTGGAGAATTGTGAACTACGATGGGCCGAGCGATTTTATAGTGATCGCGAAGCCAGTCTGCGATGCTTTCGCAAACGGTGATGACGGCTTTCGCTTCATGACAAAGGCTCTTCTCATAAAACGCGATCCAGCGCCGGTTCCTGCTCGACAGGCTCCAGTAGTTTGTATGAGTCTCGAGTTCATGCGCGTCGTAAATCAATGGCGCCCCGGTGGCGCGTGCGACCGCATATCCACATGACAGGGTAACCAAGTCATGTGCGTGGACGACATCGGGTCGCAAATCGCGCGAGATCGAGAAGGCCCGCGCGGAAAATTGGTTGAGGTATTGAATGGAATCGAAATCGCCCACCTCCATCGCGCGGTAAGTCGCAGCCCAGAGTTTTCGATTCACCCAAGCGAAGCTCTGCATCGCACTCGCGTATACTGTAAGAAGCTTCGCGTGCCCGGCCGTCTGCTTTGATAGGAACGGGCGCAAAATCGCGGCAATCCCATTCGCTGTTGCGGTCATCGCCAACTTCAGCAGAAAAGCTGGCGTTAGAAGGATCAGTCCGAACAGAAGCGAAGCAACGATCAAAGGCGACATGAGCGCCAACTGACCGACAATCAAGATTGCTTCTCTATAGTCCTTCCTGCGAGTCGCGGCCATTGCCGCGCGCCATTGCACCAGCAGGTGATTGGCAAGCATTTTTGGAAAAGTCAGTACCAATCTGCGACCGCTAATCACAGGAAGATGGTGATAAGTGACGCCTTCTGAATGGATGGGTGATGGTGCACTGACACCGCTATCAGAAACAATGTGAACGTCGAGGCCGGCTTGTGCAAGTGCTCTGGCTTCACGCTTAACACGAGAATCTGTCTCCCAATTGCCGGAAAGCAGCATGAGAACGCGATTTGTGGTTGGCCGGGTCATTTGGCCTTTTTCCGTTGCGTAAATAGGTATTGCGCCACGCGAAGAACCAGTTTCGCACTCCGGCGGAGCCCGACATAAATGCTGTTGGCGATGTTAAGCGAGAGATGTCTTATATAGATGCGTCTTGAAGAAAGGCTATTTGCCGTTAAGACTGTTGCGCGCACTCTGTCCGCGAATTCGGCTGCTTTTTCCGCTGCCAAAGTCGAAATACCTTCTTTGTAGTCATGAGACCAGCGCTCCGCAGTCAGCAATGAGAGGCGCAGAAGGGCATCGATGGGGTCTTCGCTGCGATCGGGTTTTGCATTCGGCAGACGATCGTGGATGGCCGATATCGCATCTTGAGCGTAAGAACGGTAGGTGAATTTTGGATTTTCCAGCAACACCATCTGGCTCGCTTTGATCATTTCTTCCATGCGATCCAAATCGTTCATGGCGGTGAGAATTTCGTCAATGTTTGAAGCATCTGCTGAAAGTGGCAGGTAGTGTGTCCACGGTTCGAGAATCCCACCATAGTTGCCGGGCACCAAAATTTGCCCGCAACCAGCGGCGGCGGCTTCAAATAAACGCGGAGAGATGGCAGTGAACGGCTTCGCGCGATCTTCGCCCGGAAAGCACTTTGCTGCTACTGTCTCGAAGGTCGCTTGGGGATTGCGGGATAGGTATATCTCACATTTCGCCTTAATTGCCCCACGCTTATCGAGAACTGAACTTCCACTCTCGCATCCCAGGATAAAACGGCATTTACCGAGGAAACGAAGCCAGTCATTCCCCATCAGGGCGTCTTCCGGTTGGCAGGAGATATTGGTTGTGATGTCTTTATTCTCGGTAGCCTCGTTAAAACGATCTGCGATGTCCGATTTCAGTTTTCCGAACCATCCAAAATATGGCGGAAGCCTGCGCGCTCGGTAGCCAACGTCAATTGCCCGCTCTCGCCATGGTGACGAAAAACGGGACACTAGATCAATGTCCGCGGGTTCGAAAAGACCGGTGTAACCGAAGCGAATTTCGGCCGATCGACTTAGGGTGGGGTAAAAAGTTTCGCGGTCGGAATGACAAACTGAATAAACAACATCTACTTTCCAGTCGATCAGCCAATTCTCAAGTATTTCGGAATGATCGTATTCATCCTGCGGGAAGGCTATCTTCACGGCCTCCATGTTGCGGACGAAATCGAACTTCGCTTTGAATTTTGGGAAATACTCTCCTGTCCATCGCCAACAAAGGAATGTTGTATCTATGATGATCGCATCGAACTTCTCGCGTAAAAGGGACGGCGGGATGGTGGCTTGAGCCGCCTGTAGCCAGTATTCATGGTTTGGCTCATGCCTTAGCAAGAAGAAGGCGTGGTGAATGGAGGTTCGACGCGACTGCGCAACCGAGTCGATGCCGTGGAGGATTAAGATTTTCACTTCAATATCATCAACGAAAGGCCCGCTCAGTCTTGCCGACGGGATTTGCCGAGACGTAATACGAACAGTCTAAATTTTGAAGCAAGGCCAATAATCCTACCAATATTCGCCATAATGCGCGGCAGAGCGTTGACACGAACATAATACACAAGACGCTGCATATGAATCGAAAGAAGAGTCGGCTGGACGTTTGGCCTTGTCGAGTACAGTTCTGCCGTCGTCTGCCTGGGCCCTACAGAAAGAAGGCGATCTACGATGGCTTCGAATTTCGCGTCGTAATCGTTTGCCGCGGCTATATCTTTTAACCCGGCAGTCAGTGTTTCGGACTTTTTAGCGGCTCCGAACGCAGTCAAAAATTCATCGTGAGATGAGGCTACTGAAAGGGGGGGGCAGTACTTTAGAAGCGGTCTCATGAACGTCGTGACGACGGGCAGACCTGTAGCTGCCATTTCCAATGCTTTCAGAGGGAACCCGTTCTCTACGATCAGCCGTTCCTGAACATAAGGGATGTAACCGGCATCGGATGCTTGGTAGATGCCTGGTAAGGAATCTGGATCCACGGGGCCTAGGAAGTGCACGTTGGCCCGCGCGCGTAGCTCATTGAAGGTTTCTGCATTTCTTGATGTCAGATTGGCATCTCCAACAAACAATTGAAGTGTTTCGGGGAATGCATCTGAAACTTTTCTAATCAGTTCAAAATCGAGCCGGTCGTTTACGCCACCGGCGAACACGGCGATTCGCTTTGCAGATGTGCGCAATGCCGAGATCTGCGCGATCGGTTTCTGTGCTTGGGCATATTCCTTAAAATCGCAACCGTTGGTCACCACCATAAGGCGGCTAGGATCGACGATCGGGCGGAGCGGTTCGGCGCAGCCATCGCTGACGGCCACTGTTAGATCGGCAGTTGCAACCGAATTTTTTAGGCGCTCCAGAAAATCCGATTGCAGTCCCGGAAAGTCGAAATAGTTTTCCGTAGCATGGTGCACTCGTAATGCGGCTGGGAGAGCTGCAAAACTTTCCACGAAGTCAGGATTATAAAGCCACAAGATAGGACGCTGGCGTTTTCTCAGCTGAATATCCAGAAATATCTGAGCGAATTGGAGCGCTAAGCGTTCGTCGGGGCGAATGCCGTTCCGGGGAATTGTCGATAGTACTCTACAATTTGGTAGGCGGCGCTCCAGCTTGGATCTGATTGGAAACACGCTGTCTTCGGGAAGCACAAGTGTAGTCGGCAAATGGCGTGACCAACGTTTTGCAAAATGCCAACGATTTGCTCGGCGTTCCGTATGCCACCCCGGATGAAGAAACATGTAGACAGAATCTGCCCCAAGAGCGCGAACCTTTTCGTCTAGTGCGGATTGCGCGCCAAGACAGGGATCGAGAGCAGCGGGAGACACTTCAGGGTACCACTTCGCAGTTTCTGGTTAAGCCGATTGGACTATCGTTTGTGTCCGAGGGCCGCGCAGAGAGGCCTTTAGGACGAGATTAGCTCTCTTCGGCATTAGCAGGCCCCCGAGGCAGCAGCAAGAGATGGGAGACGGCGGTTTCAGGAGGTCGGTTTGGGGGTAACCGGTTGCTTTTAAGCGGAAATCTTTATAGTACGATCCTGGCTCGATGGGTGCTGGGACGGGCGCACGGCATCGGCTACCAGCAGGAACGACGATGTGATGCTTGACGCCTCGCGGCTGAACCTTTTTGCGCGCCTTTTGCGGTGGAAGTTGGCCGTAGATTCTCGGCTGCTCAGGCTGGAGCGTGAGCAGGTTGAGACACACCACCTTCTTAAGGACTATGGAGCCCGGCTGGAGCAGAACAAGCAACACCTCGATCTACTAGAGGAGGTGGCGCGTGATCTATGGTCTCGCTTTCTGCGATCCGACCCTCAGACAGCCAAATATTTCTCTCGTGGAATGCAGCAGTACCTCGTGCGTCGAGGTAGCCATGTCCGATTGCTGTGTGTTACCGCCGCTGCGAAACTTCCGATAAACCTGCAAACTTCGATCGCAGATGATGTTATCGATGGAATCCTTTCGGGTTCCATCGATAACATCGAAGCTGCGTTTTTCGACGCAGATCGCAGGCGAACGCCATGGGAGCTGTTACCGTCATTGTTAGCAATGGTTCAAACCGAGCCGGCCCTTTCCCGTGTAGTGCTGCGAAGTGTGGAGCGCGCGCAGGAGCAAAGAGATGGTGAGGTCGTCAGTACGGCGGCGGATTACTACAAGGCCGCCATGGGGCTCATTCGAACGGATCCCGACCTCATAGATTTCCTCGCACAAGGTCTGGAGTTAGTCGGCATCGTCAGCGATGGGCTTTCCGCTGTGCCATTTGATCGAACCGATACTTTGCCGAGTTTCGATGTGCCGAAAGAGGGGCGGGAACGCTCAGCCGTTTTCCTTCACAACAACTATTACCACTTCAACCATCTGGCTGAAGGGCTGCGCCGGCGTGGATGGAACGCCGTCACGGTGTCACTGGAATCGCCGGACAGCCCGCAGCGCCAGTTCATGCACGGCGAAGACATCAATCTGTATGATCCCAACCCGGAGCGGATGCGCGCGCAAATACAGTCGTTCTTCAAGTCGGTGCCTGAGACGTTCGGAGTATTGCATTTCTACGGCAAGGGTCATGCGAGTTTCTTTCCCGAAAATTTCGAGCTGGGAATGAAGAACGAACGGGTACCTTGGGATTTTTCGGAACTGCGCCGCCAAGGCGTGATTATCGGCTATTCACCGAGCGGTTGTCTGGACGGAGCATTGCAATCGACGATCCGGAATGTGACGGGTGGGCTTTGTGCGCGTTGTGTTTGGGAGCAGCAGCCGTCGGTATGTTCCGATGCACTAAATGGCGCATGGATCGAGAAACTAAATGGAGTGATCGACTGGATCGCGCTGGAAACCGATTGGGTGACGCCCGAGCGCGAAGCGATGAACTCCGTGAGGGGCCCGGTGGTGATGACACTCGATCCGCAGATATGGCAGCCGGGGCTCGAAATTCCGCCGCAAGCGAAGATAGAGCGGCAGCCAGGCGAGCTTCTCGTTTACCATGCGGTCGGGAACGATAACATTCGTCGTGTCGGCGAGCGCGATATCAAAGGCACTGGTGCGGTGTTGGCAGCCATCGATCGGCTCCGGGCGGAAGGCATGCCGGTACGGCTTTTTTTTGCGACGGACATCCCAAGCCGCGATGTCCGCTTTTATCAGGTACAAGCCGATATCGTGGTCGATCAGCTGAACTACGGCCGTCTTGGCGCCAACGCTCGCGAAAGCTTGATGCTCGGTCGTCCACTTGTCACCAATGTCAATCGCGGCCTGCCGGCTGGGCCTCCTTATATGACGGAGGTACCTGCCGTCCACGCCACCGAAGAGACGATCTACGAGGTACTGAAGATGCTTCTGAACGATCCGGAGCGGCGCCGAGTTCTGGGCGCCGCCGGGCGCAAATTTGCCCTTAAATGGCATTCCATCGACGCTTGTGCTCAGCGTTTCGAGCGGGTCATTGATCGTATACGCAAGGGGCTACCTGCAGAATCGGATGAGGTTTATCAATGAACGAAAAATGGCGAGAAGGCCTATTGGGCGGTGTGCTGCCTATAGAAGGTTGTTCCGTCGAACGGGGCGTGCGCAGGTTGGAGATGCGGGGCGGGGTCCTTCGCGATCTGGCCGTAGCAAACCCCGATCAGCGCCAAACCCGCGACACGTTTGGTTTCAAGTGGAGTAAACGTGAAACCTATCAGTCTGGCGGAATGCGTTCGGTCGTTTTACCGTGGTTGCAGCAAAGATATGCTCCTTTGCTGGAAGCATTGAAGACATTCGAATCGAAACCGTTGATTTTAGATGCTGGCTGTGGAGCAGGACACGCAGCGTCAATGTTGTTCGACGGAGCTGGAAATTCAATTCGATATGTCGGCGCAGACATATCGACCGCGATCGATATAGCCCATGAAACGTTGGCGCCAATTCTGCCGGACAGCCTGTTCATGCAAGGCGACCTGATGGAGTTGCCGTTCGAGGACCGGTCTTTCGACGTGGTGTTTTCGGAAGGGGTGCTTCACCATACGCCTTCGACTAAGCGCGCAATCGCAGCAACCGCACGGCTTGTTCGCGAAGGCGGTTATTTCGCGATCTATGTCTACAACAAGAAAGGACCGGTTCGTGAATTTACCGACGATTATATCCGAGAACGGATTTCCGAACTGCCAGCGCAGGAGGGATGGGAAGCACTCCTGCCATTGACGCGTTTGGGCAAAGCGCTTGGCGAGTTAAAGGTGGAGGTGGATGTGCCTGAAGCGGTGCCATTGCTCGGCATTCCCGAGGGCCGCTTGGACGTGCAGCGACTATTTTATTGGTATGTCTGCAAACTCTTTTACCGGCCTGAATTGACGTTGGATGAAATGAACCACATCAACTTTGATTGGTTCATGCCGAAGTTCAGCCATCGTCAGACGCCGGACGAAGTTCGGAACTGGTGTGAGGAGGCAGGTTTAGATATCGAGTCTCTGAACGCCGAGGAGGCGGGGATTACGGTCATCGCGCGTCGACGGGCCGAAAAAATAACGGTTTCGGATCGCTAGAAACAACAGCGAAACGAGATGAAGGCGATGCCCGAGATACTTCTTTTAGGTAGCAATGACGTCACACGCGCTGTGGGAGATGCCGTTCTACGCGCGGGCATCGGAATTTCCGGCGTCGTATCGACGGCTCGTAGCTTCTCTATATCGTACAGCCAAGCGCCGGTAACGAATTCGCGGTTTTTCGATATGTCGGATTGGTGCGCTGCGAATGGCGTTAGGTTCATCACATACCAATCGAACGATGCGCTGTTGAGGGAGCTGGGGCAAACCCCAATCGCAGCTTGTTTGGTAGCAGGATGGTATTTCATGGTTCCCAGGCGAATTCGAGAAAAATTCCAATTTGGCGCCATTGGATTTCACGCATCGCTGCTACCCCAATTGCGAGGTGGGGCGCCTTTGAATTGGGCATTGCTTTCAGGCCTGAGCGAAACTGGCCTTTCGATGTTTGAATTGACGGATGGCGTAGATGACGGGCCAGTTTATGGTCAATATCGAATTCCAATCCGGCCGCAAACCCGCGTGGGAGAATTGGTTGCTGCCACAATTGAGGGGGCATCTGCGCTGACTGGGGGGCTGCTTCCAGGAATTCTTGAAGGTCGCATTAAGCCGAAGCGCCAATCCGGTACGTCGACATATAGCCTTCAGCGGGAGCCTGACGATGGGCGAATTGACTGGCAAAAATCTGCGGTGCTCATTGACCGTCTTGTAAGGGCGACGAGTGAACCTTATCCGGGGGCGTTCACTTTTCTTGAGGGCCAGAAGATCGTCATTTGGCGTTCTGTTCCTCTGGATGTACCAGTCGTTCTTGGAAAGCCCGGTCAAATCGCCAAATTGCCCGGTGTTTCTCACCCATGTGTTGTCACGGGCGAAGGGGTTCTCCAAGTTCTTGAAGCCACTGATGGAGCGGGGAGCCCGGCCGGGGGCGTGTTGAATAAGGCGAGTAATAAGCGTTTCTCTGACCGTATTTGAGATTTTAGATGTTGAATTCAGCCGTAGCAGTCTCATGCCAGGGCGTGTCCAAAAGCTTCGCCATGATCGACGCAGGCAATGCGTGGAAAATGATTTTCGGCAAGCGCGATGATGTTCCTAGCTTCAAAGCGTTGGACGATGTCAGCTTTGAAGTACCGAAAGGGCAATTCGTGGGTATCCTGGGCCGAAACGGTGCGGGCAAGTCTACGCTCCTTCGCGTGGCTGGCGGTGTTTATCTGCCTGACCGTGGCAAAGTCTTGGTCGATGGAAGCTTGTCCAGCCTCTATGAGCTCGGGGTGGTTGGCAATGCCCAGTTGACGGGCCGCCAATATGCGGACCGCATGTTGAAAATTAATGGGTTTGCGGCAGCAGAGCGTGAAGAGCAGATGCGCGATATTCACGATTTCTCCGAGCTTGGCGATCGTTTCGATGATCCTATACTGACCTATTCTGCGGGTATGGGCGCGCGACTATATTTCTCTGTTGCGACAGCCGGGCGCTATTCAGTCTATCTGCTGGATGAGATCCTTTCGGTCGGCGATTTGCATTTTCAATCAAAGTGCTGGCGCCGGCTGCGCGAACGCGTCTCAGCTGGCGCATCCGGGGTGCTGGTGACGCATGACTGGGCGGCCATCGTCAAGCTGTGCGAAACCGCTTATGTGCTCGATCATGGAAAGGTCATCTTCTCCGGTCCGGCTGAGCGCGCGGCTCGCTTCTATCTATACGGAGAGGGTGCGCAGGAGAAGCACAAGGAAGGTGTCGCCAAATTTGTGTCGCAGCCGTCTTATCCAGAACGCATCGAAGCAGGTTTGGACTTTCACATGGAGTGCAAAGTGCAGATCCTGCAATCGGTCGAGGTGAATGCGGTTATGACCATCGAACGGTTGCAGCCCGGCTATGGCTGGGAAGTCGCGCTAATGTCGCGCGAGGGGGCACTCATCGGTAGCACGCCCGGACGCTATGATTTTACTGTCAGCTTACCTCGTATCCCGCTTGAGCCCGGTACCTATCAGGTAAACCTGCATCTTTTCATCGCCGATCCTGAGGCGCCAGGGCGACGCGTGGTGGTAGCCGGGTTTGGCTGGCTAAACGGCTCAGGACTCCTGTTAGAGGTGAGTGGAGGAGCCGGACGCGGACTTACGCTTCCGGCGTCCTGGATGATGGCTGCGCCATGACGGAAGCGCGTATCGAGGTACGAAACCTAAGCAAAGTGTTTGCGCTCTCTGAAAGCGGGGGGCGCGCAGCTTCGTTGTTGGAAGCGCTGCGGACCGGACAGCCGGGGGTGAACCGCCGCGAAGTACGCGCACTGCAGGATGTCAGTTTCGATATCAAACACGGGGAGCGGGTTGGAATCATCGGCGCCAACGGCGCTGGGAAGACCACGTTGCTGTCCATACTGGCGGGCCTCACGGATGCTACCGGTGGCACGATGAAGGTTGAGGGCGACATCCATGCCATGCTGACAATTGGCGATGTGCTGCGCGAAGATCTTACAGGGCGGGAAAACATTTATCTCGATGCGTCGGTGCATGGCCGTGGCCGGGAGGACATAGACGCAGCGGTGGAGGAGGTAATTGCTTTCACAGAACTTGGCGAATTCATTGAACGTCCTGTGCTAACCTATTCTTCAGGCATGAAGGCTCGGCTCGCTTTCGCGATGGGAGCGTTTATCGATGCTGACGTTCTGATTTTGGATGAGACTCTGTCTGTGGGGGATTTTTTCTTCGAGAAGAAGGCGGCAGCTCGCATGCGGAGAATCGCGGAGCATGGTTCCATCGTAATCATGGTTTCGCATGGTCTCGCCTCGATTGCGGAATTGTGTACCCGATGTCTCTGGATGGAGGATGGTCGCCTCGTGATGGACGGCGATCCCGAGACTGTAATAAAGGCCTACGAACGCAGGGTGCAGGAAGCGGATGAGGCCAACCTCATAAAGAAATTTGGCGCCGCCGATAAAAGGGAAAAACGGATCGGTGCAGCCTCATTGAAGGACGTATCGTTGCTGCAGGATGGCACGTCGCGGCACGGCAGTGTGATGGCCATGCAACCCCTGACCATCACTATTAACGGTACTGTCGGGCATAGCGCGGGTCCGTGCGATCTAGTTCTGAACGTTTTACGTGTAGACGGCCGGAAAATCTGGCAGCAGTGTGGATCCGCCAACGGTTTGCGTCTTCCGGAACAGGGTGTGTTTAGGGTCGAGATCCAGATGGATCCCTTCTTGTTGGGCGCCAGCTTATACCGACTGGACGTCGCTGTTCATGACAGCGAAGGAATGTGCGATACCGCATCGCGCGTATTTGAGGTCGTGGACGAAGTAGGGCAATACGGCGGTCAGCCGCAGCTTTTCTATCCACCTGTCATATCGGTCCGCCCCTGCATGGAGCCCGGCTCATGATGTCCCTGAGTTTCAACATTCGTGATTTGAATATGTTGAAAAGCATGTTCAGGCTGGCGCTGATCGATCGATTTGTCGGGTCCGGACTTGGGCTGATTTGGGCCATTCTGTCTCCGTTGATGCTCATGGGCATCTTCACTTTTGTTTTCACCTTCGTTTTCCCGAACCGAATGCCCGGCCAAGGTGGGCCCTTGCATTTCACGATATGGCTCCTGAGCGGTTACGGTCCATGGTTGGCGATCAACGAAGGGATCGCTGCTGCAACCACATCTGTGACCGGTAATGCCGGCATCGTAAAGAACATCGCTTTTAAGTCCGAAATATTGCCCGTGGTTGGCGCAATGTTGGGCACCTTGCCCCTCTTGGTTTCCTTTATGCTTATCGTTCCATTGCAATTCATTGCTGGGCATCCACCCGGTGCGGGCTATCTGTTTTTGCCGGTCGTGATATTGCTGCATTTGATCTTTATTTCCGGCATAGGCCTGTTCCTGGCGGCCCTGAATGTGTTCATCCGCGATACCGCGCTGGCGCTTCCAAACGTCTTAACGCTATTGCTATTTGCCTCTCCGATTTTTTATCCACTGAACGTCTATCCCGCCTTTATACGCCCGCTCCTTCAGTTCAATCCATTCTATGTCGTAACGGCCTGCTATCGCGCGGCTATATTGGAGAATAGCCTCCCGCCTATGTGGATGGTGGGATATCTTGTGGCGGTTTCCGCGCTGATGTTCTTAGCTGGGCTATGGTGGTTTCGCCGCCTCAAGCCGTATTTCGATACCCGGCTCTGAGCCGGATCGGCGATGGAGATGGGATTCCGCGATGAGTGGCTTGGTTGCCATACATCAACCAAATTTTTTTCCGTGGTTGGGATATTTCGACAAAATTCGTCGCGCTGACGTTTTCATTTTCATGGACGCGGTGGACTATCCGCGATCAGGTTCGGGAGGGATGGGCTCCTGGGTTAATCGTGTGAAGTTGAATATTCAGGGCGAAGCGCGATGGGTGACGTGTCCACTGAAACGGATGGAGATGGGCAATCCGATTTCCGCCGCACAGATCGATGACGGTCAACCCTGGCGCGCAAAGCTGCTGAAGACACTGGCCGCCAATTACGGCAAGGCTGCGCATTACAGGGAAGCGGTGACTTTTCTCGAACCGTTGATTTTGGCGAAGGAAGAGAGACTGTCACGCTTCAACGAAGCGGTCATACGAATGATTGCCGACAGGTTGAAGATACGTGCCCGTTTCGTTCGGCAATCTGAATTGGTCTTCGAAGGGCGCGCCACCGAACTGCTAGTATCGCTGGTGAAAGCCGTGGGAGGCGATGCCTATCTCGCGGGCGGCGGGGCCGGTGGCTATCAGGAAGATCAGATGTTTTCTGCAGCGGGACTCGACTTGGTTCATCAGAATTTCGAACAGAAAGCCTATGGTACCGGCCAATTTCTGCCGGGGCTTTCTGTGATAGATTATTTGATGCACGATGGTCGGCCACAGGACTGAGAGTCCAGCGAACGGGGTGCGGCGTCAATAATGACGCAGGGCAAGGTTGCTCCACTAATATCGCTGCGACTTCAGGACGGTAGTGAAAGACAATCCTTAGGCGAGCAGCATACGTCAGTGGCAGTTTGGTGGGTGGGGTTGTTATGGCTTACGGATGTCAATGAATGACGGATCGGGATTCAGAATACCTGGAATTTACTGAGAGAGGTCTTCGCAATCTGTTGGGGCTGCTGAAATCCGGCGGCTATCGCTTCGCCAAATTTGGAGATGACGGGACAGATAGGCATGTGTTGTGGCGGCACGATATCGACGTGTCGGTGCATCGCGCATTCAGGCTCGCGCAGATAGAAGCAGAAGAGGGCGTCTTTTCCACCTATTTTGTGAACCCGCGTTCGGCATTTTACAACTTTCTGGAACCCGATATCCTTGCATTGCTGAAGAGTATCAAGGCGCTGGGGCATGATATCGGACTGCATTTCGACGCCGAAGCGGATGGAGTGACTCGTTGGACGAACGAGCAACTGGAGGCTGCGGTCCGTTGTGACCGTTCAATCCTGGCAACGGTTTTCGGCAGAGCCATCACAGCTGTGAGTTGGCACAACCCCGATCTTTCCAATCTACTGGATTTTGACGCTGAAGAAGTTGGCGGACTTCTCAGCACCTATTCCGCAAAGCTACGGCGCGATTACGTCTATTGTTCGGATTCGAATGGATATTGGCGCTTCAAGCCGATGGGAAAGGTGATAGCTGAAGCCCATCTGCGTTTGCATCTGCTTACTCATCCGGAATGGTGGACGCCGGAACCTCTGTCGCCATCGGATCGAATCGACCGAGCTCTAATGGGGCGAGCGCGGGCCATCCGGACTCGCTACGATAGTCTTCTTAAGCACGGTGGGCGCAGGAATATCGGTTCCGCAGGCGATTCGACCGAAGGTTGATCCGTCATCGCTATGCAAGCTTTTCTCACAGAAATTGGCGCGCCCATTCCTCGAGATAAAGTAGTGACCAGATAAGCAGACGGCGGTTCCGGCTTCCTTCGAGATGTTCGCGAACTAGCGCTTGAACGGCGCGCCCATCCATCCACTGATAAATGCGCGCGTTGTTGTTGCAAAGTGTGCGGCGGACGAAGTCAATGCTTTCACCTCGGAACCAGCTTGCATCGGGCGCGGAAAACCCTTGTTTGGCGTCGTTGGCGATTTCGGCCGGTATGAAACGTTGCATGGCTCGGCGCAAGATAAGCTTGCCGTCCCGATTTTTTGTGAAGAACTTTGTCGTCTTTGGACCGGGTTCATTTTCGTTCAGGCGCACAACCTCGCCAAGATTGCCAAGCTTTAGGCTGACAGGAATCGTCTGTGCGAAATCCACAAGGTCGTTGTCGAGGAAAGGCACCCGGCATTCCAATCCGTGAGCCATAGAAAGTTTATCCTCCATCACGAGCAAGCCATTCAAAAATGTTTTTGCTTCGAAATAAAGAGAATGGTTGATGTAGTCTTCCGGGCGCCTCAGCTGCGCAGCATGTTGGTCAAATACGCTTCGGAAGATGTCACGCGGCGAAACTTGTCCGGCGTCATTCCAGATTGGAGCCAGAACGGCTTTTAACTCCGACTCGGTCAATAGTCTTTGCCAAAAAGCATAGTATTTGTTCACGTAATCGTCGAAACCTGAATTGACGACAGCACGGTAGTAGCGCCACGGATAACCGGCAAAGAGTTCATCGCCGCCGGACCCCGACAGAACCACTTTGCCGAACTTGGCCGCAAGCTTGGCGGCATAGTAGTTGGGGTAGCTCTGGCCAACGCGCGGCTCTTCCATGTGATGGACTAGGCTGGGCATTACCCGTTCCATATCGCCCGCCTTCAGAACCATTTCGTATTGCTCAGTTTTGAAGCGGGCTGACATGAGTTCCGCTCGAGCACGCTCGTCAAAGCTCATTTCGAGTCCTGATGCCGAGCTAAGATCGAAGCCGACTGTGAATGTGCGCATGTCATGCACCTGACGCGAAGCAACAGCCGTGATCGACCCGGAATCCATCCCTCCGCTGAGATACGACTGCACCGGCACATCGGCGACCAATTGCCGGGTTACTGCCTGCCGAAACAGATGATCGAGCTCTTCCAGATAATCATTTTCGGGGCGCGCCACGTCCGGTTCGCGAAAAGCGAAGTCCCAAAAGCGGCCACCCTGTCGCGAACCATCGGAGGCGATTCGTAGCCAACTGCCGGCCGGCAGAAGGTGGCAGTTTTTGAATAGCGTGCTATCGGTAAAAAAATTCTGGAAGGTCAAATATTCGGCCAGCGCTCCCGGGTTTAGCTCCGATTTCAATGCGGGATGGGCGAGCAGCGCTTTGATCTCGGAACCAAATAGAAATGTGGAATCGGTTTGCGCAAAATAGATTGGCTTTACGCCATAGCGATCACGTGCGAGCGTCAGCGCGCGCGCTTCGCGATCGTAGATCGCAAACGCAAACATCCCATTGAAGCGCAGAAGGGCATGAGTTTGCCATCTCTCGAATGCGGCGAGAAGAACTTCTGTATCGGACCGGGAATAGAAAGTGTAGCCTAGCGCCTCGAGCTCTTTGCGCAGCTCGCGATAATTGTAAAGCTCGCCGTTATAGGTAATGACATAGCGACCGCTGGCGCTCACCATCGGCTGGGCTCCGCCCACTGAAAGATCGATGATCGCAAGCCGGCGATGGCCAAGGCCTACAGACCCTTCATGCCATAGGCCCTCACCGTCGGGGCCGCGATGCGACACGGCAGCGATCATGCGCTGCACAATCGTGGCCGAAGCCTGCGCGCCGTTCAGCTCAAGAAGGCCTGCTATGCCGCACATACCGGGTCCAAGTCAGGGCTTCACTTTGCTTCGCCGCTTTTCCACCTGATCGATGTGATCCCGGCGCCATGTAATGAGTTTCCGAAGACCATCCTCCAGTGGCACCTGCGCTGTAAAACCGATTTCCTCGGTCGCGCGCTTTGGCGAACCGATGCGATTCTTTACGAAGGTTAGGCCCGCGGGTTCATATTCAATGCCTTGATTGGTGCCGGTGAGCCGAACGATCATCTCTGCAAGCTCCTTAATGGAGGTACGTTTGCCGGTGCCGACGTTATAGAAGCGATCGGCTACATCTGAGCGCATCGCAAACACGTTGGCTGCGCCGCAATCGCTCACGTAGACAAAATCGTAAGCTTGGCTGCCGTCGCCATAAATCTTTAACGGTTCGCCCCGATCGAGCGCATCGAGCATCTTCATGATTACGGCAATATAGGCGCCGCGATAGTCCTGCCGGGCACCATAGACATTCATGTAGCGCAAGCCCACGAAGTTCAGCTTGTAGCGGTCAAAATAGGCTCGTGCCATGGCTTCGCCCGCGATTTTTGTGGCTCCATAAAAATTCCGATTGTTAAAAGGGTGATCTTCAGTCATCGGCTCTTCAACGGCATCGCCATAAACGGACGCAGAGGAGGAATAGACCAGGCGTCGAACATTGTTGGCAACGCACGCTTCCAATACGTTGAAGGTGCCACGAATATTCACGTCAAAGGCGGCGCGAGGAAATTCATGGCACTGCAGAAGCCAGAGCGCGGCGAAATGAAACACGCCATCGGCGCCCTTGATCGCCGCATTCAAGATGTCGCTCTGCGTGATATCGCCACCGGCTTCGAAGATTTTGACGCGAGGGTCGCGCAGCGCGCCCGCCAGATTCTCTTCCGTGCCGCGAACGAAATTGTCGTAGATAATCAACTTACCGATATCGTGCGCCAGCAGGTGATCAACTGTGTGCGAGCCAATCAGGCCTGCTCCACCGATGATGACAAACGTCTTGCCTCTTATGTCCATTCCGATGTTTCCACTTAAACGCCCGCCGCGATGGCGGTGCTGATCCTGTTAAAGACTTTTCAGCGCATCGACTACATACGCATAGTCGTCTTCCGTCATCTTATTATGCAGCGGAATGGCCATGGTATTGTTGTTGCAATCGCGAGCGACTGGAAGTTGATCCGGTTTGTAGCCGAAATTCGCGCGATAATAGCCGAGCATGTGAACGGCATGCGTGCCAGGCCGCGTGCTGATCCCTCTATTTTGTAGTTCTTCCATAATGGTATTGCGCGTGTTCGGGGCCTTCTTAGGGTCAACATAGGTGACGAAGGCCTGCCAAGCGTGGCGAATGTCATTGGCCTCGTGCGGAACCCTGAGCCAATCGAGCCCTTCAAGCTGAGCGGCATACCAGCGTGCCCAGCGCGCGCGTTCAGACACGAAATTATCGAGCTTTTCGATTTGCACGAGGCCGACGGCGCCTTGTAGATCGGTCATGCGGTAGTTGAACCCCAGATCTTCAAATTCCGCGAGGAGGTATGGTTTTGGGCCGAGATGCCGCTGTTCTTCAGAGATGCTTGCGCCATGATTTCGAAGGCGATCCACCAATGCGGCGGTCTCGTCGTCGTTGGTAGTCACCATTCCGCCTTCGCCGGTGGTAATTGATTTGCGCGGATGGAAAGAGAAGGCCGCGATGTCGCCAAGTCCACCGGCGTGATTTCCGTGATATTTTGCGCCCGCCGCACAGGCAGCATCCTCAACGATCTTCACATGCGCAGGAAGAACGCTACGCAGCGCGTCCATATCGGCGCACAGACCAAACAGGTGCACCGCGATGACGGCTTTCGTGCGGTCAGTCAGCTTCGCGGCAACGTCGTTGACATCAATGTTATAAGATTCCGAGGAAATATCAGCGAGAATCGGCTTCGCGCCACAATAGATTACCGCATTCGCGGTCGCCACCCACGTGAAAGAAGGAACGATCACCTCGTCGCCTGGTCCAACACCGGCCGCCAATAGCGCCAAATGTAGACCGGTGGTACAGGATGTGACAGCGAGCGCATGCTTTACGCCGTGTAATTCTGCGAACCGCTTCTCGAAAGCCGCAACTTTTGGGCCCTGTGTAAGCCAGCCTGAAAGCAATGGTTCGCGAACGGCGTGCCATTCGTCGTCGCCAAGGGAGGGGACAGCAATCGGGATTTTGCGCATGGTACTCCACGGAGCCGCGATGGGCCTGTTGGCGAACGGCTTTGATACAATCGGCAAGCGGCAGGTTCAACTATGACCTGGGTTTTTGGCTAAAACCGGGTGCTAGCGGCGCAACAACGCGGCGCGAAGCGGCTTTGCTATGCGCTCCCGCAAGACATTCCCGCTTTTGGCTGGAAGGACGCAGTCCATCAGCCGCGACAGGGCGGCGTTGGCAGCGCGCAGGCGGCGGGCGCGTTCGAAGCTGCTGCGGCTATCGGCTTCGATCACGGACCACTCGGAATCGGAATAGCTTTGCGCGCGCGTCCGGCCACTCATCCGTTCTGCGATCACAGCTTCGACTGTACTCTGCAGTGACCGATGACTGTTCTGGGGAGCACATGCGCACTCGCGATATGCGGCTTCGATTATCGACTGAGCGCGCTCGGGATCGCGCAAAATACCAACCACTTCGGACATGTTGCTGTGGTCCCTGTTCAGCGGCACATAGTGCCGATACGGTTGCAGTCGCCCCGAATATTCGCCCGGATAGAGAATCATCAGCGTTTTCATCGCGGCGGCTTCAAAACAGCGTGGCGAGATCTGCGCCATGGAATATCGGCCGTCGATATCGGCGAAGAAGCGCGCTCGGGCTTCTACAAAAGTAAGATCCGGATTTTCCGCAAGTGCGGTGTCCATCGCCGCACGGATTGTGCCATCGAAGTCCACAACGCTGGCACCGCTTTCCGTTCCCAGAACGGCCTTGCAATTGCCAAGGAACCTTATCCACGCCTCACCGTACAGCCGATCTTCTTCGCGCGTGGAAATATCGCATTTGATATTGTAGCGCGGTGCGTTGTGAAGAAATTTATCCGCTATCGTCCACTTCTCCTGCGGAAGTTGTCCAAGCCAATAGGCCACCTTGCGCGCCCGGTATCCCACATCGACTGTCCGTTCTTCGAAAGGAGGAGGTGTTCGCTGAAGCAATGAATCATCGACATATCCGGTAAGAACGTTGACGAGCTTTATACCAGTGAGCTCCGCTTCTGGGTAAACGTCCGCCATGATGCGTTCGGGCATGCAGGTAAAGAAGATGTTCGCGCGCAAGGCGCGCAGTGCTGCGATCGTTCCTTTTACGTTGCGATGTTCATCTTGCATGAACACGCATTTCACGGCGGAAGTCCGGCCCAAGCGCGCAATGGAGTCCGACGACAATGAGATGGGCCCCTCGATCGCATTTTCGCTTGCCATCAGCGAGTAGTGAACGATCACGACATCGAAGCGATCGAAATCGACGCGGCCCGGCACCTGCCAGGCTATGTTCAAAGAACGGCAATTGAACGCTGTAAGCGTCTCTAGCGAGCGGATATGGTTCGCGACAGTGCTGGCGGTCTGTCCTGGCAATGCGTACAGAACGAGTGCATTGGGTTTGTCGGGCATGGTGGAAGTTTGCCGCTTGAGCGTCATTGTTGTGAGCACGAATACAGTATCTATGATAATGGACGTCAATGAGCGAGGTTGATCGATCAAATTCCGACTATTGGGACGAGCCCTGCGGTACGACCCGCATGGAACATCTCGGCGTTATCGCTGGCGATGAGCGGTCGCCCGCCGCGCTAAAGGCTTTTGACGAGTTCTTTTTCGCTTTCTATCCCTACCTCGAGCGTCGGATTCCCTTTGCCTCTTTTGCGGGGAAGGATGTGCTGGAGGTCGGATTGGGGATGGGCAGCGTCTCGCAGCGGATTGCAGCGTCTGGCGGGCACCTTACCTCTTTGGACATCGCCCAGGGGCCTGTTGATGTGGTTAATACCCGTATGGGTTGGATGGGCTTGCCGCAAGCCGCTCGTAGGGGAAATATCCTCGAAGCGCCTTTCCCCGATGAAAGCTTTGATCACGTGGTGAGCATTGGCTGCCTCCACCACACAGGCGACCTGCCGCGTGCGCTTTCCGAAATCCATCGGGTGCTACGAAGGGGTGGGAGCGCCTTTGTGATGCTCTACTACGCCTATTCCCCGAAACGTTGGATACTCTGGCCTTTGGCCACGGCGCGCCATCTGCGCCTGTCTCGCACCGCACGCGCCCAAGGTGTCGTGGAAGCAGGCGCATCTGAGCGGGCTGGCTACGATCGGGCTACGGACGGCAGTCCGCCGCCTGAAACCGTATTCACCTCTAAACGGCAACTTCGGGCTTATGCGCAGGCATTCCAGAGCGTCTCGATAACTTTGGAGAATCTGGACACGGACATGCTGCTCTACCCGGTCTCGCGAAATGCCCGACAAGCGATTCGTCCGCTCCTCCTTCGGATCGGAAATATCTTGGGCCTCGCAACCGAGGATATGTACGCGACCTTGCGAAAATAGCGCCGAATTCCGGCTGGTTAACGGTTGGCACATCGGCTTCGTGGCCGCTATATACCGCTGCGGGTGAACCGGCGCATTGGATGCGCCACATGGTGACGGATTGGCAATGAGCAAGCGCAATTTTCAGGGAAAAACCATTCTCGTTGTCGGCGGCGCCGGATTCGTGGGGTCCAATCTCGCGCATCGCCTGGTCGCCGAGAAGCCATCAAAACTAATTATCGTCGATAATTTGCTGTCCGCTGATATCGACAACGTGCCGACCGATCCTTGCGTGGATTTCCGCTTTGGATCGATCACCAGCGACCAGATTCTTCAAAAATTGCCTGAGACGATCAATTTCGTGTTTCACCTGTCGACCTATCACGGCAACCAGAGTTCGATGCACGATCCGCTTGCGGATCACGAAAACAATACCTTCACCACGCTGAAACTGCTGGAGCGGCTGAAGGACGTGAAGGGGATCGAAGCAGTAGTTTATTCGTCGGCGGGCTGCACTGTCGCGCAAAAGACCTTCGATGACGCGAAGCCAACTACCGAAGACGATCCGGTTTCGCTGTATCTTGATAGTCCGTATCAGATGTCAAAGATCTTTGGTGAGTTCTACGGCAACTATTATTGGATGCGGCATGGCATCCCATTCATCAAGGCGCGTTTCCAGAACGTCTATGGCCCGCGCGAGATTTTGGGTGCCGGTCAGTGGCGTGGAACGCCGGCTACCGTTTGGCGCAATGTTACGCCGACATTCATCTGGAAATCGTTGCACAATGAGCCGCTGCCGCTAGAAAAGGGGGGCATCGCCACGCGTGATTTCATCTATATCGATGACATTGTGGCTGGCCTGATGGCATGCGCGACGAATGGCGAACCCGGCGGAGTTTATAATATTGCATCCGGCGTTGAAACCTCAATCCGGGATTTGGCCGACATCATCAACCGGCTTACGGGCAACAAGGCCGCAGTCGCGGTGATGGACGCACGCCCTTGGGATCGCTCGGGCAAACGCTTCGGCGAAACATCCAAAGCAGAGCGGGAACTCGGGTTTGCACCGAAAGTTTCCCTTGAAGAAGGACTCACGCGCACGGTGAAATGGACGCGGGACAACATGGGGACGATCGAGCGTTGCGTCGCACAGCACGCCCGATATTTCGCGTCGAAAAAGGCTGTGGCCGAATAGCTATGCACGTTTTGTCCATCGTTGGCGCTCGCCCCCAATTCATCAAAGCTGCAGTGGTCAGCAGGGCGCTCGCTAAGTGTGGGATCAAGGAGTCGCTGGTTCATACGGGCCAGCACCACGACACCCGGATGTCCGAGGTTTTTTTTCGCGAACTGGACATACCGTCCCCTACACACAATCTCGGCATCCATGGCGGTAGACATGGCGATATGACGGGCAAGATGCTGGGCGGCATCGAGCGTGTCATTTTGGAGGAAAAGCCGGACTGGGTTCTAGTTTATGGCGATACCAATTCGACGCTCGCTGGGGCTTTGGCCGCTGCAAAGCTTCATGTTCCAATCGCACATGTGGAAGCGGGACTGCGTTCGTTCAATAGGCGCATGCCGGAAGAAATCAATCGCGTGCTCACCGATCATGTGAGTGCGCTACTGCTATGCCCGACATATGTCGCCGTTGCCAACCTTAGGAACGAGGGCATTGTTGAGGGCGTTCATATGGTGGGCGACGTAATGATGGATGCCACCATCGCCGGAATGAAGATCGCCCAAAAACAGTCGAAAATCCAGGAGGCGCTCGGATTGAAAGACGGCGAGTATTCCCTGGCGACCATCCACCGCGCGGAAAATACCGACGATCCGAAGCGTCTCGCCGAAGTGGTAGCCTATCTCGATGAACGTGCTAAGAACGTTTCCGTGGTCTTGCCTCTGCATCCGCGCACGAAGGAGGCTTTGGAGAAGAGCTACATTCGCCTTTCTGCCGTGCGTGTTGTGGAGCCTGTCGGTTATCTCGACATGCAGCGCTTATTGTCGGGAAGTGTGGAGGTGTTTACCGACTCTGGTGGAGTACAGAAGGAGGCTTATTTCCATCAAAAGCAGTGCACGACATTGCGAGATGAAACGGAATGGATCGAAACAGTCGAAGCTGGCTGGAATCGTCTCTGGCGCGGGCCGGCATATGCGCCTCGTCGTAAGATCGAGGAGTATGGCGGTGGTGCAGCGGCAGATCGCATTGCGGCGGTGTTGAAGGAGGAAGGAGTGCGCGCTTCCTGATGCGCGCGCGAGCTTCGACATGAAGCGCAAAATCCTACTCGTGTATGCGGCGCTCAATCATCCCCTGCGAGCCAATACGAAACATCTCATCGAATGTTTCCGCGAATATGGCGATGCACACTGGTTCTATCTGAACCTCGCTCACAAAAGCGCTCCGTCCTATGTCCAAAATGTCGATTTCGATCTGGTCATATTTCAGACGACTTTCACGCAGCGGCTAAGCCGTAGCGAAGCGCATCGTGTGCAGATGATGCGTCGGGCGGCTTTGTTGGCAAAATTGCCCGCTCCGAAGGTGGCGTTAGTTCAGGATGAGTTTTGGAACATCGAAAAGGTCGAACGGTTCATCAACGACTACGGTATTGAGACCGTATTCAGCGTCGCTCCAGAGGCGGAGTGGCCTGTGCTCTATCCATCCGTCGATCGAGAGAAGGTCCGCTTTCATCGTGTTCTGACAGGTTATCTCGATGACAATACATTAGACCGGATGATCTCCGCCGGTGTATCCGGAGTCCCACGCAAGCGGGACGTAGTTTATCGCGCAGCCGGGAAGCCAAGTCCCGCTTGGGGGCGTTTCGGATATATGAAGCAAGTCCTCGCGGATGCCGTGTCGCGTCTCGCTCCACAATTCGACCTGAAGCCCGACATCTCGACGCAAACGCGAGATGCACTGTACGGCGATGCTTGGATCGAGTTTCTCGCGAGCGCGCGCTACACACTCGGCGCGCCGAGTGGAGCTTCGCTGCTGGATCGCGATGGAGGTATAGCCAAAAGTGTTGATGCGTATTGTGACGCCCACCCGTCTGCCTCATTCGAAGAGATAGAAGAGCATTGCTTTTTGGGACTAGACGGCAATCTGCGGCTCTCGGCGATCGGTCCACGCCACATTGAGGCTTGCGCAACCCGAACCTGCCAAATACTCGTTAAGGGCGATTACAATGGGTTGCTGCAACCGGATGTGCATTATCTCGCCGTGCTGCCCGATCTCTCCAATCTTGCGACGGTTCTTGCAAGCCTTGGTGACGAAACGCAGCGGAAGAAAATTGTAGAGAGAGCATTTGATGACGTCGTTCGGCCGCGCCGGATTACCTATCGAAATTTCGTCGCAGAAGTTCTTGACGTGAGTTTCGCACAGCAAGCAACGCGGAGCGTTCCTCCTGCCACCCGGAGCGAGATGCAGATTTTGTCGCGCATGGCGAGAGTCGATCGTTGGGAATGGGAGATGGCTCGCTATGCCTCTGGTATAGCTCGCTGGGTGCGCGACACATTGGTGAAATCCTCAACTTTTCTCGTGAAATTCCGAGGCTGTCCGAAATCTGCCAGGGGGTAGTCGCTCGTCGCTCAGGCCCCACACTAGGCGTTTCCAGGCAGGGATTTCATCTAGGAAACGGCTACAGCCCTTTGATTGGAAAAGAATATTGACGAAAGGGAAGGTGCGTGGCACGAGACGGGTTACGCTGGACAATGGTGCGCTGGGGCTCGTGTTTCGACCCGCAGTTGGTCCCTGATTTTGTTTTCCGCTGGTCGGTTTATGGAGAGATTTGATGAAGGTATTTGTGACAGGTGGCAGTGGACTGGTTGGGTCCACAACCATCGACATGTTGATTGCACGTGGGGATACCGTCCTCGCGATTGACAACTACGCCACCGGTCGCCGCGACAATCTCGATAAGAACTCAAAACTCACCGTTCATGAAGGGTCGATAGCGGATAAGGCGTTGGTTGATCAGCTCATCGGTGACTTTAAGCCAGATGCTGTCATTCATACCGCTGCGTCCTACAAGGATCCCAACGATTGGTATAACGACACGCTCACCAATTGCGTGGGTGGAGCGAATGTCGTCAAGGCTGCAAAAGATAGTGGCTGCAAGCGTCTGATCTATTTTCAGACCGCGCTCTGCTACGGCGTCAAGCCGCTCGAGCAGCCGATCACGCTCAACCATCCCATCAATCCGGTGAACAGCAGCTACGCGATTTCGAAGACAGCCGCGGAGAATTATGTGCAGTTCAGCGGGCTGGACTGGGTGACGTTCCGTCTTGCCAATGTTGTGGGCCCACGCGGCGTGAGCGGTCCGCTTGCGATCTTCTATCAGCGTCTGTCGCAGGGCAAAAAATGCTTCGTTACGCCTGCACGGCGCGATTTCGTCTTTTCTCAAGACCTAGCGCGGAACGTCGTACGCGCGGTGGACGGCACCGGTCACGGCACTTACCATTTTTCTTCCGGCAAGGATGTTGCGATCCGCGAAGTATATGACGCGATGGTTACGGCGATGAAATTGAATGATCATCCAGAACCGGAACTGCGCCCACTTGGTCCTGACGATGCCCCGTCGATCCTTTTGGACCCCTCGCGGACTTTCCAGGATTTCGGCGACATCAAGTTCACGCCGTTGAGCGAGATCGTATCGCGGAGTGTGGAATATTATGCCACTCATGGGGTCGAGGGCGGCTACACTCATCTCAAGATAGACAAATAGGATATACAGTCACCACATGCGGGTACTCGTCACCGGAATTGCAGGATCGTTGGGCTCAAACGTCGCGGAGCGGCTTATCGCCCGTGGCGATGAAGTTCTTGGCATCGACAATTTTTCGACAGGTAGCGCCGACGCCGTTCCGCAGGCACCCAGCCTGCAATTCGTGCAAGGCTCGATCGCGGACGGCGATCTCGTGAAGTCTTATTTCGAGAAATTTGCTCCGGAACTCGTGGTTCATTCGGCCGCGTCCTACAAAGACCCCGACGATTGGTCGGAGGATATCGCCACGAATGTCACGGGGACGGCAAATTTGGTGCAAGCGTCGCTCGCGCGTGGCGTGAAGCGCTTCATAAATTTTCAG
>Ga0207660_10000188_pt1 | contig 39152 bp, 36 predicted proteins | sample KBSC73BmetaG_FD_184335 | JGI IMG/M metagenome (GOLD analysis project Ga0207660, IMG submission 184335) | Corn rhizosphere microbial communities from Kellogg Biological Station, Michigan, USA - KBS C7-3B metaG (SPAdes) (version 2) | ecosystem: Host-associated > Plants > Roots > Rhizosphere ... | reverse complement strand
CATTCGCTATAGGGGCGGCGGTTCGCGACGATCCGGCCGCCGCCGCGGGGCCTGCCCCGCCGATGAGGCGCAGATCGTCGCCATTTTTATTGATGTCATTTGAATCGAAGGTGCCGCAATGGCTGTCCCCAAGAGAAAAACCTCGCCATCGAAGCGGAACATGCGCCGCAGCCATCATGCGCTGAAGGCGACCAAGTTCCAGGAGTGCCCCAATTGCGGCGAACTCAAGCTGCCGCACAACATGTGCGCGGCGTGCGGCCACTATAACGGCCGCGAAGTCGTCTCGACCGAGGCTTAGGCCGTAACGGCCCAATGAACGACGGGCCACGGATCGCGATCGACGCAATGGGCGGCGACAGCGGCGTTTCGGCGATGATTGCCGGCGCCGCAAAGGCGCTTCGCAAGGACCCGTCGCTCCGCTTTACTTTCTATGGCGACGAGCCGCGCGTTCGCGACGAGATCGAGGAGCATAAGGGCCTGGCCGAGCGGGTCGCGGTCGTCCATTCGCCCGAGGCGATCGACCCGCGCGAAAAGCCGAGCCAGGCGATCCGCCGCGCCCGAACCACTTCGATGGGCATGGCGATCAATGCGGTCAAAGAGGAGCGCGCCGACGCGGCGCTGTCGGGCGGCAACACCGGCGCCTTGATGGCCATGTCGAAGCTCGCGCTCCGGACCATGCCGGGGATCGACCGGCCGGCGCTTGCCGCGCTTCTGCCGACGCTCGGCGACACCGACGTCATCATGCTCGACCTCGGAGCCAATACCGAATGCGATGCCCAGAACCTGGTCCAGTTCGCGGTCATGGGCGCGGCTTATGCCCGCTGCGTGCTTGGCATCGCGCAGCCGCGGGTGAAATTGCTCAACATCGGCACCGAGGAATTGAAAGGCACCGGCGAGCTCAAGGATGCCGCCGCGCTGCTTCGTGAGGCGGATTATCTGCCCTTCCGCTTCGACGGCTTTACCGAGGGCGACCAGCTGTCGCGCGGCCAGGTGGACGTGGTCGTCACCGACGGCTTCTCCGGGAATATCGCCTTGAAGACGGCCGAAGGAACGGCGCGCTTCGTGACCGACCTTCTACGCCGCGCGTTCAAGAGCTCGCTGCGGTCCAAGGCCGGCTTTGCGCTGTCGCAGCCCGCGCTCAACCTGCTCAAGGTCCACCTCGACCCTAACAACCACAACGGCGCGGTCTTCCTGGGGCTCAACGGCCTGGTCGTCAAAAGCCACGGCGCGGCGAGTCCCAAGGGCGTCGCGAATGCGATCCGGGTCGCCGCGAGCATGGTCCGCAACGACATCACGCGGCGGATCGGCGAGGACCTCGACAATTTCCGCGCCCATGCGTTCGCCAACGGGAACGCGATATGAGACGCTCCGTCGTGCTCGGCGCGGGCAGCGCGCTTCCCAAGCGCCGCGTGACGAACGAGGAGTTGGCGCAGACCGTCGACACCACCGACGAATGGATCGTCGAGCGCACCGGCATCCGCAGCCGCTACGTCGCCGGCGAAGGCGAGACTACAGCGAGCCTCGCCCTCGATGCCGCCCGGCGCGCGCTCGATCATGCGGGCATCGAGGCCACCGACATCGACCTCATCGTGCTAGCGACGGCGACTCCCGACCAGACCTTCCCCTCCTCAGCGACCAAGGTCCAGGCTGCGCTTGGGATCAAGGACTGCATCGCCTTCGACGTGCACGCCGTCTGCACCGGCTTCCTCTACGCGCTGTCGGTCGCCGATTCGATGCTTCGCTCGGGCAACGCGCAAAAGGCGCTCGTCATCGGCGCCGAGACGTTCAGCCGGATCCTGGACTGGGAGGATCGCGGGACCTGCGTGCTGTTCGGCGACGGCGCCGGCGCGCTGGTACTGGGCGCCGAGGAAAGCGAGAGCGGCATCCTTGCGACCAAGCTCCACGCCGACGGCCGCCATAACGACCTCTTGTTCGTCGACGGCGGACCGTCCACCACCGGCACCGTCGGCAAGCTCCGAATGAAGGGTCGCGAAGTGTTCAGGCACGCGGTCGTGAACCTCGCCGAGGTGCTCAACGAAGTGCTCGAGGAGGCGGGGCTGAACGCTGCCGATGTGGACTGGGTCGTCCCGCACCAGGCGAATGCGCGAATTCTCGACGCCACGGCGAAAAAATTAGGGCTTCCTGCCGAAAAGGTCGTGGTCACCGTTGACAAGCATGCCAATACGTCCGCCGCGTCGGTTCCGCTCGCGTTCGACACCGCGGTGAAGGACGGGCGAATCAAGCGCGGGGACGTCGTCGTGCTGGAAGCGATGGGCGGTGGCTTTACATGGGGAGCGGCAGCGCTCAGGTATTGAAAAAATTGGAATATCCGGCGAAGAGTCGAATTGCCGACGACGCGGATTTCCGTTACGAACGTGTAATTGATGCGGCGGGGGGCACGCCGTCCATTCGGGGAGATAATCATGGCCGATCTCGGGATCGCGCGAATCAATAATGACATGGAGGCGAACGGCACGCTGACCCGCGCCGACCTCGCCGACGTCGTGCATCGGCGGCTCGGCCTGTCGCGCGCGGAATCGGCCGGGGTGGTCGAGCGCGTCCTGCATCACATGTGCCACGCGCTTTCGGTCGGCCAGAACGTGAAAGTCTCGGGATTCGGGACGTTCATCCTGCGGGACAAGGGCCAGCGCATCGGCCGCAATCCCAAGACCGGCGTCGAGGTGCCGATTGCCCCACGCCGGGTGATGACCTTCCGCGCCAGCCAAATCATGCGCGACCGGATCGCGAAGGGCTAACCCTTAGGTGCCGGCCGAAAAGGAGCCCGGCGCTCTTCTGACGATCGGTGAGTTGTCCCACCAGCTCGGCGTTCCCCAGCATATCCTGCGTTACTGGGAGACTCGCTTTCCCCAGCTGAAGCCGATGCAGCGCGCCGGCAACCGCCGCTATTACCGTCCGGCGGACGTCGATCTCGCGCGGCGGATCAACAGCCTCCTGAACGAAGAGGGCTATACGGTCCGCGGCGTCCAGAAAGTGCTGCGCGACCGGCATGCGCCGGACGGTCCTGCTCCTGCGAGCGACGAGCGAGCTCCCACGGAGGCGCCGCATGAGGTGGACATGCCGAGCCACGAGGAACCGATCGGGGTCGACGTCTTCCGGCTAATCGCCCTGCGCAACCGACTCGCGGACGCGCTCGAGCGCTGAGCCGCCGGCCGAAAGCCGCTCCTCCACCCTCGCGATCGCCTGGTCGAGCGGGACGCGGCTGACCGGCACGCCCGCGGGGAAGGCCTTCAACAGCCGCGACGGGAAGGCCGCGGAGAGCACGACGAACAGCCCGCAATCGCCCTGGCGGCGGATCAGCCGGCCGAAGGCCTGCGCAAGCCGCGCCCTCACCACGCGGTCGTCGTAGGCGCTTCCGCCTGCGGCCATGCGCCGGGCGGCGTGGAGCACCGTCGGCCGCGGCCACGGCACCCGCTCCATCACCACCAGCCGCAACGACTCGCCGGGCACATCGACTCCGTCCCGCAGCGCATCCGTGCCGAGCAGCGATGCGCGTGGGTCGTCGCGGAAGATGTCGACGAGCGTCCCCGCGTCGATCGGATCGACATGCTGGGCAAGCAAGGGCAGGCCGACACGCGCGAGGCGATCGGCGATCCGGGCATGGACCGTCTTCAGGCGCTGGATCGCGGTAAACAGGCCGAGGGTCCCGCCATTGGCTGCTTCGATCAAACGGGCGTAGGCTCCGGCGAGTGCGGCAATGTCGCCCTGGCGGATGTCCGTGACGATCAGCACTTCGGAACAGCCGGCATAATCGAACGGGCTCTCCGCTTCAAAATGCTGCGCCGGGAGCGGCAGGTGAGCGGCTCCGGTCCGGCCTTCGGCGGCGCTCCAGTCCTCGCCGACGCGCAGCGTCGCGGAAGTGACAAGGACGCCGTCGGCGGGCGCCATCACGACCCCTGCGAGCGGCTTCGTGGGATCGAGCCAGCGGCGGTGGATCGCGACGTCGAACTCGCGCCCGTCGCTCCGTTCGACGGCGAGCCAGTCGACGAACTCGGGATCCGCCTCGCCGCCGATGCGCGCGAGCAACGCGATCCACGCGGCGAGCGTCTCGCGCCGCCATGACAGCCCTCGGATCGCCCCTTCGACCCGCGCCCGCGCCTGGCTGTCGAGCCAATCGGGGGCATCTTCGAGCACCGCTTCCAAGCGGCGGCCGAGCGCCGCGAGCGGCTTCTGAAGCGCTTCGAGCGTCTGCATTGCCGCGGCTGCGGCGGACACCAGCGCGCCGTCCGGTTCGGCAAGCTCGGTTTCGAGGCCATAACCGGCTTCCTGCGCTTTCGATCTTGCGTAAACGACGCCGCGAACTTCGCTCAGCAGCGCCTCTACCGGTCCGAACGGGGAACCTTCGACGAGCCGCTGGAGCCACCCGTCGGACGGGAGCGCCCTCGCCGCCTCGATCGCGGCCTCCAGCGCGTGCGCACCTTCCTCGTCATAGGACGCGACGTCCATCAGCCGCGCGGCAAGCCCGCGCCGCCGCCCGCGCGAGCGGCCCTCCGGGCCGACGATCCATCGCCTGAGCTCGATCGCTTCTGAGCCGCCGAACGTGACCGCGAAGGTCGAGTCCGCCGCGTCGAACAGATGATGGCCCTCGTCGAAGAGGATGCGGCCGGGCGCGTCCTCTCGCGCGCGGGCTGCATTCACCATCACCAGCGCGTGGTTGGCGATGACGATGTCGGCATCGCGGCTCGCCCGCTCGGCGCGCTCGATGAAGCAGCGGCGGTAATGCGGGCAGCCGGCATAGACGCATTCGCCGCGGCGGTCGGTGAGCGCGGTCGAGCCGGCGCGGCGGAACAGGCTCGGCAGCCAGCCCGGCAGATCGCCGCCGACCATGTCGCCGTCCTTGGTGTAAGCCGCCCAGCGCCCGACCAGCTGCGCCAGGATCGCGGCGCGGCCGGCGAACGCGCCCTGCAGCGCATCTTCGAGGTTGAGCAGGCAGAGATAATTCTCACGGCCCTTGCGGACGACGATCCGCCGCGCCCGCTCGCCGGGGTCGGCGAACAGCTTCACGCCCTCGGCGTCGAGCTGGCGCTGGAGGGCCTTCGTGAAGGTCGAGACCCACACCGCGCCGCCCGCCTCCTCGGCCCAAAGCGAGGCGGGCGCGAGATAGGCCAGCGTCTTGCCGATGCCCGTGCCGGCTTCGGCGAGCAGCAGGTTGGGCGCACCTTTCGCGCGCTTGGGTGCGAAGACCTCGGCGACTGCCTCCGCCATCGCCTTCTGGCCCTCGCGCGCTTCGGCACGGCCGGTCAGCGCGTCGAGCTTCGCCCGCGCGTCCGCCGGGTCGACGAGCACGGTTCGCGGCGGCGTGCGCTCGGCGGCCTCGTCCCATTGCTTCAGCCGAGCGAACAGCATTCGCTCCCCGCGCTCCGGCCGCTCGAGCCGGGCGCCGATCAGCGGCGCCCAACCCCAACCGAGCCGGTGCAGCGTCGCATTGCTCGTCCACGCGCCTTCACGCTCGCGCCAGTCGGGATCGGCGAGCGTCTCCAGCAGGCTCCCCGCTATCACCTGCAGTGCGCCCGCTGCGCTGGCGTCAGTGGGCGGCGCGTCCACCGCCAGCAGCCTGGTCATCCCGGCGATCGTCGGCACGGCGAAGCGGGCGGGATGGACGAATGCGAACAGCTCGAGCAGGTCGAGGCCGCTGAGCTCCGGATAGCCGAGCCGCTGCCCGACCAGCGGCGCGTTGAGTATGATGTGCGGAGTCTCGGCAGCGCGGGCGATCGCTTCGCCGCGACTCGCCTCGCGCACTTCCCCATCAGCGCTCGCGAGCCAGATTCCCGCGTGGGTTGCGTGCAGCGCGGGAAGAGGCAAAGGAGCCGCCATTCGGACGACCCTAAACGGCGAGAACAGAAGAGCAACGAATTTGGACGCGGATACGCTTCGAAATGCCGCAATGGCCTCAAAGGCTTGGCCCTATGAGGAAGCGCGCAAGCTTCTGAAGCGCTGGCCGGACGGCAAGCCGGCCGGCGATCCGGTGATCTTCGAGACGGGTTACGGCCCCTCTGGCCTACCGCACATCGGCACCTTCAACGAGGTCGCGCGGACGAGCTTCGTCCGCCACGCCTATGAGGAGCTGACTGGCGGCGCGCCGACGCGCCTGATCGCGTTCAGCGACGACATGGACGGGCTTCGGAAGGTGCCGGACAATGTGCCGAACCCGGCGATGCTGGAGGCGAACCTCGGCAAGCCGCTGACGCAAATCCCCGACCCGTTCGGCGAAAATCCAAGCTTCGCCCATTACAACAATGCGATGCTCCGGCGCTTCCTCGACCGGTACGGCTTCGATTACGAATTCCTCTCGGCGACCGATTGCTACACGTCGGGCCGCTTCGACGATGTGATCCGCAAGGTGCTTCACGGCTTCGATGCGATCATGGGCGTGATGCTGCCGACGCTGCGCGAGGACCGCCGCAAGACCTATTCGCCCGTGCTTCCGATCTCGCCGTCGAGCGGCCGGGTGCTGCAGGTTCCGGTCGAGGTCGTCGACGCCGAAGCGGGCCTGATCGCGTTCGACGATGAGGACGGCAGCCGCGTTCAGCAGTCGGCGTTCGGCGGCGTGGCTAAGCTACAGTGGAAGGTCGACTGGGCGGCGCGCTGGGTCGCGCTCGGCGTCGATTACGAGATGGCCGGCAAGGACCTGATCGACAGCGTGATCCAGTCGGGAAAGATCGCGCGCATCCTCGGCGGCCGGCCGCCGGAGGGCTTTAATTACGAGATGTTCCTCGACGAGAAGGGCGAGAAGATCTCCAAGTCGAAGGGCAACGGCCTCAGCCTCGAGGAATGGCTGCGCTACGGCAGCGAGCCGAGCCTCTCCTTCTACATCTACCGCGAGCCCAAGCGCGCGAAGAGCCTGCACATCGGGGTCATCCCGCGCGCCGTGGACGATTACTGGCAGTTCCGCGGCAATTACTCCGGCCAGCCGGTCGAACAGAAGCTCGGTAATCCGGTGCACCACATCCACCGCGGGGCAGTGCCGGAGCACGGCCTCCCCCTGACCTATGGGCTGCTGCTCAACCTCGTCAGCCTTCCCGGCCTGCAGGACAAGCAAGTCGCGTGGCGCTTCGTGCAGCGCTACGCGCCTGGGACGTCGCCGGACAGCGATCCCGAGCTCGACGAGCTCATCGGCCTCGCGGTCAATTACGCGCGCGACTTCGTCGTCCCCGGCCTCAAGCGCCGACCGCCGACTGAGGATGAAGCGTTGGCGCTGCGCGAGCTCGATTCAGAATTGGCGAACTTGCCGCCCGACGCTACCGCCGAGGACATCCAGACCCAGGTCTTCGAGGTCGGCAAGAAGCATTACGGCAAAGAGAACCTGCGCGCCTGGTTCCAGGCCCTCTACGAAACGCTGCTCGGCTCGTCGCAAGGGCCGCGGATGGGCAGCTTCATCGCTCTCTACGGGATCGACAACGGCCGCAAGCTGATCGCCGAGACGCTCAGCTAAGCCGGACGCGCCGTTCGCCTGTCGACGGAATTCGTGACGTAGTCGAAACGCTCTGGCGAGAACGCGGCGCCGGCGCCATCACGAGGTTCGTGAATGGAGCGGGGCGATGATCCACCCGGAGATATTGATGGCGATCTTGGCGAGCACCGCTGCCGCGCAGTCCGTCGACCCTTCAGCAGCCGAAGCACCGCCGAGGCACATTCGGGCGCCCGGCGGCGAGGTCATTCTCGGCGATAAATATGACGGTTTCGCCTATGACCGCGAGGCTTTCGCCCCTGTCCGCCGGTCCGGCGACCTGCTCTTCATCTCGGGGATCATCGTCGCGCGGCGGGCCGGCGAAGGCACGGACGTCGAATGGTTCAAGAACGAGGTTCGCCGGACCTTCAAACGCATCGGGCACGAGCTGGAATCTGCCGGCGCGAGCTTCGACGACGTCGTCATGATCAACAGCTTCCACGTGTGGAGCGGCCCCGACTTCGCCGGCACCAAGGAAGAGCAGTTCGAGGCATTCAACCAGGTGAAGGAAGAGTTCATGCATGGGCCGCACCCCGCCTGGACGGCGGTCGGATCCACCGGGCTGCTCGGGACCGGAGGCATCGTCGAAGTACAGATGATTGCGCACGTGCCCGCCAAGGCTCGCTAATCTTGCGCCTGCTCCTGTTCGTGCTCGCGGCCGCGCTCACCCTTGCGGGTTCGGCGAACGCCAAGGTACCGACGTTCCGCGATTGTCGCGGTTGCCCGTTGATGCTGAGCGTCCCCGCCGGCAACTTCGTCATGGGTTCCCCCAATGGGGAAGCCGGACGTCAAGCGGCCGAGGGGCCTCGGCACGGGGTCGCCATCGTGCATCCCTTTGCGATCGGCGTCGATGATGTCACGCGCGCGCAGTTCGCCGTTTTCGCGCGTGACACAGCTTATGCTGGCGATCCGAAGTGTGATTGGCGTTCGCCCAAAGCTCGCGGTCGGCCGATCGATCAGACCGACGACGATCCGGTCGTCTGCGTGAGCTGGAGCGACGCGCAGGCCTACGCCAAATGGCTCTCGTCGAAGACCGGGCACGCCTACCGCCTGCCGTCGGAAGCCGAATGGGAATATGCCGCGCGCGCCGGCTCACGCACGACGCGACCGTGGGGACAGGCGGGCGCGCGCGACTTCGCCAATTATGGTTCGGATCAATGCTGCGCACCGTTCGCGGCGGGCCGCGATCGCTGGCTGTACACCTCGCCGGCGGGATCCTTCCCGCCGAACGCATTCGGGTTGTACGACATGCTGGGCAATGTCTGGCAACGAACCGAAGACTGCGGGCACGCCGATTATTCGGGGGCGCCTCGAGATGGCTCGGCGTGGGTGACGGGTGGAGATTGCACCACGAGGATCGTCCGAGGAGGCGGCTGGTTCGTGTCGCTGGACCAGTTGAGGTCGGCCGCGCGCGCGGCCGATCCCGCCGAATTCCGCAAGAACGACATTGGCTTTCGAGTGGTGCGCTCGCGCTAGCGCCAGGTTCAGTTTGAAGCGGCGATCCGGCGAGGAATCCGGCGTTCCATCGAGCCGCTCGGCTTGACGGTTGCATTGATCCGCTCCGCGTCGGCACGGCTGAGGCCGCTGCGAACCAGTGCTTCGGTCAGCGCATCCGCCGCGGGAACGGAAACGTCCGGATCGAGGCCGGTGCCTTCCCAATCCTTGCCCGTGTCCGGGTCGAACGTCCGGCCGACCGGAACGAACGCGCGGAACTTGTCCCCCACCGGCATCTCGCCCCCATAGTGGCCGGCCCCGGCGGTCGGCTCGCCGATGATCGTCGCGCGGTGCGTGCGCTTCAGCGCCAGCGTCATATGTTCTGCCGCCGAAGCCGTCGCACCCGACGTGAGCACGAAAACTTTCGCCTTGAAAAGTTTCTTCTCCGTCGTGCTCGGCTCCACATAATGCTCGCGCCGGACGACTCCGGCGGGTCCGGGAACCTTGCGGACGAACGGCTCCTCATCGCGCTGCACCGAAGCGCGAGTGTCCATCGTCACGAGCGTCGTCGGTTTCGCGAACAGGTACGGGAACATCGCGTTCATCTCGGCGAGGCCGCCGCCATGGTGGGTTCGGTTGTCGAAAATGATGACCTTCGCGGATGCATGATCGACCATGAATTGCTTCACCGCGGCGACGGTGTCGGGGTCACCCGGGAAGACGTTGAAGCGGATGTAGGCGATGCCCGGAGCGAGCCACCGCTCGTCCTCGATCGGCTTCCATGGAAAGCGCGGCTGTTGCGGCGCGGATGCATTCTGGGCCCTCGGCCCCGGCGTTCGAGTTCCGACGCGCAAATGCGCATCGGTGGAGACGGCGCGAAGGTCCAGGGTGAGCCGCATTGCAAGCGCCTTCGACGAGCCGATCGAGTCATAAGCGCCGCTCGCCGCATTCGCGCGAAGCATCGCTGCGTAGCGCTTGGCGACGTCGGGGAAGACGTAATTTTCTTCAAGGACCTGGGCGAGATCCGTCGCTGTCTTCCGCGCCTCCGCGGCGGTGATCGGCCCGTCGGGCATTTGCGGAACTGCTGCGGCCGACGGCGGCTGCGGCTGCTGCGCCGCGGCCGGCTGCGCAATCATGGCGGAAATGGCGAAAAACAGAGCACGCATCACAAATCCTCCCGAAATCAGCATGTAAGCTAGCGAAAAGCGGCCCTCCATTCCGCGCAATTTTAGTGCGCGCTTTGCCAAATTTTGGCACAAGCGCAGCGATGCTCGACCGCTTTGATCTCCAGCTGCTCGACCTCGTCCAGCGCGACGATTCGCGAACGGCGGAGTCGCTCGCGACCGACGTTGCGCTGTCGCCGTCGGCGATCGCGCGGCGGCTGCGGCGCTTGCGGGCGGAGGGATGGATCGCGCGGACGATCGCCCTGCTCGGGCCGGCGATCACCGGCAGGCGGCTTCGCGCGGTGGTGCTGGTGCAGCTCAGCGAGCATGCCGACCAGCGCGGCAAGACGGCGCTTCTCGAGCGGATCGACGAAGCACCCGAAGTGCAGTTCTGCTACGAGCTCGCCGGTTCGTACGACCTGTTGCTCCTGTTCGACTGCGATACGATGGCCGAGTTCAACGAAGTCGCCGAGCGCGTACTCGTGTCAGATGCGACGGTCCGGCGTTACGAGACGAGCTTCGTCAAGCGCGAGGCGAAGTTCGCGCCCTTCATCAAGACGAGCGAAACCTAGCGCGTCTTGGCTGCAGCCCAGTCGTCGATCTTCTTCTCGAGGATCGGCAGCGGAAGGGCGCCGGTGTCGAGCACCTGGGCATGGAAGTCGCGGATGTCGAACCTGGGCCCGAGCTTCGCCTTCGACTGGTCGCGCAGGCGGCTGATCGTCAGCTGGCCGATCTTGTAGGCGAGCGCCTGGCTCGGAATGGCGATGTAGCGTTCGACCTCAGCGGTCGCGTCGGTCACCGATTCCCCTGAATTGTCGAGCATGTATTTGATCGACTGATCGCGCGTCCAACCCTTGGAGTGGATTCCGGTGTCGACCACCAGCCGCATCGCGCGCAGCATCTCGTCATTCAAGTTGCCGAAGCGCTGGTAGGGGTCCGTGTACATGCCCATCGGATAGCCGAGCGATTCCGCGTAAAGCGCCCAGCCTTCGACATAAGCGGTGTTGCCGCCGAAGCGCATGAAGGCGGGGAGCGCGGTATTTTCCTGGGCGAGGCTGATCTGGAAGTGGTGGCCGGGCTCACCCTCGTGCATGAACAACGTGGTCTCTTCCCACGTGCTGCGCGAGGGCAGGTTGTAGGCGTTGAAATAGAAAGTCCCGGGCCGGGCGCCGTCGGGCGTCCCCTGCTCATAGCTTCCGCCGGCCTCGAACTTCTCGCGGAACGGCGGATAGGGCCGGATCACGAGCCCGGCCTTCGGCGTCTTGGAGAAGAAGAGCGGCACCTTGGCCTCGACCTTGCGCTTCACGGTCTCGAAGCCCTGCTCCAGCTCCTCCTTGCTCTTCGGCTGGAATTTGGGGCTGGTACGCATGTAATCGAAGAACTGGTGAAGCGTGCCCTTGAAGCCGGCCTGGCGCTGCACATCCTCGAATTCCTTGGTGATCCGAGCGACCTCATTAAGGCCGAGCTGGTGTACCTGCGCGGGGTCGAGCGCTTCGGTCGTCGTCGATTCGATGAGGTAGCGATAATATTTGTCGCCACCCTTCATATACATGAGTCCGGCGCCGTCGCGCGCGTGGGCGAGATAGTCGTTCGCGAGGAAATCGCGCATCCGCTGCAGCGCCGGGTAAACCGTGCCGGTCAGCGACTGGCGATATTCGCTCGTCAGCCGAGCCCGATCGGCGGGCGCGATCGACGCCGGAAAGGCTTTGATGGGCCCCCAGTAAGGCGAATCCTCGGGCTTCAGCTTCAGCTGATTGTCGAGCTGCTCGATCATGTTGCGGACGGTCAGCTTGGTGTCGACGATTCCTTCCGCCTCGCCCTTCTTCCACTGCCGGATCGCTTCGTCGACGTTCGCCGCGAAATCGCGGTTGCGTTTCAGATTGTTCTCATAATCCTGGACCGTGCGGAACGGCGCGGCGCCCTGTCCACCGGCGATCGTCGGATATTCGGTGTGGATGCCGAAGAAGTGGTTCATCGGCAGCGCTTCGGCGATTTCGAGAATGTCCGGCTGGTACCCGCGTAGCGTGTCCTCGGTCTGATATTGGAACACGTCATAGGCGATCTTGTCGGTCGCATCGAGCTGGTCGCGCGGCACAGTATGAAGCGCGGCAAGGTCGTGCTCGGCCGCGGCCTTTTCCGCCTGGTAATGCGCATCGCTGAACAGGTCCCCGAGGCGGTCGGCGTAGCGCATATCGCCGCGAAACAGCGCCTGGAGCGGGTTGCGCTTGAGGCTTGCTTCGTCGCTCTCCTTGAACAGCTCGAACAGACGGTCGTGCGCGCTCGCCTGCGCCTGCGTCGCCGGAGCGGGCGCCTGGGCGGACAGCGCTGCGCAGGGCGCAAGCGCGAACAGCGACGCGGACAGGATCAGGCGAGCGGTCGTTGTCATTGCGGCGTCCTTAAGGAGAATTGGCTGGGCCGCTAAAACAGAAAGGGCGTCACCGCAACGCGGCAACGCCCGTTCTGCGAGCGAGCAGAGGCGCTCTACCAGAAGAAGCCGGGGATCACGTCGATCACGGTTCCGGTATAGATGTCGATCAGGAGCGCGTCATTGTAATAGCGCACCCAAGCGGCGCCCGGAGGCGGATAGGGAAGCCCGAACTGCCCCGCGTCGATCCAGTAGCGGTTCCCGTAATAAGCGGGCCACAGCCGGTATCCGACGTCGAACGACTGATAGCCCCAGCCAAACGGGTCGAAATAGACGCCAAGGTGGAAGCGCGAGCGATGATGGTCGCGGAAGCGGCGCCAGTCGTAGTGGTTGTCACGGCGCCAGTCCCGGTTCCAGTGCATCTCGCGTTGACCCTGGGCGCGAACCGGAGGCTGCGTCCCGAAACGCGGAGTCTCACTGACGGCCAGCGGATGGCGATCGCGCATGACCTGCGGAGACTGCCGGTCCGACTGGCGGAAATCGCCGCCGCCATTGCGCACCTCCCGCTGGCGCTGTTCGAAGCGCTGCTGGACCTGTTCGATATTCTGGTCGCGCTGGCGGGAGAAGGACCCGTCCCGGCCGCCGCGCTGGTCGACGAACGATCCGCCGCGCGCTTCGCGCTGGGCACGGAGCGCATTTATGTCGACCTGCTGCTGTTGCTGCTGCTGGACGCGCGCGCCGCCGTCGAACTGTGCCCGGCCTGCAAACTGCTCCGGCTGCCGCTGCATCCGCTCCTGCGGGGCGAACGTCGGGGCCGAGCGCTCCGAGCGGGCCTCGGCGCGCGCCTGCTGGCGCTCTTCATGCGCCTGCTGACGCTCTTCACGGACCTGCTGGTGGTCTTGCTGGCTCTGCTGGTGATTGTCGGACCAGTCGCGGGGGCCGGCAACTGCCGGGCTCGCCGCTGCGCTCGCCAGCAGCAAGGGGATGAGGAACTTACGCATGACAGTGACCTTTCCAAAACATGACACGATTCCTGCGCTCGTCGACCTGAGCGGTCGCTTAACCGTTTCGGAGCCGTATATTCAGGTTTGTGGAGCGGGAGCGGCCGCAGCGGTCCCAGCGGCGTGGGCGATGGCCTTGCGGATGCGCGGATAAGCGCCGCAGCGGCAGATGTTGGGAAGCGCGGCGATCTGTTCGTCGCTCGGGCTCGGACTCGCCTGCAGCAGCGCCGCGATGGCCATGATGAAGCCCGGCTCGCAATAGCCGCACATCGTCGCCTGCTCGGCCAGCCAGGCCTGCTGCACCGGATGCGAGCGGTCACTCGACAGGCCCTCGATCGTCGTCACCTGCGCGCCGTCGAGCTCGCGAAGGCTGACGCTGCAGCTGGTGACGGCGCGCCCGTCGATGATCACGGTGCAGGCCCCGCAGTCCCGGCTGTCACAGCCATATTTGGTGCCCGTCAGATTCGAGGCGTCGCGAAGCGCCCACAGCAGCGTCGTGTCGGGATCGAGCCTGTACTCGACCGCCTCCCCATTCACCGTCATCCGCGCGACCATGGACGCGAGGCTAGCGCGCGCGGGTGCCCGCTGCCAAGATAAGCCGATGCCCCGCGTGATCACCAACAACGGCTATGACATCGGCTTTGAGGAGTCGGGCGGCGGCGGCGCCGCTCCGATCGTCTTCCTTCACGGAGTCGGGTCCGACAAATCCGTCTGGCGGCCGCAGCTCGGCTTCTTCGGGCAAAGCCGCCGCGCGCTGGCATTCGACTATCCAGGCTATGGCGACAGCGACCCCGCGCCGGAGGGGACCACGCGCGATGATTATGCGTCGGCGATCATCTCGGGGATGCACGAGCTGGGCATCGACCGCGCCCACGTGTGCGGACTGTCCCTTGGCGGCGTCGTCGCGATCGCCATGGCGCATGCGGACGAGAGCCGCTGTGCGTCGCTGATTCTCGCCGACAGTTTCGCCGCGCATCCGGATGGCCAGGCGATCTACGACCGAGGGGTCGCAGCGAGCAGCGACCTTCGGGCGATGGCCGAATCGCGCGTCGACATCCTGCTGGCCCAGCCCGCCGACCCTGTCGTCCGAAGCGATGTCGTCGAGACCATGGCCCGGATCGACCCCGCCGCCTACCGCATCGGCGCCGAGGCGGTGTGGCTGGCGGACCAGCGCGAGCGGGCGCACGACATTCGCCTGCCGACGCTGGTGCTGTGCGGCGCGGAGGACAGGATCACTCCGCCGTCATTGTCGCGGGAGCTGACGCAGCTGATCCCCGGCGCGCGCTACGAGCCTGTCGAAGGCGCCGGCCACATCGGCAATCTCGAGAAGCCCGACGAGTTCAACACGCTCGTCAATGCCTTCATCCGCGGCGTGGATTCACGGGCATGAAGATCGCCTGCATCGGGGGCGGCCCGGCGGGACTCTATTTCGCGATCTCGATGAAGCTGCGGGACGCGGCTCACGAGATCGAAGTGTTCGAGCGCAACCCGCCGGGCGTGACCTTCGGGTGGGGCGTCGTCTTTTCCGACCTCACGGTCGAGAACATCACCGCCAACGATCCGGTGTCGGCCGAGACGATCACCAAGGAGTTTGTGCACTGGGACGAGATCGACGTCCACTTCAAGGGCGAGACGATCACGTCGGGCGGCCACGGCTTCATCGGCATCGGCCGCAAGCGCCTGCTCCAGGTCCTGCAGGACCGCGCACGCGAGCTCGGAGTCGGGCTTCACTTCGAAGCGGAATGCGATCCGGGCGATCCCACGTGGCGCGGTTACGACCTCGTCATCGCGTCGGATGGAATCAACTCGCGGTTTCGAGACGCGCTGCCGGACGCGTTCGGAGTCGACGTGGACGTGCGCCGGAACAAGTTCGTGTGGCTCGGCACGAGCAAGGTGTTCGACGCCTTCACGTTCGCGTTCGAGGACACTGAGCACGGCTGGATCTGGGCGCACGCCTACCGCTTCGCGCCCGACTGCTCGACCTTCATCGTCGAATGTTCCGAGGAGACGTGGGTCAGATTCGGCTTCGACAAAATGTCGCAAGACGAAAGCATCGCCGCCTGCGAGAAGCTGTTCGCCAACTATCTCGACGGACACAGGCTGCAGTCCAACGCGTCGCATCTGGTCGGAAGCGCCGCCTGGCTGAACTTCCGCCGCATCAAGTGCGAGCGCTGGACCAGCGGTAACGTCATCCTTCTCGGCGACGCCGCGCACACGGCGCATTTCTCGATCGGCAGCGGCACCAAACTTGCGCTCGAGGATGCGATCAAGCTCGCCGACGTGCTCAACCGCAAAGGCTTGAGCCTCGAAGCGGCGCTCAACGAATATCAGGCCGAGCGCAGCCTCGAGGTGCTGAAGCTCCAAAACAGCGCGCGGAACTCGACCGAATGGTTCGAGACGTTGGAGCGCTACACCCATTTCGAGCCGCTGCAGTTCGCTTACTCATTGCTCACCCGATCGCAGCGGATCAGCCACGAGAACCTCCGCCTTCGTGATCGCGAATGGCTCGAGACGGTCGAGCGCTGGTTCTGGAAGCGCGCGACCGACGGCAAATCGAACAAGACCGCGCCGCCAATGTTCGCGCCGTTCAAGATGCGCGAGATGGAGGTTCAGAACCGTGTCACCGTCTCGCCGATGGCGATGTATTCGGCGGTCGACGGCGTGCCCAACGACTTTCACTTCGTCCATTACGGCGAGCGCGCGCTCGGCGGCGCGGGTCTGGTGTTCACCGAGATGACCTGCGTGTCGCCGGAGGCCCGGATCAGCCCCGGCTGCACCGGTATGTGGAACGCGGACCATGTCGCCGCGTGGAAGCGCATCGTCGACTTCGTGCACGCCAATTCGACAGCGAAGATCTGCCTCCAGCTCGGTCATTCGGGCGGCAAGGGTTCAACGAAGCTCGGCTGGGAAGGCAATGACGTTCCACTCGACGAGGGCAACTGGCCGGTGATGTCCGCGAGCGACGTTCCCTGGTCGCCGGCCAACCAGGTGCCGAAGCCGATGACCCGCGCGGACATGGACCTGGTCCGCGACCAGTTCGTCGCCGCGGTGCGCATGGGCCTCGAGTGCGGCTTCGACATGATCGAGCTTCACGCCGCGCACGGTTATCTGCTGTCGAGCTTCATCACGCCACTGCAGAACAGGCGCAGCGACGAATATGGCGGCGGCCTCGAAAACCGGCTGCGCTATCCGCTCGAAGTGTTCGCGGCGATGCGCGCCGCATGGCCGAGCGACAAGCCGATGTCGGTCCGCATTTCCGCCACCGACTGGGCCAGCGAGAACGGCACCACGCCGGAGGATGCGGTCCTCATCGGCGAAGCCTTCGCCCGCGAAGGCGCCGACCTGATCGACGTTTCGGCCGGGCAGACCTGGGCGGACCAGCAGCCGGTCTACGGCCGCATGTTCCAGACGCCGTTCAGCGACCGCGTCCGCAACGAAGGGCGGCTCGCGACCATGGCGGTCGGCAACATCTATGAGCCCGACCACGCCAATTCGATCCTCGCGGCGGGCCGCGCGGATCTCGTTGCGCTGGCAAGGCCGCACCTCGTCGACCCGTTCTGGACCCTGCGCGCCGCGGCCCAGCTCGACTACCGCGACGTGCATTGCCCGCCGCAATATCTCAACGGGCTCAGCCAGCTGGCAAGAAACCTGAAGAGGGAGGCGGAAGCGGCGGCGGCGCTGAGGGTCTAAAGGCGCCTAAAGCGCCACAGCCTCAACGAAAACCCCGCCCGCATCATTGCCCGCGGCCCAGCGGATGACGCCTTTGACCGGCGGCATTTTCGGAACCTCGAGCGAGATTTGGCAGCCGGGCTCGAGTACACACGGCGAGCGCAGCCGAAATCCCCTGCCCGAAAGATTGGTGATGCTGGCCCCGAATTCGCCGGCGGGGCAGCGCAGCAGCACGTCGAAGCTCGCGTCGATCCGCGCCGGACGCGGCACGAGCTCCCGGCCTTCCAACTTGCCTTCGAACTTCATTTCCCCGTCCACTCCTTGAAAGGAGGAAGCCGGTCGACGCGGGCGCCCCACCGCCCCCGGACAAGACTTCTTCGATGCGTGGCGGTGTCCAGCCAGCCACCCCTGGTCCCACTGCGCGCAAATTAACCGGAGTGGGTTCACCGCGCGATGAATGATCGCGGTTGCCGCGGCGTTTACCACACCGCTATCAGCTCAGCCGGAGGTTTCCCTTGCCGAGGCGAATTGGCGTTGCCGCCGCACTGTTCCTGTCGCTCAGCTGCTGCGCGCGGGCACAGCCGTCGACCGACACCGTCTTCGTGTCCAACGAAGCCGGCTTCGTCTCGCTGGTCGACGGAGCGACAGGCCGCGTCGAGGGACAGCTGGCGACGGGCGCCCGGCCGCGCGGCATGGCCTTTTCGCCCGACGGCAAGACATTCTACGTCGCTGCGAGCGACGCCAACCGCATCGAGGCGTGGGGCGTGGCCTCGCGCCGCGGCCTCGCCTTCTACAATTCCGGCACCGATCCCGAACGGTTCGCGGTCAGTCCCGATGGCCGAACGCTGTACATCGCCAACGAGGATCACAGCGCGGTTTCCTTCCTCGACTTGAGGAGCGGGAAGATCACGCACGAAGTGCCGGTCGGGCCCGAGCCGGAAGGCGTCGGCGTCAGCCCCGACGGCAAGCTCGTCGTCGCCACGTCCGAGGTCGCCAACCTCGCCCATTTCATCGACGCCGGCAGCGGCAAGCTGCTCGACAGCGTGCCGGTCGGCAGCCGGCCGCGGTTCGTGCTGTTCCTCAACCACGGCAGGACGGTGTGGGTCTCGTCGGAGCAGCGCGGGACGATCAGCATCTTCGACGCCGCGACGCATCGGATCGTCCGCACCATCGACCTCAACCGGAGCTTCCAGATCCCCGAGCCGGTGCAGGCGATCGAGATGCGCGCCGCGCATGACCAGAAGCGGGTATTCGTCGCGATGGGCCGGTCGAACCGCGTCGCCGAGATCGACCCCGCGACCGACGCGGTCGTCCGCTCCTTCCCGACGGGTGAGCGCACCTGGGGCATCGGCCTGTCGCCCGACGAGACCCGGCTCTACGCCGCGAGCGGGCTGTCGGGGACGCTGACTATCATCGATATCGTCCACAACAAGGTGCTGAAAACGGTGACGCTCGGCGGCAGGCCGTGGGGCGCGATCGCGGCGCGCAAATGAGGAAGCTCTTCGCCGTCGCCGTCGCCGCAGTCCTGCTCGGCTCGTGCAACCTCATCCCCGAGCGCAAGCTCACCGCCTGCGCGGACCCGAACAACCTGCCCTTCTCCAACAAGGCCGGCCAGGGGTTCGAGAACAAGCTCGCCGAGATGATCGCCTCCGACCTCCACGCAAAGCTCGATTACGTCTGGTGGGCGCAGCGGCGCGGCTATGTCCGCAACACCTTGAACGAGCGCAAATGCGATTTCTGGCCGGGCATCGCAAGCAATGTCGAAATGGTCGCGACGAGCCGACCCTACTATCGCTCGACCTACATGTTCGTCAGCCGCGCGAGCGAGAATCTGAAAGGCCTGACGCTCGACGACCCGCGCCTGAAGACGCTGAAGATCGGCGTGCAGATGGTCGGCAACGACGCGACCAACACGCCGCCCGCGCATGCGCTGGCGAGCCGCGGGATCGTCGGCAACGTGCGCGGCTACATGCTTTACGGCAACTATTCGAAACCCAACCCGCCGGCCGAGATCGTGCGTGCCGTCGAGCGCGGCGACGTCGACGTCGCGCTCGTCTGGGGCCCGCTCGCGGGATACTTCGCCGCCAAGTCGCCGGTGCCGCTGCGGCTCGAGCCGGTCATCCCATGGATGGCCGACATGCAGTGGCCGATGCAGTTCGACATTTCGGTCGGGGTCCAGAGCGGCAACGACAAGCTCTTAAAGGAGATCGACCAGATCCTCGACCGACGCAGCGGCGACATTCGCAAGCTGCTGGCCGCCTATCACGTGCCGGTGGTCGAGAGCGGCGGCTGAGCTTCCGCGAGGCCGAGGAAAGAGTTTTCTGTCGGAGAGGCGGGGCGCCGAGCACTTCGCCGGAGATCAAGCGTTAGCGCCTGATGATCGAGGCTTTGGGACGTGCAGTGGCCGACCTCGCCAACCGGCGGGTGCTCGCGATCATGCTGCAGGCACTCGCCATTTCGCTGCTCGTCTTCGTCGTCGTGGCTATCGTCCTGGCGCGGCTGCTGTCGGGAGCCGATCCCTGCGCGCTCGTCGGGATCGACTCTTGCCCGCTCGGCCCGGACAGCGGCACGATCGGAGCGATCGCCTTGACGCTGCTGGCCGCGTGGTTCCTGTTCCCGGCTGTCGCAATCACGGTGATCGCCGGCTTCTCCGACCGCATCGCGGCCGCGGTCGAGCAAGCGCGCTATCCCGAAGCTGCAGAAAGGGCGCAGCCGATCGGCGTCGGCCGGGGCCTCCTTCTCGGGCTCAAATCCGGCGGCAGGCTGATCCTGTTCAACCTGCTGGCATTGCCCTTTTACCTGCTGCTGCTGGTGACCGGAGTCGGGCCGCTGGTCCTGTTCGTGATCGTCAACGGCATCGCCTTCGGCCGCGACGTCGCCGAGCTTGCCGCGGCACGGCACGGGGACAGAGCCTCGAGACGCGCATGGCTGAAGCGCACGCGCGGACAGCAGCACCTCATCGGAGTGGTGGTCAGCGTGCTTTTTCTGGTCCCGTTCGCGAACCTGATTGCGCCGGTGATCGGCGCCGCGGCTGGCATCCATCTGTTCAACGGATCATTCCGGGCAACCAATCGCGATAACCGCGCTTGAGAAACGCGGCGGAGCGGCGCGCGGTAAAATGCGAAAACAGAGGGATTGACCTCGCTTCGCTGTAGCGGCGGTTTTCCGCCCTCTAGCACGGGATCAGCGCTTGCCGCTGGGAAAGACCATGATTGAATTCTCGACCGGCATGCGCATGTCGACCCTACGCGCCACTTTCGTGTCAGGCACGGAACGGCCCTCGAAAACATAGCTGCGGAACACGTACGGCTCACCATCGGTGCCGTTCAGCGACGGCGAATTGCCAACGTGGAAATGAAGATGCGGGTTGACCGCGTTGCCGGCCATTCCGACCAGGCCGAGCACTTGCCCGGTACGAACGTGGTCGCCAAGCCTTACTCGCAACGAACCGGGCTGGAAGTGGGCATAAAAGGCATAGCGCCCGTGACCGATATCCAAGGCGATCCAATTGCCCGCCACGGTCGTGTTGCTCAGCGGAACCGGCATCGAGACCTTGCCGCTGACCAGCGGAGTGCTTTGCGGGATTCCGTCCTGGAGACCGACGACCTTGCCGTCGGCCACCGCGAGCACCTTCGCGCCATAGCCGTAGAACTGGGACCATGGGATCGGGTCGGAGAAGGGAGACCGCAATATCTGCCCATGCGAGTCGACCTTCTGAAAGTCGCAGCCGAACAGCTGTGCAACCTGCATCTTGGCGGTGCGGGACGTGCCGACATAGGTGTGGGAATTGCCGAGCGCGAGGCCGTTGGAGCATCTCCACGGGCCGCCTTCCAGCGGCGGTCCGAGGACCGGCACCGGCGCGCGGTCCACAGCGATGGTGTCCGAGACGATGGCGAGCTCCGAGCTGAGCGATCCGTCATCGCGGATGACGGCGACCTTCGGATCGGGCTCGAATATGAGGCGGTGGCGCAGCGCCTTCGGAGCAGCCGCTCCAGCGGGCAGTGGAAGGATAACGTACAGAATCGCGCTTCGGCCCGCCGGAAGAATCCGGTTCTTGGGCGACGCGTCCGCCATGATGTAGCGGGTCATGCGCAAGCGCGCGGGGTTTTCGAGCGCCGTGCGGTCGAAGCTCGCGAGGACGGCGCCGCTTTCCGCATCCTCAATATCTATGCGTTGAAAGGTCAGGTCATATTCGGCCCAACTGGTGATCAGCAGTTGATAGCCCATCACCCGCTGACCGGCGTCGGTCGCGACGAGCTGAGGCCGTGGACGGACATGGACGTCGATCGGCAGCGTCAACTCGCGCGTCACTTTGACTGGGGACGGCTGCGCCAATGCTCCGGGGCCGGCGCGCCCACCAAGAAGAGCCGCGAAGACCATCGCGGTTGCGATCGATGCCTTGGCCGAACCGGCGCGCGGCCTCGCGCCGGCCGGGGAGACGCAGTGACCCGGTCCGATGCCGGCGACCCGTGGCTTCTTAAAGCGCATCACAAGATTCTCCCCTCTCGATCTTTCATCGCGAGGTTAGAATGCAAGCAAGGGACGCGCCAAACGGGCCGGCAGGCGGCGTCAGGAGGGTCCAGCTGGCGGAGACGGAGGGATTCGAACCCTCGGTACGGGAAATCCCCGTACGGCGGTTTAGCAAACCGCTGGTTTCAGCCACTCACCCACGTCTCCGGAAGCGGCACCCTGTGCAGGAGGAGCGGGCTATATAAGGCGCTTCGTCGCCGTTCAACCGCGACGGCGGCTACTTCGCCGTCACCTCGAGCCGCGCGTCGAGGCTCATCGCTTGGCCGGGCTCGAGGACGCGCATGCCGAGCTTGGTCCACTCGCTTTCGCGGTGGTTGAGCGCGCAATTGGCGTGGGTGACAGGCTCGGCGACGAAGATGTGGCCCTGCAGTGGCGAATAGAGCTGGAAGAATTTCGCTTCCGGCGACGAGAGGCGAAGATCGTAGGGCCAGTCGGGGTCGGTCATGCGCGCCTCCCCGCCCCAGCCGCCGAAGCCGTTGTCGAGATCCTGGCCGCAGGCGTGGCGGCCGTTAAGGTCGTAGCGGCCCTCGGCCGGCACCTTGGCGACGGGCAGCACATTCTCGTCGACGGTCCAGGCGCAGTCGACGTGGGTGTCGATCTTCGTCTCGGGACCGCAGGGGAAATAGGGGTGGACGCCGAGGCCGCAGGGCATCGGCTCGGCGCTGGTGTTGCGGCAGGTGAGACGGATCGAGAGGCCGCTTTCGTCGAGCGAAAAATGCTGCCGCGCTTCGTAGGACCAGGGCCATTCACCGGGCGCGTGGTCGTAGGCGAGGATCGCGCTCGCCTCATCGTGCCCCTCGACGGCCCACGCGTTGAGCCAGCCCTGGCCGTGGAGCGGGCTGGGGTCGCCGGGCATGTTCGGCTGAAGCCGGACGGTGCGGCCGCGGAAGGTGAAACAGCCGCCGCGAATCCGGTTCACGTAAGGGACGAGCGGGAAGCAATCGGCGTCGAGGACCTTTTCGAGCGGAGTGTGGCATTTGCGCAATATCGGGTGCGCGGCGCCTGCCGCCGTCCATTCGAACGCGGAAATAGCGCCGCCGATCGAAGGACTTACATCAAGCCTCAGGTTGCCTGCGGTGAGGCTGATTCTGCCCGTTTCCTGACCCGTTGATTTCACCATGATTCACAACCCCGCAACTTCTCTGGGGATAAAGGACAAAAGTCGATTGCGCGCGGATTCGCGCGCCATGTATTGAACGCCCCGGGGGCCGGGGAGGGTCACTGGTGAAGAGACGCGTCAAAGACTTCGTCGATATCGCGGACCAGATTTCGCTCGACGAACTCATCGAGAAGCTGGCGGAGCTGCGCGACAGTCTCGCCGACCCGTCGGAAGCGGAGCTGCGGCTGCGCGGAGACGAGGTGTTCGGCCATCGGATCACGATCGCTTACTTCCGCGAGCAGACCGACGAGGAAGCGGAGATAGAGAAGCGCTATGCCGAGGCGGCCAAGGAGGCGAAGGAGCGCGAGCTCGCGCGGCTCCAGGCCGAGCTCGGCGTGGTGTGCTACGCGGCGCCGGGCAAGCGCGGGAAATTGAGGATCGTCGCTTAGGCTGACGCCGGCCTGAAGTTCAGCGCCAGGCCGTTCATGCAATAGCGCAGGCCCGTCGGCTTCGGGCCGTCGTCGAAGACGTGGCCGAGGTGGCCGCCGCAGCGCGCGCAGAGGACCTCGGTACGCTCCATCAGCAGGCTGTGATCCGCGCGCGTGACGACGGCGCGCGGAAGCACCTGCCAGAAGCTCGGCCAGCCGGTGCCGCTTTCGAACTTGGTCGCGGAATTGAACAGAGGCTCGGCGCAGCCGGCGCAGACGAACAGGCCCTTGCGATGCTCATTGAGGAGCGGGCTCGAGAAGGGTGGCTCGGTCGCGGCTTCGCGGAGGACGGCGTAGCGCTTCGGGCCGAGCATATGCTGCCATTGGGCGGGCGTATGCATTACGGCGAAGCGGCCGGCGGGCGCGGCCGAGCTGCCGCTCCGCCCGAACAGGAGAAGGCCGACGGCTCCGGCTCCGGCCAGCCCGAGGAATGCCCTGCGGTCAGTCATGGTTCGCAGCTCCACTTCGGAATTGAGCGAGTCGATTAGCCGACTCCACCTGAACCGAACAGGACTCGGAGCGCTCAGATCACCATGCGGATGTTGGCGCCGCCCTCGGGCGCCGCGAGCGCGCAGATCGACCCGCCGTGGGCGAGTGCGACGCGCTTGGAGAAGCTGAGGCCCACGCCGCTGCCGCCCTTGTGGGTGGTGTAGAAGGGGAGGAAGATGTCCTCGCGGCGGTCCTCGGGGATGCCCTCGCCATTGTCGCGGACCTCGATCCGGCAGCGCCCGCTCGCCTCGCGCGATAGGTGCAGGGTAATGAGCGGCGCGGCGACGTCCGCCGTCGCTCGGATCGCGTTCCGCAGCAGGTTCAGCACGGCCTGGGCGAGAAGCTCGGCATCGCCGTCGATGCTGAGCGTCTTCGGCGCGACATGGATCTGCGCCTCCACCTCGCGGTCGCCTGCGCTCGTCAGCGCCAGGCGCATGATCTCTTCGGCCCACGACCTCGCCTTGAAGCTGCGCCGGTGGATGTCCGGCGCCTCGGCGAATTCGCGATAGCTTTCAACGAAGCGCAGGATGCCTTCGGCGCGCCGGGCGACCGTGTCGGTTGCACTTCGCGCGTCCTCGAGCTCGTCGTTGGTCTTGGCCGCCTTGGCGACCAGATCGGCGCCGGTGCGGGCAAGCGAGGTCACCGGCGTCAGCGAGTTCATGATCTCGTGCGTGAGCACGCGCACCAGGTCCGCCTGCGCGGCGACCTCGATCGCGCCGAGCTCGCTCTGCACGGGAAGGATCGACATGATCGTCACCGGGCTGTCGAGCCGCGCCACCTGGGCCGACGCGAAAATCCCCTTCTGCGGCACGCCGTCGAGGATCAGGCGGGTGATCTTGCGCGTGCCGGGCGGGAGCTGCGCGGCGGCGGCAAGCTCCGGTCCCAGCTGCTCCAGGTCGCCGACGCGGTTGAGCTGTTGGCGCGCGAACAGCTGCCGGGCCGCCTTGTTCAAGACCTGGATGTGGCCGCTGCCGTCGAGCGCGAGCATCGCGCTTGGCGTATCGTCGACGATCGCCGCGAGATAACGCGCTTCCGCCGTCTCCTGCGTATGGCGCGCCTGAAGCGTCTTCAGCGCATGGTCCAAGGTTTGCCCGAGCACGTCGAAGCCGCCGCCGCTGGGATCGGAAAAGCGCTGCGAATAATCCTCGAAGCGAACCGATTCGATGAAGCGCGAGACGAGGAAGTTGGTGCGGCGGATGAAGTTCCACAGGCTTGCAAGCGCGGTCGCGCCGACGAGCACGGCGACGATCAGCCCGGCCCGGACGCCCGGCGTCTGCGCAGCCTTCATCACGAGCAGCACCGCGCCGACGAAGACGATCGTCCGCCACGCGAGCCCGAACTCGAACTTGCGCCTAAAGTCCATGCTTCTCCATGCGCCGGTAGAGCGCGCCGCGGCTGAGACCGAGCTCGTTCGCCGCCAGCGAGATGTTGAAATGATGCATCCGAAGGGCGCGCTCGATCATCTGCTTTTCGAGCTCGTCGAGGTTGAGCGTCTCGTTGGCCGCACTCACCGCGGGCGCGGCATGCGATTGCCGCGTAAGCGGGAAGTCGTCGGTCCGATAACGCTCGCCTTCGGCCATGATCACCGCGCGCTCGGCGGCGTGGCGGAGCGCGCGGACGTTGCCCGGCCAGTCGTTCTCCATCAGCGCCTGGAGCACGGCCGGCGGGACTTCCCGCTCCGCCTTGTCGTACTTCCGCTCGTAGAGGCGCAGGTAATGATCGAGCAGCACGGGGACGTCCTCGCGGCGCTGGCGAAGCGGGGGAAGGTCGATCTCGATCGTGTTGAGGCGGAAGAGCAGGTCCTGACGGAAACGCCTCTCGTCGGCGAGTTGCTCGGGCGAGATGTTCGTTGCGGCGATCACGCGGACGTCGATCGGGATCGGCTTGTTCGAGCCGACCGGTAGCACCTCGCGTTGCTCGAGCGCGGTCAGGAGCTTGGGCTGCAGGTGAAGCGGAAGGTTTCCGACCTCATCGAGGAACAAGCTGCTCTTGTCCGCCGCCTTGAGGCGCCCGATCCGCTCTCCCGCCGCGCCGGTGAACGCGCCCTTGGCGTGGCCGAACAGCTCGGACTCGAATAAGGTCTCGCTGGTCGCGCCGAGATCGATCGAGACCATCGGCTTGTCCGCTCGCCGCGACAGGCGGTGGATCTCGCGCGCGACGATCTCCTTGCCGGTGCCGTTCTCGCCGAGGATGAGGACGTTGGCATCGGTCGGCGCGGCGCGGTCAATCAGCATTCGAACGCGGTCCATCGCCGGCGATTTTCCGAGCAGCGGCGTCTCCGGCGCGTGCGCGAGCTCGGAAGTCCGGCCGCGTTCCATCCGCGTGTCGATCCGGCTGCGGCGCAGCGCGGCCGCGCTCCTGACGGTCGCCTCGAGGCGCTCGTTGCTCCACGGCTTGGCGACGAAGTCGCTCGCCCCGGCCTTGATGGCTTCGACCGCGATCGAGACGCCGCCGTGAGCAGTGATGATCACCACCGCCGCGTCGGGATCGATCTCCATGATGCGGCCGAGATAATCGAGGCCCTCGCGGCCGTCAGTCTTGGCGCGCTCGAAGTTGAGGTCGAGCAGGATCGCGTCGGGGCTTTCGCGCTTCAGCAGCGGCAATAGTTCTGCCGGCGTGTTCAGAGTCTCGACGCGCTCGAACATGTCTCGGAGCGCGAGCCGCGCGGCGAGCGAGATATCGGGGTCGTCGTCGACCACCACTGCAAGCTTGAACATGTCCGTCACGCTACTTCTGTAGCGCGGCTGTCCGGAAATGAACAGTGCCTCTCTCGAGCCACGCCTTTCGGGGTTTGGCACAGCCCTTGCAACGTCCAGGGGTGATGAACTCGCATGATCCGAAGCTGCCTTCAGAGAGCGTCTCACCGGCAGCGCTGCACGTGCTGACCATTTCCGGACAGATGGTGTCCGGAGGTGGACGATGAGCCTGGTCGAGTTGCGCCAGTCGAGCCGCTCCGAAGCGGTCAGCGGCGGGGCGATGGACAAGGTCGTCGTGCGCAAGCGCATCGACCGGCGGATCCTGATCGCCGGCGGCGCCGCGGCGGTGCTGCTGATCCTGCTGGTCTTCTGGCTGTTCGCTCCGCGCGCGGACTCGGTAACGGTGGCGCGCGACCGGCTGACGATCTCTCAAGCGCAGAACGGCACCTTCGAGGACTTCCTTCCGGTGCGCGCGAAGGTGACGCCGCTTCTCACCGTCTATCTCGACGCGGTCGAAGGCGGCCAGGTGGACAAGAAGCTGGTCGAGGATGGCGCCCAGGTCGTCCAGGGCCAACCGCTCGCGGTGCTGTCCAATGCCGAGCTCCAGCTCTCGACGCTCGAAAAGGAAACCGAGGTCGAGCAGCAATTGAACAACATGCGCAGCCTCGAGCTGGCGCTTGCGAACACGCGCAGCAACGACCTGCGCGACCTCAACCAGGCCGAAACCGATCTTGCGAAAGCGCGGCGGCAATATGAGCTCGACAAACCGCTCGCCGAGAAAGGGTTCGTGGCGTCGAAAACCTTCAACGACGCGAAGGACGATTATTATTACCAGACCAAGCGGCTCGAAATCCTCAAGCAGACGATCGCCAAGAACGAGAGCCTGCAATCGAGCCAGCTCGAGCAGCTGCGCGCCGCGGCGAGCTCGCTCAACTCGAGCCTCGGGATCGCGCGTGGAAGCCTCGGCCAGCTCAACATCCGCGCGCCCGTGACGGGCCAGCTCAGCGGCTTCGACATCCAGCTCGGCCAGTCGCTTCAGCAGGGCGAGCGCATCGGCCAGATCGACAGCTCCGCGGGCGACAAGCTGCAGGCCGACGTCGACGAATATTATCTCGGCCGCGTCGCGGTCGGACGGACGGCCACCGCCGACATCGAGGGCAAGACCTACCGGCTCAAAGTCTCCAAGGTCTATCCGCAGGTCAAGGACGGCCAGTTCCAGATCGACCTGCTCTTCGTCGGTCCGGAGCCCGCGTCGATGCAGCGCGGACAGACCATCCAGGCGAAGCTGACCGTCGGCGATTCTTCAAAGGCGCTGCTGATCCCCAATGGCGCCTTCTTCAACGACTCCGGCGGCAATTGGGTGTTCGTCGTCGACAAGGGCGGCAACAGCGCGACCAAGCGCGCGGTGCAGCTGGGCCGCAAGAACAGCGACTATATCGAGGTGCTGGGCGGCCTCAAGCCCGGCGACCGGGTGATCACCTCTTCATACAGCGGCCTCACCGACAAGGACCATCTGAGCTTCGGCTCCGGCGATTGAGAAAGGACCAGACTCGTGCTGACCATGACCGACCTCACCAAGACGTACCGCACGGACACCGTCGAGACGACCGCGCTCGACGAGATCGACCTCGACATTGCCGACGGCGAGTTCGTCGCCATCATGGGCCCGTCGGGCTGCGGCAAATCGACGCTGCTCAACGTCATGGGAATGCTCGATAGCCCGACCAGCGGCTCCTACGTGTTCAACGGCCACGAAGTCGCGGGGCTGAGCGAAACGCAGCTCGCCGAGACGCGCAAGAGCAACATCGGCTTCATTTTCCAGAGCTTCAACCTCGTCGACGAGCTCACCGTCCGCGAGAACGTCGAGCTCGCTTTGCTCTACCACAATTTCCCGGCGTCGGAGCGCAAGCAGCGCGTCGACCGCGTGCTCGACAAGGTTGGCATCGCGCATCGCGCCAAGCACCGTCCGACGCAGCTGTCGGGCGGCCAGCAGCAGCGCGTCGCCGTCGCCCGCGCGCTGGTCGGCGAGCCCAAGCTGATCCTCGCCGACGAGCCGACCGGCAACCTCGACACCGCGCACGGCGAAGAAGTGATGCGCATGCTCCAGCAACTCAATCACGAAGGCTCGACCATCGTCATGGTCACGCACTCGCCGAGCCATGCCGATTTCGCGAGCCGCGTCGTCAACATGCTCGACGGCCGCATCCTCCAGGAGCGCCGCCGAGCCGCCTGAACTGCCGCAACTCCTTCGCTCGAAAGGACGTCATCATGTGGCGCAATTACTGGACCGTTGCGATCAGGGCGCTGGCGAAGAACCGGACCTATTCGATCATCAACATCGCCGGCCTCGCCATCGGCATGGCCGCGTGCATCATGATCCTGCTCTACATCAACTACGAGCGGAGCTACGACAGCTGGGTCCCCGACGCCGACAATACCTACGAGCTGCAGGCCTGGTACCCGCATCCGAAGGACGGCGAAGCATCCTTGCTCCAGATGTCCGCCTATGTGTCGAAGGGCGCGGCGGTGAAGGATTATCCCGAGATCGAGCGTGCGGTGTACGTCCAGGACAGTGCGCCCGTGCTGGTGGTCGACGGGCAAGCCGAAGCGACCAAGCAGTGGTATTTCGCCGACGACGATTTCCTGAAGGTCGTCAACCTGCCGCTGCTCGCCGGCGGATCGCTGACCGCCCCGGAAACCGCGGTGATCAGCAAGAGCGGGGCGATCAAGCGCTTCGGGACCGACCAGGTGGTCGGGCGGACGATGACGATCATCACCAGAGGCGTGCACCACGACCTCAAGATCGTCGGCGTGCTGAAGGATCTGCCGAAGAACTCGAGCCTGCAGATGGACGCCATCATCAGGCTCGACTTCAACCAGCTCTACGGCGACCAGCCGCAGTTCCTGACTCAATGCTGGGGCTGCCAGTCGGGCTACGTGTTCGTGAAGATGCGCCCCGGAACCGACATCTCGAAGATCGAGGCGCAGGAGCCCGCATGGGAGAAGCGCAACATCCCCGACGAGAGCACCGGCAACATCCGCTACAATGCCGGCGACGACCAGGACTGGCATTTCGTCAACCTCAAGGACATCCACCTGGGCAAGGCCCAGGACGCGTCGATGACGCCGGGCAACGACGAGCGGACGATCGCGACCTTCGGCATCATCGCGATGCTGATCCTCGGCATGGCGATCATCAACTTCACCAACCTCGCGACGGCCCGGGCCAGCCAGCGCGCGCGCGAAGTCGCGCTGCGCAAGGTGCTGGGCGCGACGCGCAAACAGCTGATCGTGCAGTTCGTCGCAGAGTCGGTGCTGATTTCGGGCGTCGCAATGCTGCTTGCGCTCGCGCTCGTCGAGCTGCTGGTCAGACCGTTTGCCGCCTTCCTCGATGCCGACCTGACTTTGTCCTACCTTGGCGCCGGCGGAGTGCTGATCCCCGCACTGGCGCTCGCGCTGCTGGTCGGGATCATGAGCGGGATCTACCCGGCTTTCTTCCTGTCGCGGTTCCAGCCAGCCCAGGTGCTCAAGGCCAATCGTTCGGCCGCCGAGACTCCGGGCTCGGGCAGGGTTCGCACCGTGCTCGTGGTGTTCCAGTTCGCGGTGTCGATCGGGCTCATGATCTGCACCGCCGTCATCTATGGTCAGACGGTCTTCGCCCGGCATGTCGACCCCGGCTACAAACGCGACCACATTCTCCAGGTCGAGGAGCTGGGCCGCGCGCAGCTATGGTTGAAGGCCGATATGATCGTGCACCAGATGCAGCGCGTTCCGGGAGTCGTCGCCGCAGGGCTGGCCGACATCGGCGTCAACACCAACAACCAGAGCAACACCTACATCATCCCGCCGGGCAGCAACCAGCAGGTGCTGATCGGCGAGTATAATGTCGGCGCGGGCTATCTCAGCGCGATGGGCCTGCCGCTGAAAGCGGGCCGCTGGTTCGACGAGAACCGCCCCGCCGACGACATGACTCAACCCTATCCCGAGGACGAGAACGTCGAAAAGGCGATCGCCGCGCGCGGCGTCAACGTCGTCGTCAACGAATATGCCGCGCGCAAGCTCGGCTTCAAATCACCGCAGGACGCGATCGGGAAGGTCGTGCGCGGGAAGCTACTGTCCGACGCCGCGGGCGTCACCAACGCGACGATCATCGGCGTCGTGGGCGACACCCGTTTCCGGACGGTCCGCACGCCGATCGAGCCGCTCATGTTCCGCAAGGTCACGGCGGGGCCGAACTGGCTGATCATCCGCTATCGCGGCGATCCCGCGGCGGTCAGAGCCGGCGTCGAACGGCAGTGGAAGCAGATCACCAACGAGGTGCCGTTCAACGCCAAGTTCAGCGAAGACGTGATTGCGGACATGTACAAGAAAGAGGACGCGCGCGCGCAGATCTTCGCTGCCTTCTCGCTCCTCGCAGTGATCATTGGCTGCCTTGGCCTGTTCGGGCTCGCCGCATTCACCGCGGAGCGCCGGACGAAGGAGATCGGCATCCGCAAGGTTTTGGGGGCGCGCACCCGCGACATCGTTCGCCTGCTGGTGTGGCAATTCAGCCGTCCGGTGATCATCGCCAACATCATCGCCTGGCCGGTCGCCTGGTGGATGATGCGCGGATGGCTCAACACCTTCGACCAGCGCATTGCGCTGACACCGATCCCGTTCCTGCTGGCTGCAGCGATTGCGCTTGGAATCGCGATTGCGACGGTCGTCAGCCACGCGGTCCGTGTCGCCCGCGCCAACCCCATCCACGCGCTTCGCTACGAATAAGACCCAAACGGAGTCAATTCTCTTGCAAGGAACAGTCAGCATGTGGCGGAATTACTGGACGGTCGCCGTTCGCGCGCTCGCCAAGAACCGGACCTATTCGATCATCAACATCGCCGGCCTCGCCATCGGCATGGCCGCGTGCATCATGATCCTGCTCTACATCAACTACGAGCGGAGCTACGACAGCTGGCTGCCCGACGTCGCAAATACGTACGACCTCCAGACGTGGAATCCCCATCCCACGGACGGTGAGCCGTTCTTCTCGCAGATGGCGCCAGTCGTCACCAAGGACCGAATCAAGAAGGATTATCCCGAAGTCATGAGCGCCGTGTACGCGCTCAGCACCGCGCCGGTGTTCATCAAGGATGGGCAGGCATCGCCGACGACGGACTATGTCATCGCGGACGACGATTTCGAAAAGGTCGTAAGCCTACCGCTCGTCGCCGGCACCGGAGTCCCGGCCGCCGGCACCGCGATGATTTCGCAGACTGAAGCGATCAACCGCTTCGGTACCGACCAGGTCGTCGGCCGAACGATGTCGACGATTTCCAAAGGCATCACGCGCGATTTCAAGATCACCGCCGTGTTCAAGGACATTCCGAAGAACTCGAGCCTGAAGATCAATGCGGTCGAGCGGCTCGATTTCAACAGCTTCTTTGTCGACGAGCCGAACTTCCTGACCTGCTGGGGCTGCCAATCGGGATGGGTGTTCCTGAAGCTGAGGCCAGGCGCGAACGTCAAGTCGATGGAAGCGCGCGAGCCCGCGTGGGAGAAGCGCAACATTCCCGACCAGCCGCAAGGCAGCGTCAACTTCAACCAGGGGGACGAGGAAGACTGGCACTTCATCAATTTGCGCGACGTGCATCTCGGCAAGGCCCAGGGCGGCGCGATGAATCCCGGCAATGACACCAAGACGATAACCACTTTCGCCATCATCGCCATTTTGATCCTCGGAATGGCGGTGGTGAACTTCACCAATCTCGCGACCGCCCGCGCCAGCCAGCGCGCGCGTGAAGTCGCGCTGCGCAAGGTGCTCGGCGCGACGCGCAAGCAGCTAGTGGTGCAGTTCGTCGCAGAGTCGATCCTAATCTCAGCTGTGGCGATGCTGCTCGCGCTGACCCTCGTCGAGGTGCTTGTGCGGCCGTTCGCCGCCTTCCTCAATGCGGACCTCGCGCTCAATTATGTCGGTCGGGGCGGCATCCTGCTCCCGGCGCTGCTCCTCACGATCGTCGTCGGGATCGTCAGCGGGCTCTACCCCGCCTTCTTCCTGTCACGCTTCCAGCCTGCGCAAGTGCTGAAGGCGAACCGCTCGGCTGCGGAGACTCCGGGATCGGGACGGCTGCGCGTCGCGCTCGTCGTGCTCCAGTTCGCAGTGTCGATCGGCCTCATCATCTGCACCGCGGTGATCTACGGACAGACGGTCTACGCCCGCTCGGTCGACCCGGGATACAAGCGCGATCACATCCTGCAGGTCGAAAATATGAACCGCTATCAGCTGCTGACCAAGACGCAGATGATCGAGGATCAGATGAAGCGGGTCCCGGGCGTCGTCGCCGTCGGCCTCACCGACATCGGGGTATCCACGGGCAACAGCAGCAACACCGGGCTGATCCCGCCCGGAGGCAACAAGCTGGTGTCGATCGGCCAATATAATGTCGATGAAGGCTTCTACGACGCGATGGGGCTGAAATTGCTCGCCGGCCGGTGGTTCGACCCGAACCGGCCCGCCGACGACACGACCCTCACGTTCCCGATCCAGAAGAGCCAGGAGGTCGCCCTTGCACAGCGCGGCGTGAACGTCGTGCTCAACGCTTATGCGGCGCGCAAGTTGGGCTTCAAGTCGCCGCAGGACGCCATCGGCAAGGTCGTCAAGACGGAGTTGTTCGAGCCGGGCACGGGAACGGCCAACATCAGCATCATCGGAGTCGTCGGCGATACCCGCTTCCGTTCGGTGCGTACGCCGATCGATCCGATCATGTTCATCAACGTCAGCACTGGCCCGGCGTGGATGGTGATCCGCTATCGCGGCAATCCGGCGACGGTCGAAGCGGCGGTCGAGCGGCAGTGGAAGCAGATCACGAGCGACGTACCGTTCGAAGCCAAGTTCAGCGAAGACATCGTTCGCGAGCTTTACAAGGCCGAGGACGCACGCGCGGAAATCTTCGCCGCCTTCTCGCTCCTCGCAGTGATCATTGGCTGCCTTGGCCTGTTCGGGCTCGCCGCATTCACCGCGGAGCGCCGGACGAAGGAGATCGGCATCCGCAAGGTTTTGGGGGCGCGCACCCGCGATATCGTGCGGCTGCTGGTGTGGCAATTCAGCCGTCCGGTGATCATCGCCAACATCATCGCCTGGCCGGTCGCCTGGTGGATGATGCGCAACTGGCTCAACACCTTCGACCAGCGGATCACGCTGACTCCCGTGCCGTTCGTGATCGCTGCCGCGATCGCGCTTGGAATCGCCGTTGCGACCGTCGTCGGCCACGCGGTGAAGGTCGCGCGGGCCAACCCCATCCACGCGCTGAGGTACGAATGATGCTTGGACATGAGAAACTTGCGTTGGGTCGAGTCCCCTTCACCTGGCGCAAGCTGGTCACCGCGGGCGCCATTGCTGCTTGCGCGCCCGCGGTGACCGCGAGCTTTGCTGGGCCGGCCGCGGCGCAGGAGCCTTCGAGCATCGAATGGTCGATCAGGCCGCACGGCGCCGACTCCGGCCAGGTCCAGCTGACCATCGAAACTCAATGGCGTCCCGGAAGCGAGAGCATGTGGTCGAACAACCGGCCGATCAGCGAGCTCCACGGACTGAGCGCGACGCAGCTGGCCGGTCCGCCCGCGCCGGTCCGGTTCGCGCTCGTACGCGACGCCGGCCGGCTCGACTGCAGCGGCACCGCGGGAGGCTGGAGCGGAAGCGGCGCGTGCAGCTTCAGCGTCGATCCGCGCTTCGCCAAATATCTCCAGCAGCGCGGGATCGGTGCGCCGACGCCGCGCGAAGCGTTCGCGCTGACCATGGGCGGGGTCGGCCGCGAGCTCATCGATTCGATGCAGGAAATCGGCTACGCGCGGCCGACTGCCGGGCAGCTCGCCGATATGGCCGTTCAAGGGATTTCGGCCGATTATGTGCGCGGGCTCGCGCGGTCCGGCTACCGGCTGCGCTCGGCGGACGATGTGATCAACTTCAAGGTTCACGGCGTCTCGGTCGAATATATCCGTGAAATGGCGGCGATCGGCCCGAAACTGCAGCATTTGAGCGGCGACGAGCTGGTCACGCTGAGGAACCATGGCGTCACTCCGGAATATGTGCGGCAGATCGCCGCCATCGGGCCGCAATTCGCCAACCTGAGCGCCGACGATCTCGTCGAGCTGAGCATCCACGGCGCGCGGGCCGATCTCGTCCGCGCCTACGCAGCCTATACGCGCGGAGCGCTGAACGCGTCCGACGTGGTCGACATGGCGATCCACGGCGTGACGGCCGATTATCTCGATCAGCTTTCAGCGCTCGGCTATCGCGGCTTCAGCGCGGACGAGCTGGTCAACCTGCGAATTCACGGGGTGACGCCGGACTATATCCGTCGCCTCCAGCAGAGTGGAATGACGCGGGTTTCGGCCGAGCAACTGGTGCGCCTGCGCCTCGCCGGCTACGAGCCGCGTTGACGCAAGGAAGAGTGGCGGAGCGGGAGGGATTCGAACCCTCGATACGGTTTTGCCGTATACTCACTTTCCAGGCGAGCGCCTTCGACCACTCGGCCACCGCTCCGCATCCCGGGAAGGGCGCCCATCTAGAGGCGAAGCCAACGAGCGGCAAGGTTGCCCGCCTTAACGACCGTCCCTAGGTCACGGTCATGACCCCTGCCGAGCGCCTTGCCGGACGAGTGCCGAGCGCCGCCGACATCGAGGCAATCGCGCGGAGGACGCTCGACCGCCTGCCGTCGCCGTTCGCGGACAGCCTCGGCGATATCGTGCTGATGATCGAGGAGGTGGCGAGCCCGGACACCGCGCGGCGGCTCGGACTCAACCACCCGATGCAGCTCAGCGGGCTCTATGAGGGCGTGCCCCTCAACCAGCAGAGTGTGCAAATGTCGGGCACCTTGCCGGAACGGATCACTCTCTATCGGCGGCCGATCATCGCCGAATGGCAGTCGAGCCGGTTCGGTCTCGAGCAGCTCGTCAGCCACATCGTGATCCACGAGGTCGGCCACCATTTCGGCTTTTCCGACGACGAGATCCACGCGCTCGAGGACGAAGCCGAGTGACGAGCCTGCTGCGGTTCGAGGAGGTTGCGCTGCGGCGCGGCGGACGGCTGCTGTTCGAGGAGCTCGAGTTCACGCTTGGAGCGGGCGAGGCGCTGCAGGTGACGGGGCCGAACGGCAGCGGGAAATCGAGCTTGATCCGCCTCGCCGCCGGGCTTCTGCGGCCGCAGCATGGACGCGTCGAACGCTCGCCGCTGGCGCTCGCGGACGACAATCTCGCGCTCGACGCCGACCTTCCGCTTGGGCGGGCGCTCAGCTTCTGGGGCGGCGACGTGCCGCGTGCGATGGAAGCGCTTGGGATCGCGCATCTGGCGGAAGTACCGGTCCGGCTCCTGTCGTCGGGCCAGGCGAAGCGGGCGGCGCTGGCGCGGGTTGTCGCGTCGGGCGCGCCGCTGTGGCTGCTGGACGAACCGCTCAATGCCCTCGATGGCGACGGCGCCGAGCGGGTCGGGCAGATCATCGCCGATCATCTTCGCAATGGCGGCGCGATCCTCGCCGCGTCGCATCAGCCGCTGCCGAGCGAGCCACCGAGGCTGGAGCTCGGCGCATGACGGCCAAGCTGATCGCGCGCGACCTGCGCCGCGCGTTCACCGGCGCGGCGTGGCTGCCGATCGTCTTCTTCCTGCTGGTCGCGGCGCTGGTGCCGTTCGCGATCGGGCCGGATGCGCGACTGCTGTCGCGGGTCGGACCCGGCGCATTGTGGATCGCGGCGCTGACTGCAGCGCTGCTCCCGGTGGAGCGCCTGGTCGAGCCCGACCGCGCCGGGGGCGTGCTCGACCAGCTGTTCCTCAACGGCATGGCCGAGGAGAGCGTCGCCTTCGCGAAGATCGTCGCGCACTGGCTGAGCTTTGCGCCGCTGCTGCTCGTCGCGGCGGTGCCCGCGTCCGCCCTGCTCGCGCTCGACGGCCGCGCGCTGGCGACAACGGAAATCGCGTTGCTGATCGGGACGCCCGGCCTCGCCTCGCTCGCCCTGGCCATTGCCGCAGTTACGGCGGGCCTGCCGCGCGCCGGATCGCTCGCCGGTCTGCTCCTCCTGCCGCTGGCGGTCCCGCTGCTGATCTTCGGCGCGGCGGATGCCTATCTGCTCGAGGGTGCCGTCTCGCTGCTGCTGACCGCCGGCGCCCCGTTCGTTACCGGAGCGGCGATCAGGGCCACTAGGACCTAGACCATCTGGAGAAGATCGCGGTCGGGAGCAGCAGACCCCTCGCCTCCTCGCGTACCGCCATCTCCCCCGTCTCGACCGTTCCGCCGAGATCGCCAAGCGTCTGCTTCAGCAGCTCGCCGATGGCCAGCGCGGACATCCGCACGGCGTAAACCGTGAGCACGAGGAAGCGGCTGTTCTCGTCGAGCAGCTTGCGGCAATCGACGAGCAACGGCGCGAGATTTTCCTCGAGACGCCAGACTTCGCCGGTGGGGCCGCGGCCGAATTTCGGCGGGTCGAGCAATATGCCGTCGTGGCGGCGGCCGCGCCGGACCTCGCGCGCGGTGAACTTGCTGGCGTCGTCGACGATCCAGCGGATCGGGCGATCGGCGAGGCCGGACCGGCGGGCATTGTCCTTGCCCTGCTCGACCGATTTCTTGGACGCATCGACATGGACGAGCCGCGCACCTGCTCCGCTCAGCAGCAAGGTCCCCACCCCGGTGTAGCCGAACAGGTTCAGCACATCGGCGTCGGCCGAGCGCTCGCACATCCAGTCCCATTGCGGCGCCATGTCCGGGAAGAAGCCGAGGTGCCGGAACGGCGTCAGCGACGCGGCGAAGCGGACGCTGCCGCGCGACAGCTCCCACTGGCGCGGGACCGGCCGGTGCTCGACCCAGCGGCCGCCGCCTTCTTCGTCTGAGCCGGGAACGAAGGTCGCGTCGGGATCCCAGTCGCTGCGCGCCGGCGCCCACATTGCCTGCGGCTCGGGCCGAACCACCGTGACGGAGCCGTAGCGCTCGAGCTTCTGGCCGTCCCCGCAATCGACCAGCGCCCAATCGGGCCACGGCTCTGCAACCAGCGTTTTGAGCGGCGTCACGCAGCCAATGCGAGCTGCGCCCCGACCGATGCCACTGCCGCCCGCCCGTCGAGCAGGGCGGCGCCGGCTGCGCGTGCGGCGGCCGCGTCGACGTGGCGGAGGTGACCGAGCAGCTCATCGGCGGTCAGGATGCGGCCGAACACCTCGATCGAGCGGGCCATATGGTCGGCGCGGCCCTGCGCGCTTTCGAAGCTCATCAGCAGCCCTGCCTCGAGTTGCGTCCGCGCGCGCTCGACCTCGGCGTCGGAGAGAGTGTCGACCGCATCGGCTAGGATCGCGCGGGCGAGGTGCATCGATTCGACTGCACGGTTGCGGTCGGCGGCGCAGCTCAGCGCGACGATGCCGGTGTCGGCATAGGCCTGCTGCCAGGCGCTGACCGAATAAGCGAGGCCGCGATCTTCGCGCAGCTCCTGAAACAGCCGCGACGACATGCCGCCGCCGATCGCCTGGACGAACACGGAAAGGGCGGGCACGCGCGGGTCGGACGCGGCGAAGCCGGGAAGCCCGAGGCACCAGTGCGCCTGCTCGAACTCGCGGCGGTCGTTGCGGACGCCTCCGGTGAACTCGGCGCGGCCAATCGGGACGCCGGGCCAATTTTCCATATCGCCGAATAGCCGCTCGGCCATCTTCAGGATCTCGCCGGGCTCGACCCTACCGCTCGCCGACAGGATCAGGCGCGAAGGCACCAGCTCGTCGCGGATCCAGGCGCGGCAGTCGTCGGCGGTGATCGCGGCGAGGCTCTCCTCGCAGCCGAGCACCGACCGGCCGAGCGGCTGCGCCCCGAACGACGCTTCGAACAGATGGTCGTGGACGAGGTCGTCGGGCGAATCCACGACTTCGCCGAGCTCGGACAGGATCACCGTCTTCTCGCGCTCGAGATGGTCCTGGTTGAGGTGCGGAGCGCGCAGAAAATCGGCGATCAGCTCGGCCAGCAACGGCGCGTCCTTGGCGAGAGTGCGGCCATAAAAGACGGTCTGGTCGCGCGCGGTCCAGGCGTTGATGATTCCGCCGACATCCTCGATCGTTTCGGCGATCTCCCGCGTGCCGCGCGATCCGGCGCCCTTGAACACCATATGCTCGACGACGTGGGCGAGGCCGCTCAGATGCTCGGGTTCGGACCGCGAGCCGACCATCGCATAAACGCCGAGCACCACCGACCGCGCATCGGGCAGCGGGTCGACCGCGACGGTCAGGCCGTTGGGCAGGACGTGCATCTCAGCGCTCAAGGCTTCAAACGCTCCTCACGCCATTTCTTCCTCACCGCCAACACATAGATAAGGAGCGCGATTGCGGCAAAGCTGAACCACTGGATCGCGTAGCTGCGGTGGTTGTTGGGGATGGTGTCGAGCGACGGCGGCGCGCTCGGCTGCAGGCCGGGCGGCGCGCTTGCCGCGACTAGCCGCATGCCGCTGCGGCGGTCGGGGGCGATGATGCCGCTGACCGGCCCGCCGCGCCAATTGACCTTGGCATTGGGGTCTTTCGACCAGCCGACCTCGACGCTCATCCCGGGCCCCTCGGCACCTGTCGCGCAATCGACGATCTGCACATAGCCTGGCTCGCCCGCGCGATTCTCTCCGGCCATTGCGCGGTGGCCGACCTCGCGCAGGCAGACGCCGGTCGCGCTGCGGAAGAGCGGCAGCTCCTCGGTCCTCAGCGGCACCGTCGGCCAGGCGATCGGCGGGAGCTTCTGCGCGGCGGCATATTGGGCAAGCAGCCGTTCCTTCCAT
>Ga0207660_10000186_pt1 | contig 39363 bp, 51 predicted proteins | sample KBSC73BmetaG_FD_184335 | JGI IMG/M metagenome (GOLD analysis project Ga0207660, IMG submission 184335) | Corn rhizosphere microbial communities from Kellogg Biological Station, Michigan, USA - KBS C7-3B metaG (SPAdes) (version 2) | ecosystem: Host-associated > Plants > Roots > Rhizosphere ... | reverse complement strand
TCCGAGAAGGGCCATCAGCGCGATGCTGGTTGCGGCGGCGACTGCCATGATCACTCCTATCCACATGAAGACAGGGCGCCGATGTTGTCGGCGGGCCGGATTAGCGGAAACCCCAATTTCTCTGTCCACATGGAAATCGTGGCCTTCCGCCACGGCCAGGACACGAGCCGCCTCACGGCTGGTCGAGACGCCGAGCTTCTGGCGGGCGGCCCTCAGCCTTTCGTTCGCGGCCGTCGTGGATATCGACAGTTCGCGCGCGATGCTCTTGATGTCGTGCCCGCGAACCAGGAGGCGAAGCACCTGGCGCTCGCGTTCGGTCAGGCGAGCAACACCCGCGTGGCTCAGGCGCGGACCTCCTCGACGCCGGCGCTGTCCACCCGCAACGCCTGTCGCACCGTCTCGACGATGTCCGGCGCGTTGAGGCCGGCTTCGTCATATTGCTTGTCGGGCTTGTCGTGGTCTTGGAAGCGGTCCGGCAGGCGCATGGTGCGGATCTTGAGGCCCGCATCGACCAACCCCTCGTCGCTGGCGAGCGTCAGCACATGGGCGCCGAGGCCACCGATCGAAGCTTCCTCGATCGTCACCGCGACCTCGTGGCTCGTCAGCAGGCGCCGGATCAGCTCGCAGTCGAGTGGCTTGGCAAAGCGCAGATCGGCGACCGTCGTCGACAGCCCCATCGCGTCGAGCTGGTCGGCCGCCTTCTCCGCCTCGGCCAGCCGCGTTCCGAGCGACAGGATCGCGACCTTCTTGCCCTCGCGGATCACCCGGCCCCTGCCGATCTCGATCCCCTGCGGCTGCTCCGGAAGCGCAACGCCCCTGCCCTCGCCGCGCGGATAGCGCACGGCGATCGGCCCGCTGTCGTGCAGCGCCATCGTGTGCACCATGTGGCAAAGCTCGGCCTCGTCGGCCGCAGCCATCACGACGAAGTTCGGCAAGGTGCAAAGATAGGCGAGGTCGAAGGCTCCGGCGTGGGTCGCTCCGTCGGCGCCGACGAGGCCAGCACGGTCCATCGCGAACCTGACCGGCAGGTTCTGGATCGCGACATCATGCACCACCTGGTCGTAAGCGCGTTGCAGGAAGGTCGAGTAGATCGTCGCGAACGGACGGTAGCCCTGTGCCGCGAGGCCCCCCGCGAAGGTCACCGCATGCTGCTCGGCGATGCCGACGTCGAATGTCCGCTCGGGGAATTCCTCCGCCACCTTGTCGAGACCGGTGCCGGACGGCATCGCCGCAGTGATCGCGACGACCTTGTCATCCCGCTCCATCTCCTTCGTCAGCGCACTCGCGTAGACGCTGGTGTAGCTCGGCGCAGCTGCGGCGGGCTTGGCCTGAACGCCCGAGACGACGTCGAACTTCACGACGCCATGATATTTGTCGGCGGCATTCTCGGCCGGCCCGTAACCCTTGCCCTTCTTCGTCACGACGTGGACGAGCATCGGGCCGATCTCGGCGTCGCGGACATTCTCGAGCACTTCGACGAGCGCGCGCACGTCGTGTCCGTCGATCGGCCCAACATAATAGAAACCGAGCTCGTCGAAGAGCGTGCCGCCGGTGAACAGCCCGCGCGCATATTCCTCCATTCGGCGGGCGGCGACGTGGAGCGGTTCCGGCATGGCGCGCGCGAGCTTCTGCGCGAGCTTGCGCGGCGCCAGATATTTGCCCGAGCTCACTAGGCGCGCGAGCGCGTTGCGCAGGCTTCCCACCGGCGGCGCAATCGACATGTCATTGTCATTCAGGATGACGATCAGCCGGTTTCCGGCCGCCGCCGCATTGTTCATCGCTTCATAGGCCATGCCGGCGCTGAGCGCGCCGTCGCCGATCACGGCAATCGCCTTGCCCCGCGATCCCGAAAGCTTGTTCGCCATCGCGAACCCGAGCGCCGCTGAGATCGACGTCGAGCTGTGCGCCGCGCCGAACGGGTCATATTCGCTCTCGCTGCGCTTGGTGAAGCCGCTGAGGCCGCCGCCCTGCCGAAGCGTGCGAATGCGGTCGCGCCGGCCAGTGACGATCTTGTGCGGATAGGCCTGGTGGCCCACGTCCCAGACCAATTTGTCGTTGGGCGTGTCGAACACATAATGAAGCGCGACGGTGAGCTCGATCACGCCGAGCCCGGCGCCGAGATGCCCTCCGGTCACCGACACGGCGGAGATCGTCTCCTGCCTCAGCTCGTCGGCCAGCTGCGGAAGCTGGTCCTTGGCCAAGGCGCGGATATCGGCCGGGAACTTGACCGTATCGAGCAGAGGCGTTTCGGGGCGATCACTCATCGCGCGCCGCCTTACGCGGATGCCCCTTGGATGTCACGATTTCGCCCCGGAATCCGGACGATTTCAGCAATTGCTCAGGATTTGCTCAGCTCAGTCGCAGTCGCCGCACTTGCCGCGCACCTCAATCACCGGGCGCGATGCGGAAAAGCCCGCCTTCGACGCGGCCTTGCGGATGCTTTCGGACAAGGCGTCGTCGTCGACATGCACCGTCTGTCCGCAGCTGTCGCAGATCAGGAAGATGCAGTCGTGGAGGCATTCGGGATGCTGGTTCGCAACATAAGCATTGGCGCTTTCGACACGCCGCGCGAGGTTGGCGCCGACGAACAGGTCAAGGATGCGATAGACGCTATTGGCCGCGATCCGCCGGCCTTCCGCCTTCGAGACCGCTTCGGCGACGTCATAGGCGCTCGCAGGCTTGTCGAAGCTCGCCAGAGCGTCGAACACCGCCGCGCGCATTCCGGTCCATTGCTCGCCTTCGCGAGTCAGCCGGTCGCGCGCCGCCTTCTTCAGCGATTCGCCCTCGTGGAGCCTGTGGTCGTGATGGGCCATGATCGTTACGCCAGAGATAGCCTCGGCGCACCCGCCGAACAAGGAATCAGGCGCTTCGGCGCTTCGCCATGATGTTGAGGCGGTGCCCAAACGCCAGCACGGAGACGCCGAGGATGGTGATTAGCGGCTCGTAACCGCTTTCGTGGAGCGACATCGCATAAGCCATGATCACGAGCCCCATCGCTCCCACCAGGCTCGGAAGAACCAATCCGTGCTCGCGAATGCCGCGCCCGAGCGCGATGGCGCCAAGGATCATCGCCAGCGTGAGGCCAACCTCGTGGATGATCGGCTTGCCCAGCATTCCGCCCGCGGACGCGAGCAGCCCAAGCAGCACGGCAGTGGCGACGCAATGGACCGCGCACAGGCCCGATAACGCCATCGCGATCCGGTCGAGCCGGCTGTTCGAGAGCGGTTTGGTCGCCATGCTCTTAGCTGTATAGGCGCCGACGCGGGAGGATACAATATAACATAAGCGGCACCTGCGCCCTTGCCGATCCGCTCGGCGCACGCGAATAGGCGCTCGTCTCATGAGCAGTGTCATCGCCTCCTCGCCGCCGGCAACGGCCACCCGCGCACGCCCCCTAGCCCTTTCAAATCTGTTGTTCTTCGTCGCGGGACTGGTCTTCGCGATGGTGGTGATCGGCGGAATCACGCGCCTCACCGAAAGCGGGCTTTCGATCACTCAGTGGAACATCGTCTCGGGCGCCGTCCCGCCGCTCAGCCACGCCGACTGGGTGCACAAGTTCGAACTGTACAAACAGACGCCGCAGTACAAGGAACTCTCCGGTCCGGCTGGAATGACGCTTTCGGGCTTCCAGTTCATCTTTTTCTGGGAATGGGTGCATCGCCTGCTCGGGCGCATCCTCGGGCTCGTCTTCTTTGTCGGCGTCGCCTGGTTCGCGGTGAGGCGGGAAATCCCGAGAGGCTTCACGTGGCGGCTGGGCGCGCTGTTCGTCCTCGGCGCCCTGCAGGGAGCCGTCGGCTGGTTCATGGTGATGTCGGGGCTCGAGGGCGGCCGGGTCGAGGTCAGTCCCTACCGCCTCTCGGCGCACCTGCTGTTCGCCTTGTTCCTGTTCTCAGCGCTGATCTGGACCGCGCTCGATCTCCGCCGCCTTCCCGAGCGACCGGCGCGCCTTACCGGCTGGAGCCTGTTCGCACTCGCGATCCTGTTCATCCAATTGCTGCTCGGCGCCTGGGTCGCCGGCTTTCGCGCCGGTTACGTGTCGAACACCTGGCCCGGCATGAACGGCCACTTCATCCCCGAGGGGATCGAGTGGTCGCGCGGCGCCCTCTTCGCCATGACCCACGACCTCTACCTGCTCCACTTCATGCACCGCTGGTGGGCCTGGGTCGTGGTCGCCGTCCTGGTGGTGTTCGCGCGCAAGGTGAAGAAGGTCGGAACCGGGCGGAGAGCTTCGATTGCGATCCACAGCGCCTTCGGAACGCAGATCATCCTCGGGATCCTGACGGTCCTGACCGGGATCGCCATCTGGCTCGCAGTGCTGCACCAGGCGACGGGCGCGCTAGTCCTCGCGAGCACGGTCTGGGGAGCGCACGAGCTGGGACGCCGGCGCGCATGAGCATCGTCTCGGTCTACGCGGTCTTCGCCAACGCCGACGAGGCCGAGCGCATCGGCCGCGCCGTCATCGAGGAGCGGCTCGCCGCCTGCATCAACATCCTTCCGCCGATGCGCTCGATCTACCGCTGGAAAGGCGCGATCGAGACCGCCGAAGAGGTCGCGGCCATCTTCAAGACGTCGGACAACAGCATCGACGCACTGATCACGCGCATCGCCGGACTCCACAGCTACGACGTGCCCTGCATCGTCAGCTGGCCGGTCGAAAAGACCCTGGGCTCCTACGCCGCCTGGGTCCAGGACAGTAGCGGCTAGCGCTTCTTGCGCTTGAGCTGCCGCCGCGCCGCGAACATGCCGGGGATGAGCGGGACCCACAGAGTATAGCCGCGGAACAGCAGGGTTGCCGACAGCGCCGCCTCGAACGGCACGCCCATCGCGCGCAGCATGCCGATGCTGACCGCCTCGAACGATCCCAGGCCCATTGGGATCGGTCCAAGCGTCACGACGATCGATGCCAGGATGAACGCTCCGAACGCGACTCCGAACTGCACGTGCACGCCGAGCGCGAAGAGGCAGAGCTGCATCGTCAGGCCGTCGAGCGCGAAGACCGCGCAATTGAGCAAGGTCAGCTCGCCGATCAGCCGCGTATTCCGCACCAGCCGCGTCGGCGCTTCCTTGATCATCTCGAACAGTTCGCAGACCGTGCGGATCCGCCGCAGCCAGCGAGGGATCGCGTTCGCTCCTTTACGATGCAACCACAGCGCCAGCGTCGGGACACCGGCGGAGAGGGCCAGTGAAGCGCTGATCAGCCCGATCACCACCCAGCTCGTCTGGCCGTGGATCCACAGCAGGAGCAGAGCCGCGAGTGAGGCGACGCCGTAGGACGCATAATAAGCGATGACGGTCATGATCAGCGCGGCGAGCGCGACCGGCCGAGACCCGCTGATCTCCTTGAGACGATCGACCAGCACCACATTGCCGCTCATCCCAGCGGTGGGCACCATCTGGTCGGCGAAATGCTTGGCGACGGTCAGGCCGAGCAGCTTGCCGAACGGGCTGCGGCACTTTGCCATCTGGAGCACCAGCGTCCATTCGACGGCGAGGGCGACATAAGTCAGGACCTGTGCCGCAGCGCCGGCGAGCAACCATAAGGGCTGCGCGTGAGTGACCAGCGCGGCGAACTTCTTGACGTCGCCCCAATGGAGCACGGCGACGACGACACCGGCGATGAGCAAGGCCGCGAGCAGCCACGAACGCCAGTTTGCGGCGAGCCCCGACGGCTCGTCCGCAGCGCGCGCGGCTTTTGCACGCAGTTGCTCCTGGCTCTTCGTCGTGCTCGCCATGGCGGAGCCAACGCGGCTGGGGCGCCGCTGTGCCATGGAAACGTTCGGGCGGCGCTAGAGCTGGTGCTTCTCGAGGTAGAGATAGGCCGGGTCGAACTGGGCGACGCCCTCGAGCCCGCGCATGTCGCAGATCGTGAGGTTGCGGTTCTCGAGCTCGACCAGGCCGCGGCGGCGAAGCTCCTGAAGCGTCCGGTTTGCGTGGACGACCGTAAGGCCGAGGCACTCCGACAGTTCGCGCTGGGTCAGCGGGAACTCGTAACCCTTGTCCCGCGTCCGGCCGACCACGTCGAGGCGCAGGTACAGCTCGCAGAATAGGTGGGCCATCCGCGAGATCGCCGAGCGTTGCCCGAGCGACAGCGAAAGCTCGCGCTGGATCGCCGCGTCGACGTTGGTCGAGAACCAATAGATGCGCCCGAGCCTCGGGAATTTCTCGGTGAACTCTAAGATGCGCTCATGCGGCACGACCGCGAGCCGACAGTCGCTGAGCGCGGTGATGTCGTCGTCGAGGCGCTTCAGCGTGAAGCCGTGGAGGTCGGGAAAATCTCCCGCAATGTGGAGCTCGGTCACCTGCCGCTCGCCGCCCGGGAGGTCCTTGCTCCGGGCCAGCCACCCGTCGAGGAGGATGATGCTGGAGTTCAGATATTCGCCGCTGCGAACGACCAGCTCGTCGGCCCGGACCTGCCGGACTTCGGCGACTGCGGCGCGGATCGCCCGCTCTTCCTCCGAGCTGACTTCGGTACGCCGCCTCAGCTTCTTCAGATGAACGGTGATCATTGCGACCGCCTTGTGCAACGCAGCTTCGAATTTGCGTTTAACCTAGGTTACAGCGCTCGTCACATTTCATAAAAGCTTGTATTACAACACGAAAGCCGGTCCGCCCTGTAACCCAGTTTAATCGATGGAAAGCCCCGCCGTGTTAGGCCTGCGGGGCGACGAGCGGGGGGTTTTGCGTTTGCCGACTTACCGTCTGTACCGGCTCGACGGAGCCGGCCGGATCAGTGGTGCCGAGTGGATCGAGGCGACCGACGACGACCAGGCGCGTGCCCGGGCGCGGAGCCAGCCCTCGTCGGGCGGCTATGAGCTCTGGGAGCGCTACCGCCTCGTTGAGCGCTCGAAGCCCGAGGACGAGTGAGCCGGCTTCAGCCGCTCTAGCCGTTGTTCGCCTTGCCGAGCCTGAACGGAACATCGTCGAGCTTGCGCCGAAGCTCCTCGATGTCCGCGCCGTCCTTGTCGCCATATTTCGATTCGATCTCGAGCTCTTCCGCCGTTTGTTCGCGGAAATAGCTGATCGTGAGCCTGCGGCCGAAGACATCGTCGCCGCGGATCTTGAGCTCCGCCTGGTGCTCTGGCGGAAGATTGTCCCGGATCGTCTTCAGATAGCGGATCAGATCGTCCAGCGAGGTGTACTCGCTGATGTCGATGAAGTCCTTTACGCGTCTCGGCACGGGCAGTTGCTCTCCGGCGATACGAACGGGCAAGGGGCGGCGCAGTGGCGGCAGTCGACGCCCGCACTAAGTTTGAACCCCGCCAGAGGCAACGCGAAAGCCGCGAAATCTTTCCGCTGCGGGCGGCGCCGAGCGCCGCCCTGACGCTCACGCGGGATTGGACGGTCCGCCCGGCCGCTGGGGAACGTTGGCGGCGCACTCCCCGGTCACGTTCGATGTGACCTTCGGCGGTTTGCCAGGCCCCTGCGAAACGACCTCGGTCGTCCGGGTGCAGGTGGCGCCGCCGTTGCTGACCGAGACGACCGTAGTGCTCGTCCCGCCTGCCGGCAAATTGCCGTAAGAGGCGATATAGGGGGCCGCACCCGCCGGCTGACGGGCCATCTGTTGAGCCTGGCGCATCATCTCCTGGCTCTGGCGCTGAATTTGCTCGATCATGCGGTCGAACCCGGCGAACGACGGAAACGGAGCCGCCCACGGCATGTCCGCCGTCGCCATCGGCCGCGGAGCGACGCTGACCTTCGGCGCGATATCGCCGACATATTCGACACGCGCGACCGAGCCGTCGGGAAGCGGCACATTCATGACATGGGTCTTTGGGCCTGCCGCAACGGCGGCGCCGGCGAGCGCTGCCGCCGCGACGCCTACGAAAGCGAAAGCAGGAAGCTTCCTCACGAGAAGATCCTCCATTGATCTGATGTTGTGGACGGCGAGAAAATCTATTCGGCGATCCTGAACGCGAGATTGCTACGGCGCCGGATTGATTTCGGTCAGGTCGCCTGTGGCGTCTATTGTCCCGACCCGTGCGTCCGAATGGCGGAAGGCTGCGTCGTCCAGCGCGCATTGTCATCGAGCAGCAGATACGCCGGGTCGAACTCCGCGGTCTGCGCGAGCGCCGGCCAATCCTTCACCTCGACGGTATGACCGCGGCTCTCGATCAGCCCGTCGCGACGGAGTCGCTGGATCGTTCGGTTCACGTGAACCGCGGTCAGGCCTACCGCGTCGGCGAGCTGCTCCTGCGTCGCATCCAGAACGAAACAGGTGCGGCTGGCGGCAACCCCTGCCCGTTCCATCCGGATGCCCAGTTCGCACAGGACGTGGGCGACGCGTGCACGGGCATCCTGCCGTCCGAGGTTGCCGACCCATTTGGCGATGATCGACGCATCCACCGTGCTGTCCCGCCAGAACGCCAGCGCGATCGCCGGGAACTCGACGGCAATCGCACGCAGCGCCGAGTGCGGCACGTGAAGAATCGTCGCTCCGCTCAGCGCGGAGATTCCCCAGCCTGCCGTCGGAGCGACGACCGAATGGAGGTCGCACATGTCTCCGGCAATGTGGAAGCCGACGATCTGGCGCCTCCCATCGCGCATCTGGTCGAAACGGGCGACCAGGCCTTTGGCTACCAGGCAGGCGTTGGAAACGGTCTCCCCTGGCGAGACGATATCGCGGCGGGCGCGCATCTGGAGGACGTTGCAGGGCAGGTTCAGGATCGCCTGCTGCTCCGCCGGATCGAGCGCGGAGCGGCTAAGCAAACGCTCGAGGAACTTCTGCATCGCGGAATCAGAGGGAAGCATGAGAGTGGCTCCTTCACAGGCGGGAGCTCGATCGACTCTCAGTCGGCGGCGCCTGAAGAAGGAAAGCCAGCGATACGCTCCGTGTAGCACGGATCGTCCGCGCCCGCACGACCGTCGCCCATTAAAGTTTTGATAATGCAGCGAAGAATGCGCGACGACAGAGCCGCTTGCGCAGCCCTGCCGTCACTTAAACTTCAACCTTACTGCGTTCGGTCGCTCAGATGACGCCGAGCAGCCAGAGGATCAGGATCAGCAAGAGAATGCCGCCAAGACCGATATACATGACACGCTCCTCCAATGGTTTTGGTGATGAAACGGTAATCCTGCCTTGCCCGTTCCAGTCGTTTCGGAGGCGACAGGATTTGTCTTGGGTATGATTTTACCCGTCCGGAAAGCACCGGATTTGCTTGACTTTCCGGCACTCAGCCGCGAATGGCCGGCGCAGCGGCGGTGCCGGCAATTCGCCAGGGCGCCGCTTTTTTACGCTTGAAGAAAGAAGGACGCCATGAAGGCGCTGATGAAGACGACCAAATCGGCGAAGCCGGCCGAGGTCGAGAAGAAATGGCACCTGATCGACGCCGACGGCCTTGTCGTCGGCCGCGTCGCGACGATCATCGCCAATATCCTGCGCGGCAAGCACAAGCCGAGCTATACGCCGCACGTCGATTGCGGCGACCATGTCGTCGTAATCAACGCCGACAAGATCCGCTTCACCGGTCGCAAGCTCGAACAGAAGCTCTATTACAAGCACACTGGCTTCCCCGGTGGCCTCAAGGACGTGACTGCGGGCAAGGTGCTGGAAGGCCGCTTCCCCGAGCGAATCCTCGAGAAGGCCGTTGAGCGCATGATCCCGCGCGGCCCGCTCGGCCGCGACCAGATGCGCGCGCTACATCTCTATAACGGCACCGAGCATCCGCACGCGGGCCAGAACCCTCAAGTCCTCGACGTCGCGTCGATGAACCGCAAGAACAAGGTAGGCGCATAAGATGGCCGAGAAGAAGTCCGACAAGAAGTCACTCTCCGACCTCGGCGCGCTGACCAGCGCCGAGCCGGAGGCTCCCGCCGTTGCGGAAGCTGATGCCGCGCCCCCGGCGCCAGCGGTCGCTGCCGATGCAGGGCCGGACGCCGATGACCACGGCGCATCCACCCAGGGTCCGCAGATCCAGGCGGTGCTGCGCGAGCAGCAGCTCGACAAATATGGCCGCGCTTATGCAACCGGCCGCCGCAAGGATGCGGTTGCGCGGGTGTGGCTCAAGCCCGGCACCGGAAAAATCGTGATCAACGGCCGCGAACAGGAAGTCTATTTCGCGAGGCCGACGCTGCGCCTGATCATCAACCAGGTGTTCGACGTGACCGACCGCCGCGGCCAATACGACGTCGAGGCGACGGTCGTGGGGGGCGGACTGTCCGGCCAGGCGGGCGCGGTTCGTCACGGTATTTCGACCGCGCTGACCCGCTACGAGCCGGCGCTCCGGACGACGGTGAAGCGCGAGGGATTCCTTACCCGCGACCCTCGCGTCGTCGAGCGCAAGAAGTACGGCCGCGCCAAGGCCCGCCGCAGCTTCCAGTTCTCGAAGCGCTAGTCGCCACGACCATCGACACTTACGCGAGGGCGGTCCGGACTTCCGGGCCGCCCTTTTCGCGTCTCACTGCACCGGCAGCATGCGCGCGAAGAAATCCGCCGTCGCGCTGTCGGCCGCCAGCCACGAATGCCATCTCAGGAATCCGTGAATCTCGTTGGGGATCACGAACTGCTCGAACGGCAGGTGCCGTTCCTCGAGCCGCCTCGCGAGGTCGATCGTCTGCGAGAAGTTGACGTTGCGGTCGTCATCGCCCTGGATCAGCAGCACCGGCGAGCGCCAGCCGTCCATCGTCGCGATCGGCGAGGAATCGAACGCGACCTTCATCGCCTCGTCGATGTCGCCCTTCTCGTAACGCTTCGGCTGCTTGTCCATGAATTGCGCGGTGAACGCGGACCAGTCGTGCACGCCGTGGAGGTCGACGCCCGCCTTGAAGATGTCGGAGTTACGCGCGAGCCCCATCGCGGTCAGGTAACCGCCATAGGAGCCGCCCCAGATGCCGATCTTCGCGGGATCAACGTCCCCCAGGCCTTGCAGATATTTCGCGCCCGCGACCACGTCCTTATATTCGTCACCGCCCGCGGCGCCGGCATGCTCGGGATGATGGAAGTCGTGGCCGTAGCCGATCCCGAGCCGGTAATTGACCGACAGGACCACATAGCCGTGGTTCGCCAGATATTGGTTCACCGCATAGCTGTTGCTGTAATAGTCCATATAGTGCCAGCCGAGCAGCATCTGCCGCGGCGGGCCGCCGTGCACGAAGATCACGCCCGGCTTCCTGGTCCCGCTGCCGTTGTCGAACAGCTGCCCCTCGACCGCCCAGCCGTCCGCGGCCCTGAACGTCACCGGCCGCGGCGCGATCAGCTGGCTTTGCGGGAATTCGCTCGGGACCGTACCGGCGGCGAGGTCGTGGCGCGCGCTTCCGTCGAGCCCGATCGTGCCCACCGCTGGCGGCGCGGCCGTGCCCGCATCGATGAACGCAACGTCGGTCGTGCTCGCCGCCACCGGCGACCATTCGAGCGTCGTCCCGCTGGTCAGCGCGACCGGCGTCGGGGCATCGACGGGAACGCGGAACAGGTGGCGCCGGTCCTCGTCGCCGCTCGTGGTTCCCGTGTTCGCATCGAAGATCACCGATTTGCGATCGCGGCTCATCGCCACATGCTCGACCATGTAATTGCCGGGGGTCAGCAGCAGTGGCGTCCCGCCGCTCGCCGGGATCGAATAGAGGTGCGGCCAATTGTCGAGATCGGCGAGGAAAATGAGTCGGTCGCCGTCCGCCCAATGGAGATTCACTTCGCCGGCCGTCTGCGGGAATGAGCCGTGGAGCGTATCCGGGCTCTGCCACACCCGGCGCGCGTGCCCGCTCGCGATGTCGGCGACCCACAGCGAAAAAGGCGTCGGCGTCTGCTTGAGCAGAGGCTTGGGCGCGCCGCCCTTCCCCGGCCGCCGGGCGAAGGCGATGCGCGTGCCGTCGGGCGACCACTGCGGATAGCCGTCGAGATCGGTCGAAGGCGCGAGATAGGTCAGCTTCTTCGAACCGAGATCGTAGATGGTGATGAAGCTGTGATCGCCGTCGCGGTCGGACACAAAGGCGAGCTTTGACCCATCGGGAGACCAGGTGAGGTCGCCGTCCTCGCCCCGGTCGAAGAACATCCGCTTCGGCTTTCCTCTGCCGTCGAGCGAGGCGGTCCACACCTGCCCGTCCTTGACGTAGGCAAGCTCTCCGCGCGACGAGATCGCGGGCGCGTCGCCTTCGACGAGCTTGACCGGGGCGCCGCCGGCAAGCTTCGCGGCCCAGATCGTCACCTTCGGCTCGTCCGGCGAGGAATCGGGGTCGGGGGGAAACTTCGCGTCCCAATTGGCGTCATGGTCGCCGCCCCGCACGTAGACGAGACGCCTGCCGTCGGGCGAAAAGGTCAGCTGCGTGATCTCCTGCCCGTCGTCGGTGCTATATTGCGTGACCTGTCGCGGGCTGAATCCCGGCCCGTCGGCGACCCAGACGTTGCGCACGCCCTTGAGCACGCGAACGAAGACAATGGCGTCCCCTTTCTCGGCGGCGTCGAGCTCGGGAACGAACGGATACGCAATCACCTGCTCCATGGTGAAGGTGCCGCCGCCCGGCTGCGCGGCCACCGCTGGCGCAGCGAACAGCGCGCCGCATGTGAGCAGCGCTGCCAGCGATCTGCGAATCCTGATGCTCCCCATGACCCCCTCCGATCTTTTTGAGCCGTCGTTTGTGTCCGACGAAAGCTGCCGCTGCAATGGCCGCCGGCCTTCACCCTCATCAATTCGTCCGCGAACGCCCCTTCGGGCTTCCCGACATGGCCTATTCGATTCTAGGCTGCGGCAAACCGGAGGGGTCCCGCATGCGTTTGCTCATCGCCATGGCAGCATCACTTGCCAGTCTCGCCACGTCCGCCGCAGCTGCCGAGCCGATCCTCCTGAGGCCCGCGCAGGTTTTCGACGGCGTCGACCCGCGGCCGCATGCCGGCTGGCAAGTGCTGGTCGAAGGCGAGAAGATCGCCGCGGTTGGGCCCAATCTCGCCGCGCCCGCCGGCGCGAAAGTCATCGACCTTCCCGGCGAAACGCTGACGCCGGGGTTGATCGAGGGCCACTCCCACATCTTCCTCCACCCGTACAACGAGACCAAGTGGGACGATCAGGTGCTCCACGAGCCGCTCGCGCTCCGCACCGCCCGCGCCGTCGTCCACGTCCGCAAGACGCTGATGGCCGGCTTCACCACCGAGCGCGACCTCGGCACCGAAGGCGCGGGCTATGCCGACGTCGGGATCAAGCAGGCGATCAACCAGGGCATCATCCCCGGCCCCAGGATGCTCGTCGCGACCAAGGCCAACGTTGCGCGCGGCGCCTACGGCCCGAAAGGCTTCGAGCCGGGCGTGAAGATTCCCCAGGGCGCCGAGGAAGTGAACGGCCCCGACGAGATGCGCGCTGCCGCCCGCGACCAGATTGCCGCCGGAGCGGACGTCGTGAAGATGTATGCCGACTACCATTATCTGCCCGGCGAGCCGTCGCGCCCGACGCTCACCGAGGACGAGATGGCCGCGGGCGTCCAAGTCGCGCATGACGCGGGCCGGATCGCGGCGGCCCATGCCACCACCGCCGAAGGCATGCGCCGGGCGATCCTCGCCGGCGTCGACACCGTCGAGCACGGCTATGGCGGGACGCCGGAAGTGTTCAAGTTGATGCACGACCGCGGCACCGCGCTGTGCCCGACCCTCGGCGCATCCGAGGCCTATGCGCGTTACTTCCAGGGCTGGAACGGCAAGGAGCCGGCGCCGGAGAGCGTCCAGGAAAACCGGCGCGCCTTCCAGATGGCGATGAAGGCGGGCGTCAGGATCTGCATGGGCGGCGACGTCGGAGTCTTCGCGCACGGCCAGAACTGGCTGGAGATGGAGGCCATGCAGCGAGCCGGAATGCCCGCCGCGCAAGTGATGATCGCCGCGACGTCCGGCAACGCCTCAATCTTCCACCTCGCCGACCGCGGTCAGGTCAAGTCCGGCCTCCTCGCCGACCTCGTCGCCATGCCCGCCGACCCGACGCGCGACGTCTCCGCCGCCGAGCACGTCAATTTCGTCATGAAGGGCGGCGAAGTCTTCCGCAACGACGTCCGCTAGCGGTTGACCGTCTCCATCCCGCGGGCGTGGTAGCGCTCGCCTGCAGCCGCGCCGGGCGGGAGGATCGCGTCTAGGCGCTTCAAATCCTCGTCGCTGAGCTTGACGTCGAGCGCGCCGATATTCTGGTCGAGATATTTGACATGCTTGGTGCCGGGTATCGGCACGATGTCCTCGCCCTGCGCGAGCACCCAGGCGAGCGCGAGCTGCGCGGTCGTGCAGCCTTTCTCCTCGGCCATCTTCTCGACCTCACGCACCAGCTCGATATTCTTCTCGAAATTCTCGCCCTGGAATCGCGGATGGTTCTTGCGGAAATCGCCTTCGGGGAAATCGTCCGGCGACTTGAACTGGCCGGTGAGGAAGCCGCGCCCGAGCGGCGAATAAGCGACATAGCCGATGCCGAGCTCGCGCACCGTCGGCAGCACCTCGGCTTCCGCGTCGCGGCTCCATAGCGACAACTCGGTCTGAACCGTGGTGATCTTGTGGACCTGGTGCGCCTTGCGGATTGTTTTCGGCGCCGCTTCGCTGAGGCCGAGGAAGCGGATCTTCCCCTCCTCTTTCAGCCGCGCCATCTCCCCCACCGTGTCCTCGATCGGCACGTTGGTGTCGACGCGATGCTGGTAATAGAGGTCGATGGTTTCGACATTCAGGCGCCTGAGGCTCGCCTCGCATGCCGAACGGACGTAGTCGGGGTCGCCGCGCACCCTGAGGAACTCGCCGTTCGGCCCGCGCACATTGCCGAACTTGGTCGCCAGGAACACGTCGCCCCGCCGGTCGGCGATCGCGCGCCCGACCAGCTCCTCGTTCTTGCCCCAGCCGTACATGTCGGCGGTGTCGAGGAAGGTCACGCCGCGGTCGAGCGCATGGTGGATGGTCGCGATCGACTCCTGCTCGCTCCCGCCGACGTAAAATTCGCTCATGCCCATGCAGCCGAGGCCGATCGCCGATACTTCAGGCCCGTCGCGGCCGAGCCGCCGCTTTGCGATTCCGAACATGTTCTTCTCCCTTTTCTTTGGCTCAATCCATGTGCACCATCGGCGTCTTGTCCGCCTTGTTGCCGCGCTTCATGAACAGCAGCAGCGGCAGGATCGCGAAGGTGATGATCATCATCATCTTGAAGTCGTCGAGATAGGCGATGAACAGCGCCTGCTTGGTGATCATCCCGTTGATGAAGGCGAGCGCCGTCGGTCCGGCGACCGGCGCGACCGTCTGCAGGAGCGTCGGGTCGGCGGTCGGGATCGTCTGCTGGGTGATCTGCGCGGCCATGTCGGCATGGCTGACTTGGGTCAGGCGCACCAGCTCGGTGCTGACCACCGAGATGCCGATCGACCCGCCGATGTTGCGCGACAGGTTGAGCAGCGCGGCGCCGGTCGTCCGGAACCGCGTCGCGAGCGTCTCGAAGGCGAGCGTCTGCAGCGGCACGAAGATCAGTCCGAGGCCCAGCCCCTGGACCACGCCGCTCATGATCACCGGCCGCGACGGCTGGTCGATCGCGAATCCGGTCATCATGTGCAGCGAATATCCCATCAGGATCACGCCGATGCCGACCAGGATCCGCGCGTCCATCTTGCCCGTCATTCGCCCGGCGATCAGCATCGAGAACAAGGTGCCGAGCCCGCGCGGCGCCGTCAGGAAGCCCGACTGAAGGACCGAATAGCCGTACATGTTCTGGAGGAGCGGCGGCAGCAGCGCCAAACCGGCAAGCAGAAGCACGCCGGTCACGGCCATGAACACGACGCTCGTCGCGAAGTTGCGGTCCTTGAAGATCTCGCGGTCGAACAGCGGGTGCTCGGCGGTCACCATGTGCACCAGGAACATCCAGCCGGCCCCGATCGCGAGGCCCGCCTCGATGATCGTCTCCCAGCTCGAGAACCAGTCGTTCTGCTGACCGCGGTCGAGACAGAATTGCAGCGATGCCAGCGAGATCGCGAGCAGCGAGAACCCGAACATGTCGAACTTGCGCCTGTGCTTCTCGCCCTCGGGCATGAACTGGCTCATGATGAGGATGCAGATGATCCCGACTGGCAGGTTCACCAGGAACACCCAGCGCCAGTTGTAATTGTCGGTCAGCCAGCCGCCGATCACCGGCCCCAGGATCGGGCCGATCATTACGCCGCCGCCGAACAGGGCCATCGCCTGGCCGTGCTTCTCGCGCGGGTTGATGTCGAACAGCGTGGCCTGGGCGAGCGGGACGATGAAGGCGCCGCCCACTCCCTGCAGCGCCCGGAACAGCACCATCTCGCCGAGCGAGGTCGCCGTCGCGCAGGCAACCGACGCCGCGGTGAACATCACGACCGAAATCAAAAGGAGGCGCTTCCGTCCGACGCGGTCCGCGAGCCAACCGCTGATCGGAAGCGCGATCGCCGAGGCGACGATATAGCTCGTCAGTACCCAGTTGATCGTGTCCTGCGTCGCGTTGAGGCTCGCCTGCATGTGCGGCAGGGCGACGTTGGCGATCGTCGTATCGAGCACTTGCAGGAGAACCGCGGCCATGATGCCGACGGTGACGATCAGCCGCTGGCCGGTGGGTAGCGGATGGGTTGCGGCTTCGGCCATCGGGCGAACGCGCCTACTTCTTGTCGAAATAGACCGTTGCGGTGACCGAGAGGCCCGCGATCATCGGCTTCGACGGCTTCTCGTTGAACGCGATCCTGACTGGAACGCGCTGGGTGACCTTGACCCAGTTGCCGTTGGCGTTCTGGGCCGGGAGCAGCGAGAACTCGCTCCCCGTGCCGGCGCCGATGCTCTGGATGTGGGCCGGGAATTTCATCCCTGGATAAGCGTCGACGGTGATCTCGGCGCGCTGGCCCGGCACCATCCGGCCGACGTCCTTCTCCTTGAAGTTCGCTTCGACCCACGCCGTGGAGCTGTGCACCACTGAGAGGGCGCCAACGCCGAGCACCGCCATCTTCCCAACCTGGAGGTCGTCGGCATTCTCGACCACGCCGTCCATCGGCGCGCGGATCGTCGTCCGCTCGAGGTCGAGCCGGGCCTTGTCGATTGCCGCCTGCGCCTGCGCGATCGAAGGCTGCTCGCCCGGCGCGATCGCCGCATGTGCGTTGGCCGCTCGAGCCTTGGCGTCGGCGAGCTGCTGCTCGGCGGTTTTCACCTCGTTGAGCGCGTCCTCATAGTCCGCGCGGGTGGTGAAGCCCTGCCTCAGAAGCGCCTGCTGGCGGGCGAGCGCGTTTTCCTTGATCCGCAGATTGGCCTCGGACCCGGTGATATCCGCGCCCGTTCCCGCGGCCGTCGTCCTCAGCTGCTGCGTCTGCAGCTCCGCCGCGGCGAGCTGCGCCTGCGCCTGCTCGAGCGCGACCTGGAACGGCTGCGGGTCGATCCGGAACAGGACGTCGCCCCGCTTCACATGCATCCCGTTGTGCACCAGCACTTGGACGACCTGCCCGTTCACCTGCGGGCTCACCGAGACGATATCCTGCTTGATCTGCGCATCGTCGGTCGACACGCTCTTGCCGCTGGTCAGCCAATAATAACCCCCGCCGACGATCAGAATCGCCGGCACGATCAGCATCAGGAAGGTGCGAAGCATCCCCTTGCCTGCCGGAACCTTCACTTTTCTCCTGACCTTCGGCTCGGCCGCGGTCGTGCCGGTCATGGGTTCGGTTGCCATCTTGTTCATTGATTCGATGCCCTGTTCACCGCTGCGCACCGGCCGGCGTTCTCCCGCGCCTGCGCAAGCACTTTCCTCGTCGTTTCGATGTCTTTCGAGTCGATCCCCGCAAACGCCTGATCGACCAGATCGGCGCCGATCGCCTGGAGCTTGTCGACCAGCGGCTGCGCCTTCCTGGTGACGTGCAGACGCCATGCCCGCCGGTCCTCGGGGTCGCGAACCCGCTCGACCAACTCTGCCTCCTCGAGCCGGTCGATGATCCGACACAAGGTGATGGGCTCGAGCTCGAGCAAATCGGCGAGCTCGACCTGGCGAAGGCCGGGCTTGCGCGTCAGCTTGAACAGCACCTTCCACTGCGCGCGCGTCACCCCCAGCCCTACGGCAAGGCGATCGAACGCCTTGCGAAGCGCATGGGCGGTCTCGCCAATCTCGAAAGGAAGCGTTTCCATCGGCAACGGATATAATAAGCCTACTTATATTAAGCAACGCCTAAAGCGCCGAGACGTTCCTGCACTTGCGCCGATTTCACGACGCTCACTTGCGCCAACGCGGCGAGCGGTGCTTTGAGCCACGCGCGAAGGAGACGGGCCGATGCTGTTCGTGTGGATGGGCTTCCTCAAGTCGAGCGATCCGATCGACCCCGAGGTTCAGCAGCAGATCAGCGGCTTCCTCCAACAGCCTTACCTCTCGATCGGCACAGCCGGCGTTCTTCGCGATGCTGAGGGCGGCCGCGCCGGCTATCTCGTCATTTTCGAGGCGGAGAGCCGAGCCGCGGCCGAAGCGCTGGCGAACGAAAGCCCTGTCCGCCGCGCCGGGCTCTACAGCGAATATCATTTGTTCGAATTCCAGACCGAGGTCGGCTAGTCGCCCGTCGCTTTGGAGCGGGTAACGGGAATCGAACCCGTGCGTTCAGCTTGGGAAGCTGACAGGCTACCATTACATCATACCCGCGCCTGGTGGGCCGTGAGTTAGGTGCGCCGCAATTCGCAGTCAACGAGTCGCTAGATGCCGCCTTCGACCGGCTCGAAGCCGGCCGCCCTCAACTTTTCTGCAAGCTCGCTGCCGGTTCGCTGCGCAAGTTCACCATCCTCGGAACGGATGACGAAGTTGGAACCGTGACCGCCCTCCTTGAAGAACGGATAGCTGCCGATCGCAACTCCCGGGTGCGCTTCCTCGGTCTCGCGGAGCAGGTCGGCGACCTCGCTCTCCGCCGCCCGCGCGCCGACAGTCACCGACACCATCGGCCGCCCGCCCTCGAGCTTCCCCGTCAGCGCTTCGAGCATGCTCGCCGTGATGCTGGGCACGCCGGCCATGATGTAGACATTGCCCATCTTGATGCCCGGCGCCCCGGAATTGGGGTTGGCGAGGAGCTCCGCTCCTTCCGGGGTCCGCGCCATCCGAAGCCGCGCCTCGGTCAGCTCGACCCGCCGCTCGCGATAATAATCTTCGAGGATCTTCCGGGCCTCGGGGTGGACGATCACCGGAACCCCGAACGCGGCCGCGATCGCATCCACCGTGATGTCGTCGTGAGTGGGCCCGATTCCGCCCGTCGTGAACAGATAGTCGTGCTGGATCCGAAGGGCGTTCACCGCGTCGCCGATCGCGGCGCTGTCGTCCGCGACCACCCGCACCTCGGCGAGCCGGATTCCCTGGTCGTTCAGCCAGGTCGCAATCTGCGCGATATTCTTGTCCTGCGTACGGCCCGACAGGATCTCATCGCCTATCACCACCAACGCCGCGGTCCAGACGCGATCGCCGCTCATTGCTCCAGTACCGCCCTAACCCTCGCCATCACTTCCGGCGACCAGAATTCCGCGGGATTGTAGAATTGGTCGAAGGTCGGAATTCCCTCCGGGACCGGCGCCCATGCCGGCTTGTCCGCGACGAAGATGGCGACGTCAGGCGGAGCCCTGGACGGATCGTCGAGCGTCCCCACCCGCACCGCCGCGACCTTGCGGCCGAGCCGTGGATAATGGCTCCATAGCGGCGTTCCGCATCGTGCGCAGCGCACCACCGTTTGGGTGCCTCCGCTGCCGGTCGCGAAATCAACCTCGCGAAGCTCGCCCGAAAGCAGCTCGAGCCGGTCGGTCTCGATGAAGGCGTTCACCGCCGACCCGGTGCCAGTCTGCCGCTGGCACAGCCCGCAATGGCAATTGTGGACGATGTACGGCTCGTCGTTGAGCCGGTAGCGGACGGCGCCGCACCCGCAGCCGCCTTCGAGAGTGTTCGGGGTCTTGCTGGCCATCAACCGCGCCAATGCCTATCTAGAGCCCATGACTCAATATGTGACCGTCACTGCCGAGGACCGCGCTGAATCGCGCAACGGCGTCATCAAGCTCCACGGCCCCGAGGCGTTCGAGGGCATGCATCGCGCCGGCCGGCTCGCTGCCGAGATTCTCGACGCGCTCGCTCCGCACGTCGTCCCCGGAGTGACGACTCAGGAGCTCGACGAGATCGTCTACCGGATGACGCTCGAGGGCGGCGGAGTCCCTGCGACGCTGGGCTACCGCGGCTACACGCACAGCTGCTGCATCTCGATCAACCACGTCGTGTGCCACGGCATCCCCGGCGACCGGGCGCTCAAGGACGGCGACATCGTCAACATCGACGTCACGCCGATCATCGACGGCTGGCACGGCGACACCAGCCGCATGTACCTCGTCGGCGACGTCTCGATCCGCGCGCGCAAGCTGGTCGACGTCACCTACGAATGTTTGATGCTCGGGATCGAGCAGGCGAAGCCCGGCAATTTCCTCGGCGACATCGCCCACGCGATCCAGCGCCACGCCGAATCGCGCCGCTACAGCGTCGTCCGCGATTTCTGCGGCCATGGCGTCGGCCGCCTGTTCCACGACAGCCCGGAGGTGGTTCACGCCGGCAAGCCCGGCAGCGGCCCCGAGCTCAAGCCCGGCATGATCTTCACCGTCGAGCCGATGATCAACATCGGCCGTCCGGACGTGAAGCTGCTCGACGACGGTTGGACCGCCGTCACCCGCGACCGCTCCCTCTCAGCCCAGTTCGAGCATTCGATCGGAATCAGCGAAACCGGCTGCGAGGTCTTTACGAAGAGCCGGGCGGGGTTGGACCGGCCGCCTTACTTCTAGGCAACCGCGATCCATGGACAGCCGCTTTCGCGACGCCGTCGATGCCTTTCAGCGCGGCGACTTGGGAACGGCGCTCGCAATCGCCACGAAGGAGCTCGATTCGAGCGGTCCGGGGTGGCAGCATTTGCTCGGCCTGATCGAATGCCGCAGGGGGAATATCGCTGCCGGAGTGGACCACTTGCGAGCTGCATCGGAGGCCGTTCCCGACAACGATTCCTTCCGATTGATGCTGGCTCGAGCGTTGGTCGACTTGGGCGCGGAGGCGGAGGTGATTGCGATGCCCGAGCCGGACCGCCCGGCTTCGCCTGCCAATCTCGCGCTGTGGCATGTCCGGGCCGAAGCCGCACAGAAGCTGGACGATGCCGCTGCGGCTGCAAAGGCGTGGCGTGCGATCACCGCGATCGCCCCGCCGGATCACCGCGCATGGATTAACCTTGGACGATCGCTGCTGCGGCTGGATCTGCTGTCCGAGGCTGCAGAGGCATACGCTCGCGCACTCGCGATCGCTCCTGAGGATGCCGCTGCGATCCACGAGCTGGCACTGCTGCTTGAGCGGATGAACGAGATCGACCGGATAGCCGTCCTGCTGGAATCGTCGGCCGCAGCGGGCATCGCCAAGGAAAGGCTACCGTTCGCCTGGGCCCTGCTCGAGCAGCGCCGCGGCAACGCCGAAGAGGCGCAGCGACTGCTAGCCATGCCCGGCGCCGACCGTGAGCGCATCCACTGGTACAGACTCGCCGCAAGGGTCGAGGACATGCTCGGCAACAGCGCCGAGGCATTCGCCGCAGCAGCTGCCATGAACCGCAGCGTACCGGATTTCGGCCCGTGGCGTCGCCGCGCCGGCGATTATCGCGAACGGCTCCGTGGGCTGGCGGACGCAATCTCGACGGAGTGGCCTGCCGAGCTTCCGACGCTGCCGCCCGCCGAGATTTCGCCTGCATTCATCGTGGGTTTCCCCCGGTCGGGCACGACCCTGCTCGACACCTTCCTGATGGGCCATCGCGAGATAGAAGTGCTTGAAGAATTGCCGTTGCTGGCCGATGTCTCGCAGGCGCTGGGGCCGCTGGAGAAGCTGCCGAGCGCGCGCCGCGACGCGCTTGAGAGCGCTCGAGAGCAGTACCTGCGCAAGCTCGCCGCCGCATTGCCGGTGCAACCCGGCACAGTGGTCATCGATAAGTTCCCGCTGAACATGTTGTGGGCCCCACTGATTCACTCCCTCTTCGCGGCAAGCCCGATCATCTTCGTGCAGCGGCACCCATGCGATGCAGTGCTCAGCGGCTTCATGCAGTCATTCGTCCTGAATATCGCCAACTCGAACTTCCTTGACCTCGCCGACGCCGCCGATTTTTACGACGCGTGCATGACCGTGTGGACCGCGTCCTGCGCAAAGCTGACGCTGAACGTCCGCACGGTTCGCTACGAAGATCTGGTCGCCGACCCCGAAGCGACGCTTGGGCCCGTTATCGAAGAATTGGCACTGGATTGGGACGAGCGCATGCTGGATCACAGGGCCACCGCCAAACGCCGCGGGCCAATCGCAAACACCAGCTACAATCAGGTGACCGAGCCGCTGAGTGCCGCGCCAGTGCTGCGCTGGCGGCGTTACGAGAAGGAGCTAGCGCCCGTCCTTCCGGTCCTTCTGCCCTGGGCGGAGCGCTTGGGCTACCCGACTTAGGCTGCGGCCGCTTTCTGGGCCGCATCCCACCGCGCCGCCAGCGCCTGCGCATTCTCGACATCAGCCGGGAAGTCGACCTCGCCCCATTCCTCGCCCGCGATGTCGAGCGTCCACACTTCGCCGTTCTGCGCCAGGTGGTGGATGACGCGCAGGTACCAGATGGTCGTTCCCTCGGGCGTGCGCATTGCGCGGTCGATCGCGTCCCGGAAGTGTTCCGCCCCCCCTGACCGGAACGCCAGCAGCCCGATCGATTCCGCGTTCACGCCGCGCGCGATGCGCTTGCCGATCGCCTCGAGCCGGCCGCCCTCCTCGACCACCTTCATGTCGTCCTCGTCGTAGGAGGGCTTCCGGTCGATCGTCACGCAAATCCCCGCGCGGTCATTCCCGACGACACGGCGCATCAGCTCCCGCGACACCAGGGTATCGCCGTTCCACACCATGCAATCGCCGCAGAGCTCCTGGCGAGCCATGAACAGGGACCCCGTATTGTCCGCGACCTTGTAGAAGGGGTTGAACACCGTCCGCACGTCGGGCCCGCCGCTCCGCCGAGCGATGGCCTCGTTGACCAGTTCGTCGTGAAAGCCGGTCACAACCACCGCCTCGTGCACCCCGCACGCCTCGAGGGTGTCGAGCTGCCGGTCGAGCAAGCTCCGCCCGTTGAACTCGATCAGGCACTTGGGCCGGTCGTCGACCAGATGGCCGAGACGGCTGCCCTGCCCGGCGGAAAGGATGATGGCCTTCATTTCGCTTGGGCAGTGCCTAGCAAATGCGGCGGCGATTGGGCATTAGCTTGAGCGCGAACTTCTCGAGGGGCCGCGCGTGAAGAAGATCGAAGCGATCATCAAGCCGTTCAAGCTCGACGACGTGAAGGACGCACTCCACGACGTCGGCGTTTCGGGCATCACGGTGGTCGAAGTGAAGGGCTTCGGACGCCAGAAGGGTCATACCGAGCTCTATCGCGGCGCCGAATATGTCATCGACTTCCTGCCCAAGGTGAAGGTCGAGGTCGTGGTCGAGGACAGCCTCGCCGACAATGTCGTCGAAGCGATCGAGAACGCCGCCCGCACCGGCCGCATCGGCGATGGCAAGATCTTCGTCATGGACGTCGAACAGGCAATCCGGATCCGAACCGGTGACCGGGGGGCGGACGCGATCTAATGGCCAGCCGGATGGACGAGCGCCTCGCCTCGATGTCGCCGGACGAGCTTCGCACCGCGATGCGCTCGCTCGGCTACCGGACCCAGAACGATCTGGCCCAGGCGATCGGAGTTTCGCGCTCGGCCGTCAGCCTCTGGCTCGAGGGAAAGGTCGGAGTGCCTCGCCCCGTCGCCATGCTGCTCAGGATGTTGGTCTCCGCCCAGCGGCGCGCTTTTTAGCCTCGCTCCGGATGGCCTGCGGGCGGGTTGCCGCCGCGCTGGGCCCGCATCTGCGCCCGCGCCTGGTCGCGTTCCGCCGAAGTGACCGTCCCGTCATGGTTGAGGTCCATCGCGTCGAACCGCGCGAGCGACTGCGCCTCGAACTGCTTGAGCGTGATCGACTGTGCGCTTCCGAAGATGCGGTCGATCATCCGCTGCCCGCGGCCGCCGAACTGGGCCGCCGCGGCCTGCGCCTCGTCGCGCGTGATGACGCCGTCGTGATTGGCGTCGAAGCGCTGGAACATCTGGTCCGCGCGCTGCTGCGCCTGCTGGCGCGTCATGTCCTGCTGCATGCCGCCGGCGTCCTGCGCGATCGCCGAGGTCGAAATGATGGCCGCGCCCAGCGCGATGCCTGCAAGCAATGTCCTCATGCGTCTTTGTCCTTTGAAAACAGCCGCAATTACGCGGGCTTGGCCCCTGCCGCGAGCGGACTGCCGCCGCGCCGGTGAACGCCAGCTTTATGCGTTTGGCGGCGACGGATTAAATAAAATTCACCCGTCCGCTTATCGAAAGTTAAGTTGTTGTCTGAATGGAAGAATTCCAGCTATTTCGAAGCGCGTCGAATCAAGAGCCGGTAGCAGGTGGAAGAGAAGCGGCGGTACAGACAGACAGTGAACCGTGCGTCCGGCGATCAGCCCCGGACCCAATATCGTCTTTACTTCATGAACGGCCCCAATCGCCGGATTACCTACAGCCACGAGTTCGAGGCGGAGAGCGAGGAGCGGGCGCTGCGCATCGCCGAAGGCTGGCGCGAAGGCCGCGGCGCCGAGCTCTGGGAGGGCAACCGCAAGCTCAGATCCTGGGACTCCGACGACTAGCAGCCGGGTTGCGTCAACCGCGCCTTGCCGCAATGACTCGGGCGCGATGCTAGAGCTCGACGATCAGCAGCAGGCCGCCCGCGACTGGTTCGAAAGCCTGCGCAACCGCATCTGCTCGGCGTTCGAGGCGATCGAGCGCGAGGCCGGCTCCGATGCCGCGTTCGCCTACACGCCGTGGGACCGCAGCGATGACAGCGGCGAAGCCGGTGGCGGCGGCGTCCGCGGCCAGCTGACCGGCACGGTGTTCGAGAAAGTCGGGGTCAATGTCTCGACCGTGGGCGGCCGCTTCTCCCCCGAGTTCGCGAAGAACATCCCCGGAGCCGCGGAGGACCCGAGCTTCTTTGCCACGGGCATCAGCCTGGTCGCGCACATGGCCAACCCGCACGTCCCGGCCGTTCACATGAACACCCGCTTCTTGACCACGACGAAGCGCTGGTTCGGCGGCGGCGCCGACCTCAACCCCGCGATCCCCTACCCCGAGGACACCGAAGCCTTTCACGCACGGCTTCGCGCCGCCTGTGCCGCGCACGATCCCACTTTCTATCCACGCTTCTCGAAATGGGCCGAGGAATATTTCTGGCTTCCGCATCGCGGCGTCTCGCGCGGCGTCGGCGGCATCTTCTACGATTATCTCGAGGACCATTTCGACGCGCATTTCGCCTTCACCAGGGACGTTGGCGAGGCTTTCCTCGACATCTTCCCGCAGCTCGTCCGCAAGCGCATGGACACGCCGTTCAGCGACGAGGACATGGAGCGCCTCCTCGAGTTCCGCGGCCGCTACGTCGAGTTCAACCTTCTTTACGATCGCGGCACGCTGTTCGGGCTCAAGACCGGCGGCAACACCGACGCGATCCTGATGAGCCTGCCGCCCGTGGCAAAGTGGAAGTGAGCGCGTGAGTCACGAGGCCGTTGCCGATAGCGAGCTCGCCGCGATCGTCACTTACCTCGAAATGCGTTCTCCGCCCGGCGGCGAGCTGCCCTCCAGCCCGCTGTCGCTGCGCCGCATGGAGCAGCCCACCGCCGACCAGTACCGCTGCCTCTTTCGCCTCGTCGGTGCGCCGTGGCTGTGGTTTTCGCGTCTGATCCTTGACGATAAGGCACTCGGGGCAATCATCCGCGATCCGGATGTCGAACTCTACGCCGTCGAGGACGAGCACCGCCGCGATGCCGGTATGCTCGAGCTCGACTTCCGCCAGCCGCAAGAATGCGAGCTCGCCTTCGTCGGCCTCCTGCCCGAGTTGTCGGGCAAGGGCCACGGCCGCTGGCTGCTCGCCGAAGCGGTGCGCCGCGCCTGGCGCGAAGGCGTCCGCCGCGTGCACGTCCACACCTGCTCGCTCGATCATCCGGCGGCGCTCGCGGCCTACCGCCGCGCCGGCTTCACGCCGTACAAGCGCTCCGTCGAGCGCTTCGCGGACCCGCGCCTGCTCGGCATCCTTCCGCCGGATTCAGCGCCTCAGGTGCCGCTCCTCGGCACCGTCGCCGCGGCTGCGTCGGCGCCCGAGAGCTGAACGTAGATCCGCGCCAGCATCACAAACAGAAGCACCGACAGGAGCGCACTCACCAGCTGGCTGATGATCGACACCACCAGTCCGCCAACCGAGCGCGGCCCGGCGTCGGCGGCGAACAGCCGCACGAGCAGCCCGGCAACGCTGTCGACCGCCAGGATCAGGCACAAGGCGCCGACAAAGAACAGCAGCAGGAAGACGAAAAGGCGCCACCAGTTGCCGTGCGACAAGCCCCAGCTGCGGCGGAGGATCGCCAGCGGGCCGAGCGGCTCTGCGCTCGCGATGGCGGACGAGAGCATCAACCGCACGCCGAGATAGACGCCGCCGATGCTGAGCACGATCAGCGCGAGCGCGGCCGCGACAGGCGGATGCGCCTCGTCCGCTCCCACAAGATTGTAAAGCACCGATCCGACAAGGAGGATCGGCACGACCCAGACCAGCACGCAGAGCACGTACGGCACCAGGCGCCTGAGGCCGTGGACGATCGCTTCGCCGACGGCGACGTGCGGCTCCATCGCCAGACGGATCACGGCCAGTTGTCCGATCAGCGACACGATCAGGGCGGCAACCGCGACCGCCACCCAGATCCCGGCCGCGGGGAATGCGCGCGGCGGCCCGTCGGGCATGCTGACGTTGAGGATCAGGCCGGGGAGGACGAACAGCGCGAGCGCGACGGCGAGGAACAGCCGGCCGTCGCGCACCAGCACCTGGCTGGTCTCCTCCCACGCTCGAGAAAGCGAAAGTTTCGGCATCCATCCCCCTGTTCCGGTCGGCGGCTCTTATGCGGACGCTTGGTCCTTCGCGCAACGGCGCTTGCCCGGCTGCCTGCCGCCGCCCATGTGAGCCTGTGATGAGCAGCATTGACGGGATCGAGTGGCGGGTCGCCGACGCGCCCGTGCCGTACGAGCAGGCGCTTCGCTTCATGGAGGAGCGCGCCGCTGCGATCCGCGAGGCCGGCGCGAGCGAATGCGTGTGGCTGCTCGAGCACCCGCCCTTGTTCACCGCCGGCACCAGCGCCGATCCGGCGGAGCTCACCAATCCGCAGCACTTCCCCGTGTACGAAGCGGGCCGCGGCGGCCGCTACACCTACCACGGGCCGGGCCAGCGCGTCGGCTATGTGCTGCTAGACCTCGAAAAGAGGGGCAAGGACATCCGCCGCTTCGTCCACTCGTTGGAAGGCTGGATGATCGATGCGCTGGCCGAGCTCGGAGTCGCCGCGCACCGGGCTCCGGGCCGGATCGGAATCTGGGTCGGCGAAGGCGCGGACGAGGCGAAGATCGGCGCCCTCGGCGTCCGCGTGAAGCGCTGGGTGACCCTTCACGGCTTCGCCATCAACGTCGCCCCGGACCTCAGCCATTTCAGCGGCATCGTGCCGTGCGGGATCGCCGAATTCGGGGTCACCAGCCTGGCCGAGCTTGGGAAACAAACGCCCCTGACGGGGGTTGATGCGGCCCTGGAGCAGTGTTTCCCGTCGTTTCTCAACGCCTTGCACCGTCCGTGCAAAGAGTCTTGAAGGATACTCATGCTTCAGACTATGGTTCGCGCGATTTGCGCCGGGGGAAACCCCTGCAGATCGCAATAAATAGGGAGTCTTGAATGCGTGCTCTTATCCTGGTCGCTGGCGCGGCCCTGGCGGTTGCCGCTTGCAGCAGCAACGACAATGCCAACAACACCATGAACGTCGATGAGAATCTCACGACGACCGACATGAACGCGACGGACATGAACGCCACGGACATGAATGCGACGACGTCCGACATGAACGTCAGCGCGAGCAACGTCACTGTCGTCACGAACAACGCGACGACGGCGAACGCGACGACCAACAACGCGATGTAATCGTGAAACGCCTCCGTGTTTCGGGGGCGTTGGCTTTTCAAGGGGCTGCCGCTAACGGGTTCCCAACAAAGTAGTACTTTGTTGGGGTCCTAGAGCCGGCAGCCTCTTTTTTTGTCTTTCGTGGAGTCGCCGATGCGTGCGTTGATCCTGATTGCCGGTGCTCTGGCCCTCGCCGCTTGCGGCAACAACGATCAGACCGACAATACCCAGAACATCGACGACAATCTCACCGCTCAGAACATCGTCTCGAACGACGTGACCGCGATCGACGCGGTGACCGGCGATGCGGCCAACATGGCGGCCGAATCCGACATCAACGACATAGGCAGCGCGCCGATCCCCACCGGCAACGTCAACGCCTTCCCGAAGCCGAAGCCGCAAACCGATTCGACGCAGGGCAGCACGTCGACCAGCAAGCCGGCGCCGAGCCCGGTCGAGAACACGCCCGCCAACGCCGTCAGCAACGGCGCCTAGGCCAGTCCCACCACTTTGTGCGCCTGGAGGCTCAGGCGCCACTTCGGCCGCTCCATCGCCAGGGCGATCGCGGCGTCGATCGATTGCGCCAGGCCCTCGCAGTCCATCGGCTGGACGAGGAAATGCCTGAAGTCCCACTCTTCGAGTTCGCGCGGGTCGATCCCTTCCTGCGGCCACACGAGCTTGAGCTCGTCGCCTGTCCGCTGGACGACGTCGGTTCCGGCCTTGGGGCTGACGCAGATCCAGTCGATCCCCGATACCGCCGGAAGCGTGCCGTTGGTCTCTGCGGCCACGCGAAAGCCGCGTTCGTGCAGCGCGTCCACCAGCGCCGGATCCAGCTGCAGCATCGGCTCCCCGCCGGTGATCACCACCAGTCGCCGCTCCCTGCCCTCACCCCACAGCTGCTCGACTTGGCTGGCCAGCTCCTCCGCGTCCGCGAACTTCCCGCCACCCTCGCCGTCCGTGCCGACGAAGTCGGTGTCGCAGAAGCGGCACTGGGCCTCTGCCCGGTCCTCCTCGCGGCCGGACCAGAGATTGCACCCCGCGAAGCGCAGGAACACCGCCCTGCTACCCGTTTGCATCCCTTCGCCCTGCAGCGTCAGGAAGCATTCCTTGACCGCATAGGTCACGCGTACACCGTCGGATCCACGATCCCGGCCTCGACGAAGCCCTTGGCGCGCAGCCGGCACGCGTCGCACCGGCCGCAATGGCGCCCGTCGGGCAGCGGGTCGTAACAGCTATGGCTGAGCGCCGCGTCGAGCCCCAGGCGCTGCGCCTCCTGCGCGATCTCTGCCTTGCTCATATGCTGCAGCGGCGCGTGGATGGTGAAGGCGTCGCCCTCCACGCCCGCTTTCGTCGCCACATTCGCCAGCCGTTCGAACCCGGCGATGAAGTCGGGGCGGCAGTCGGGATAGCCCGAAAAATCGAGCGCATTGACGCCGATGAAGATGTCGCGCGCGCCGCTCCCCTCGGCGAGCCCGAGCGCGAGGCTGAGGAAGATCGTGTTGCGCGCCGGGACATAGGTGACCGGGATGCCCTTCCCCACGCCCTCTTTCGGCACCTCGATGTCGTCGGTGAGCGCGGACCCGCCGAACGCGCGAAGGTCGAGCGGAAGCATGACGTGCCGCTCGGCGAGCGCCGCCGCGATCGTCCGCGCCGCTTCCAATTCGACCCGATGGCGCTGATTGTAGTCGACGGTCAGCGCGACCACCGAAAAGCCGCGCTCGCGCGCGATCCCCGCGCACACCATCGAATCCAGCCCGCCCGACAGCAGGACCACGGCTGTCGTCACAATTTGATGCCCACCTTGGGCGCGGCCCAGAACCACAAAGCGTAGAGCGCGAGCGTCCCAACCACCACGATGACCATGCTGAGCCAGAAGCCGACGCCGCTCCTCAGCAGGATCGGGAGCGCGATGAACAGGGGCACCGACGGAACGAAGAACCAGATGGTGCTCTGCGACAGCTCCGCCACGCGCTCCGCGTCGGCCGAATCCCGCCACAGCCACAGCATCGCCAGCAGCGACGTCAGCGGCAGCGACGCCAGGATTCCGCCCCAGCCCGGATAGCGCCGGGCAATCTCCGAAACCGCGGAAACGATCGCGCCCGAAATCGCCGCCTTGATGATCAAATAAAGCATGCGCGCGCCTCTACGGCGTCAGCGGGCACAAAAAAAGAAGGGCCGCCGGGCTTGCGACCAGGCGGCCCAGGTATCGGGCAAAGGTTTCCCCTGGCCCGATGGGAGGAAAGCGTGCCAATCCGGCACTCTGCATTGCTAGCGCAAGATGGCTAAACGCCGCCTTAATGGCGCGGAGATGAAGCGTTTTTGTCGCAATCGCCGACGCGGTGCGCCTGGATCACGTAATTGAACGGCAGCTGCGCCGAAATCCCCTGAGTCGCGATCCTCAGCGACCGCGGTGTGACCACGTCGACCTGGCTCTGCCCGAAATCAGAAGGTCCGCAGCGGTAGTTGATCACCGTCGAGGTGCCATTGTCGCTCAGCACGGTCCGCGTGCAGTTGCGGCTGCGGTGCTCGAACTGGGCGAGCATCTGGATGTCGGCGACGCACTGGCGGATCGGCGCCGGGCTGCCGGGCGCGCCGCTTACCTCCCACAGGCCGCCCGCAATCTGGCTCAGCGCCGACGGTACGGTGGCGGCCAAAGCAGCGGCAGGCACGGCGATCGCAGCGCCGAGAATCAACGGGCCCCTCATGCCGGCCCTTTTACCACGGCGCGGTCACCGGCCAAAAATGAATTGTTCGAAATCCGACACTTATGAGCTGAGCTCTTTCGGTTCGATCGCGAAGCTCGACGAGCAGAAGGCGCAATCGACGCGGATCATCCCGTCCTCGCCGACCATCGCCTCGCGGTCGTCGGCGGGGAATCGCGCGATCACCGAGCGGACATAGTCGGGATCGCAGCGGCAGCCGCGGCTGAGCGGGATCGCGGCCAGCGTCCTGATCTCGTCCTCCTCGTGGAACAACCGCCAGATGAGGTCGTCGAGCGGCAGATCCGGGTCCGTCAGCTCGTCGGCCTTCACCGACCCGCCGAGGATCGCGATGTGCGGCCAGTCGGGATGGTCGAGCCGCGTGTGCAGCCGCTCGCGCCCCTCCTCGCCCTCGGGCAGATGCTGGAGCAGAAGGCCGCCCGCGAACCAGTGATCGCCGCGCTTCTCGGCCGCGAGCCGGACGAGGCTCGGAATCTGCTCCGATTGGGAGAAATAGCTCTGCGCGGCGTCGGCGAGGCTCCTGCCCTCAAGCGGCACGATCCCCTGGTAGCGCTCGTCCGAGACCGGCTGGTCGAACGTGATCGCGAGATAGCCCTTGCCGAAGAGCTGCTGCAGCGTCGGCTGTTCGGGCAGTTCGCCAAGCTTGTCGGCGTCGTGCCGCACATAGCCGCGAAGCTCGCCGCCGAGATAATCGCAGACGAGGAGGTCGATTGCCCCGCCCTCGGTCTGCGCCTGCAGAGTCAGCTGCCCCTGCGGCTCCTTCAGCAGCGAGCCGAGCAGCGCCGTCAGCGTCAGCGCTTCGGCAAGCAGCGTTTCGACGAGCGGCGGATATTGGTGGCTGGCAAGGATCGAATCGACCACGCTCGACAACCGCGCGACCCGCCCCCGCGCGTTGCGCGAGGGAATGGCGACGCCAAGCGCGACGTCGGTGAGAAGCTCAACTGGAGGCATGAAAGGAAGATAGGATTGGCGGCGTAGCGCGACAACCGGCTCTGCCTCCTGTCCACTAATGGCAGCTTTCAGCCCATTGCTGCCACTAGGTCACCATCGCTACATAGACCAAAGCGTCCGACCTACCGAGAAAAACAGGTCGGATGCGACGAGTACTGCCAAGCTGGCGATTGCCAGTCTCCTCCGCGCGGTCAACACGGCGAGAGCTCCGACGCCAAAGATCAGCGCAAGTGAGACGACGTCACCCCACTTCATATAGCTCCAGGATGCCCAACCTAGCACTGCCGGCCGAAGCGAATAGGCGAGAGCCATTGCAAGGAGTAGCGCTCCGATCGCCTTTGCCTTCTCCTGCGCGAAATAGTCGTCGAGACCTGTACGGCCCTCGAGCGTCTCCGGAAACACGAGAGCACAAGCGAAATAATAGAGCCCGCAAATGAGCGTGCCGGCGAGCAGGGTGGCTGAAGTGTCAGGAATTGTGTCGCGTGTGCGCCAGATGAAGCGCCAGAACAGTACCGTCCGTATTGTCGTCCAGGTCGCTAGCAGCCCGGTTGCCCATCCGAGCCGAACTCGAGGGCGGGCTTTCACCACTCGCGCGAGCCCTCCGAACACCTGCGTCAATCCGAGGCCGAGCAGAATTACCAGCAGTGAAAAGACGAACTCGAAGTTGGTCATAGCGCCCGCCCCCGCCGTAGCTGCTAGGTTGCTCATAGTGCGACTAAGGTGTCCGCGTTCCACCCAAAGCTGCCATTACGTTCGCACGCTTAGGCCGCCGCGGCAGGCACCTCATATTCCGCCGCGGCCGCCGACAGCGTCTCGACGAACTCGCGGATATGCTCCTCCTCGATCACCAGCGGCGGGAGCACCCGCATCACGTTGTCGCCGGCCGCCACTGTCAGCAGGCCCTTCGTCCTCAAGTAATTCACGAACGCCCGGCTATCCGACTTCATCTTGATCCCGAGCATCAGCCCGACTCCGCGCACGCTGTCGAACAGATGGTCGTGGTTGGGGATCATTTGCTCGAGGGCCGAGCGCAGTCGCTCGCCCTTCATCCGAACCTCGGCGAGGAACTCGTCGTTCGCGACCACGTCGAGCACCGCCTGCCCCGCTGCCATCGCCAGCGGGTTGCCGCCGAAGGTCGATCCGTGCGTGCCAATCACCATCCCCGCCGCGGCCTTCTCGGTCGCGAGGCAGGCGCCCATCGGGAAGCCGCCGCCGATGCCCTTCGCGGTCGCCATGATGTCCGGCGCGACGTCATAATGTTGATAGGCGTAAAGATGGCCGGTGCGCGCCACCCCGCACTGCACTTCATCGTAAACCAGCATCAGGTCCTTTTCGTCGCACGCCGCGCGAAGGCCCGACAGGAACTCGTGCGTCGCGGGGCGGATTCCGCCCTCGCCCTGGATCGGCTCGACCAGGAACCCCGCCGTATTCTCGTCGATCGCGCCCAGCGCCGCGTCGAGGTCGTTGAAATCGACGACGGTGAAGCCGGTCAGGAGCGGCGCGAAGCCGTCGCGCAGCTTGGCCTGGTCGGTCGCGCTGATCGTCGCCATCGTCCGCCCGTGAAAGGCGTTGGAGAAGGTGATGAGGTTGTGCTTGTCCGCATTGCCCTTCGCATAATGGTAGCGCCGCGCGGTCTTGATCGAGCATTCGACCGCTTCCGCGCCTGAATTGGTGAAGAACACCGTGTCGGCGAAGGTCAGGTCGCACAGCCGCTGCGCCAGCGCCTCGCCCTGCGGCGACCCGTAGAGGTTCGACACGTGCATCAGGGTCGCGACCTGCTCCTGAAGTTTCTGCGTGAAATAGGGATGCCCGTGCCCGAGCAGATTGACCGCGATCCCGGCCGCGAAATCGAGGTAGCGTTCGCCATTCTCGCCGAAGAGATACACTCCCTCTCCCCGAACCGGCCGCACCGGCGAACGCGGGTAAACGGGCATCAGCGGCGTAATGGCCATGTCGTCTCAGCTCCCTGGAATGGATGCCGGCGCTATAACCAGACGGGCAGGAAAAGAAAAAGGCGCGGCGGATTGCTCCGTCGCGCCTCTCTTTCGCACCGAGGTGCGATTAGTACCGGCGATTGGGCCGATTGTTGAAATCGGTCGCTTCGCGCTGAACGCGATACTCGAGCCCGCGGATGTCGTCGGTCAGCCGTCGCGCTTCGCCCGGCTGGATGCCGTTGCGCGACGCGCGCGCAATCCGGAACTGCAGGTTGGTTGCCTGCCGCTCGAGCGAGCGTCCTTCGCGGAACGACAGGATCCGCCGCGCCTCGAGGTTGCGGATCTGCTCGCGGATGCGGTCGACCCGGACCTGCAGCCCGCGGCCGTCGAACCCGCGCGGGTCGTAGCGGTGATAACGGTCGACCGGCCGCGCATATTGCGCGGAGGCAGGCGCTGCCATCGCGACGACCGAGACGCCGGCGACGATCGGAATCAAGAACTTACGCATTTTCGCTCTCCTTTGTTGAGCAACTGTCCCGCAATCTGCCACGATGAAAATGTTGCGGCCCTGAACGTTTGTTTTAGCTGCCGTTCAACTGGCGAACGCGCCGGACAAAGAAAAAGGCGCCGCGAGTTGTGACTTTCCGGCGCCTTTTATCCTTCATCCGATCGCGATCAGTCGCGGTCGCCATCGCGATCGTGGTCGCGCCCGTAAAAGCCGTTATGGCCATATCCGTAGCGCCCGCGATCGAAGCGGTCGTCGCGGTCGCGGCGGTGGTGGTGGTGCCGGCGCCACTCACGGCGATCGCGATCGAAGTCGCGATAGCCGTAATTGCTGTACCCGTAGGGCTGCGCGTAGCCGTACGTCTGGCCGTAGCCGTTATACCCATAGCTGTAGCCGTAGGGTTGTCCGCCATAATATTGGGCGGACGCCGGCGAGGCGACGGCAAGAGCCGCGCCCGCGGCGGCGAGAGAGATCAGAAGTTTACGCATCACGGCTCTCCTTCAATTGAGCGGTTGATGCATCGATGTGCGCCGAGTCGATTGATGCAGGTCTGAATGCCCCCGTCAGCCGCCGTTCACTTCGTTTACCTGCCGTAATGTTGCGTTCAGCTGGCGACCACGGGCGCCAGGGCAGGCCGGCTCGATCGGCTGAACATTGCGACAATGAAGCCGAAAGCCAGCAGCAACAAAAGCGTCCCGGCGGCGGGAAATTCAGCCCGGACTTGGGCGACCGGCGCCGCGCTCCCGATGACCCACACCGCGGCAGCAACTGCGGCCAGGGCCGCGAGCTGCTTCGCCAATCCTGCGAGCAGCCTCCGGCGCTCCCGCACCAGCTGGTCTTCAAAGATGATCCGCGCCTGCACGGCCGTCACGAAGCGGCGGTCGGGCAGCCGCTCGGCGGGCGCAAGCGACGATTCGAGAAACTCGTCGAACGCATCAGCCATGGCCGGCTCCTTCCCACATCGTGCGGCATTTCGCCTTCGCCCGCGCGACCGTCGACTTCAACGTTCCCAAAGGCAGCGCCAGCAGCTCGGCCGCCTCGGCATGCGTCCAGCCATGCCCCTCGCACAGCACGAGGGCCGCGCGCTCGCCTTCGCTCAGCCGCGCTAGCATGTCGTCGATTTCAAGCGCGGCCGGAGCACAGCTCCCCTCCTCGGACGGCTCCCCCTCGCGTTCCTTGCGCATCCGGTCGATCCTGCAACGCCACGCGATTCGCGTGAGCCAGGTCGAATAGCGGGCCCGGCCGTCATATTGCGCCGCCGCCCGCCAAGCCTTGAGGAAGGCGTCCTGCGCAATGTCATCGGCGATATCGGGCGCAACCGTGCGGGCGAGGAAGCTCCGGAGCGGCCGCTCGTATTTCTCGACGAGCATGGCGAAGGCGGCGTTGTCGCCGCCCGCCACCCGCCGTGACAGTGCAAGATCCTCGTCATTCTGCGCCGTCACGCCGCTTCGCCCGCTCGGCCGCGCGGAAGCGCAGCCACAATGCGCCGCCGACCAGCAGCGGGAAGAGTGCGGCGCCGATCGCGAAGCGCACGATCCCGCGATCGTCGATGGCGATGATCGGAGCGGCGACCATAGCGATTCCGATGGCGACCAGGACGATCGCCAGCTTGTCGTCGCCCGAGCTTTCACGGCGCTGCATGAGCTTCTGAACCATGCCCTCGGCAAGCTCGGGATTCGTCTCAAGCGTTTTGCGCAGGGTCCGGTGCGTGACCATCGTTGCCAACAGGCGGACCACGGCGACGAACGCGAGGACCATTCCTGCGGCGATCGCGATGGTGGCGATCATTTCACTCCAGGGCATGTCGAAACTCCTCTATTTCCGGAGCTTAGACGGGCGCGGCGCGGCCGCTGGATGACGGCCCGTGAAAAAATTCTTCAGTTCTTGATCTTCCAGCCGCTCCTCAGAAGTGCGTAGCACAAGCCCCACAGGATCAGGTTGAGCACGAGCAGCCCGACGGCTCCTACCACCAGCGGGGAATCGCTCACCCCGAGGAACCCGGCGCGAAAACCGGAGATCACGTAGAAGAACGGGTTCGCATGGCTCACCGCGCGGAAGGTCGGCGCGAGCTGCTTCACCGAATAGAAAGTGCCCGAGAGGAGCGACAAGGGCGTGACGACGAAGTTGGTCACCGCCGCGGCATGGTCGAACTTGTCCGCCCAGAGCGAGGTCAGAAGCCCGAGGAAGCTCAGCAGCAGCGACCCCATCAGGCCGAACCAGAAGACGAGCTCGGGCCGGCGGATGTCGACCGACACGCCGGGCCACAGCAGCATCGCGAGCCACACCGCGAACCCGACGAAGAAGGCGCGGGTGACGGCCGCGCCGATCAGCCCTGCCATCAGCTCGCCGGTCGACAGCGGCGGCATCAGATAATCGACGATATTGCCCTGGATCTTGCCCACCAGCAGCGAGAAGCTCGAATTGGCGAAGGCGTTCTGCATCATCGCCATGATGATAAGGCCGGGCGCGATGAAGGTCGCATAGGGAACGCCGGTACCGGGCACCGTCCGTCCCGCGCGCCCCAATGCGACAGTGAAGATCGCGAGGTAGAGCAGGGTCGTGATCGCCGGCGCCCACACGGTCTGCATCTGGACCTTGAAGAACCGCCTGACCTCCTTGATATAGAGGGTCTTGAGGCCTCCCCAATTGACGCCCTTCAGCACCGGCTTGCCCGGCGCGAAGCGCACCCAACTATGGGATTGGTCGTTCATTGGAAGGCCGCGCTATCCGCTGAAGCCGCGGCCCGCAAGGAATTGGAGCAGTTTTGAGCATGTCCTGGACCGAAGACCGCATCGAGCGCCTGAAGAAGATGTGGCACGAAGGCGCCACCGCGAGCCAGATCGCCGACGAGCTCGGCGGCGTCAGCCGCAACGCGGTGATCGGCAAGGCGCATCGCCTCGGCCTCGAGCAGCGCCCCTCGCCGGTGAAGCCGGGCGAGGAAAAGGAGGTCCGAAAGACCACTCCGGCCGCCGCCGCTCCCGCGCCGAAAGCGCCCAAGGCCGAAGCGACGCGGACGGCGGCTCCGTCTCCCGCGGCGGCTGCGCCTGCGACTCCCCATTCGCCCGCATCGCACCGCTCGTCGGGGCAGGAGATGCAGTACCGCTCGATCGGCCCCGGCGGCTTCATCCGCCAGGGTCCGGGCGAACAGCAGGCGCCGATCCCCCCCGCGCCGCCGCGCCGCCTCGTCCCCGCCAAGCCGAGCCCCGAGGTCGCCGACAAGACCAGCCTGCTCGACCTCAACGACCGCATCTGCAAATGGCCGATCGGCCACCCGGGCGAGCCGGATTTCCATTTCTGTGGGGAGCAGGCCAATCCCGGCTTCCCCTATTGCGTCCAGCATTGCGGCGTAGCCTACCAGGCCCAGCTCCCGCGCCGCGACCGCCGCCCGCCCCCGCCGCTTCCGTTTGGTGGCCCGAGGGTCCGCTGATCAACTCCTCCCCGCCCCGCGCGGGAGGATAGCGGAGCTTGGAGAGGGGGCGACGTGCTGACTCGCGAAGACCTCCCCCGGATCATTTTCGGCTGCGGCAATTTCGGCGGGATGGGGTCCTCGCCCAGCCTGCGCCACGCCGGCGACAGCGAGGAACAGGCCCTCAAGCTCCTCGACCACGCCCGCGCGGTTGGCCTCACCCGCTTCGACACCGCCAACACCTACGGCGGCGGCGCGAGCGAGACGATCCTCGGCAAATGGCTCCGCGCGCAGGGCGCGGCCTTCGTAGAGAAGGCCCAGATCGCAACGAAAGTCGGCAATCCCCACGGCTGCCCGCCAGGCGAGACGCCCCTCGGCGCGAGGCAGATCGCTCACCATCTCGACGAATCCCTCCGCCGGCTCGGAATCGAGCGCATCGACCTCTATTACATCCACGAATTCGACCGGGTGACTCCGGTCGACGAGATCCTGAAGGCAATGGCCCGCGCCGCGGAGGCCGGGAAAATCGACCGCTTCGGCATCTCGAATGCCTCGCTGACCGACGTAAAGGTCGTGAAGAGCCGCGCGCCGGCAAGCCTCGCGTCACGCTTCGAATATGTGCAGAACGAGTACAACCTGCTGGCCTTGGCGGATGCGGCGGCGCTGATCCCCTGGTGCGCCGAAAACGGTTTCCGCTACACCGCCTTCAGCCCGCTCGCGGGCGGCCTGCTGACCGGCAAGTACGCGCTTGGGAAGGAGCCGCCGCCGAATAGCCGCCTCGCCCACGCGGCCGGCATGTACAGCACCTACCTCAAGGAGGAATCGTTCGCTGCGATCGATAAGCTGCGACGCGCGGCCGAGAGAAGGCAGCAGACGGTCGCCGAAGCGGCCCTCCGCTTCGTGCTCGACACACCCGGCGTCGACGGGCTGATCATCGCCCCCCGCCGCATCGACCATTTCGCGACGATGGGCCTCAGCCCGCAATAACGGTCAGGTGCTTGCGGGCGTCGCGCTTCCGAACCCGCACTGCTTCTGCTCCATCGGGATCTGCTTGGTGATCCGCGTCGCATTCTCCGCATAGGCTTCGGTCACCGAGCCGTGATTGACCGTCTTGCCCCGAAGCGGGCTGACGCGGTCGCAGATGTGGAAGACGTGCGGGGTCGCCGCTTTCTTGGCGCCGTTCTCCGGAGCGATCCAGTAGACGACGTCCTGCCCGGACGGATTGGCCGCAGTCTTCGTCGCGTCCTGCACCGTCTTCGAATCGCGCGCGATGTCCTGCGCCTGCGCTGCGACCTCGGGCGAGCAGTCGGTCTTCGGCTGGTTGGCTCTGATCTCGGCCGCGCACTTGTTCATGTCCTTGGTGTACTGCTCGACAGACGGCGGGTGGTAGCTCACCCCGATCAGCGAGGCGACGATCGCCAGGACCACCCCGACTCCGCCCGCGATCTTCTTGTTCTTGGGGTCCATGTCCTGATCCATGAAGATCAGGACGATGAGCGGCAGGAAGGCGATCACGGTGACGATCGCGCCGAGCTGGTTCTGGAAGAAGAACCGCGCTGAGTCCGCCCGGCTGGCGGGATCCTGCTTGTTCGCCGCCTTCCACATCAGGCTTCCGGCAATTGCGAACACCGCGATGCCGACGAGGATGCCGATCAGCAGCGGCAGGTTGCCGTGGTCGAACTTGTGCTTCAGCAGGAGGATGACGCCGGCGATCTCGCCGCCGATCGCGATCACCCACGCGATTGCGGCGAAGATCCTGAGCCGTGTCGCGGCGGACTTCTGCCCGTGCGTCGCACGCCACTCGCTGGTGATGTCGGCGTCGGTGTCGGTCTTCTTCTCGGCCATGGCCATGCTCCCCTGTTCACAACGCAGGCAATGATGCGCCCGCGGCTTCGACAAAAAAAGCCCCCGGAAGCTCTTGGCTCCC
>Ga0207660_10000177_pt1 | contig 40877 bp, 33 predicted proteins | sample KBSC73BmetaG_FD_184335 | JGI IMG/M metagenome (GOLD analysis project Ga0207660, IMG submission 184335) | Corn rhizosphere microbial communities from Kellogg Biological Station, Michigan, USA - KBS C7-3B metaG (SPAdes) (version 2) | ecosystem: Host-associated > Plants > Roots > Rhizosphere ... | reverse complement strand
TCCCGCAGCAGGATGTCATTCAGAGTCGCGCCGGGTTACTCGCGCTCGGCGCCGCGGGAGCCGCGGCATATCCGCTGGTGCTCAAGCCGGCGCGCTCGGTGGGAGAGGCGAACGGGCGTCGCGCCAAGCTCACGGTACGGCATGTGGCGGACGCGGCGGAGCTGCTCGCGGCCGCGCGGGATCTGGGCGATGATGCCTATCCGCTGCTGGCACAGCGTCGCATTGTGGGCCCGGGCATAGGCATCTTCCTGCTCGTGTGGCACGGAGAGACGCTCGCGCAGTTCTCGCACCGTCGCATCCGCGAGAAGCCGCCGTCTGGCGGCGTCAGTGTCTATCGGGAAAGCATCGCGGCGGACCCCGACCTCGTGCGGCAATCGCGTGCGTTGCTCGACCGTTTTGGCTGGTGCGGTGTGGCCATGATCGAGTACAAGCTGGACGCACGTACCGGAACCCCATATCTCATGGAGGTGAACGGGCGGTTCTGGGGCTCGCTGCAGCTCGCAATGGACGCTGGTGTGGATTTTCCCGCAATGCTGCTCGCCGCGGCCGGTGGTGAGCCGGTGTCTCCGGTCCTGACGTACACCATTGGTGTGCGAAGTCGCTGGTGGTGGGGCGACGTTGATCATCTGGTCGCGCGGTTGCGCCGCTCGCGCGTCGCGCTCGCGCTTCCGCCGGATGCGCCTGGGCGGTGGGGGGCGCTTCGCGATTTCCTTACGCCGCATCCACGGGTGGACCGCGAGGAAATCCTGCGTCGCGACGATCCGCGTCCCTTTCTGCGCGAGACGCGTCAATGGTTTCGGGGAACATGAGCCCTTCGCCAAACTCGCCTTCGCCAATTCCGTCATCGCCGGAGACGTCGCGCATCGCGCTGCTCATCGAGTCGGACGGCCCGGGTGGCGCGGAGGTGATGCTCCTGCACCTGGCCGAAGAGATGCGACGGCGCGGGCATTCCGTATTGCACGTGGGGCCCGAGCATGGCGCAGGATGGCTGAGCGGACAGTTTCGCGACCTGGGCTTCGAATCAGCGACATTTTCGCACCGCCTGAGCGTGGATCCCGCGTGCGTACGCGGCCTGGCTCGGCTGTTCCGGGCGCACGGGATCACAGTGGTCCACAGCCACGAGTTCGCCATGGCGGTGTACGGTGCGGCCGCTGCGCGACGAGTGAACGCGGCGCACGTGATCACGATGCATGGCGGTCGCTACTACGCGGAGCGCTGGCGCCGCCGTGCCGCGTTGCGCTGGGCCGCCCGCCGCAGCAACGCGCTGGTAGCGGTGTCGCGCGCCACGGGCGCTGACCTGTCGAAGACGCTCGGGCTGGATGCGAAGGAGGTGACGGTGGTTCCCAACGGCATACCGTTCCGTTCGGGGAGCCGCGACCCGCTGCGGCGGGAGCTGGGTGTGGCGGACGATGGGCTGTTGATCGTCGCCATTGGCAATCTCTATCCTGTCAAGGGACACAGCGTCCTGCTGCGCGCACTCGCCGAGCTGCCGCGCGGCGCGGCCGCCGCGCGGTGGCATCTTGCCATCGCAGGCCGTGGCGGAGAGGAGACCGCATTGCGCGCGCTCGCGCGGGAGACCGGACTGGAGCAGCAGATCCATCTGCTCGGATTTCGCCCGGATGTGCCGGACATTCTTGCGGCCGCCGACATCTTCGTGATGCCATCGCTCTCCGAGGGACTGCCGCTCGCGCTGGTGGAGGCCATGGCCGCATCGCTGCCGGTCATTGCGAGCGATGTGGGCGGCATCCCGGAAGTTGCCGAACGTGATGCGGAGGCGCTGCTCATTGCGCCCGGTGACACGCGTGCGCTCGCCGCCGCGCTCGCGCGGCTCCTGGGCGACAGCGCACTGCGCGCATCGCTCGGCACGGCGGCGCATGGACGCGCGATTCGCGATTTCAGCATTGATCGCATGGGCGACGCCTACGAGCGGCTCTACAGTCGGCCTCGTGCGTTCGTCACCGCGTCGGGCACCGATTCGGCGGCGCTGTCCGCGCGTGGGACTGAACCGTGAGCGGCAATGGTGCGTCCGCCGCACGCGGCCCGGGACGCATGGGCGTCGTGCACGTCCACACCAGTTATTCGCGTGACGGCCTTGATGCGCCAGAACAGCTGCGTGCGTTCGCGGCGGAACGGGGGATTGCATTTATCGGCCTCACCGATCATGCCGAAGATCTGGACGCGAATCAGTGGGACGAGTATGTGGAACACTGTCGCGCCACGTCGGATGCGGTCGTGCAGCTCATCCCCGGTCTCGAGTTTCGCTTCGCGGGGCACCGCGGACTTCACCTGCTTGCGCTCGGACTGGACCGCTGGATTGCGCCGCGTACGCCCACCGAATTCATCACGATGTCACGCGGTGTGGCCCAACTGACGATCGTGGCGCACCCCATTCTGGCGGGCTATCGCATTCCCGAGGACGTGCGCGCGGGCATCGATGCGATCGAAGTCTGGAATGCGAGCTACAACACCCGCTATCTGCCCGATCCCCGTGCGATGCGGCTGTTGCGTGACGTGCAGCGTGCCCGACCGGAGGTTGTCGGCGTAGCGGGCCTCGATCAGCACGACTGCAGCAATGACCGTGAGACACGCGTGGTAGTGCACGACGCCAATGGTGATCCGCTCACGCAACTGCGGCGTGGCGCGTTCGAGAATGTCGGGCGAACCATGCGCTTCGATGCGGCGGTGAGCCTGAGCCGCACCCGGCTCGGCGTCCTGTCGTTGGCGCGCTGGGCGTTCGATGGGGTGGAGCGCGTTCAGGATCGCGCGGCCAGATCTCTGCGCCGGTCGGGCTGAGGCAGCAGGCGCGCCACGGCGTCCAGGAGAATGCGCGCCTGCGCGCGCCGGCTGAACCGGTCGTCCTGCGCAATGCGCACCGGGCGTTCACCCCGCTGGAAGGCGGCGTAGCGTCTGCTGATCGCGGTGGCTATCGCATCGACGTTGTTGGTATCCACGCTGTCCGCACTGGTATCCTTCAGCAGCAGATCGTTCGCGCTCCCCGCGTCGGAGAGCGCGAGCAGCCAGGCATCGAAGCGCACGCACTCGAACGTCTTGGCAGGAATCGTGATGGTGCTCCATCCCGCAAATGTCACGAGCATTGTGGCATCAGCCATGAATTGCATGGCGATCGCGTGCGGCTGGCGCGGCGTAACGGTCACGAAATCGGCAATCCGTTCCTCGTGCGCAATCGCGCTGATCGGGATCTGCCCCGGCCCGTCGAACGCGCCCAGGAAGTCCACGCCGAACTGCGCGGGCGTGAGTGCGCGTTCCCGAACGACACGTGCCGCGCCACGCAGGAGCGCCGCAGGATCATCCTTCGTGTAGATCGTGCCGGCGTAGCGGATGGTGAACCGTTCGCCATGACTGGACGGCGGAATCGGATCCTCATCGCAACCGTTCATGGCCGCGATGATGTCGTCACGCCGCGCCGGATAGGCGCGCGCCAGCGCATCGGCCGCGGGAGTGGTGTTGGCGACGATGAGCGCGGCATTCTCCACGGCGGCGCGCTCATAGCGCTCCGCGAGTCGCAGCCAGATGGGGCTCGCGTGTGCTTCGGGGAGCCGCGGGCTCAGGCTCCACGGGTCGCGCATGTCCATTACGTGGGGAAGGCCGGAGCGGAGCGACGCCAGACGTCCTCCCTCGTGCGTCATGTGTGGAGGCCCCGATGTCACGATCGCGAAGTGCTCCGGTGTGCGCAGCCGAAGCGCCAGCTCGGCAGCAGCGCTGGCCCACGCTCGGTGACAACTGTATGACCGCCAGGCCCAGTACCCGCGCATGATGCCGCGAAGCGTGTAGGCACTGCGCCGGATCGCAGCCCGATCGAGTGTCTGCGGACGAAGCGCGGATGTGTCAACATTGACAGCGGCCGCACTCGCGCCATTCCCGCCCGCTACTATCGTTGACACGCCAGCCGCGGGCGTATGCGCCGGCCGCATCGTACGATACACACCGTGGATGGCATCCTCCATGCGTTCAGGGAGCTGTCTATCCTCGGGCAGTACGTGTACGCTGCAATCATCCGGCAGAGCCGCCAGCCGTTCCCGATCGTTCTGCGGGAGTTCACGCGTGATGACGTCCAGCCCCCATCCGCGCTCCGCCACGTAGCGGGCCAGCTTCTCCCAGCGTCGTGCACCGACTGTCGTGTCGGGAGGGAAATGGTAGCTGATCAGCAGCAGGCGAGGGTGCGGCGGCAGATGCGCTGCCCGGTTCTCCAGAATGACTCGCATGATCAGTTCCTCTGCCCGCTGCGCTGCGTGTCACTCGTTTCGCCGAGGGCATCCACGATCGCATCGGCCACCTGCTTCACAATTACGCTCCAGTCATGGCGTCTGGCTTCCGCCTGGCGTGCCAGCCGCAGCTCCGACGCGTGTGTCGCTGGTTCGAGTGCCCGCTGCAGCGCGTCTTCCCACTCGGAGATGGTGCTTGCCGTATCCACCAGGCCGTCCGCGTCCTCCAGCGCCGGAAGCGGCACGCTCACAACGGGTCGGCCCCCAGCGAGGTACTCGTTCAGCTTGAGCGGATACGTGAACGTGGCGTAGCTGTTCTGGCGATAGGGCATGAGGCACACGTCGAAATGCTGGGCATACCGCGACAGCTCCACAGTGGACTTCGGCCCGAGGAAGTACACATTCGGCGTCTGTTCGAGGCGGCTGATCTGCGCATCGAGCTCCGGCTGTACACGCCGCGCGCCAACCAGCACGAAGGACCATTCGGGATGTCGCGTGGCGAGCGACAGCAGCAGATCCCAATCCAGCTGCGTCTTCAGAAATCCCGCGTAGCCCAGCCTCGGCGCCGGAACGCGCGCCAGATCGTCCGGCATGGGCACGGGATCCGCGAACGCCGCAAAGTCCACCCCGTTGGACAGCAGGTGGCTGTGCGCGTTCAGCGGCCCCTTCCACTCGAACATGGGCCGCGAGACCGTGAAGAGAAGCCGTGCCTGACGTATCAGTCGCGCCTCATCCGGATCGAGCTGCTGATCAACCGCGTCGCTTCGCGAGTGGTCGTCGTAGATGTGCGAGTGGTCGTCGTAGATGTGGTAGACGCTCAGGTCGTAGGGCGCGGCATCCAGCGCGGCGACAAGCTGAGGGTGCCAGATGTACAGGACGATGCGCCGGCACCCCTGTCGCAGCAGACTCTCGCGAGCTGCCGCGATCCGCGCACGAAAGAGGGCGCCACCGAGCCATGCCGGACGGTAGATCACCGGCAGCCACGACGCACTCGCACGAACCGTGAATGAAGGCAACTGTCCCTCCGGCGTGGTTTCCCGCGCAGCCACGATCCCGGTGCGGATCGCCGTGCGCCACTCCGCGGCAGGGTCCAGCCAGAGGACGCGAAAATACGCCGCAGCCCGGGTGAGGATCTGATGCCGGGAGTTCCAGCGCCAGCCCCACGGATCCATCGACAGCGAGATGATGCCGATGCGCGGATACAGGGGCGTCGCATCCGGCGGCGTGAGGGAGTCGCGTGGCGAGGCGACCTCCGAATCCGTAGGCGGAGAGGACATCACGTTCACGTGGCGGCCAGCGCCTTCGTACGTCGTGCGTTGCGGACAAGCGCGACAAACGCCATGAGACGCTGGCGGTGCAGGGCGAGCATGACGCCGCTGTATACCACCACGCCCAGACCCACTTCCAGCGCAAGCCTGACCGGAACGGACAGGCTCGGCGCCACGAGCGCGCGTTCCGTGAACACGGCAAGGGTCATCACGAGCGTGCTGCTGATAGCAGGCCACAGATTCAGAAAAAAGGCGCGCGGCGACAACTCGAGGATGCGGAACACCAGCTGGTACGAGGGGAAGAGCACCACCGGATAGCCGATGATCCACATGGCGGCCACTCCCGCCGCGCCCCAGCGCGTGCCGAAGAGAAACATCGCGGGCAGCACCACCGCGCCAATGACCGCGAACCACATGCTCTGGCGCGAGTGCCTGGTGTAGATCATTACCGGCGCATTGATGGTCGTGATGGATCGCATTCCACCATACACCGCCAGGAGCTGCAAGGGGAGGATGGCGTTGGTCCACTGCGGGCCGAGTGCCAGCGGGACGAGCAGCGGTGCCGTGAGCGCAATTCCGACCGATGCCGGAAACGTGAAGAACGCCAGCCCTTCCACCAGCGCGAGGTAGTAGCGGCGCAGCGCAGGGCGATCCGAGGAGACACTGGAGAAAATGGCGGGTGTAACCTGCGAAATCAGGGCGCTGATCCGTTCGACCGGCAGCGTGGCAATCTCCCAGCCCAGCGTGTACGCGCCCAGCACTCCCTTGCCGAGGACCCGCCCGACAATCGCGAAATCGGCGTTCTGATACGTGTACCAGCAGATACGTCCCACGACGACGTGCCAACCGACTCGCAGTGATTCGGAAATCTCCCGAAAATGCGTCGGGAACGCCAGGCGGTGGCGCCGCACGAGAAAGGCCAGAACGGACGCCACCGCGCTCGCCGCGAGGCTGCCGAACACCAGCGAGAGATAGCGGAATCCGAGAAAGGCGAGCGTGATGGTAAAGGCGATCTGCACCGCATTGGATGTGGCGTCAATGATGGAAAGCTGGCGAAAGCGCAGGTCGCGAGCGAGCAGCGCGCGCGGCAGCACGCCAATCGACGAGAAGAGGAAGTTGAGGCTCAGGATCTCGACGACGCCGCGGATCGCGGATTCGCCATAGAAGCGTGCGATGGGGCCGGCGACCGCAACGGACAGCAGACACAGCACCATGCCCACCACGATTCCGAATCCGCCCAATTGCGCGATGTGGTCCTCGGAGAGATCGCGATCCCGCAGAATGGCGGCCGTGAGTCCGAATTCGTTGACCAGGGCCACGAAGCCGAGGTACACCGCGGCCATGCCCATCAGGCCGAAGTCGCCCGGCGTGAGCAGCCGGGCAACGATCATGGTCGAGGCCCAGCTCACGATCTGCACCGCCCACTTCATTCCGCCTGTCCAGGCGATGCCCGCGAGCAGATCGCTGTCGAGCGACGTGTCGATTCCCGGCGCCAGCTCGCCCGGGTAGCTCTCTTCCTTGCTGAGTGGTGTACTGATCGAGGCGGACAATCGTATCTTCAAGGAAGGAAGGTGAACCCGGGCTGGATGTAGGACGAATGTGCGGAGCGAGGCGGCACAGACATTCGCGGCCCCAGTGGACGTTCACCCCGTGGTACACAGCAGACGCCGTAGCGGCATGGAGGAATCGTACGCCACGGCCACCGCACCCTCTGACCAACCGGCACGGCTCTGTCCCGATCACTAACGATACTGCACGTCACGGCGCCAGCCGAGATGGGTGGCCTGGAAAGTGTCGTCCGCATGCTGGCAGAGGGGCACAGCCGGGCGGGACACCGGGTTGTCGTGGCCGGTGTCGTAGCGCCCTCGCCGCTGCCGCACCCGTTTCTCGTGTCGCTCCATGATGCCGGGGTGGAGACTGCTCCCATCGCCATTCAGACGCGCAGCTATGCGACCGAACGTGCCGCGATTCGGACACTGTGCGCCCAACTCCGGCCCTCGGTCGTCCATTCGCACGGATACCGGCCGGACGTTGTGGACGCCGGGGTAGCGCGGTCGCTGGGTATACCGACTGTCACGACTGTCCACGGATTCACCGGCGGCACCATGCGGAACAGGATGTACGAATGGATACAGGAAGCGGCATTCAGGCGATTCACGGCCGTCGTGGCCGTCTCCCGGACTATCGAGCAAAGACTGCGCCGGAGAGGTGTCCGCTCGGACCGATTACATGTCATTGGCAATGCGTTCGACGCGGACGCCGTCAGGCTCACCCGGAATGCGGCGCGCTCGGCACTCGGGATTCCGGCCGGCGAGTTCACCCTTGCTCAGGTGGGACGGCTGAGTCAGGAGAAGGGGCCGGATCTGCTGGTGCACGCCATGGCGCGTACTAGCGCACAGGACATCCACCTCTCGATGCTCGGCGACGGCCCGGATCGTGCGGCGCTCACGGCGCTTGCATCACGGCTTGGTGTGAGCGAACAAATCCGTTGGCACGGCCCGGTGCCGAACGCGAGCACGGTCTTCACCGCATTCGACGGACTGGTACTGAGCTCCAGAACGGAGGGCATTCCCATTGTACTGCTGGAGGCCATGGCCACCGGTACGCCAATCGTGGCCAGCAAGGTTGGCGGTGTGCCGGACATGCTGAGTGATTCCGAAGCGTTACTCGTTCCACCAGAAGACAGCGCGGCGCTGGCGGCCGCGCTGGACGCGTTGCGCGCCGATCCGGCTGGCGCCGCGGCCAGAGCCACGGCGGCTCGTGCGCGTCTCGAACGCGAGTTCGCGCTGGCACCCTGGCTGCGCCGCTATGAAGCGCTGTACCAGTCGCTCACCGATCGGCGCTCCGCGCCGGAGAGGGCCTGATGTTCGCCGCGGCCGTGGTGCTCATCGCGATCCCCATCGTGATCTGTGCCTATGCGTATCTGATGTATCCGGCGCTGCTGTGGCTTGTCTCCCGCTTGCGCGACGTCCCCCCTGCTGATGGCGACCCGGTGGAGTGGCCCCGCATCACGATCGCCGTTCCAGCGTACAACGAGGAGCGCCGCATCCGCTCGACCATCGAGAGTCTGCTCGCCGTTGATTATCCCGCCGACCGGCGGCAGATCCTGATCGTGTCGGACGCATCCGGCGACGGCACGGACGCCATTGTCGCCGAGTTCGCCGCGTGCGGTGTCGAGCTGTTCCGCGTGGCGCAGCGCGGCGGGAAAACGAGCGCGGAAAACCTGTCCGCCCCGGCGATTCGCGGCGAGATCGTCGTCAATACCGACGCCTCGATTCGCATTCTGCCGCAGTCCGTGAAATCGCTGGTTCGCCGCTTCGCGGATCCCACCGTGGGCGTCGCGTCAGGGCGCGACCTGAGCGTGGGCGATGAGGAGCGTGAGGCGAATCGCGGCGAATCGGGCTATGTGGGCTACGAGATGTGGGTTCGCTCGCTCGAAACGCGCATCGGTTCCATTGTGGGAGCCAGCGGCTGCTGCTACGCGGTGCGTCGCGACATCCAGTGCGTATCCCTGCCCGGGGATCTGGCGCGCGACTTTGCGAGCGCGCTCATCGCGCGGGAACGCGGGCTGCGTGCGGTATCCGTGGCGGATGCGACGTGCATCGTGCCGCGCACTACCTCGCTGAACGCGGAAATGCGCCGCAAGGCGCGCACGATGGCGCAGGGGCTGGAAACGCTCCGGCACTTCGGCGCGCTCATGAATCCGGCGCGCCACGGCGCATTCGCGCTCATGCTCATCAGCCACAAGCTGTGTCGCTGGCTGGTGTATCTGACGCTGCCGCTGGCGCTCCTCGGACTGCTGCTTGCTACCGCGCGTACGCCGTGGGCCTGGCTGGCCATCGCGCTGGCCGCGCTGGGCATCGGCACCGGATACGCGGCGCTGCGCTGGCCACCGGCTCGGCGCATGCCGATCCCGATCGCGGTCGCGGGCTTTGCACTGGTTGCGAACCTGGCCGGCGTTCAAGCCTGGCTCAAGGTCCTGCGCAGGGAGCGGATTCCGGTCTGGGAACCCACGCGCCGGCCGCTCTGACGATCTTCACGTATCCGCGTTCATGATCTTCGCGGAGTCCGGGGGGAGGCGGTATCCGGCTCGGGTAGCAGACAGATTTCACCGGACGGGCAGAATGGAGACAGGATTTGCAGGATGGACAGGATGAACAGGATTGTTGGGAGCCGGGTCCCAAAGGTTCAGTCCGTTCGCTGAATGACGGTAATTACTTTTGGAACGGCTCCGTGTGAATCCTGTCAATCCCGGTAATCCTGAAATCCTGTCAAGCCGTTAGCAGTGACCTCGGAGGCTGCCCGGAGCAACCAATCGCACACGCACGACGGTGCGGATCAATTCTTCCCCTACCACCCGCCCTTCTTGAACAGCATCACCGGCACCGTCCTGACCATGATCTTGAGATCCTCGGCCAGCGACTGGCGTTGCAGGTATTCCAGATCGTACTTCACCTTCGTGCGCACATCCTCGAGCGACGCATCGTACGAGTGATTGATCTGCGCCCAGCCGGTAATGCCCGGGCGGGTGCGCTGGCGCATGGAGTATTCGTCAATGTCCTCGCGCAATCTGGCGAAGATGCTCGGCCGCTCCGGCCGCGGGCCGACGATGTTCATGTCTCCCTTCACTACGTTCACCAGTTGCGGCAGCTCGTCCAGTCTGCTGCGCCGCAGGAAGCGTCCGATGGCCGTGATCCGGGGATCTTCGCGCGTCGCCCATACCTCGCCAGAGTGCTGCTCCGCGTTCACGTGCATTGACCGGAACTTGTAGATCGTGAACACGCATCCGCCCGTGTCCGTCTCGCGCCGGTCATAGAGCGCATCAACGGAGTCGCGGCGGCGGTCCAGGCCCACGCGCTTCTGCGAATAGAGCACCGGGCCGCGCGACGTGATCCTGATCGCGATGGCGATGAGCAGCATCACGGGCGTGAGAATCACCAGCGCCACGCACGCGATCGCCAGGTTGACGACGCGGTTGATCAGCTCGGAGCGCGATCGCGGCTGCACCTCGGGCGCAACGCGCGTGATGGGAGGAGGCGTGCTGTCGCGAACCAGCTCGATCCGGCGGCCCCCGTCACCATTCGCGCCGGATTGCGCGGCCGCCTCCGGGCGTTCGACCGCCGGTGGATAGGGGCGCCGCCGGTCGACGGCGCCCGTAAGTACTGTATTCGCGCCTGTCACGTTTCGAGTGTTCTCGGAAGCCATGAAGTCCGGTGGACGGCAACCCATCGCTAGTGGACCAGAGAGTAGACGCTCACGGCGACGGTAGCGGTGAGCGCTCCGATCTGCGCAATCCGGATCCAATCGCTCTTGCTCTTCTCGCCAACCACAATGGCATCGCCGGCGTGCAGGTTCATCTGGTCAATCGTGGCGCCATCGGCGAATGCCTGCTGAACCGCCTTCTTGTCGAACACCTTCTTGTCGTTCCGGCGAATTTCCGTGTCGTTGAGATTCGACGCCTGCGTTGGCCCGCCAGCGGCCATGACGGCATCGCTCAGCGTGACATCGGTCGGGACGGAATAGAAGCCGGGCTTCGCGACCTCTCCCAGCACGGCGATCTGCATGAGCGAAGTGCTCAGCACCTCGGGGTTACGATAGTACTTCCCGAATTCTTTCGTCAGGTACGCATTGAGCTCTGAATGGAGCACACCGTGGAGCGAGATATCCGGGAGATTCTTGAGCTGTATGACTTGCCCCTTCCGCACCACCACGGTGTCGTTCACCGCAGAGTCGCTGCGAATGATGAGCGCGATCCGGTCGCCCGGCTGGAAATCACCGTCCGTCAGTCGCCGATTCACTGCCGACAGCTCGGCCTCCTTCGCCGCACGGTCCCGGGAGTCGCTCGAGGACTGGAGCTGACTTTGCAACGCCGCGGCTCTCGACGTGAGCTGCGCGCGCGTGGCCTGCACCGCGCGAACGGTGTCACGAGGCTGAACCTGTTGAGCGGCGCCGGTTCCTGAACTCGACACGAACACGATCACGGCAAGAAGCACTGAGGCGCACAGGGCGCCGGGCGTCCGAGAGGATGGCATGGTTTCCATGATACTCCAGGCAATGCACTCCTTGTGCTAGGCGTCGCCATTTGGCGAGCTGCGTACAAGTCGTTGTCGAATAATGCGCTTCGGTTCCCGGACTGCCGGCGTGCAAGCCTGCGGGCGGGGCTCTGTGGCGGACCCACAACATAACGCCGGAGTCCGTCCAACAGTATGCAACTATCCGTCCGCTTCACTCATGACAGAAATGACGAACCCTTTGTGAGGTTCGTCACGCTTTCTCGATGCTCAGGCACGGAGTCCCGACTCGTCTCGCGGCCTCATCGCAGTTGTAGCACTCGCGCGGCAGGGTCCGCATCCGATGCGTTGGCCAGGGAAACTCAAGTCGTTGCAACATCGCTGCTTGGGTGACGTGACGCTGGCTGCATGACTCATGCATGAGCGCCAGTACGCAAAACCACGCAAGGTTACCTGAGCTGACCCCGGAGATCCGGGCCTGTCCTTGTCATGAGAGCGAATGACTGATTCGGAAAGGGCGTCACGACCACCGCTGGTACTGCTCGCCAACGACCAGGAATGGTCCGCGAGGTCGCTCGAGAGCATCCTGGGACCGAACGGCTACGCGGTGCTTCGGGCGTACACGGGGAAGCAGGTAATCGACCTGGCGCGCACGGCGCAGCCTGACCTGGTGATCGTGGACTTCCGGCTGCCGGACATGGGCGGGATCGAGGTTTGTCGATCTCTCTATGGAGACGTGCACTTCAGCTCGTCCACGCCCATTGTCGTCACGACCTCCGGCGCCGCCGACCGGGACAAGCGGCTGGCTGCGCACCGGGCCGGTGCCTGGGAGTTCGTGGGCCAGCCGATCGATGGCGAAGCGTTGCTCCTCAAGCTGGATGCGTTCATGCGGAGCAAGCGCGAAGCTGATCGCCTGCGCAGTGAAAGTCTGCTGGATCCCATCACGGGCCTCTACAACATGCGCGGTCTGGTCCGTCGCGCCCGCGAGATCTCGGCTGAAGCACAGCGACTGCGTGCACCCATTTCGTGCGTCGCATTTTCGCCGCTTCCGGCGTCGGTTGACCACGCGGACCGGCCCTTCAACGGACATACGGAGCTGGTCATCGAGCACCTCAGTGCTCTGGTGCGGCGTTCGGGGCGCGTGTCGGATGCCATTGGACGCATTGGACCCACGGATTTCGCGATCATTGCCCCCGCTACCGACAGTCCTGGGGCAGTCCGCATGATGGAGCGCCTCCAGAAGATGATTGACGCCGAGGCGGCGTCATCCGATGATCCGACTCGTGCCGTGAAACTCCGGGCCGGCTACTGCGCCGTTCCCGACTTCTCGGAGTCTGCCGTGGACGCCGTGGAGATGCTGCTTCGCGCGACGACGGCGCTGCGATATCTGCGTTCCGATTCCACGGGCGAGACCATCAAGGCGTTCGAGGAAGTTCCCGCCCAATCGAGCCTGTAGACCCGCTCACGTCAGCGCGCTCCTGCCTTTCGCTCTCAGTCGCCGAAAGCAGTAACGACGGGACAGGATTTACAGGATTCAACAGGATAGCAGGATTGTTCGGAGCCGGTTGACCTGGCAACGTCTCATGCGCTCGTCGGCGGCGGGACTCTTTGTAAACGCCAGCGTTGGCCTGAGGATCCGTTAAATCGGTAATCCTGCTGAATCCTGTAAATCCTGTCCAGCGGTTGCCGGTGTCAGCGCACATCGCGGCGTGCAGTCAGCGGTCATACGAACGTGGAACGGGCCGCTTCCCAGCGAGGGAAGCGGCCCGTTCCTTCCTCCACCACACCGCGCGACGCCGCCCGATTACGCCTTGCCGGACAGCTCCCCGACCCGCGGCGAGAGACGCAGCGTCTCATCGTCGTCCTCGCTCGTGGTGTAGCCGTAGAGATACGAGTAGTACTTGTAGGCGCCCTGGGCCAGAATGTCGTTGAGCACGGCGCCAAGCACGTGGATCGGCAGGCGGCCCATGAGCTGGAGCTTGGCCTCGGCGAGCTTCCGGTCCGTGGTGCCGGTGCGCAGCACGCACACGAGATTGCCCGTGGCCGCGCCGAGCACGAAGGGATCCACGCCCGCGCCAAAGGGCGGGCTGTCGAGAATGATCACGTCGTAGCGGTCGCGCAGATCGGCAATGAGCTGCAGCATTGCCTGTGAGTGCAGCAGCTCCGGGCCGCGGTGGCGCCGTGTACCGCACGGCACGAGCGTGAGTTTTTCATGCGTCGTGCTGCGCAGGATGGCATCGAGCGGTGCCTCGCCGCCCAGGAGATCCAGCAGGCCGGGCCGGCGATTCGCATTGAACATCGCGTGCAGTTGCCCGCGTCGCGTATCGCCGTCCACCAGGACGGTGCGATAGCCCGCTTCCGCGAACGAGAGCGCGAGATTCGAGGACACGAGCGACTTGCCATCGCCCGGGCCCGGACTCGAAATGGTGAACATCATTGGCGCACCACCGCATGCGTTGGTGATGTTCATCCGGATCGTGCGAAATGCCTCGATCACCTGTGCTGCTTCCGCCGGGTCGGGGCTTGCGCCCCTGCCACCGGCGATGGTCGGCACCGCTCCCAGGATCGTGAGCCGCATGTCGTGGCTGGCCTGCTCCGGGTAGCGGAACCGCGAGTCCGTCTGGTCGAACAGGAGCGCCAGTCCTACGGCGCCGCCCAGGCTGGCCAGCAGGGCAATGAGGATGATGCTCGGCGCCGTGTTCTTCGTGGGAATGAGCGGTGCCACCGCCGTGTCGAGAATGCTCACGTCGGGGATGGCGCTCACGGCGGCCAGGCGCGCTTCCTCGAAGCGGCCTTGCAGCATCTGATACAGGGCCGACTTGGTCTGCACGTCGCGCTGCAATCGCATCAGCTCGATGGAGCGCGACGGGATGGCCTTGAGCTGTTGCGTGGCCGTACCGATCTGCGCGCCCAGCGCGGTCTCGCGCTTCTTCAACTGTTCGACGAGTGCGCGCAGAATGCCCGGGATGGTCTGCGTGCGCATGAGCTGCACGCTCGCCTTGAGCTGGATCACCGTGGGATGCTGATCGGTGTACACCTCGCGCGCGGCGCGCAGCGCTGTTTCCCGCTTGGACAGCTCCTGCAGGGCCGCCGTCAGATCGGGCGACTGCTGCGCCGTCTGAATGGGTACGAACGCATCGGCCGTAATGGTCGCGGGATTCGCCAGGAGGGTCTCGAGTGCTTTCTGGTCCCGTTGCAGCGCTTCGAGCTGCAGCTTCTGTTCGAAGTAGCCGTTGGCGACCGGATTCGGCGCGGCATCGGCTCCGGGCGCGACTGGTGCAGCGCCGGGATTGCCGAGTGCGACGTCCTCGGTTGGCAGCGTAATCGTGTTGGTGCGGAAGCCCTGCAGCGAGTTTTCCGACGCCTGCAACGCGTTGTGCGCATCGTCGAGCTGCGACTGCAGCGTCTTGGCCGTTTCGTCCAGGTTGCGGCGCTTGAGGTCCGTGGCGGTCGCCACGAACTCCGTCATGACCGTGTTGAGGATCGTGGCGGTGCGCCGCGGGCTCGCGCCCGTCAGCGTGAGCTTGAGAAATGAGCTGCCCTGAGGGAGCGTGACTTCCACGCGCTTGGTGAGACTGTTGGCGATCTGGCGCGGGTTCTGTACGCTGAACTCCAGCGTACGCCCGTGCCCCAGAGCCGCCGCCTTCGGCAGCCAGAGGAAACCGACCGTGCGTCCAACGGAATCGCCCACCGCTCCGCGTTCCACGACGGTGCCATCCTTCGTACTCAGACTGTACCTGGTGGCCGTGGGGTCGACCGTCAATTCGTACGTGCCCGCCCGGAAGCCGGTGCCGGGCTGGAAGCCGGCGAACGCCGCGGAGTCAGCGCTGTTCGTCGTCCACAGGTAGAGTCCCATGCGACGGACGACCCGATCCATGACGTTGGAGCTGGTAAGCAGATCCGCCCATGCCCCGCCGCCAAGGAGCTCCTCGCCCCGGACCGGACCGCGATTGTTGTTGACCATGCGCGGATCGGTCTCGGAAATCCAGATCGTCCCGGCAACCTGGTACTCCGGAGTCATGAACTGGCTCACGCCGAATCCAAGCGCCGTACCGGCCACGACGATGGCGAGAATCATCCATTTGTAGCGGCGCAACGCGGCGAGGTATCGCCCCCACGGAATGCCGGCTTCCTCGGCGTCCTGAGCGCCGCCCCAGACCGGCGACGACCACGCTTGCGGCAGGGCCAGAGCGCCCGGATCACGCGCCGGTTCGCCGGGGAGGTTCGACGGGAGGTAGTTCACGGACATTCGAGAAGAAGCTCCAGGGTTGATCTTGCGCAGGGCACCCAGCCGGAGTCGCAGGGGTCGCGGGACGCAACCTGCGGCACAAGCGCCAAACTATGCAATTCCAGGCCCATCCCGGTATCGGCTGGCAGGAGTAACCGGCAGTGGCAGCGGCTCTGCGCAGCGGCTGGCATGGCCGGATGGGTCGGCCGACAAGGACGAGGCGCTTCGCGCTGGAGTAACGCATCTAACCGAGCTTCACACGCACGTTTAGGACCTGTCAGGCCACGAGCGCCAACCCCATCGCGACCGGCATGCTCGTCGATGGGTTCACTCCGCCTCCCGGGGGCTCCGTTGCCGGGTGGCTCCGCGATTCGCATCTCGTGACGGCTCAACGCACAATTCGTCGTTACAGCGACTCAACAGTTGCCGAGTTACCCGTGGCAATCTAGCGCCAGAGCGGAGATGCGAAGGGGAATGCCGCTGAATGTGACACACATCATGTGGTATTCGGACGACAGGAATGTAGCATTGACTTGACAATCTGTGTTGCCGATCGTCCTCGGTACAGGTGGCACGCTGCTGCACAAGCCAGTCCTTCCATTTGACCGGCCCATCGCCGGAAGCGGAGAGAAGGTACAATCGATGTCCAGTCCGTTCGTGGCACAACCCGACAGCGCGTCGGAGGCGCAGCCGGCTCCTCGCGATCCTCTATCCATCCCCGCTGACGTCAAAGGCGGCATCCGCATCCTCGTCGTTGACGACGACCGCACACTTCGTGAAGGGTGCGCGAGTGTGCTGCAGATGGACGGCTACAATGTCACGTTCTGCGGCCGGGGTGATGAAGCGCTGGAGATGGTCCGGCGCCGGAAGTTCGACATCATTCTCGTGGATCTCTACATGACGCCCGTGTCGGGGATCGACGTATTGAAGGCGGCGCTCGAGGCATTCCGCGACACGATCGTCGTTGTCATGACGGGCAATCCGAGTGTGACGACGAGCATCGAGGCGCTCCGCGCGGGCGCGTGGGATTATCTGCCCAAGCCGTTCTCCGCGACGCATCTGCAGGTGCTGGTGGGCCGCGCCTCGCACGCCGTCATGGTGGCGCGGGAAACGAGCGACCTGCGCAAGCAGCTCGTGCAGCAGAACGGGAACAGCGACAAGATCACGCTGCTCGGCGTGTCGCCGGCATTCCGGAGTGCCGTGGAACTGGCGCGGAAGGTGGCCACGACGGATGCCTCGGTGATGATCGCCGGCGAGAGCGGCACCGGCAAGGAAGTCATCGCGCAGTTCATTCACGCACACAGCCGGCGCGCGAGCCGGAAGCTCGTGCCCATCAACTGCGCGGCGCTCCCCGAGCCGCTGCTCGAGAGCGAGATGTTCGGTCATCGCAAGGGCGCCTTCACCGGCGCGGATCGCGACAAGCCCGGGCTGCTCGAGACGGCCAACGGCGGGACGCTCTTCCTGGACGAGTTGACGGAGATGTCGCATCAGATCCAGGCCAAGCTGTTGCGTGTGCTGCAGGATGGCGTCGTGCGCCGCGTGGGAAGTGAACAGCAGGATGCCGTGGTGGACATCCGCTTCATCTCCGCGACCAACCGCGATCCGCAGGAGGCGGTCAACTCCGGCGTGCTGCGCGAGGATCTGTTCTACCGCCTGCGCGTCGTGCCCATCCGGCTTCCTCCCCTGCGCCAGCGACCCGAAGACATTCCGCTGCTGGCGAATCACTTTCTCGCCCACTACTGGTCGCGTCACCGCCAGGCGAACGAGGCGGCTCCGCGCATCACCGAAGACGCGATGAATTTCCTGCGCTCCCGACCGTGGCGCGGGAACGTGCGCGAATTGCAGAACGTGATCGAGCACGTTGCCGTGCTGAGCGAGCCGGGGCACTCCATCCGGCCGCAGGACATCCCGGTCTATGATGACTCGCCGGGGGTGCCGGTGCGGACGACGCTGCCCACGGCCATCATGGACGAGCCCTACCACGCGGCGAAGGACCGGCTGATCGCCGAATTCGAGCGCGAGTACCTCGCCCGGCTCACGACCCGTGCGGGCGGCAACATGTCGCGCGCGGCACGGCTCGCGAACATCGATCGGACGACGCTCTACCGTCTCATGGAGAAGCACAGCATGCGGCGCGATGACCTGACGGGTCTCACCGAGTGACCACCGGCGCGTCGCGCGCGAGCGCCGTGACGCGCATCACCGCAGGCGACACGACATCCCGGGTTGATCACGTGGCACGACCGGCAGGACCGGCAGCGGATACTGCCGCGGCGGCCATTCCCGATCCGCTGGGCGCGCTCGTGGATCGGGCAGCGGCGCGCGTGCTGGCCGCGCCGCAGTCGATCGAGTCGGGAACGCAGCTCGAGGATCTGCGGGCGCAGATGGCGACCCTGGGTACCGCGCTCGTGCAGGGCTGGACCGGCGACACGGTCATTGTGGAGCGCGCCGAACCCGCCGCGCCCGTGCAGCGACTGCTCGGCCGGTGGCGCGCGGCCACGGTGGAGGAGCTGGCGAGCCAGCCCGGCGCTGTCGCGAGCGTCGAGGACGTCATCATGCTGCTGCGCGCGTTCGAGCGCGTGCAGGCGGTGCTCGAGGCGGACGATGCGCAGCGGTTCGCGAGCCGTCTTGCGGGTGTGGGGGGACTGGATCTGCTCGTGGAGGTGGCGCACGATCTGCGGTCGCCGCTGTCATCGATTCTCTTTCTGGCCGAGACCCTCCGGAAGGGGCAGAGCGGCCCCGTCGCGCCGGTGCAGGAGCGGCAACTCGGGCTGATCTACAGTGCGGCGTTCGGCCTCAGCGCCATGTCGAGCGACGTGATCGAGCTGGTGCGCGGCGCGGACCGGCTGACCGACGTGGAACCGGTTCCGTTCTCGGTATCGGACGTCATGAACGGCGTCCGCGACATCGTGCTGCCCATTGCGGAGGAAAAGAAGCTCGACCTCAGGCTGGCGCCGCCCGATGCCGATTTCCGGCTCGGCCACCCCGGCGCACTGAATCGCGTGCTGCTCAATCTCACGACCAACGCGCTGAAGTTCACGGCGGAGGGATTCGTCGAGATCGCGGCAAAGCAGCGCACGCGCACGCGTCTGGACTTCTCGGTGCGGGATACCGGGCGCGGCATCCCGCCGGAGGTAATGAGCTGTCTCTTCGAGACGTTCCGCCGGCGCCGGAGCGTGGGCGACTATTCGTTTTCGAGTGCGGGACTGGGGTTGTCCATCTCGCGCCGGCTCATCCGGGGGCTGGGCGGCGACCTGGCGGTGGATACGGAGCTCGGGAAGGGAACGCGTTTTCGTTTCGAGCTGGATCTGCCCGTGGCGCCGCGGCTGTAGCGTCGCCGCCGCGGCGCGTCAGGATACCTTGCGCGTCTTGCGCCGCAGGAAATCCATGAGAATGAACTGGCCCAGCGTCATCGTGTTGGTGAAGTAGGCCTTGCCGCGGCTGATCGCGGCCACGCGCTTGACGAACTCCACGAGGGCACGGTCGCGCGCGAGCATGAACGTGTTGATGACGATGCCGCAGCGCCGGCAATCCGCCACTTCGCGCAGCGTCTGCGCCGCGACCATGGCATCGAGTCCCATGGAATTCTTGTAGATCATGCCGTTGGGCATGGTGAGGGCGCTCGGCTTGCCGTCCGTGATCATCACGATCTGGCGCATGTCCTTCTTCTGCGCGAGCAGGATCCGGCGCGCGAGCTTGAGTCCTTCCGCGGTATTCGTGTGGTACGGGCCGACCTGGGCGTGCGCCAGGCGCGCGAGCGGAATCTCCTCGGCGGAATCGTGGAAGAGCACGACGCGCAGCGAGTCGCCCGGAAACTGGGTGCGGATGAGATGCGTCAGGGCGAGCGCCACCTTCTTGGCGGGTGTGAACCGGTCCTCGCCATACAGGATCATGGAGTGCGACGTATCGAGCATGAGCACCGTCGCGCAGGACGAGCGGTATTCTGCCTGGTGCACCATGAGATCGGTGTAGTCGAGGTCAATCGGCACGTCGAGCGATCCGGTGCGCGCGAGAGCGTGCTGGAGTGTCGCATTCACGTCCAGATTCATCGTGTCGCCGAACTCGTACTGGCGGCTGGCCGCGTCGGCTTCCACGCCGGTGGCGAGATACGGCGTGTCGTGATTGCCGAAGCTCGACTTGCCGAGCGAGCCGAGGAGGTCGCGCAGCGTCTTGAAGCCGAGGAAGTCAATGCCCTTTTCGGTGAGCTGGAACTGCACGTCGCGGGCGGCCGCGCGCGCGAGTCCGCCGCGCCCGGTCACCTCCTGATAGCCCGAGGGCACTTGCGGCGGTGCCTCGAGATTCAGGTAGCCTTCGTTCACCAGGCGCTGAATGATCTCATCGAGCAGCTTCGCGAGGCGTCCCGCGGATTCTCCGTCGTCGTCCGAGTCGCCGCGCAGGGCATCGAGCATCTCCGGCGTGAACTGCCCGCTTTCCATGAGCGCGTTGAGAATCGCCTCGCGGAGTGCATCGAGCGAGCGGTCCGCGTCACCGTCGAATTCGCCCCAGTACGGCGACTGACCCTTGCCCCCGGCGAAGCCCGACTGCAGGAGGAAATCAGCCAGCTTGTCGAGCAGCGACTGCAGATCCACCGCATCCGCAGCCTCGGGACTGAACTTCGAGTAGGTGTGCGAGCGCATACTGCACCTTGCCATCCGGGCCGCAGAACATCAAGACTGCATGCGCCATTCCGCCGTCAGGGCGTGAGCGCGAATCGCCCACGCGCCACGCGCACCACCAGCTCGATGGTCTCGTCGATGCCCATGGCCCCGGTGTTGACGCACAGGTGGTAGTTGTCGAACGCGAGCCAGGAGCGCTTCCAGTAGCGGCGCACGTACTGTTCGCGCTGGTGATTGCGCTGCTCGACTTCGCGCGCCGCGTCCGGGATGGAGATCCCCAGGCGGGCTGCCGCACGCGCGGCCAGGGCATCGGGCGGCGCATAGCAGAAGATGTGGAGGACATCGGCGCGCTCGCCCAGGATGCACTGCGCGCCGCGGCCCACCAGCACGGCGTGGCCCGTGGCGACCGCTTCCTGCACGATGCGCGCGGTGACCTCGACCAGGCGCTGCTCCGTGGGAGGGAGGGGCGGCGCGATGGGACTCGGCAGGATTTCCGGCGCGCTGATGGCAAGCGTGGTCGCCAGGCGCTGCGTCAGGGACGGAACGCGCTCCTCGCGTTCCTCGACCTCCTCGGGCGACACGCCGAGCCGCTGCGCGACGGCATCCACGAACGCATTGTCCAGCAGTTGCCAGCCGAGCGCGCGCGCCACGCCGGCCGCAACCTCGGAGCCGCCGGAGCCGAACATGCGTGAGATCGTGATGATGGACATGGAGTTCTCCGCGGTCAGCGCAGCCGCCGCACGCGCACGACTTCGGCCAGTTCAAAGCCCAGAGCATCCCAGACCGTGTTGGCCACGGGATCATCAGCGGAATTGTGGAGGCGCATTTCCACGAGGCCGCGCCGGCGACACCATCGCTCGGCGGCGCGCAGCAGGGCGCGCAGCACGCCCTGGCGCCGTGCTTCCGGAACGACATACACCGACGAGACGTATCCGTAGGTTACCGGATCCAGCATGGGCGTTCCGCTGCTGCGCGCGCAGCGAAGCACGCCGAGCGGCTCGCCGTCGCGCTCTGCGAGGAAGATCACTTCATCGAGCGCACGCAGTTGTTGCGCATAGAGGCGCCGCGCCCGCAGTGGTGCGTCGGCGCGGATGCGGCCGTGCAGCGGGTTCTCCGCGTGCAACCGGAGCAGCGCCAGGCGGAGCTCGACGATGGTGTCGAGGTCGCGCATGACGGCGCGACGCACCGTCATGCGCGGCACGGTGCGCGACACCGGCGGGGTGGCCGGCGCAGGGGGCACCACGTCGTCCGCGGCATCGCGGGACGCGGCGCTGGACGGTGTGGCGCGATGAATCACGTCATCGCGCCGCCGCCAAAGAAATCCTGATTCGGGCGGCGCCGCTCGGGTGGCTGGGCGCGGCCGTAGAGGCCGCTCTCGGAACGCGAGATCTTGCGGCGCGCCACGAGCGACTCCAGCAGCAGCTCGCAGGCGGCAACCGTCGCCGGCGCATCACCATCCGCGGCGAGGCCGGTGTGGTGCACGAGTCCAAGCAGCATGGGAACCCGTTCGAAACCGCGGACCACTGCCGTGGACGAGAGGTCGTGCGTCACCTGCAGCGCGTTGCCTTCATCGAACCAGACGACAATGTCGTCGGTGTTCACACCGCCCACGCGCGCCTGCACGGTGGCGTCGGCGGCGCGCCGGATCAGCTCGTTCGCGATCGCGGGGCCGCCGACCAGCTCGCCTTCGTACTCCAGCTCGATCTTGCCGGTGATGGCTGGAAGCGCCGCGTACAGATCCGTGATGCGCGGCACCGCCTCGCATTCGCCGGTGAGGACGGCGCGCCGCTCCGCATTGGACACCGCATTCTCGAGCACCGAGATGGGCATGCGCTGTGACACGCCCGAGCGCTTGTCCACGCGCTTGTCCGTCCGGGCTTCGAACGCGACGCGCTCGATGACCTCCTCCATGAAATCCGGCACGCGAACCGGGAGGCCGCCACGCGCGGTCCACGCTTCCTGCCGGGTGATGGCCATGCCGAGGTCGACGCTTTCCGGGTAATGCGTGGAGATCTCGCTCCCGATGCGATCCTTGAGCGGCGTGATGATCTTGCCGCGCGCCGTGTAGTCCTCGGGATTCGCGGTGAAGCACAGCAGGACGTCCAGTGGCAGCCGGATGGGGTAGCCTTTGATCTGGACGTCGCCTTCCTGCATGATGTTGAAGAGGCCCACCTGGATCTTGCCCGCGAGATCGGGGAGCTCGTTCAGCGCGAAAATGCCGCGATTGGCGCGCGGCAGCATGCCGTAGTGGATGGTGAGCTCATCCGACAGCACGTGCCCGCCACGCGCGGCGCGAATCGGGTCCACGTCGCCGATGATGTCAGCGACCGTCACGTCCGGCGTCGCCAGCTTCTCCACGTAGCGTTCCTCGCGCGTGACCCAGGCGATCGGCGTGTTGTCGCCCAGCTCGGCGATGGTCATGCGGGCGTACTTGGAGATGGGGGCGAAGGGATTGTCGTTCACCTCGCTGCCGGCGACGACGGGGATCGCGTCATCCAGGAACGTGACCAGCGCGCGGAGTATGCGCGACTTCGCCTGGCCGCGCAGCCCCAGCAGGATGAAGTTGTGACGCGCCAGGAGCGCGTTGATGATCTGTGGAACAACCGTCTCGTCGTAGCCGATGATGCCTTCGATGATGGGGCCACCGGCGGCAAGGCGTGCGAGCAGGTTGGCGCGCACCTCATCTTTCACCGACCGGCGCGCGCGATGCGGAGCGGCAAAGGGTGAGCGCTTGAGCGCGCCCAGCGTTTCAGGAAAGGACGGCACGGCCAGTCTCCACGGATGAAAGCGAGAGCCGGCGTATGCGGTCCGTTCACGGCCGGTCGGCGCGACTCCTGATCCAGCGTACACGCGCGACACCCTCGAGCGCCAGTAGGGCAGGAATAACCGGCTCGGCGGGAGTACGAGAGGGACGCCCGGCACGAGAGGCTGCACGATTCGTGCACGCCCGCGCGCGACGGCGTCGTTCAGTCCGCCGGCGAGACGTCCACGAGGTTGTCGTAGAACACGGGTCCGTGACCCAGGTCGGTTTCGCGCTGCGAGGTGGTATGGTTCGCGTTGCGGCCGTCACGCGTGTACTTGCCCCACCAGACGGAGGGCGCCCAGACGGTTCCCGCGCGCACCGTGGGCTCCACGCGCGCTACCGCGAGAAATTCGCCGCGGTCATTGTGCACGATGACGGACACGCCCGAGTGAATCCCGCGCAGCGCCGCGTCGTCGGGGTGGATCACGAGCTCGGGCTCGCGCGCGGCGCGGCGCAGCGCCGCCACGTTCACGAAGCTGGAGTTGAGAAACTGGTGCGCCGGTGATGAGATGAGCGTGAGAGGATAGCGCGCGGCCAGCTCCGGCTCGCGCTCCACCGACTCCCACGGTGGCACGTACTCGGGAAGCGGATCGAACCCCATGGCCTGCATGCGCTCCGAGAAGAACTCGCACTTGCCGCTGGGCGTCGGGAATCCCCCCTCGGCGAAGGGCAGGAACGGGCGCGGCAGGTGCAGCCGCATCCAGCCGCGCTCGAGCAGCGCGTCGAGCGTCACGCCCTGCAACTGCGGTCCGGCGCCGTCGAGTGCCTGCGCGATCAGCGTGCGGTCGTCATCGCGCAGCGCGGGATGATCCAGTCCCATCCGCGCGCCGAGCAGACGGAAGATCTCACTGTTGGGCTTTGCCTCCGCCACGGGCTCGATCGAGGGGCGATTCAGCGTGACGTAGTGATGGCCGTACGCGAGGTGGAGATCCCAGTGTTCGAGCTGCGTGGTGGCGGGCAGCACGATGTCGGCCCAGTCCGCGGTATCGGTCTGGAAGTGTTCGAGCACGACGGTGAACAGATCAGGTCGCGCGAGGCCGCGCAGGACCTCGCTGCGATCGGGCGCCACGGCGGCGGGATTCGAATTGTACACGACCAGTGCGCGCACGGGCGGGCCACCCACGCCGGCATCGGGCTGCGTGAGCGCCTCCCCCAGCCTGATCATGTTGATGATGCGCACGGGCGGTGAGAGATCCGGCCGTTCCAGCGCTGCCTTGTTGAACTGGAAGTTGGCGCTCGTGGACAGTTGTACGCCCCCGCCCGCTCGCCGCCAGTGGCCGGTGATGGCGGGAAGACAGGCGATCGTGCGGACGGCCATGCCTCCACCGCCGTGGCGCTGCAATCCGTAGTTGATGCGGATGAACGCCGCGTGTGCGCGGCCATACTCGCGCGCGAGCGCGGTGATGCGTTCGGCCGCAATGCCCGTGATCGCGGCCACACGCGCGGGATCGTATTCGTGCGCGCGAGCACGCAGGCCCGCTTCGCCCAGTGTGTAGCGCGCCAGGTACTCGCGGTCCTCGAGGCCATCGGCGAACAGCACGTGCATGAGGCCGAGCGCGAGCGCCGCGTCAGTGCCCGGACGTATGGGAATCCATTCATCACACTGGGCGGCGGTGCGCGTCCGCAGCGGATCGATCGCCACCACGCGCGCTCCGCGGGCACGCGCCGCGAGCACGAATGGCCAGAGATGCGGATTGGACGTGAGGGTGTTCGTGCCCCACAGCAGTACCAGATCACTCTCGGGCATGCCTTCCGCATCGGCGCCGATGTTGGCGCCCACGGTCATGCGCATGCCAACGGTGCCGGCCATGGAGCAGATGGTGCGATCGAGCTGTGAGGCGCCGAGGAGGTGGAAGAAGCGGCGATCCATGGAGGAGCCCTGAACGGAGCCCATCGTGCCCGCGTACGAGTACGGGAGGATGGCCTGCGGACCATCGGACGATCCGGCAATCTCCGCGAGACGCTGCGCGATCTCACCCAGCGCCTCGTCCCAGGAGATGGGCGCGAAGCGGCCCTCGCCCTTGGCACCGATACGCCGCATGGGGTGCGCGAGACGTTCGGCATGATATGTGCGTTCGAGATAGCGATTCACTTTCGCGCAGAGGAACCCCTGCGTGAACGGGTGGTCCGGATCGCCGGCAACGCGTACGGCGCGCCCGTTCTCCACCGACACCAGCATGGCGCACGTGTCCGGACAATCATGCGGACAGGCACCGCGCACTACATGCACCGGACTACTCGCACGTGAGTATCGTTCCGCGATTGACGAGGAATGTGTGAGGTCGCATGAGCAGGGCGTACCAGACCCAAATTAGGACAATGCAACACTTTCAGCCAGTTCGATGGACACGCCTGTCCCTTGACAGGCCGAGCCGATCCAGTAAAATAACTGCCGCTCGTATCTGCATGGCGCTCTGCGTGCATCTACGAGGGAGAGCAGAACATTTTCGCCCCCACAAGGAGACAATAATGAAGCGCCTTGCCGTTGTCGCTGTCGCGGTGCTGGCCCTTGCCGCTTGCAAAGCGAAGGAAAACGCCGCACCCGCTGCCGACTCTACCGCTACGGCTGCTCCCGCCATGGCCCCTGCGCCTGCGGCGGCGGACACCGGGATGAAGCACGACTCGACGATGATGAAGTCCGACACCGGAGCGAAGCCGCAGTAACTTCGCGGTTCCGGATCCGGAATCAGGATCGCACGCGGGGCGCAGCACGGCAGCTGCGCCCCGTTTGCATCTCATGCGGGCGGCACGGGACGGCTGTTCACGGCTGACGGGCTGTCTTCTTCCACCATGCGAACGCGTCGGGCACACCGTCCTGCGGCAGCACCGGCGGCGACCAGTGCAGCTCGCGGCGCGCGAGCGCGGATGAAAAGGGATTGTCCCGCGTGAGAAACTCGAGTGAGCTGGCGGCGTGGATGGCGAGCGCCGCATGACCGGTCAGGTGCAGGATCGCCGCGAGTCCCGCGAACGCGGCACGCGCCACGCCATGCGGCACGGGCACCAGTCGCACGCGCTGCCCCAGTCCCTGGCCCGCGAGGCGCGCGAACTCCGCGACAGTCACGGCGGACTCATTGGCGAGATTGTACGCCTTGCCGCCGGCTGCGTCACACCGCACCGCCCGTACCGCGCCGTCGGCCACGTTCGCGGCGTGCACAATCGCCAGCGTGGATACGCCGCCACCTATCACGGGAAAGAAGCCACGGGCAATGGCGCGCGCGATGCGCGGTACGAACTGCCGGTCGCGCCGTCCGTAGATGACATCCGGGCGCACCGCGGTGGCCCAGATGCGTCCCGCCCGATGCGCATTCATCACAAGCGATTCCGACTCCCGCTTGGAGCGCGCGTACCAGGCGGTGTCCGGGAGCGGACGCAACGGCGTCTCCTCGTCCGTGGGATGGTCCTGGAAGCGCATCTCGCGCCCGTACACCGCGACGCTGCTCACCTGCAGCAACCGCGCGCCACTGGCGGCCGCGGCGTCGACGACGTGCTGCGTACCGATCACATTGATGGCGCGATAGCTGTTCCATGAGGAGGCGGTCACCAGCGCGGCCGCATGGAAGATCGCATCGCAGCCATTGGCCGCCGGCATCAGGCTCGCCGGATCGAGTACATCGCCCTGGACGAGGGCCACATCGCTGTTCGCCAGCCATGCGGCGGATGCGGGATTCCGCACCAGGGCACGGACGCTCCAGCCATCGGCGGCGAGTCGCTCCACGATGTACGAGCCGACTTGCCCCGTGGCTCCGGTGACGAGCGCGCGGGGCATTCAGAGCGGGAAGGGCAGCTCCGCGACATCCACGCTGGACTCGTGGTCCTGCCCGAGCGCGCGCAATGTGGTGCCGGGCGCGATCTCGCGACGCACCATGGCCAGCGCGATGCCTCCCAGGCGCGGTGAGAGTGCGCCGGAGCGGACGTCGCCCACCTGCTTGCCCGAGGCATCCAGCAGCGCCGTGCCATGCGCGGGCGGTTCGCTCTGTCCGACGAGCAGCCCGCGCAGATGGCGATTCACGTGGCCGCGGAAGTGCACGCGCGCCACCACCTCCTGTCCCACGTAGCATCCCTTGGTGTACGAAATGGCGTGCAGCTCGTCGAAGTTGGCTTCCTGCGGAATGGTGGTCTCGTCCATGTCGAGTCCCCATTCAGGACGGCCCGCCTCGATGCGCGCGATCTCGAATGCGAGCAGACCGGTCCGCGTGGCGCCGGCATCCTCCGCGCGGTGCCAGGCGTCGTCGCGCGCGTCGGCCGGCACGATGATCTCGTACCCCTCGAGCTCGAGGTCCGGCACGCGCGCAACGAACGCCGTGTCGGCCATCGCCGGCAGCGGGAGATGCGCATACGGCGCGAGCGCAGCCAGCGTGTCGGAGGAAATTCCGGTGATGGCCGCAGTGACGCGCCGCGCGCGCATGCCGAAGATGCCGATCTGGCGGCGGGATGCGGATTGATCCTCGTATCTGGCGATTCGCGGATTGATGTACTTGCGCACCATCGCCTGCCAGCCCTCCACCGCGCGCGGCGGGACGTCCACCGCGAGGTGATCGGAGAAGACAAAGGTGCGCACGTCCGCCACGATCTTTCCGCGCGGATTGAGCGCGGCGGCGTACGCGCCGGTTCCGGCCGTGAGGGCCTGCACGTCATTCGTCACAAGTCCCGCGACCATCTCGGCGGCGCGGGCACCGTCCAGGCGCATGCGACCGCGTGCGTCCCGGTCCACCAGCATGGCGCCGGCGCGCAGCGCCGCGTACTCGGTCGCGATGTCACCGTAGTGCAACACGACGGGGCGACCCGCGATGGAGCCTTCGGCGGGAGATCGTCCGGACAGCGCGGACATGGCGCTCATTGGCGGAAGCTATACGCGCGTCGTGCGGGTGCGCTACGGGGCCGCGGCGGCGTACGATGCATCAAGGAGATCCACCGGATGCACCACGCGTGTGCGGAGGCCCGCGCGCAGCAACCCGGCACCGATGTGCATGAGGCACCCCGGGTTTCCGGTCGCGACGAAGTCCGCGCCGGTGGCCGCGATGTTGGCGAGCTTGGGCGCGAGCACCTGCTGGGACAGATCGGGCTGCAACAGGTTGTAGATGCCGGCGCTGCCGCAACACTGATCCGCGTCAGTGAGCGGCACGAGCGTCAGGTTCGGAATGCGCGCGAGCACAGCCCGTGGCGGCCGGTCGATGCGCTGGCCATGCACGAGATGGCAGGGTGCATCGTAGGTGATCCGGAGGGAGAGGGAACCGCCCGGACGCGGACCGGCGCTGGCGAGCAGCTCGCTCACGTCGCGCACGCGCGCCGCGCACGCCGCGGCACGGGAGGCCCACGCCGGATCGTCGTGCAGCAGATGCCCATACTCCTTCATGATGGCGCCGCATCCGGATGCGTTCACCGCGATGGCCGCGGCCCCGGAGCGCTCGAACGCGGCGATGTTTGCGCGGGCGAGCGCACGGGCGCCGCGCAGATCGCCGGCGTGTGCGTGCAGCGCGCCGCAGCAGCGCTGTCCGGGCGCGCGCACCACGTCGTAGTCATTCGCGGCGAGCGTTCGTTCCGTGGCGCGATTGGTGGCGGCAAACAGCCCGTCCATGACGCAGCCGCGCAGCAGCGCAACGGTGCCGCGCGCGCGGGAGCCGTGCGGCCGGTACGAGCGACGGACAAGCCGCGGCGGCGCCGAGACGGCCAGCATCGCGAACGCGAAGCCCAGCCGGCCGCGCAGTCGCGAGAGCGCGCGCGGCAGTCCGGTCGCGCGCAGCACTCGCGCGGCGAGGAGTGCCGGCCGCAGGACGATGGCGTGCGCAAAGATCCAGAGCAGTAGCCGGGCCGTACCGGGCGGCGGCACGCGCTGCGCGATGGTGGCGCGCGTCGCTTCCAGCAGTTGGCCATATGGCACGCCGGACGGACACGCCGTCTCACAGCCGCGGCACCCGAGGCAGCGATCGATGTGCTCCTGCAGCGCGGGGTCATCCAGGGAGAGCGTGCCTTCCACGACCGAGCGCATGAGCAGGATGCGACCGCGCGGAGAATCGTTCTCATCACCCAGTGCGAGATAGGTGGGACAGGCCTGCAGGCAGAACCCGCAGTGTACACACGTCATGATGCCTGGCACGGCCCCGGCCAGCGGTGTGCCCGGGACCGCGCACGGCGTACTGGATGCGGACTCGTTCACGTTGTCGCTCCGAGAATGCCGGGATTGAGAATGCCGTCCGGATCGAAGGCCTGTCGTACCCGTGGCCCCAGTCGCCCGCGCAGCGCATCCGGCACGCGTGGCCACGCGGGGCCCGGGAGCCGTTCGAAGATCACCGTGCCGGGAATTGCTCCGCATGCGGCAATCACCCGATCAACCGCCTCAGGCGATGGCTCGGGTACGATGCACCGGACCACGCCACGCTCCAGCGTGCCGTGCACGAGGGCGGCCGGCGCACCGCCATCAACACGCGTCGCGTCGCACGCCGCCATCCAGCAGTCGGCCAGGAGGGACGGGAGCATCGAGATGCGCACGACCATGGCGTGTTCCGGCTCGCACGCGCGGAGTGCGCTCCAGACTGATGCAGGCGCGGTCGCGAGATTGCCCGCAAAGCCAAGCGCGGCGCGCTGTGCGCGCACGCTGTCCGCGTTTCCGCCGAGTCGGATGAGCAGCACCGTGCGCTCCGCCAGTCCGAGCAGATGGGCCAGCGGTGCGTTGACGAGTTCCATCGCGAGCGGCGCGATCGCGGCCGTCCGGAGGTGAACGAGGAGCGTGCCGAGGGTGTCCGGATGCTCATCGATGGAGATCGCGAGCGTGTCGTCCACTTCGGGGAGCGCGCGCAGCCGCACAGTGACTTCCGTGATCACGCCGAGCGTGCCCCAGGATCCCGTGAAGAGCCTGGTCAGATCGAAGCCGGCGACGTTCTTCACGACGCGGCCACCCGAGCGAATGGTGCGGCCATCGCCCGTCACGATTTCGAGCCCGAGCACGTTGTCGCGCGGCGTTCCGAAGGCGAACGCCAATGGGCCGGCTGATGCAGTGGCGACCGTGGCACCAAGCGTACCGGACGGTGCTCCGAACGGGTCGAGCGCCAGCCACTGCTGCTCGGCAGCGGCGGCGCGGGCAATCGTCTCCAGGCTGGTTCCCGCGCGCGCCGTGAGCGTGAGATCGCCCGGGTTGTAGTCCACGATACCGGTGACGGCCTGAAGCGACAGGATGCTGCTTGCGGATGTGGGACGGCCCGCGTCCAACCAGTGCCCCGCGCCGGCAATGCGCAGCGCCTCGCGACGCTCGCGGGCCTCATGCACGTGGCTCGCGATGCCGGCGACCGTATCCGGTGCCACGGTGACGGCGGTCATCGCGCGGCGGGTGCCATGCGCCACTCACGGCAGGCGTGCACGGGCACGACCTTGCCGGGGTTGGCGCGATGCGCGGGGTCGAAGACATCGCGCAGGCGGCACTGCGCGTCGAGCGAGTCGGGTGAAAAGATGAGCGGCATGTACTCGAGCTTGTCGAGCCCCACCCCGTGCTCGCCGGTGATCGTGCCGCCCGCATCGACGCAGGCACGCATGATCTCGCGCATCGCATGGTGCACACGGTCAGTCTGCTCCGCGTCGCGCCCGTCGAATCCGATATTCGGATGGAGATTCCCATCTCCCGCGTGGAAGACGTTGCAGACCTGGATATCCCAGCGTTCGGCAATGCCGTGAATGGCGCGCAGGACGTCGGGAAGCTTCGTGCGCGGAATGACCGCATCCTGCACGACGAGCGACGGAGCCACCCGTCCCATGGCGCCGAAGGCCTTCTTGCGTCCCTGCCAGAGGCGCGCGCGTTCCGCCTCGTCGCGCGCGATGCGGACGGCCCGGGCGCCGCACTCCAGACAGATCCGCTCCACCTCGCGCACGTCGGCGTCCATGCCGGCCGCGAGCCCATCGAGCTCGATGAGGAGCACGGCGTCCGCGTCGGCGGGATATCCGGCGGCATAGATGGAGGCCTCCACTGCGCGAATGGTGGGACCGTCCATCATCTCGAGCGCGGCGGGAACGATGCCGCGGGCAATGATGGCGGACGTCGCGCGCGCGCCGGCGTCCAGGGCCATGAAATCGGCGAGCATCGTACGCACCGCCTCGGGATTTCTGGACAGACGCACCGTGACCTCGAGCGCGATACCAAAGCAGCCCTCGGAGCCAATGAACGCGCCGAGCAGATCGTAGCCGTCGCACTCGCCGTTCGCGTTGCCGAGGGTGACCATCTCGCCGTCGGGCAGAATCACCTCGAGCGCGGCGACGTGATTCAGCGTGACGCCGTACTTCAGGCAATGCGGTCCGCCGGAATTCTCCGCGATGTTGCCACCGATGGTGCACGCCGTCTGGCTCGACGGATCGGGCGCGTAGTGCAGGGCGTGGCGGGCGGCGGCGCGCGAGATGGTCGCGTTGACGGCGCCGGGTTCCACGACGGCGAGCCGATTGACGGGATCGATGGACAGAATCGCGGTCAACCGGTTCAGCCCGATGATGACGGCGTCGGCTTCGGCAAGCGCGCCGGCGGAGAGACCGGTACCCGCGCCGCGCGGAACGAAGGGACAGCCTTCGCGGGCGAGCAGACGGACCACCTTGACGAGTGCATCGCGCGTTTCGGGAAAGACGGCGAGGGTGGGCGGCCTGTTGTACGTCGGCAATCCGTCGGCGCCGTAGGCGAGGAGCTCGCTCGGCCGGTCGAGCAGCGCGCGCGCACCCACGATCTCGCGGAGGGCGGAGGAGAGCGGGTGGGACACAGCGGAGAGTGGGGCGGGGTGGGGACGGAGTTGAAGGGGATGGGTGTAATGTAAACACGGGGATGGACGGCCCCGACTTGCGCTGGGATGATGCGGAAGGGGCAGCCCATGGGGCAGCCCCATGGGCTGCCCCATGGGCTGCCCCTTCCGCCTTCCGCCTTCCTTAGCTCCAGAATCCTGCCAGCGCCAGCCCGTCAGGGGATTCACGGAGTTTCTCGAAAGCACGTTCGCGGATCTGGCGGATCCGCTCGCGCGTGACGCCCATGAGCGCGCCGATCTTCTCCAGCGTCATGGCTTCCGAGCCCTCTTCCATGCCGTAATAGAGATAGAGAATCTTGCGTTCGCGGGGGGTGAGATACTTGCGGAAGGATCGGTCAATGAACTCTCGCATCAGCGCGAAGTCGGTGTTCTCTTCGATCTCGCCCCCGTCCACGCCAATGAATCGTTCACCGAGTGTGGCGGCCTCGCGATCGGATCGGTCAACCGGCGCGTCGAGCGAGACTTCGGTCGCCGACATCTGCCGGGCGGAGCGGACCGTAGCCGGTGTCTCCTCGATGAGGCGGCCGATCTCGTCATCCGTGGGGTCGCGCTTCAGTACCTGCGCCAGTACCGTCTCGGCGCGCGCGAGCTTGATGAGCTGCGAGTTCTGATTGAGCGGGATCCGCACCGAGCGTGTCTGTTCGGCGAGCGCCTTCAGCACCGCCTGGCGAACCCACCACACGGCGTACGAGATGAACTTCACGCCCTGGTCGGGATCGAACTTCTTGACTGCCTTCAGCAGCCCCTCGTTGCCAATCGCCACGAGCTCGCTCAGATCAAGACCGTGTCCCTGATACTTCTTGACGTAGGAGATGACGAACCGGAGGTTCGCGGTCACCAGCCGTTCGGCGGCTCGCTCGTCGCCCTTCTGGGCGCGGCGGGCGAGTCGTCGTTCTTCTTCGGGATCGGTAATGAGGGGGAGCTTCTGAATGTCCTGCAGGTACTGATCGAAGGCGGTGGAGGGAGAGGAACGGAAGAACCCTTTGGATCGACTTTCGGCCACATGCTCCATACTCGCCCATTTCCTCGTCTGGAAGGTGGACGAACCGAGACACGGCTCGCTGGATAAACAGGGGGTGGGATCGGCAGCATAATGCGCATGGCGAGATCGGTCAACAGCCATAAATCGTGCCGGAATATTGAGAATCGCTCACATGACGTGCCGTGGTCTCGGCGCGACCTGTCACAGACGCCGAATGACGTAACCGGCAAAGTGAGTTTTCGTCGGGTTATTCGATGGTTGTCGCGAGCTGGATAGATGGCATCGAATCGGCTGGCTCAAGTCAAGTGACATGGGCTCAATGACTTACCGATCAGTCCCACTTCGGTGGTTATCCGAATGCTGCAGTGCGCCAGCCTGAGCGGTCAGGAGGACACAGGCGGGCTTTCGCTCCGCATCCCCTCGCGACGAGCACGACGGTAGAGCACCGTCAGTGATGCCGCCAATACCCCGACAGCAAGAAGCAGCACCCAGACCCACGAGACGTCCAGCAGGTATGCGGCAACGGCCACGCCGATCACCAGCAGGGTGATGCCAATTGCGTACATGTCAGCGGGGGAGCGACGCCAGACGAAGCGAAACATCAGGCCAGCACCGCAAGCACGTCGGCATCGGGAACGGGGATACTCCAGCCGCGCTCTTCGCCAGCCATCGCGCCGAGCCGCTCCGGCAGCGCGTACTCCACCGTTCCGCGGCGCGATTTCTTGTCGGACATGGTGGCAGCGAGAACGTGCGCGGCGTCCAGCGTTGCGGGACGCGTTGTCGGAAGCTCGGCGCGCGCGACGATGTCGCGCAACCGCGCAGCGGTGCCCTGGCTGGCCACGCCGATGCGCTCGGCGAGCGTGCTCTCCAGCACCATGCCAATCGCGACAGCCTCGCCATGCAGCAGCTCGTAGCGGCTCGCGGCTTCGACGGCGTGGCCGAGCGTGTGCCCGAAGTTGAGAATCTTGCGCACTCCGGCTTCGTGCTCGTCGCGTTGCACCACGCTGGCCTTGATTTCGATGCTGCGGAGGATCAGGTCATGCATCTCCGCGCCCGCGACGTCGCGTACCACGGCGGGCAGCGCCAGGGCGATCCGCTCGAGGTACGCTGCGTCGGCAATGGCGCCGTGCTTGATGGCTTCGGCGAGCCCGGCGCGCAGCAGACGAACAGGCAGCGTGGCGAGCACGCTGGGATCGGCAACGACCGCCGACGGCCGGTGAAATGCGCCCACCAGATTCTTGCCGTGCGGTGTATCCACCGCTGTCTTGCCGCCCAGCGCCGCATCGATCATGGCGAGCAGCGTGGTCGGAACCTGCACCACCGGGACGCCGCGCATGAACGTCGCGGCAACGAAGCCGGCGAGGTCGCCCACCACCCCGCCGCCGACGGCGACGATGGTCGTGTCGCGACCGTGACCTGATGCGAGCAGCTCATCCGTGATGCGCATCCAGCTTTCCCGCGTCTTGTGCGCTTCGCCGGCGGGCAGAGTGAGCGTGCTCACGCGATTGGCACCGAAGGAGCGTGCCACGCGATCCGCGTACAACGGTCCGACCGTATCGTCGGTGATGATCGCGAAGCGGTGCGCATCGGCCACGTGGCGCGCGATCTCACCCGTGCGGTCGAGCGCGTCACGCGCCACGAGGACGTCGTATCCGGGAAAGGCTATCGTGGCCACTGGCGCGCGCGAGTCATCGGTCGAGCTGTTCGGTCACCACGTGACCTCCGCCGCGCCGGCCCGGCGGTTGGCCACCCGCGCGAGCATGAAGAGCAGATCGGACAGGCGGTTGAGATAGCGGACGACAATGGGCGGGATCTCGACGGTCTCACGCAGCGCGATGACATGACGCTCGGCGCGGCGGCAGACCGTGCGCGCCACGTGAAGCGCGGCGGCCTTGGGCGTGCCGCCGGGAAGAATGAACGCGGTGAGCGGGTCGAGCTCCATTTCACAGTCGTCAATGGCACGTTCGAGTTGCGTGATCCGATCGTCATCGATGCGCGCTTTCTCCAGTTGCTGGCGCACCTTCTCGGGCTGCGGCGTCGCGAGGAGCGCGCCGAGCCCGAAGAGATCGCGCTGCACGGGCGCGAGCACTTCATCAATGCGGGGCATCATCTCGATGGATCGCGCGAGGCCGAGCGCCGCGTTGAGCTCATCCACATCGCCGTAGGCCTCGACGCGCGGATGATCCTTGGGCACGCGGCCGCCACCGAACAACCCGGTGTCGCCACGATCGCCAGTGCGGGTGTAGATCTTCATGCGCGGAATATACGGCGTCCGCGCGATTGCGTCGCCGCTAGCGGCCGCACTCGGCGCGCCGGCCCGCCGCCTGGATTATGGTGGGGGCGAGCGCGGTAGCCACAATGCCGGCTCCGCGATCGGTGAAGTGCACGAAATCCGCGAAATTGTCGCCGGGTGCACGCGCGAGCGCCGTGGCCACATCCGCGACCAGCACGGTCGAATCCGCGGCGGCGCGCATGGTGGCGATTCGGGCCGTGTCATCGAAGGCGATGATGACGTTGCCGGTTGCCCGCGGAGCGAACCGCTCCCAGGATTGAATCAGCGCGGCACTGTCGGCGCGGGGGCGCGAGAAGGCCGTACCATGCGTGGCGAGCACCGGCTCCGCACCGATCGTGCGCGTACTGCCCACGAAGTCGCGCAAATCGTGGTCGAAGCGGGCGAGGCGGGCTTCGGGGACGCTCGTGTAGCGCCACCCGGCCGGATGCTGCTGCAGCTCGGCCTGCACGCTGCGAACACGCAACCACGAGAGCAGCGGTCCCGGCATGAGCGATTTCAGCTCGTCGCGAAGCGCATCGAGTGCGCGGGGGTGCAGCATGTTCGCCCGCGGCAGCTCGTGCGACCTTCCTGTGCTGTCCGGCGTGGCGGCCAGCGGTGCGCGCACATCGAGATACTGCGCTGGTGACGGATACAGGATGACGATGTCCGGGTGCAGCCGCGCCAGTCGCGCGCGGACGTCCTGCGACACGGTAGGGAGCGTCATGCCGGGAAATGCCGCGTTCAGCACCTCGAAGCGGAGCGGCGTGCGTCCCGCACATGCACCGCTACGCAGCCGCGCGTTGAGCGTGTCCTCGAGCTGGCGCGCGTATTCCTTTTCGGGCGATTCGTAGAGCCCGAAGGTCTCCGATGCACCGGTGACGATCACGCGGACGCTGCCCGACGGTTTGGCCACGGGTACCTCTGCTCCGCGCAGCCCCAGGCTGTCCATGATCCACTTCTTGTACTGCGCGTTCGGTCTGCCGTGCGCGCCCAGCGCATCGCGCACCATGAGATCCTCCTCCGCCGTCACGGTGGAGAAGATCGGCATGCGAAATCGCACCCAGTCCTGTATGCGAGCGGTCATCTCGAAGCTCACGCCGAAGATGGCCAGGAGGGCGACGACCTCGGCCGAGCGTGCGAGAACACTGGCGAGCTCGCCGGCACGCCAGGTCCTGGTGCGCAACATGCCGCGCGCACCGGCGGGAAGGGCGCTGGCGTTCGCGGCGGATGCGTTGGCGGCGATCTCCGGCTGTTTCATGAGGCGTGCGGCTCAGAACTGGAAATACAGAAAGGGCGAAAACGGCGAGCCCACGATGAGCGCGAGCGACGCCCCGAAGGCGGCCGTGAGCACCACGCGACGCCGCAGCGTGAAGGTGTGCTGCATGTCGTAGACATTCGGGCCGATCATGGCCCACCAGGTCGCAATCGTGAGCAGACCCAGTGCCAGTACCGGCTGTTCGACGAGCAGTCCGCCGGTCGGGACGAACATGGTATGCAGGAGCGACATGGCCATGCTGAACGAGGTCGAGCGGAAGAGCACCCAGCCGACCACGACCAGGATGAACATGCCCACCTGGCGCGCGCCCCGGCTCAGTCCATCCCATGGTCTGCCGAAGCGCTTGTACAGCGCGAGCAGTGCGCCGTGATACGCGCCCCATCCCACGAACGTCCACGCCGCACCATGCCAGAGTCCACCGATGAGCATGGTCAGCATCAGGTTGCGATACGTCTGGTAGTCGCCGTGACGATTGCCGCCCAGCGGGATGTAGAGATAGTCGCGCAGACAGGTGGACAGCGAGATGTGCCAGCGCTTCCAGAACTCGGATGGATCGAGCGACTTGTACGGTGAATTGAAGTTCTGCGGAATGCGGAGGCCGAACAGGTAACCCAGCCCGACCGCCATGGTACTATATCCGGAGAAGTCGAAGTAGAGCTGGAAGGTGTAGCCGAGCATCGCGAGCCAGGCGCCCCCGGAGGAGAGCAGGTGGTAGTGCGCCAGTGCGGGGTCCACGAATGCGGCGAGGCTGTCGGCGACAACCACCTTTTCAATGAGGCCGACGATGAAGAACGAGATGCCGCGTGTGAGCCAGCGCGTGCGGCTCGTGGCGCCGAGCGCTTCGAGATCCGATTCGATCGTGCGGAAGCGCACGATCGGTCCCGCCACGAGCTGGGAGAAGAGCGACACGTACGCGGCGAACTCGAAGAAGCTGCGCGTGGGCTTGATGTTGCCGCGATAGCTGTCGACGATATAGCTGATGGTGTGGAAGGTGTAGAACGAGATGCCGATCGGCAGGATGATGTTCAGGTGCGGCAGCGTGATCTGCTGGCCGAAGAGCTGCAGCGCGGAGTGAAACGTGTCGAGCCCGAAGTTCGCGTACTTGAAAAAGCCGAGCAGCGTGAGGTCGGTCGTGACGGGGATGACCAGACAGAGCTTGCGGTGGCGGGCGTCGGTCCAGCGCAGGAAGCCCAGCCCCGCGAAGTAGCTCACCAGCGTGGAGAAGAGCATGAGCAGTGTGAACCACGGATTCCAGTATCCGTAGAACACGTAGCCGGTAATGGCGAGCCAGATGTGGCGCGCGCGCGTGCTGCGCAGTCCCCAGAATCCGAGATACGTGATGGGGAGGAACGCGAAGAGAAAGATTACGCTGTTGAAGAGCATGCGACGGGCAGGTGAATCGGTACGCCGGAATCAGCGGCAGCGCGACCCGGCGGACACGCGGTCGTACCGGGAGAGACGCCTCATGCGACGCCGAGCAGGCGCTGCCAGAAGCCGCCACGTCTGTTGCCACGCGGCCGGCGCGAGCGAGGTACGCGACGCAGTCCGTGCCGGAACGCCGAGAATCGGGTGTTCTCCTCGGTGAATGTCGCCGGCTCGAACGTGGAAGGGAAGAGCATGGCGAGATGCTCCTGCAGCCGGTCGGGCGACGCGACGACCGATTGGGCTTCACACCATTGGTCGAGGGCCGCTCCCATGGTTGCCGCGGATGGCCGCCTGGCCGGATCCCGGTCGAGCGCGCGCATCAGCACTTCCTCGATGGGCCTGGGCACCGATGGCGCCACGGCGCGAATGCTGGGCAATGGGCGATACGTGACGTCGTCAATCAGGAGTTCGGTGGAGCTCTCGGCGAACATCGGCTCGAGGGAGAGCAGCTCGTACAGCACCACGCCCAGCGCAAAGACATCACTGCGGGCGTCCACGTCGAGCATCAGAATCTGCTCGGGGCTCATGTAGTGCTTCTTGCCGAGCATGAGCGACGGCGTGAACGCCATGGGATCCGCCGACGTCTTGGCCTTGGCGATGCCGAAGTCCGCGAGTTTGATGTGGCCGTCCCAGGTGGCCATGATATTGTTGGGCGACACGTCGCGATGGACGATGTCCACGCGTTTGCCATCCGGTCCGGCAAAATTGTGCGCGAAGTCGAGAGCGCGACAGACGCGGCTGGCGATGTACGCGGCAATGACCGGCGGAATGAGCCGGTCCAGCTCCCGGTGCCGCTCGATCACGTTGCGCAGCGTGGGGCCCTTTATGTATTCCATGGCAATGTAGTACTGTCCTTCCACCTCGCCGAGCTGGTAGATCTGCACGATGTTGCCATGCACGAGGTTGGCGGAGAGCTTGGCCTCGTCAATGAAGAGCTGAAGCCAGGTGTTCTCCCTGGCGTATCGCGGGTGAATGACCTTGAGTGCCACGCGTTTGGCGAATCCCGCGGGCCCGAGCTGCTCGGCCTCGTACACCGTGGCCATTCCGCCCTGCGCAATGCGGCGCACGAGCCGGAATGTGCTGGTGTATTCGAGCAGATGGTCCGGTGGGGGAGAGAGCATTGGGTGGCGGCGAGCTGGTAGCGGGTGGTTCTTCCTGTTTGACTATCGAGTGTGCGATGAGAGCCGCATGATTCCAACTTTTTCATGACCCACGACATCAGAGATATCACGATCATCGGCGGCGGGCCGACGGGACTGTTCGCTGCGTTTTACGCCGGCATGCGCGGAGTTGGCTCGCGTATCGTGGACGCCCTTCCGGAGCTGGGTGGCCAGCTCGTGGCGCTGTATCCAGAGAAGTACATCTTCGACGTCGCCGGCTTCCCGAAGATTCTGTCCAGGGAGCTGGTGAGCGGGCTTGTCCAGCAGATGGCGCAATTCTCGCCGGCGGTGCATCTGAATCAGCGGGTCGTCGCCCTTGAAGAGGACGGGGAGACCTTCACGCTGGTCACGGAAACGGACCGCTTTCCCTCACGCGCCATTCTCATCGCGGCGGGGATTGGCGCGTTCTCACCACGACGGCTGCCGCAGGCGAGCGCCGCCGCGTGGTACGAACGCGGGATCTACGACCGGGTGACGGATCCGGAGGAGTTTCGCGGCCAGCGCGTGCTGATCATCGGCGGCGGCGACTCGGCGTTCGACTGGATGCAGCAGCTCCTCGAGCGCGCGTCCGAGATCACGCTCATGCACCGGAGCGATCGCTTTCGCGCACATGCGGCCACGGTGGGGGCGGTGCAGGAGGCGTGTACCGCCGGCCGCGCGCGCGTACTCACGTTCCACGAGCTCGTTGACGTGTATGGGAACGGCGAGCATGTGCGTGGGGTGACGATCCGGGACATCAAGGGAAAGATGCAGCATCAGCTCGACGTCGACGCGATTCTTCCGATGCTCGGCTTCGTGAGCGACATCGGCCCCATGGCAGAGTGGGGACTGAATCTGGAAAAGGATGAGATCGCGGTGACGAGCACGATGGAGAGCGGGCGTACCGGCGTCTGGGCTGCGGGTGACATCACGACGTATCCGGGCAAGCTGAAGCTGATCGCGACCGGTTTCAGCGAGGCGGCCATTGCCGTGAATCAGGCCGTGCACTGGATCTACCCGGAGAAGAAGGTGACGCCGGGGCATTCGTCGAACATGGCGGTGTTCGGGCAGAGGGATGATTAGCTAGGGGGCTAGGGGCTAGGGGCTAGGGGAGGTGACTGGGGAATAGTGATTCCGCACGGGGGTCCGGGTCGGTACGGCCGCCGGGTCGGAACCGGTCTGCGTCAGGTGTAGTGGCGACGAGGGATTGGGGCGGCCAGATCGGGCGGATGTCAACGAGCGGACAGGGATGGAACGGGATGCTGCGGAATATTGCGATGCGGTGAATATCCGGGGCGGGCGTTAATTGCGTGCATGGTGTCAGCAACGAGCGAGCTCGTCGGCAGCTATCGCGACCTCAAGGTCTGGAAGCGCGGCATGGAACTGGCCCGGGCAAGCTATGGCGTGGCAGCCATGCTTCCGGCTTCGGAGCGATTTGCGCTGGCGGACCAGATCCGCCGAAGTGCGACGTCCATTCCGGCCAACATCGCGGAAGGTCACGCCCGGGAATATCGCGGCGACTACGTACGCTTCGTGTCGAACGCGCGCGGCTCCCTCGCGGAACTCGAAACCCACCTTCTCCTGGCGATCAACCTTGGCTTGGCCGCGGAACATGACGTCGAACCCGCGCTGGCGCTCGCCTCGGAAACCGGTCGCATGCTGACTGCCCTGTCGAAAGCCCTGCGCCCCCTTGCCTCTCGATCCCGCACTCCCTAGCCCCCTAGCCCCCTAGCCCCCTACCCTCGGATCCACCCCCGCATACACCACGTCCGTGACGAGATTCACGAGCACGAATACGACGCTGAGGAAGAGGACGGTGCCCTGGATGGCGGGGAGATCACGGCGGCTGATGGCATTGACCACGTAGCG
>Ga0207660_10000171_pt1 | contig 41117 bp, 40 predicted proteins | sample KBSC73BmetaG_FD_184335 | JGI IMG/M metagenome (GOLD analysis project Ga0207660, IMG submission 184335) | Corn rhizosphere microbial communities from Kellogg Biological Station, Michigan, USA - KBS C7-3B metaG (SPAdes) (version 2) | ecosystem: Host-associated > Plants > Roots > Rhizosphere ... | reverse complement strand
ACGCTCTTCCGATCTAGACGTCCCTCACGCCACACGTTGTCGAGAAGGATTATGTCCTCGGATGGATGCTCGCGGGCATCTACAGCCACAAAGACCTCGCAGAAAGTTGGGTGTTCAAAGGCGGCACGTGTCTGAAGAAGTGTTTCTTCGAGACTTACCGCTTCTCCGAGGACCTCGACTTCACGCTCACAAAGCCGGACCAGCTCGATGCCGGCTTTCTGAAGAACGCATTTTCTGAGATCGGCGAGTGGATTTACGAACAGACCGGCATCGAGATTCCAGCCGACAAGCAGGAGTTCGAGCTATATCAGAACCCACGCGGACAAATCTCATGCCAGGGAAAAATCAGCTACAAGGGGCCTGTCTCATCGACCCACGGTCTTCCCCGGATCAAGCTCGACCTGACAGCGGACGAGCGTGTTGTTCTGCCGCCCGTGCAAGCACAGATTTTTCACCCCTATAGTGACGTTCTAAACGAGGGCATCTACGTCCTTGCCTACGACTACATAGAGGCGTTCGCCGAAAAATTCCGGGCTCTCGCCGAGCGAACGCGTCCTCGTGACCTCTACGATGTCGTGAATCTGTACCGAAACGGCGAGGCACGCCCGGAACCGCGGCGCTTTATGGAGGTCCTGCGCGCCAAATGCGAATTCAAAGGCATCGGCATTCCGAGCATAGCTGACCTTGAACCTCACCGTGCGGATCTTGAGGCCGGTTGGACCCACATGCTGCAACACCAGCTTCCGGCGCTTCTACCAGTTGCGACTTTTTGGGACGCGCTCCCGGAGATATTCGCCTGGCTCCAAGGCGCTATTCCACAACCCCTCGCGGCGATGCCCATCGGCGCCGGTGATGCACTCATCCGCGAGCGCATTGTCAGTCTGCCTGCCGGCGGTCGAGGGCAAAACTATATTGAGATGATCCGCTTCGCTGCAGCGAACCGGCTCCTCGTTGAAATCGACTATCGCGATAAGCAGGGCAACCGCTCAACGAGAGCAATCGAAGCCTACTCGCTCCGCCGCTCGCAGGCGGGAGACGTGCTGCTCATGGCCGTGCGTGCGGACAACGGCCAACCGCGCAGCTATCTGGTCAATAGCATTCTTGGGGTGAACCCCACTCAGACGTCATTCTCGCCGCGATATCCCATCGAGCTCACGCCATCTGGCCTCCAGGCCATTCCGCAAACCGCGAGTTCTGCTTCGGGGGGTGCATTCGGACTGGGCCGGTCGCCCATTCGGCGCTCACCCGTGCGCCGATCGGTCCGAAGCACGAGTTTCGGCGTGGCAAGCGGTCCAACATACGTTTTCAAATGCACCGTCTGTGGAAAGACCTTCAATAAGAAGAGCTATGACGCGACGTTGAACAAGCACAAAAACAATCGGACGGGCTACGATTGTTACGGAACGTTCGGAGCCTTCGTGAGAACGAAATACTAGCGAGACCGCGGTAATGACTGAAGAGAACAAATCCGCCGGCAAGGACGAGACCGATCCGTATGCGAATGATCCTTTCTTCAAGAGAATCTTCGATGGTCAGTGGAACGCTTGTATCGGCAGACAAGGCCACGAGGAGAACTATATTGATGGGTATATAGAAGCAGCCATTGAACTTGCGGATGCAATTTTCGAGAAGAAACTGGTCGGAAAGCGCGACACGCTCGTGCTACCGATCCTTTACAATGCCCGGCATGCAATCGAACTCGCCCTGAAATTTGCAACCGAACATTTCATCAAAGCGAGCTTGATCAAGGACGACGGGCGCAAACTCGGCCATAACATCAAGGCTTACTGGGATCACCTGTACAACAGCGCCATCGGCGATGAGAAACTGTTCCAGACCATCGCCGCCCTTAAGCCCTATATCGAAAGTCTTTCGCACATCGACTCTGACGGCCAGGAGCTCCGCTATCATCGAAACCGAGACGATGATCCGAGCCTTGCGGACCACGCCGTCGCCAACCTACGACTTATCCGGGCCAGCTTGCGAGAGCTCGAAGAGCTGATCTCGACGCTCAAGTACCGAACTGTGGATTTCATCGATGAGTGGGCGACGGGCTCGTATACGAACCGCTGCTCGCGAACCGATCTACTCGCCATCGCGCGAATTCTTCCGCGTCGTGATCTCTGGAATGCAGAGGTCTTCGATCAGCAGAAGGCGGTTGTGAAAGAACGCTACGGACTCAGCAACAAGCAATTCTCCATTGCTCTCGACCGCATCCAGGAAAATCGTGAAATGCGATCAGCTCTGGGAATGGCGAGCGATCTTCTCCATCTGACCGACGACGATATCATCTCGGTGATGGAGCAGTGGCGGCGTTTGCACCCCGTGAGGGACCAGGCTGAAGGCGACCTTGGCTTGGACTATTTCGACACCAGCCGGTTTGAAGCCATGAAGGAAAGCGCCACCGTCCGCAAAGATGTGGTGACGGCGATCGAGGCCCGGCTATCGAACGAGGCCTTGGCTGAGTTGGAGGCAATGTTCTACCTCGAACGGGACCGCATCTTTGTGGAGTATCATGAGAGCATGATCGCACGCATTCTCAAGGAACATGCGGCGACGAGTGACACAAAGGCAGAAATTATACACCTAATGGAGAAGACCAATTTTCTCCAGTGTGTATCTGCTGCTGCTGTAAGACTCGGACGCCTTTCGTTGGCTAAACGTCTTGAAAAGATCTGAATTGATGCCCGTTCGTGGCGGTGTGCGACGACCGCCGCCAAATCGGAGGAACCGACGCAGCATGTCGAAATTGTTCTTTTCTTCTTGCTTTGATGACCCCGAAGGGCAGCGGCTAGCCATTCGAGATCGTGTCCTTCGTCTCAATGGCAATTTCGATAAAGACGACGAAAATGTGATTTCGGCGTTGCCAGTCTGGATGGCCGAATGCCATCGAGATTTGGACCGCAGGGCTCCCACAAGCGCGCTTCGGAAGGCCCAAATCTGCGTGGATGGCGTGCGAGATAGCGAAATCTACGTCGCCGTAGTTCGAAACCGTTACGGATCCGGTGTTGCGCTTCAAGCGGATGAGGTTGCACAGGTATCGTATTTTGAACTGGAGTTGTTTGAAGCCGCTCTTCTCCAAAAGCCTGCCTACATTTTTGTGTTGGAGGGCGGCGAAATGTCGGAGCGGCTGTCTTCGCTTCTAGATTTGTTGCAACCAGCGCTACCTGGGCTCGATCGCAAACCGCGTTCTGAGAACGACATATTCGACAGCGTCAAAGCGATATTGGATCAATCTATGCTCCCTGCCGGGATGAACCGCATGCGCCCGCAGCGGGCGTCCAGAACCCGCAGTTCGAACGCGCTCACGCAGGCACGTTTCACCCAATACGATGTCGTCAGCGAGGCACCGAGCGTGAGATTTCTGGGCGGGATACTTGACACTTCCGCGACCCGTCCGAACCTTGATCTGATTAGGGATGCTCTATCGCGCGCCGCAGCCCAGATCAGTCATCATGAACGGCTTACGCTAATTTGGATTGCGCTGCGCGAGTTGATGGGTGCGCCGCTCGAAGGGCCGATTTTCCGAGAGACCGCGTTGTTGTGGGAGGAGGCCCTTGGTGGGTGGAATAGCGCCGGTGCGTGGTATGGATTGCATGGACATCCTCTGATGGGTTGTCTTGCCTCACTTGGTTCGCTTGCCGCCTTGAAGTTAAAGAGTCAAAAACCTTCAGACTTGCCTCATGGAGCGCTATCGAGCGAATACTATTCTATAGCGAAGCTCGTGACAGTTAAGCGCCTCAAGCGCGCAATGCTCGAGAAGTCGCGGGCTCACATTGATGCGGCGTTCCTAGGTGAAGAATCCGCCAATAACTATGCTCAGCGCGGGAGTGTTCGTTTTGCCCAAGGCGACTTCCCAGGGGCAATTGCCGACTATCGACGCGTCATCGACCTTCGACGCAGCGAAGGAGCGCCAGCCGACGACATCGGTCAGGCTATGAGCGAACTGGGCTTTGCATTAGTCTTCAACGGAAGTCGCAGCGAAGGCCTAAAGCTAATGGAAGATGGCTTATCGCTCTTCGACGATAGACCCACGGGGTTCCTTGTGCGGGCACAACGCAAGCTTGGGCGTGCTTACCTCAGAGCGGCGGCGCCAATACGCGCGATCGAGATGCTGTCCAAGGCACGCGCCAATGCCGAGATCATCGGTGCAAATGATCAAATTCAGCAGATCGATCGCATTGCAAGTTGGATAGGGAAGCTACTTTCACTCTCGAGAGTTGGCTCGAACACTCGCCAAGTGTGACGAACAGTGGGCGCTGCCAGCGCGTGGCCTAACTTATTTGCTCTCGCTGTCCAGGATAAAGATGCACCCAATTGGCTCGCGGTCGACCAATGTGAATTTACATTTGCACACCTAGTGCACACAACGCGGCCTAAGATACGGATTTGTATCGACAATCGCTGTCATCCATCATCGTTGCCGATTTGCTCTGAGAACACGAAGTTTCGAAATGTTTTCGCGGCGCTCGGCGCAGAAACAATCATCGTGCCGGCGTTCTGCGTAGTGTAGACCGCGACGCGGACCCCAAAGAAAATTGAACTGGAACCGAGGCTCCGGCAGCGTCGCGCCCGTCGTCAGATAACGCACCAATTCCGCGACAATCATACACGCGCTGAAGCTAGAAACGAAAGGCGCAGCGGGCGCAAAGCCTTCACGGTGCGTCTCGGCCGACAAGAACTCAACGACCGCTTCGGACGTGATGGAACAGATACGCTTGCCCAAATGACCACGCAGCCATGCCTGGCGATCAGCTTGCGCGCTGGCGATCACGGCCTCCGTTACGATGGCGTCGGGATTATTCGCCAGCTCCGGCGGCAGGCCGGTTGCGCGCGCATTCATGTCGACGAGGCTGCTGGCTTCCTGTTTCTGAAACAGGCACAGCAAGCAGGCATTGGAACTATGCCATGGATGGCAACTAACCTGACAACTCAGTTCGCCCCCGACGGCACCATCGATGACGAGGCCAGGCCACAAGCGCTGAACTTGATGCCGCGGCTCAACATCATCGAGACCGGCGAGCACCATATCTGGAAATCCTCCGTCATAGCGCTCATGAAACGACGCGATATCCATCACGAGGGGCACGACATCGAGCTTCGATGCCAGGAGTCCAGCCGTCACCCGCGCTTTGGCCCGTTCATAAGCACGGGGTCCGACGATGATGGAAGTTCCGAAGTTTTCCGGTTTGTAGTCTTGTCTGTCCAGCGTGACTGCGCGCCCCGACACCGGCAGGCGCGACAACAAATAAGCAGTGCTGCTGCCGATCGCACCGCAGCCGATCAACAGGACGTCGATGACCAAGGCGTTGAGCGCCGGTCCGGTATCCTCTGCGCTCGTCGTATACGCCCACAGCGAGAAGCTCGTGACATCTAGCAATTCTCCACGCGTGGCCCGAAGGCCAATGAGGCGCTTGAAGACCTCGCCGACTCCCAAACAGGCTGCAGCAACCGCACCGATTGGATTGGCCTGGTCAGTAGAAGCGGGAAGATCGCCACCGCGTGACGACACGCGGGCGAGCCAGCCATCGGAGTTGATGACAGTCCAGGGTAGGTCTTCTCGTCCGCGTGCTCCGATGGACAGAATTGCATCGTAACCGTCAAACACATCGTTAGAATCGATCCATTGGAGCGGCCGATTGGGGATGAGGTCAGCCGCCAATGCCGCGATATCGGCACGCAACTCTTTGCAAGCCGCCGGCAGTGCGACCGCTACATTTTCGCAGATTCGGATCAGCAGTAGAAAGGCCGCGCGCACCGCCTCTTGGCCGTTTGAACTGAGCAAGGTCGCGGCGTCGCCCCGCAAGAGAACGCGCTTTTCAACAAAGCGCTGCGAATTCTCATCTCCGAGCGCGCGGGCAACGGCCGTGGGTCGGCTGAACTCTATCGCATCACGCATCGATCAGCTGCCTGCCACCAGAGTTTTGGTTGCCCCATCGTCGAACAGAGACAGCCGCGCCTTCACCTCCGCGGCGGTGAAGCGAATCCAACCCTTGCCAGGCTGGAAGAGATGCACACCGCATGCGCCAAGATGCGTATTAGCGCGCAATGCATAGTCAGGCGCGACGAGCGACAGCATTCCCGGGACCGCCACTCCATAGCGCCGGTCTGTTTCGGACAAATGCGTGCCGTACAGCGGGCCATGCGAGTGGATCTGCCCGATCAACCGGACACCGTTCGCGATCGCCAAGTCGGTCAGATCATTGATCAGCTCCGATCCGATCATCAACAGCGCCGGCGCCTTACGGATATGCGGGCCCCGCAAGATTCCCACATGGGTCACGATTGCCGTGGTGTCCTCATAGCGGCCAAGCCACATTGCAACGCCTTCATTGCCATGCTGGCCGTCGCGCGCCATTTCGGCAAGTGACTCACGGAACACATTTTGTCCAATCCGCCAGTGCTTGGGCTCGGCAAAGAACTTAGCCATCGAACCGTCCTGTATAACTTGTGTCGAGTTCAGTTTGGAGAATACGCACGACCTTGAGGATCATGTTCCCGGTCGCGCGCCAACGATGCTCGGTACGTGTCCACTCCGGATGCAATGCAAACCCTTCCGCTGTCCAATTCGCGCAAATGTCGAAAGAAGCTGGTCGGAAACCGTTGGCCTTGGGCCAGGCTTTTGCGACGTCGAGCCGGCCTGTCGCCGAATCGACAAATTTGACCGACGGCGGCAATCCTCCCGGATAGTCGCGCCAAAACAACCGCACAACATAGAGATCCGCCGGATGCCCCAACGGCGATACTGTGACCCACACTTCGAGATCGCCACGGCGCTCGAACGTCCAGCGGGCAGCGTCAGGCGCACCTGACGCTGCCAGCAGGTCATCGTCGAAGTTCATCATCGCCAACGATGGTGACCGCGTCGCTTCAGCCATACACGATCTGCTGTGCGAGCTTGAGGTGAAGCACATCCTCATGACCCGCAATCTGGCCCAACGTGCGGTTCAGATCTTCGAGTTTGTCCTTGTGGTGATAGAACACATAGGAGGTGATCGTGCCGTCGGGCCCTTTGCCTTCGGTCAGCTCGAACGCGACCAGAACGCGCGCTTTGAGCTGGGCCAACGTCTCCTTGCGGCTGACGCCGGTCTGCTTCAGGTCATCCCGCGCCGCGGGATAGACGACGACAATGTCGAGCGTAGATTCCTTATCCATGGTGATTCGCCAATTGACGCCCCGCAAAGGTGACGGAGCGTCACTATTGGCGTCCGTATTTCTCCGGGGTCGGCAATGAATGCGCCGTCCAACGACGATGCGGACATCAAGCGCGATGTCTGCAGTCAGTTGGTGTGGCGCATAGGGGTAGAGAGACGCGAAAGAACATATGGGAACCGGCGAGCCAGTCAGCGCGCACTTCTCGGCGGTCGAGATCACGGAGGCGATCCGTGGTCTGGATGCGACTGAATTTGTCCGGCTGCGCCGGATCGCGCGCTTCCTGGCGCGTTTCTCCACGATCAGCCCCGACGATCTGGTCCAGGAAGCGTGCTGTCGGGTTATGGAAGAGACACGCCTTTGTCCACGCGAGATGCAACTCGTGCCCTTTCTGGCAGGCGTGATGCGCAGCATGGTATCCGACGCTGCCAAGGCCCTTGCGCGTCATCCCGAACGGTCGCTCGACGTGCTGGCCGCCAAAGGCCGAGACAGGTCCGACGACACGATGACGGCCGAAGAGGTGTTGATCGCCTTAGAAGACGAAGAGGTTCTCATCGCGCGGGCGGCTTCGGCCAAGCGCCAAGTTCTCGGACTTTTCGACGATGACGTGGTGGCGCAGATTATCGCCGAAGGCATCATGGAGGGGCTGGAAGGCGAGGATCTGCGCGCCCTGACCGAATTGGACAAAACGGCCTTTGCTTCGAAGCGCAAGCTGATCCGGCGGCGCATCACAAAGGCCTTTCCCGAAAGTGCCAAATCATGACCGCAAATCGCAAAGACGACCGTGAAGCCCTCGATCGGCTCATGTCCGTCATGGTCGACGACCTTTTGAACATGCCGGAAGAGGAACTCATCGCTGAAACGCTTTCGGAAGGCCACAATCCAACCGAAGAAGCCGAAGCGATACGGGCGGTCATTGAACAAGCTGCGCGCGCTTGCGGGCAATCGCGGCTCAAGGCGGCAAAGAATGCCGTGGCCGCGGGCCGGGCAAAGCAAAATCAGAATGTCGTGCGGCTAGACGCTTCGGCGGCGCGGCAGCGATTGGCTGCGATCCTTGCTCAGAATGTCGACAGCGGGGTTTCTCTGGCAGCCCGCAATCAGTCTCAGCTATCGGATGCTGACGTCTTTGGCATGCTCGCCGACCTGAAGGAGCTGGGCATTGCGTTAGAGAAGAAGACACCGGAATCGGAGTCGTGACGACGGTCAGCCACGCCGAGCAAATGTTGCAGGAATTAGGTATCGGACAGCCAGCGGAAATCGATCTGGAGGCGATTGCTTATACCCTCGGGGCACAGGTTCGCTACCGGCCGCTAGACGGTTGCGAAGCACGCATCATCGGAAGCAACGGAAGCGCAATCATCACCGTCAACAGCCGTAGCTCGCGCATGCGCCAAAGATTTTCCATCGGCCATGAAATCGGCCATTGGCGCTATCACCGCGGCCGGATTTTGGTCTGCCGGCCGGAGGATATCGGTCGAAGTGGTGACTGGAGTTCGCTATCGCCGGAGCGGATCGCCGACGGCTTTGCCGCCGATCTGATCATGCCCTGGTATCTATTTCTGCCGCGGGCCCGACAAAATCCGCGGCTGACATTCCAAGTCGTGCGGACACTCGCCGACGTCTTCGACGTGAGTCCCGAAGCCGCTGCGATTCGGTTGATCGAGAGTCGGCTTTACCCTTCCATTCTGGTTTGCCATGCCGCAGGCGGACGAAAGTGGTTTCGCGCGTCGCCGGAAGTCCCGACGCGTTGGTTTCCACAGGCGGAGCTTGATCCGGACAGTTATGCCTTCGATATTCTGTTTGGCACCCGACCGGACGACGCCGCGCCACACAAAATCGGAGCCGACGCTTGGTTCGACAGTTCCGAAGCGCAGTATTACGAGATACAGGAACAGACGATCCGAACCGGTGATCGCCGCATTCTAACCCTTCTGACACTCAACCACAGTCGGATGCTTGAGGATCGATGAGCCGGCACTTCGGCACGCAAACGGCACGCAATTCCATTCAGCCCATTGAAATCCCATTGAAGCAGATTCAACGATATTGAACGAGAAAATCAGCCTTTCCGCGGCTTTCCTCTTTCGAACACACCGCTCATAACGGTTCCTGCTAATTGAACTCGCGATTCGTTTTGCGGCAACAACTTCGCGGAGTCGTTAGCGCGCGGCGAGCAACCTCAAAGTCGGAGACAACAGAGCCTTTAACCGGCTGAGTGTCTGTTCTGGATCTCGAAGCCTTGATTGCTCCTTTTTGACAAATTCCCGAGTCTTTTCATTTTTGACACGTGTCGCGTTTGTCATGGTTTAGTCGTGCCCGCCGCGTGCTTTTAGAAGTGCCGCCGCGCCGGCATGCCCCCACTTTTCGGCCCGGTCGAGCGGCGTCCAGCCCTTCCTGTCCAAAGCGTTCACAGGTGCTCCACGATCCAGAAGAAGTGTCACCAAGGCGATGTTGCCATGCTGGGCCGCAATGTGGAGCGGCGTCCGGCCGTCTTTGGTTGTCGCAGAGAGATCAGCACCTTGGTCGAGTAGGTACTTCGCGACTGCCAATTGCGACTTGTCCACAGCATCGTGGAGCAGGGTCATGCCGTCCCACTCGGTCGCGCGAAGTAGTGCGTGATCCCGATGAACGTCTGCTTGGATTTCTGCCAAATTTCCCTGCGAGGCTGCGGCGAACGCATCGTTGTATTCTTCAGTATCATGACGCGAGGGCGTGAGAATGCCGTCTGCGCAACCATAAAAGATTGAAAGAGCCAGAAGCGGGAAAAGAAATCTAACGCCGCTCTTCATGTCCTGCCCGCTTTCGGCGGAAATGCTGAGAGCAGCTTTGCAATCTTTTCCGGCGGTCGACCAGGTGAGCCTCGCACTTCGTCAAGCGCTCTTTGGAATGCGTCCTGCAGTATCGACTCTGGAGAGGTTCCTGGAATGCGCCCAGCGGGCAAGGCTTCTTCACCGAGATAGTGTTCCAGCGAACCGATGATGGGTGCAGCCCGGCCGCCATCTGGCGCGTTCAACGCGTCAAGCACGCTCCCAACCGCTCTCTCGTCAACTTCGGCTGAATATCGTCCGTTGCCAAACTTTTGTCCTATGAACTTCAAGATTGACGTGTGGTCGAGCAGCCCCTTGTAAACAGAACCTTGCTTGACGAATGGAGAAATTATGAACGCAGGCACCCGCACTCCCAACGTCTCAAAAGGTCGATACCTAACGCCTGCCGGCGGTTCTGTGTGGACGGCCGGCGGAGAAACGTGATCGAAGAAGCCGCCATGCTCGTCGTAAGTAACGATCACAACGGTGTTGTTCCACTTATCGGGATCGCTCGATACGTCACGATAGACTTCCTGCAGGAACTCCTGCCCGCCCTTGACTGCCGACGGAGCGTGATCGTCACTTGCGATTCCCAAATGTGGAGCGTCCGTGTAGGCCGGCTCGATAAATATCACTTGCGGAAATTCGTCAGGCGGCTCGCTCGCCACATCCTCCGACAGCTGTTCGAATGGTCGAAAATGTCTTTGGTCAAAAATCTGCGGTGCCCACTTGAGCATCATCGTATAGAACGGCAGTTCCTCGTGATAAACGCGCCACGTTATGCCGCGGTCGGACAACCAGTCGTAGATCAGGTGCTGTTCGGGCAGCGGCATCGTGTTGACGTCGATGCGAGTAGTGCCGCTCATTGCCATCAGCCGGTTGGGTTGTGTCCCTGCTGGGAGCGCTGAAAACCAGTGGTCACAAATCAGGAATTCGCGGGCGAAGAAATCCGCGACAGGCACTTGGTCCGCGGTGAAGTATCCCATCACTGGCGGATTTGTGCCGGACGCCGGCGGGGTCGCACCTTTGGCCGTTGCATAGTTTGCGACGAAGCCATCCATCGCAAACTTTCCATTTCTTTGAGTCCCAAGCTGTTTGGCGATGGGGTCGCGTTCGTGTGGCGGGTCCGCGTCGATTGGGCGGTAGGGATCGGTTAGAACAAAGGGTTCGTACTTGTCGCCTTTATAAGTGCTGGCGTAGGTACCTTTCCAATTGGCGATCTTCCCAAGGCCTTCGACGTCCGCGCGGGAGTATGGAGGCAAACTTAGATAGCCGAGCATGTTGTCGAAAGAGCGGTTCTCCATCATGACGACAACGATGTGCTTGATCCGATCTAAGTCCATTCTACTTCTCGCTAAGTGATGGCAGCGCGGCCTCGGCTATTTCTTCTCCGGCCGCACCTGCGGCGCATTGCTGAACCGCTCGCCCAGTTCGCCGAGCAGATCCTTCATGGCGGACTGAGCAGCATGCCCGATTGCGACTGTCGATCCACCGCACGCCATGCCGGCATCACTGGACTCGTGGCCTCTGCCGCTGGCGCGCGTGCCAACAAGGCGACCCTTTGGGCCGGTTGCGATCAGTCCGGCATCGAGTTCGACATCCGCATCTGCCGTGGCGCTCCAAAACCCCGGAATGAGGTTCAAGCGTACCGACATGTTGTCGGCCTTGATGTCTATTTCCCCCGCATATCCGCCCGAAGTTAGTTGGTCCATCGCGAGCGGCCGATCCATCACATCGACTTCACTGGCTATGTTTTGGAAAGTCGAAATTGCGGACTGACGGAACGTGCCGCGAAGATCGAGCGGGAATGAGTGCGCAGCGCACGCAAGACCTTCCGAGTGGACGTTTTGATTGAACGCATCATCCTCGATGACCAGCACCCACTTTCCGGGCACCTTATCGGAATAGTTCGAATAGACGTCGAGTTGCGGCGCGCTGACAGTCTGGACTTGGTAAGCGCAGCCGCCGAGGCCCGCGGCAAGCGCCAAGGTCAAAATCGTTTTGTTAGTGTTCAATTGCCCCTCCCCAGAGATTCCCCAAAATAAACAGAGGATTGCTACCTCGTCCAGCCAATAATCCTAAGTAGAGACGGAGAACCGGCGCCGTGTTAGTTTTGATTGCGTTGTTCTTGGGGGGGCAATGAGTACGGGACGCATTTTCCTATTAGTGACGCTGATATTTGCAGCGGGCATCGCTCCGGCGGCTGCGGCAAAGATCAAGCCTGACTGCTCCGGCTTCACTCCGACAGACGAGAAAGAACCTACGGGGTGGGCGGAGCCTCCGAGCGGATCCTGCAAAGTTGCAAAGTTGACTCACGACGGCGTCGATTACGCAGCGCCGGATCCCAAATGCACTCCCGGCGCTATCAATCCGACGCTCAAGTTGTCGGTCTTGAAGCATCCGCACTTCAGCACGAAGTGCGAGCGCGATAAGGCGACTTCCGCCAGCCGCAAGCAGATCACCTACGACTGGTACGGTGTTGATAAGCCAGCGAACAACAAAGGAAAGAAGATGGTGTGCGAACTCGACCATCTGATCTCGATAGAAATCGGCGGCGCCGACACGATCGACAACATCTGGCCGCAATGCGGGCCGTCGCGCGTGGTTTTGAAGAACCGCTACTTCAAACAAAAGGACATGGTGGAGGACTATCTCGCCGCACAAGTACGCGCCGGAACTATGCAGCTTGATGATGTGCAGGCGGGCATTGCTAAGAACTGGACGCAGTACCTGACCGCGGCAAGGAAATACTACGCGACGCGCAAGGAACCGAAAGATGGCGGCTGATATGAAATTCGCGGGCACGGTTCTTCTGGTGCTTGGACTGGCGTCGAGCACCTATGCGGCCACGATGTCCGACGCGCAGGTTCGCCAAGCGATAATTCGCGAATCTCTTACGAGTTATCCCGGCACCTGTCCGTGTCCGTACAACACCGACCGTGCCGGCCGATCATGCGGTCGGCGAAGTGCTTACAGCCGACCAGGCGGGTATTCACCAATTTGCTATGAGACCGACGTCACGCCGCAAATGGTCTCCCGGTTCCGGGCAGAACACCTATGACAGGAGAAAGGTATGTGCCGAGGATCCTCTTACTTATAGCGGTTCTTTTGATGGCGTCGGTGAAATTGCCTGCGCGCGCGGGCGAAATTTCCGGGACATTAGGTTCTTGCGAGCTATCTTCGGTCTTGCTGAGTTCGTGCGACTGGAAACCGAAGGCATGCTTCAAGCCAGATACCACACATTCCTCCAGTGTCTCGGGCATTTGATTCCCTGATTTCATGGGGTTTTGAAAGTTCGCCGAGATGCTAGAACATTCCTCGAACTACCGCCCGCCTCTGCACTCCCGACGCGAGGTCATTTTTGGCCAACCATAGAAATCCCGCGGACGTGCAAAGCCGGTTTCGATCAAAAATGTCCATCTGCCGGAGGGCACGGCCTTGTGTCATTTTCGACAGGCGAACGAAAAGGGGCAGCATGCGTATCTCGACGAAATTTCTCACTCTCGGTGGCTTGGCCGTCTGTGCGATGGGCATGCTGTTCGGGGCCGCTCAGCCCGCTGCCGCCAACTCGGCCTTTGCCAAGGCCTCGGCCATGCCCTGCTCGGCATGCCATGAGCCCGGACGCGAGACGGACGCACCCAACAGCGGCTTCACGGCGAACGGCCAGACCGTCTACAGCGCCTTCATCGGCTCGTGCAATTACCACATGGATTGTGCGATCAGCGCCGCCTTCGGAAACTCGCCTTCGCCCACGCCAAGCTACAACGCGCAGCCCAACTTCAATTCGCAGCCGAACTATAATTCGCAGCCGAACTACAACGCGCGGCAGACTTACAATTCGCAGCCTTCCTATTCCGGCGGCGGCGGGTACCGGACGAATTTGGTCAAGTTCACGGACGGCTGCATTTTCGGCGGCAGCTATTTCACCGTCTTGCCGGGTGGCAATCAGCCGCCGCTGCGTTTCAAGCTGGAGAACGGCCACAAGGTGCATATCGAGCTACCCCGGGGCGCCACATTTGCCACCAGTTGCGGTGGCTGGCCCGCGGCCAACGCCCAGTTCATGTCGGCCAACTAGCCGGCGTGACGCCGCCTTCCCCCGTGGCAGGCGGTATGAATTCAGACGATCCATCCGGGCGGCGAAGCAATGTGCTCTTGCCGCCCGTTCTGCGTCGCGGTGAGGTCTGCGCCGCAGGGGCGATGCGCAACTGCTGGAGCAAGTTCGTTTTTTCAGGCGGCCGGCTTGAGCGCCGGACTGAGGCCCGGCTGTTCTGTCAATGTCCGCGCCGCCGCATCGAGCAAGTGCATGAGCTGCTGGGCGTAGAAGAGGCGGATGACATCGCGCGATGCGTCCGCAAAACAGATGCCGCCGTCGCCGTCACGCCGGAGTAGGAATCTGCGTTCGGCGGCATCCAACACGCGTCGGATGTGGATTCGAGAAACGCTGAACCGCTTCGCCATCGATGCGGTCGAAACGTGCGTGGGGACGCGCGGTGGAAAATCGTCGGTGCCTGAGGTTAGTAGTGTCCACGCCACCTGCGATCCGGCGCTGCGATGGAGCAGGCCATCCACGAGTGCACTCTTCTGATCCACGCTGGGCGCGGAGGTCAGCAAGAGTTCGGCATGGAGGCGCACGAAGCGCGAAAACACCTCTTCCTCTCCAAAGCGTGCCAAAACGATCTGGACCTGCGGATCGATGATGCTTGCGGCTCTGAGCGCGGCGACACATTGGATGCGCCAGGCTGCGACGAAAGCGGAGGTGGTGCGGTAGCGCCGCGGCTGCCCGCGAGGCCGCTCCGAATCGGATTCCACATAACCCAGATAGCGCAGGTAAAGCAGCACGGCGCGGGCGCGGCCGGGGCTGAGGAAACCCGACCCGGCGCAGAACAGCTTGAGCCGGGGCAGCGTCAGTCCGCCGGAAAGATCGAGATGCAGCGCGACCAGCGCCACCACATAACGGCCGGCGTCCTTAAAGATTCCACTGAGCGCGCTGTCGCCGTCTCCCGCCGCCAGCATGTTCGTTGCGAGCGTCTGCGCCGCTTCGACAAAACGCGGCGAGGCGAGCACACGCCCGCACATCGCGTCCGGCATGGCACCATCCGCGATCCAGCCTGAAAGGCCGGAGCTTCCGTTTTCTTCGATCACCCCGCACTGCCCCGTCAAAAATGTCCAGTGGCGGCGACATTACCATGTGCCTAGCCTTCTCCCAGCGTGATCCGACAGGTTCGGCGGCCTTCGAGCGGTCGCAGCGGGCAGCGCCGAAACGGCATCGATCCACCCATGCACGCCCTCTACGCCATTCCCTCCTTCGTGTTGCTTGTCGCGGCCCTAGCCGTTGCCATCGCACTGACGGGCTTTGGCCAGAACGCCACGCACCGGATGCTGCGCCGGCAGGGCTTTATCGAGCACAACGAAGTCGGCGGCATCATGATCGCCGTTGCCGGAACGCTTTATGCAGTTGTTCTGGGCTTCCTCACCGTCGTGGTCTGGCAGCACTATCTGGATGCACGCCAGCTCGTCGTGCAGGAGTCCGACGCCGACATCGATGCGTGGCACGAGGTCGTTGGACTGCCGTCGGCCATCCGCACGCGGGTGCGCGACGACATGCTGGCGTATGCGCAGATCATGGTGCGCAAGGAATGGCCCGCCATGCGGGCCGGAGGCTCCGATCCCAAGGCCGCGATGATCGTGATGGACGCCATCGATGCGGTGGCGAGCCATGTGCCGGCAAACGGAGCGGAATCGAACGCCCAGCAGGCGACCATGCAGCAATTGACCGCAATGCACGATTCGCGTCAGCAGCGGATAAACATCAATGAGAACGGCGTCTCCGGCTTTGAATGGTCGATTCTGGGAATCGGAGGCATGGCAATCGTCGGCTTCTGCTGGCTGTTCGGACTGAGAAACGCCCGGATCCAGTTCGTCATGACCGCAACGGTGGTGACGATCATCGTTTCGACGTTGGTGCTGCTGTTCGAACTGCAATACCCGTTCCGCAGCGACATCGGCATCGGCCCGGATTCGTGGACCGGCGCGCTCGACCACATTCACATGATGCAAACAGGCGATATGGAGAACATGCGTGAGTGACCGCGCCATCTTTATCGCCTCTCCGGCAGAGTCAAACGATCGCTGGCGAGAACGGCTTAAAGAGACTGCTTCCTCCGTCGCAAGGATAGAAATCATGAAGGCAAGTCGTCTCGCGCTCACCATCGTTTGCGCGTTTTCCGCGACCTTGGCGTCCGCTCAGCCGGTCATGCGTCAGAGCATCTACCCCGGCTTCGCCTCGTCTGGTTTGTCCACATGGATCGCTGGGCAGGATTCAGTGAGCGGTGACGATCTGGATTTGCAGCAGTTTGTGGGTCGATGGTGCGGGCATAACAACAACCCGGACGAGCTCAGCGACTACTACGACGTCTACATTCTCCGCTCCGATCACTCCGGTCAGTACCAGCGACCTAGGGGACAGCCCGGAACCATTCGGTTTCGGTGGGACTGGTCTCCATCAAACTCAACCTCACCCCGAGATGACGGTAGCCCCAACCCGGCTTTGGTGACGCTGGTGGGAGATTATGACGTGCCGCAGGTGGCCTTCTATCGGCATGACAGTCCATACTACGATGTCATGTGGGCGAGGGGCCCATACGTGCTCTGTTAGTCACGGCCTGAACGTCGGCTACGGATCGTTCGCGGAGGCTCTGTCAGAGCAACTTGCACCACTGGTTAGGAGCGGTGTGGTAGCCGCGGCATGCCCCGTCCTCGCAAGCCCTGGAGCCCGAGTTGGCTCGATCCTCTCCGGCGGTCAGCGTCTGACTCATCAGCTGCTGGCTGATATTGAAAGCTGCTAATCCATCGACTACAGCCCTGGGGAAATTTGCAGAGCCGGCTGACACGTATTGAGCGTGTCGGCCTCACCGTCCATTGTCGCGGCGATTGGTTCAACGGGTATGAGTCCTATCGCGATAGAGCCTGATCAACACAGCGTACATCGCACCAATTGCACGTAAACATTCGCCTAGATATTGGCGCACGATCTAGCGTAGCGCGCGCTCGCGCGTGCATCTGGATAAGAACGGAATGAAAGAGAATGCGAACGCGCTGTGTGATAGTCGTGTGATGGAGGGTGCGTAAGTCTTTGAAAACAAAAATCAGTCTGCACAATCCATCACTAGCACTATGACCGCGGCCGCATGTACCAGCGATCCTCGCCATACACGAAATACCGATCCACCCGCTCACCATCCCAATGATACAGCAAGTGTCGCGCCTGAATAACGGGAAGCCGCACGCGATCCGGCCAGAAGACGGCAACAGCTTCGCCCTTTGACCAACGGACGCTGGTATACACAATCCCGTCTTCGCCGGCGTTTCGAAATCCCTTCGCAATAGCTTGGGAAGAAGCATAATTGTCCGGCTGTAGGTACGGCGCACCACCCCTTCGGAGATTCCTCAATCTGCCACCGACATGCGCTTTCAATTCCCGAAACTGCGAATCCGCCGGAGCCTCGTTTGTGCGGCGCATGAAGCGTTCGTGATGGTAGATCGTCTCCATCAGCGCGACCTCGAAGCGATCACCTGCATACCAGACGCCATAAGTGCCATCAGAAAAGCGGCTCTTGCGATCGGTCGAGCAGTGCGTGAAGGCGCCCATGACAATGCTCGCGCCGGAACCAGATACGCGGCGGTCGACAGGCACGAGCGTCAGGTCGCCGATCTCGTCGCGCACACGGGGATTGGTTTTCGCTTCAGCGCTGGCGATCAAATCCCAATCGGCGGGATCGGAGATGTCTTCGAACAGAAAGATCGGCGGATAGATCGAGCGGATGATGCGGTGACTTTCCTGCCAATCGATCTCCGCGAAGGGCGGAGTCACCACGCAGCACGCTCCGCATCGAGATAGGCGCGCACGGCCGCGATGTCGCTGGGCGCGCCGGCAAGCATACGCTCAAGCGCCGACTTTCCGCCGAAGGCGAGGTTGGCGGCGCGGACCCAGGCGTAACCACGCGCGGGATCGGTGAACATGTAGCGCAGCGCTTTGTGAACCCCCATCAGATCGCCGAGCCGCCAAATCGTGTCGCGCGGGATAGTCCCGATGCTGCCACGCTTCCAGCGGTAGAAAGTCGACGAGCTTGGCGCGCCCAATAGGGTTCGTGCTTCCGCATCGGATATATGCCAACGGTCGAACAGATTGAACGCCGCACGCAGCATCGCGGCCGCCTCGGCCTGGGTAACCTCGGCGGTTGCAGGTGTTTCAAGCGGGGCGACGATGCCGTCGCTCATGACCATGGCCTTCTGTCTATTGGTAGTAAGCATAACGTTCTCTCTCTATTGATACAAGGCGATTGTCTAAGCCATTGAAGTTATGCAATTTCTCGAACTTCAGTGTGCTTTGCGAGGGCACCGGCCTTTCCAGTCCCGGCGCAGAAGCGCGCCCAGTCCTCCATAAGCGCGATGCGCTTGTTGAAGAGATCGCCGCGCCGGTAGGCGGCCTCGACCTTGTTGTCGATGGTGTGTGCCAGGGCCATTTCCGAGACCTCAGCGGGATAGTCCGTGCACTCGGAGACCCAGTCCTTGAACGTCGAGCGGAAGCCGTGCGCGGTGAGCTCCGGATTCCCCATGCGCTTGAGGAGCTGCAGCATCGACATGTTGCTGAGAGGCCGTCCCTTCTTCCAACCACCGAATAGGTAGCGGCCTTTCGACTCCTTCTGAGCGGCAGCGACCAACGCCTGTGCGCGCAGGCAGAGCGGGACGCGATGTTCCTTGCGGGCTTTCATGCGCTCCGGCGGCACGATCCAAACCGCGTCCTTGATCTCCTCGGGTACTGCTTCCAGCACTTCGGTCGTGCGCGCGGCCGTGAGGATTAGATATTCTAGCGCGCGCGCGGCGTTGCCGGGCTCCTTCTGTAGTCGCTTCATGAATGCTGGCAGTTCGGCGAACGGCAACGCGTTGTGATGCTTGGCCTCGCGTAGCTTGGAGCGCGCCGGCAACAGGATCTCCATATGCCCACGCCAGCGCGCCGGATTTTCGCCCGCGCGGAAGCCGCGCACTTTTGCCCAATCGAGGATCACTTCGATACGTCCGCGCACACGCGCGGCGGTTTCCGATTTCGTGGTCCAGATCGGCTGGAGTATTTTCAGGATGTGATCGGTGTCGATATCGGACGCCGGCATGTCGCCGATGACCGGATAAGCATAGGTCGCGAGCGTTGAGCCCCATTGCGCGGCGTGTTTGGCGTTCTTCCACGATGCCTTATGTGAAGCGATATATTGCTCAGCACAGAGCTTGAACGTCGCAGCACTCTCACGTTGGCGTTTGGTGCGATCGTTATCGCGTGCGGATAGCGGATCGACATTCTGCGCCAATTGCTGGCGCAACTGGCGCGCGCGATCGCGCGCTTCTACGAGAGAAAAGGTGCGAAGCGGACCCAAGCCCATGTCGCGCCTTTTGCCGTCGAAGCGATAGCGGAACACCCACGACTTTGTCAGCGCGTCGCGACCTTGCATGACCTTGAGCAAAAGCCCGTCGCCATCAAAGTAGAGTCCGGGCGTGTTGAGTTTCGTCACCGTGACCGCGGTGAGGCGGTTGACCATTCGTGCCATCGAATTCGAGCCTCCTGGCGGTTCGAATCCCGAAGTCGTCAGCCACGCGCCTTTGGCACTTGGAACTTCCCGGCGGTTTGCGCGGGTTTTCCGGTGCCCAGTCCATCCACTCGTCCATCCTTTTCAGTCCATCCACCCGTCCCCCGAATCGGGGTTGCTTGGGGCGGACGCGAAAGGACGCACACGAACGTATGTCGTTCAAAGCGCTGATTTTTCTAGGGTCTGTGAAATCTTCGGCGAACGTCCACGAACAGCGGGAAAGCTGAAAGTGGCGGAGCCGGAGGGATTCGAACCCTCGATACGGCTTTTCAACCGTATAACGGTTTAGCAAACCGCCGCCTTCAGCCTCTCGGCCACAGCTCCGCATATCCGGCACCTTATATATGGCACTTGCCAAAGTGTCCCCTGGCGCCGAAGCCGGGGCCTTTTGCCCCAAATCCCCCGCCGCCTCAAGGGCTTGGCCCCAGATGACCTGTTGCCACTTGTGGGCAGCCCCGCGCGTTATCATCTGTGACGCCCATGCCCAAGCCCGAAACCCTCCTTTGCCCCAAGCCCGCGGGGCTCTACTGCGCCGCGGGCGACTTCTATATCGACCCCGTGCGGCCGGTGGACCGCGCGGTGATTACGCATGGCCATTCCGATCACGCGCGCGCAGGCCATGGCGCCGTGGTGGCGACGGCGCAGACGCTGGCCATCATGGCCGCGCGCTATGGCGAGGATTTCGCCGGCGCGGCCGAAGCGGTGAAATACGGACAGACCGTCGAACGCGATGGCGTGCAGATCACGCTGGTGCCGGCGGGGCATATTCTCGGCTCCGCGCAGGCCGTCATCCGCGCCAAGGGCATGACGTTTGTCGTGTCCGGCGATTACAAGCGCCGCCGCGATCCGACATGCCCGCCATTCGAGCCGGTGCCATGCGATGTCTTCATCACCGAGGCCACGTTCGGCATACCGGTGTTCAACTTTCCCAATGCATCGGATGAAACGGCGCGGCTGTTGAAATCGGTGAAGCAGTTTCCCGAGCGCACGCATCTGGTCGGCGCTTATGCGCTGGGCAAGGCGCAGCGCATCGTGCGCTTGCTGCGCGAGGCCGGTTATGACGCGCCGATCTATATGCACGGCGCGATGCAGACGTTGAACACGCTGTATGCGCGTTTCGGCGTCGATCTGGGCCCGCTGGCGCCCGCTACGGTAGAGAAGGGCGCCAAGAAAGATTTTGCGGGCGCCATCGTGATCGCGCCGCCATCGTCCATCGACGACAAGTGGTCGCGCCGTTTCGCCGATCCGTTGCCGGCCTTTGCGAGTGGCTGGATGCGCGTGCGCGCCCGCGCACGACAACGGCAGGTGGAATTGCCGCTGGTGATTTCCGATCACGCGGACTGGAGCGAACTCACCGAAACCATCCGCGAGATTGCGCCGGGCGAAGTGTGGATCACCCATGGCGGCGAAGATGCGTTGCTGCGCTGGTGTGAGTTGAAAGGCCAGAAGGCGCGGGCATTGTCGCTGGTCGGTTACGACGCGGACGAGGGCGAGGCATGAAAGCCTTCGCCAATCTTCTGGATCGCCTGGCTTTCACGCCACAGCGCAATGGCAAGCTGACGCTGGTGCGCGATTTTCTGCGCGAGCAGCCCGATCCCGAACGCGGCTGGGTGCTGGCCTCCCTCACCGGCGCGCTGTCGTTTGATGCAGCAAAACCGGGCTTTATACGAAAAGCGGTGGAAGCGCGGATGGACCCGCAGCTCTTCGCGTTGTCCTACGATTATGTCGGCGATCTTGCCGAGACCGTATCGCTGGTATGGCCCGCAAAACCCGGCGCGAACCGCGAGCCGGATTTGTCGGAAGTGGTGGATGCCTTGCGCGGGGCGACGCGGCCGCAGGTGCAGAAGCTTCTCGAAGGCTGGCTCGACGCATTGGATGCGGATGGGCGCTGGGCATTGCTGAAACTTCTCACCGGCGGATTGCGCGTCGGCGTCTCCGCGCGTCTCGCCAAGCAGGCCTGCGCCGATATGGGCGGCGTCGAGGTGAGCGAGATCGAAGAGATTTGGCATGGGCTGGAGCCGCCTTATGATGATCTTTTCGCATGGCTGGAGAAGCGCAGTGAAAAGCCGAGCGCGGATCATCCGGGCCGTTTCCGTCCGGTGATGCTGGCGCAGGCGATCGATGAAAATAAGGACTTCGCCAATTACGCTGCGTCTGATTACGCCGCCGAATGGAAATGGGATGGCATCCGCGTGCAGGCGGTGAACGAGCGCGGCCAGCGCCGTCTCTTCAGCCGCACCGGCGACGATATCGGCGCAAGCTTCCCTGATGTGCTGGAAGCCTTGAGCCAGGAAGGCGTGATCGACGGCGAATTGCTGGTGATGAAGAACGGCAAGGTCGACAGCTTCGGCGATCTGCAGCAACGCCTGAATCGCAAGAAAGTCGATTTCGAATTGTTGGCGAAATATCCGGCCGGCATCCGCGCCTATGACATCCTGCTCGACGGCGAGAAGGACATGCGCGGGCTGTCGTTCCGGGAACGCCGTGCGGCACTGGAGAAATTCGTCTCGCGCGAGAAGACCGAACGCATCGATCTGTCTCCGCTACAGCCGTTCGAAAGTTGGGGCGAGCTTGCGCATCTGCGCGCGCATCCCCCGGAAGGCGATCCGCAGATCGCCGAAGGGCTGATGCTCAAGCGCTGGGACTCCGTCTATGAAGCGGGCCGCCCCAAAGGCCCGTGGTTCAAATGGAAACGCGATCCGCATCTGATCGATGCGGTGCTGATGTATGCCCAGCGCGGCCACGGCAAGCGCAGCGGCTTCTATTCGGACTACACCTTCGGCGTGTGGCGCGAGGACTCAAATGGCGATCGCGCGCTCACGCCCGTGGGCAAAGCCTATTTCGGCTTCACCGACGAAGAGCTGAAACAGATCGACAAATTCGTGCGCGACAACACCATCGAGCGTTTCGGCCCGGTGCGTTCGATCAAGGCGAACAAGGATTTCGGGCTGGTGCTGGAGGTGGCGTTCGAGGGGTTGCAACGCTCGACACGCCACAAATCCGGCGTCGCCATGCGCTTTCCGCGCATCAACCGCATAAGGTGGGACAAGCCCGCCCGCGAAGCGGATGAGCTTTCCACGCTCGAGAAAATGCTGGACTGACTATTCCTTCAGCATCGGGCGGCCTTCATGGGCCACCAGAAGATCGTGCATGTCATTGGCGTGCTCTTCCTCGACCGCCAAAATCCCCTTGATCATGTGCGCGGTCGTGGGATCGTCATTTCCGAAATAGCGGATCAGCTCGCGATAGTGATCCACCGCGATGCGCTCCGCGACCAGGTTCTCCTTGATCATCTCGACCAGATTGAGATCCTGTTTGCCGTATTCGGACGCCGAACGCGAAAGGATGCCTTCCGGGCTGAAATTGGGTTTGCCGCCGAGCTGGTTGATCCGTTCGGCCACTTCCGTGGCATGACCCCATTCCTCTTTTGCGTGGGTGGCGAATTCTTCCTTCACACCGTCGCTGGAGATGCCGGCAGCGGCGACAGCGTGCATCTGGTAGCGCAACGTGCAGACGATCTCGGTCGCCAGAACGCTCTGCAGAATCTCAATCGTCTTGTTGACGTCGCCGACATAAGTGGATGTGACGGCGCCTTTCTCCAGATGCTTGCGCGCGCGTTCGCGCAGCGTCTTCACATCGGACAAAAACGGCTTATTGGGATCGGGCTTGTCGGCCATGGTGGATGCTCCTCGGATCGCGATGAATCTGCGTTCGGGGCATTCGCCGCATGTGGAACGCCCGCCAGCCACAGAACGCCGGCCGATGGAAAAAGTTCCAATCGCGCGACGCGGAAAACCTAGGAAGGCCGCGGCTTTGCGGGCCAAAACAGCAGCCTGACTCCAGAGTCACCTTGCTCGGGATTGTCTTGAAAAGGTCATCCGCCGGGCGCAGCATCGCCAAGTCCGCGGGGCCGCAAGGCTCACCGCAGAACTGTAGGAAGAGACCGCGGGGCAAGCAGGGCTCGGTCAGTTCGGGGAATGTGCGGTGCGCCGAAGGCTCCGCTGGAACGATGTTTCAGTCTTTGGAGGCGCGCATGCAAGTCAGACATATCCTTCGCGACAAAGGCCGCGAAGTCGTCACCATCCTCAGCGATGCAACATTGTCGGAAGCTGCGTGCGTGCTTGCCAGCAGGCGCATCGGCGCGGTGGTCGTTCGCGAGCGCGATGGCTCGCTCGCCGGCATCCTGTCCGAGCGCGATATCGTTCGCGCGATCGCGCAGGCCAGCGTCAATGCGCTTCCGCAATCGGTGGCGCGTCACATGACCCGCTCGATCGCCACCTGCTGCGAAGACGATTCCGTCGATGATCTGATGGAGATGATGACGCGCGGCCGCTTCCGCCACATGCCCGTGGTGGAGGAGGATCGTCTCACCGGCATCGTTTCGATCGGCGACGTGGTGAAGACGCGCATCGCCGAAACGGTGCAGGAAGCGCAATCCCTGCGCGAATACATCGCCGCCGGATAGCGCGCTTTCCGCGCCGTGTTGCGAGTCCGCAATAAGTTCCGCGCGGGCGCGATAACTCTTGGTTACGCTGTCCGGAACCGACTCTATAAGCGCGCGTTTTCTTGCCGATCGCCGCGGGGGTTTCCCATCGGCATGCAGGAGAGCGAGATATGAAGACCAGAAATCTTATTATGGGCGGCGTTGCCGTTCTTGCGCTTGCCGGCAGCTTCGCGGCGCCCGGCTTCGCACAATATTCGGGAAATCCTCCGCAAGTTTCCACGCCGCAGGAAAAGGCGCAGACGCAGCAATTGAACGCGCAGGCGCAGGACGGCACCACCGCATCGCCCGCGGCGCTGAACGGTCAGGGCGGCGATGCGAACGCGCCGTCGGCCGAGAACCAGGCGCGTCAGGCGCAGTATCAGGATCAACAGGCGCAATATCAGGCCGACCGTGCCCGTTACGAAGCGCAGCGCCGTCACTATGAGCGCAACATTCACCGCTATGATGAGGCGCGCTACTATTTCACCGATTACCCGCACGCCTATCCGTATCGCTATGAAGACGCGCATCTGGTGCGCCTCTATCTGGTGCCAGAAGCTTCGCAGCAGCTCGCGAATGCGCCGGTTGAAGGACCGGATGGAAAGTGGATTGGCCGCGTGCGCAACGTCGAAACCGGTCCGGACGGCCGTCCGCACCGTGTCGAGATTGCGTTGAACCGCCGCGTGTCCGTGTGGGCCAGCCCGGACGATTTCCGTTTCGATAGCGCCAACAAGGTTCTCTACACGAACCTGTCGCGCTCCGATTTCTGGAACATGCCGGGGGCTACATACGGAAGCTAATCGCGTTCTTTTCGCAGATGCGAAGGCCGGTGTTCTACACCGGCCTTTTGCATTGGGCGGAACGTACAACTTCCTCGCGCGTTTCACCGGTGGCAGGGGGCATTGGCCGCGCGAATTAACGTGCGTCCATTGGAAAGGAATTGACGATGAGCATGCACGCAAAAATTCTTGGCAGCGTTGCTGTTGCCGCTCTCCTGGCCTCAGCCCCGGCGCTCGCGCAAACAGCGCCCGCGGCGACGCCGAGTACCACGATGCCGAACACTTCCACTTCGGCAGCTCCGGCCGCGCAGACCGACACAACGGCGGCGCCTGCGGCGGACACAACCGCGGCGAAGCCCAAACACAAAGTGCATCACCGCAAGCACAAGGCCGCGTCGGCCTCGTCTTCGGAAAATTCTGCCGAAGAGCAGACAACCGCGCAGCTCAATCAGCAGCAGCTGTCGAATCCTGGCGCGACAAGCGGCGCAGCCGGCGCAACGTCGAGCGGTTCGATGTCCAATGGTTCGATGAGCAACAGCAGCGGCATGAGTTCTGGCGAAACGCCGGCAAGCGGCACGCCGAACACCTCCACACCGTCCACGACGCCAGACAACACAAGCACGACGCCGCCGCAGGACAACAGCCAGCAGCCGCACTGACAAATTGGCGTTCCAGCAAACTGACGGGCCGGCGAACATCGCCGGCCTTTTTTTGCCTGCTCGCGAGATCTTTCTGAGCTTCTGCGGCTGTGGAATCGCCGAACTTCAAATGCCGCCGACAGGCGGCGCGTGTGCTGGAAAGCGAGACTCGCGCCTCGATGGCGCCGCCCGGCCCATCTATTTTGGCGTTTTTTGAATCTGCCACGCGCGGCGATGCTCCGGCGGCTTTCCGAAAACGCCTGGTTTTCTAGCGTTTTGCGCATGCGAAGCGTCTATACCTAGTGGTTCGCGCAAGAATCCGAAAAGGTGGTGGCGCCAGCAAATCCGGCGGGATTTTTCCACCCCCAACGGCTCAGAAAATTCCGCATTTTCCGCGTTTTTTCCGGTTGACGGGGTATGACCACCCCCCTATAACCCGCGCCCACGCCGATTGCGGGTGTTTCTTGCGAACGGCGTTCCGTCTTGAAGATGAATGGTTTTTCGTCCCAAAGACGGGGCTCTTTGACATTGTGATTACAGGAAGGGGAACGTGGGCGGCGGCTTGATCGCTTGCTCGTGGATGCAAATCCACGGGTGACTAAATCGAGCATCCGAACGCTCGCGTTCTTTAAAAGCAAAGCAATAGACATGTTGTTTGTACGCCGGAGCCGGCAACGGTTTCGGTTTTCCAAACTCCGTCATGTCAAACAGTTTTGCGAACAACGAACGTGAAGCGTTTCGCGACCAGCTCAGGATCATAACTTGAGAGTTTGATCCTGGCTCAGAACGAACGCTGGCGGCACGCCTAACACATGCAAGTCGAGCGCCCAGCAATGGGAGCGGCGGACGAGTGAGTAACACGTGGGAACATGCCTTTCGGTTCGGCACAACTCAGGGAAACTTGAGCTAATTCCGGATGCGCCCGTAAGGGGAAAGATTTATCGCCGAAAGATTGGCCCGCGTAAGATTAGCTAGTTGGTGAGGTAATGGCTCACCAAGGCAACGATCTTTAGCTGGTTTGAGAGAACGACCAGCCACGTTGGGACTGAGACACGGCCCAAACTCCTACGGGAGGCAGCAGTGGGGAATCTTGGACAATGGGGGAAACCCTGATCCAGCGATGCCGCGTGAGTGATGAAGGCCTTCGGGTTGTAAAACTCTTTTACCCGGGAAGATAATGACTGTACCGGGAGAATAAGCTCCGGCTAACTTCGTGCCAGCAGCCGCGGTAATACGAAGGGGGCTAGCGTTGTTCGGAATTACTGGGCGTAAAGCGCGCGCAGGCGGCCATTCAAGTCAGGGGTGAAAGCCCAGAGCTCAACTCTGGAACTGCCCTTGAAACTGTATGGCTTGAGTATGAGAGAGGTGAGTGGAATTCCCAGTGTAGAGGTGAAATTCGTAGATATTGGGAAGAACACCGGTGGCGAAGGCGGCTCACTGGCTCATTACTGACGCTCAGGCGCGACAGCGTGGGGATCAAACAGGATTAGATACCCTGGTAGTCCACGCCGTAAACTATGAACGCTAGCCGTTGGGCAGCTTGCTGCTCAGTGGCGCAGCTAACGCATTAAGCGTTCCGCCTGGGGAGTACGGCCGCAAGGTTGAAACTCAAAGGAATTGACGGGGGCCCGCACAAGCGGTGGAGCATGTGGTTTAATTCGACGCAACGCGCAGAACCTTACCAGGGTTTGACATCCTGAGACCGCCGGTGAAAGCCGGTTTTCCCGCAAGGGACTCAGAGACAGGTGCTGCATGGCTGTCGTCAGCTCGTGTCGTGAGATGTTGGGTTAAGTCCCGCAACGAGCGCAACCCTCGCCTTTAGTTGCCATCATTAAGTTGGGCACTCTAGAGGGACCGCCGGCGACAAGCCGGAGGAAGGTGGGGATGACGTCAAGTCCTCATGGCCCTTACACCCTGGGCTACACACGTGCTACAATGGCGGTGACAGTGAGCAGCTAGTTCGCGAGAACGTGCTAATCTCTAAAAACCGTCCCAGTTCAGATTGCACTCTGCAACTCGAGTGCATGAAGGTGGAATCGCTAGTAATCGCAGAACAGCAGGCTGCGGTGAATACGTTCCCGGGCCTTGTACACACCGCCCGTCACACCATGGGAGTTGGTTCTACCTGAAGACGGTGCGCTAACCGCAAGGAGGCAGCCGGCCACGGTAGGGTCAGCGACTGGGGTGAAGTCGTAACAAGGTAGCCGTAGGGGAACCTGCGGCTGGATCACCTCCTTTCTAAGGATCGAAGTCATCGGACACGGGACACCGTCCCACTCTCACGAGACCGTCCCTGACATTCGGTTATCTAGACACATAAGCGGACTTGCCGCCGCCTTCGTTTCCCTTCCTTTCCGTCGCGCCCGCGATCCATATCGCGGGTGTCGCGTCATGGGCATCGAGCCCTTGATCAAGACCTCTTTAGGGCTCGTAGCTCAGGTGGTTAGAGCGCACGCCTGATAAGCGTGAGGTCGAACGTTCAACTCGTTCCGGGCCCACCATCTGATCTCAAGATCGATCCCTTAAGGGGCCGTAGCTCAGTTGGGAGAGCGGTAGCTTTGCAAGCTTCAGGTCGTCGGTTCGATCCCGATCGGCTCCACCAGCTCTCAACCAGAGCAGCGACAATCCGAACGACGGAAACAAACAGTTTCGAGCATATGCCGGCGTCTAACCCACGCTGCTTGTGTTCGGATATTTGACATTGTGAAGGCGGAATTTGCCGGGTTGCACATCCGGTGAATTCGAAAGACACCAAATACTGATCGCAAAAATACCATTTCTGGAAGTAACAGCTTCACGCGGAGTCGTCCGCATGCTGGCTTTATTTCTGGGCATGGAACGAATGCTGAGCGATCAAGCGTTAAAGCAAGGGCATCTGGGGGATGCCTTGGCGCACACAGGCGACGAAGGACGTAGCACGCTGCGATAAGCTGCGGTTAGAGGCGAGCACTCTTTGACCCGCAGATCTCCGAATGGGGAAACCCAATCCGCAAGGATTACTTCTCACTGAATTCATAGGTGAGGAGAGCGAACGCAGGGAACTGAAACATCTCAGTACCTGTAGGAAAGGACATCAACAGAGACTCCGTTAGTAGTGGCGAGCGAAAGCGGATCAGGCCAGTGGCCTTCGATTAATAACCGGAACACTCTGGAAAGAGTGGCCATAGCGGGTGATAGCCCCGTACGGGTAAAAATTTCGAAGGTCCTCGAGTAGGACGGGACACGTGAAATCCTGTCTGAACATGGGACGACCACGTTCCAAGCCTAAGTACTCGTGTGTGACCGATAGCGAACTAGTACCGTGAGGGAAAGGTGAAAAGCACCCCGGCGAGGGGAGTGAAAGAGACCTGAAACCGGATGCCTACAAACAGAAGGAGCAGGCTCACCAAAGGTGAGCAGCTTCGTCTACCTTGCTTTAAACGCAGAGTGTCGAACGTAACGTGCGATGGCGCAGGAATGCGCTGCCGCGCGCGAAAAGACGTTCTTCGTTGAAGAGTAAGGTGATGAAGATGGTTCGCTTTTGGCGAGCCTGTGACTTCGTACCTTTTGTATAATGGGTCAGCGAGTTCGTCTGTCTAGCAAGCTTAAGCCACACGGCGGAGGCGTAGCGAAAGCGAGTCTGAATAGGGCGACTGAGTTAGACGGATGAGACCCGAAAGCAAGTGATCTAGCCATGACCAGGTTGAAGGTGCGGTAACACGCACTGGAGGACCGAACCCACGCCTGTTGAAAAAGTCGGGGATGAGTTGTGGCTAGGGGTGAAAGGCCAATCAAACTTGCAGATAGCTGGTTCTCTGCGAAAGCTATTTAGGTAGCGCGTCATGTATCACCACCGGGGGTAGAGCACTGGATGGGCTAGGGGGCTTCACCGCTTACCAAACCTAACCAAACTCCGAATACCGGTGAGTGCTGAGCATGGCAGACACACGGCGGGTGCTAACGTCCGTCGTGAAGAGGGAAAAAACCCTGACCTACAGCTAAGGTCCCCAAATCGTGACTAAGTGTGAAAGGATGTGAGGTTCCCAAAACAACCAGGATGTTGGCTTAGAAGCAGCCATCATTTAAAGAAAGCGTAACAGCTCACTGGTCTAAACAAGGAACTTTGCGCCGAAAATGTAACGGGGCTCAAGTCACGTACCGAAGCTTAGGATTTCATCGCAAGATGGAATGGTAGCAGAGTGTTCCGTAAGCCTGCGAAGAGGAAGCGTAAGCGACCTTGGAGGTATCGGAAGTAAGAATGCTGACATGAGTAGCGATAAAGAGGGTGAGAGACCCTCTCGCCGTAAGTCCAAGGGTTCCTGCGTCAAGTTAATCTGCGCAGGGTTAGCCGGCCCCTAAGGCAAGGCCGAAAGGCGTAGTCGATGGGAACCACGTAAATATTCGTGGGCCTGTGGGAAGTGACGGATCTCGTATGTTGTTCGCTCTTACTGGATTGAGCGGGCCGCGAAGAGGTCCCAGGAAATAGCTCCCACGTTCAGACCGTACCCCAAACCGACACAGGTGGACTGGCAGAGTATGCTAAGGCGCTTGAGAGAACGGTGTTGAAGGAACTAGGCAAATTGCCCTCGTAACTTCGGAAGAAGAGGGCCCGGTTTCTACGCAAGTAGAGGCCGGGGGCACATAGCAGGGGGTGGCGACTGTTTACTAAAAACACAGGGCGCTGCGAAATCCAAAGATGACGTATAGCGTCTGACGCCTGCCCGGTGCCGGAAGGTTAAGAGGAGATGTGAAAGCGTCGAATCGAAGCCCCGGTAAACGGCGGCCGTAACTATAACGGTCCTAAGGTAGCGAAATTCCTTGTCGGGTAAGTTCCGACCTGCACGAAAGGCGTAACGACTTCCCCACTGTCTCCAACACCGGCTCAGCGAAATTGAATTCCCCGTGAAGATGCGGGGTACCCGCGGTCAGACGGAAAGACCCCGTGCACCTTTACTGCAACTTTGCACTGGCATTAGGACTGTGATGCGTAGGATAGGTGGTAGACTTTGAAGCTTGGGCTCTGGCCTGAGTGGAGTCACCCTTGAAATACCACCCTTTATGATCCTGATGTCTAACCGCGGCCTCGAAACGAGGTTCGGGACCATGCATGGTGGGCAGTTTGACTGGGGCGGTCGCCTCCCAAAGAGTAACGGAGGCGCGCGATGGTAGGCTCAGACCGGTCGGAAATCGGTTGTTGAGTGCAATGGCAAAAGCCTGCCTGACTGCAAGGTCGACGGACCAAGCAGAGTCGAAAGACGGTCATAGTGATCCGGTGATCCCGTGTGGAAGGGTCATCGCTCAACGGATAAAAGGTACGCCGGGGATAACAGGCTGATCGCGCCCAAGAGTCCATATCGACGGCGCGGTTTGGCACCTCGATGTCGGCTCATCGCATCCTGGGGCTGGAGCAGGTCCCAAGGGTATGGCTGTTCGCCATTTAAAGCGGTACGTGAGCTGGGTTTAGAACGTCGTGAGACAGTTCGGTCCCTATCTGCCGTGGGTGTTCGAAACTTGAGAGGATTTCTTCCTAGTACGAGAGGACCGGAAGGAACGTACCTCTGGTGGATCGGTTGTCACGCCAGTGGCACAGCCGAGTAGCTAAGTACGGAATAGATAACCGCTGAAAGCATCTAAGCGGGAAACTAACCTCAAAACCAGGTTTCGCTTGAGAGCCGTGGAAGACTACCACGTCGATAGGCCAGGTGTGTAAGTGCAGCAATGTACTGAGCTTACTGGTCCTAATCGCTCGATTGGCTTGATCGCCAAGCACTCGTTTCATGTCTGGAAGTAAGGCCAGACGTGTATTTCATCACGTAGCGTGCTGACCGTGCGCTACGTTGATCAGCACAACAAAATCTTATTTGGTGTTTTTCGCTTGCGGGCTTTATGGCTCGCTTGCCGCATCTGTTCTTTGCCGGACTGGTGGTACTAGCGGGGGAATCCTACCCGATCCCATTCCGAACTCGGCCGTCAAAGCCCCCAGCGCCTATGGTACTGCGGCTCAAGCCGCGGGAGAGTCGGTCGCTGCCAGTCCTGCCAAGAACAGATGTGACGCCTTCACAAAAACCGAAAGCCCCGCGATCCTAGGATCGCGGGGCTTTTTGTTTTGAGCGCCAAGGAGAATCCGATGCGCGTGTTCGATTTCACCAATGCGATCGTGCGCGCGCCGGCGCCCAGCGTGGTGCATGGCCTGCGCAGCGGGTCTTCGCCCAATCCGGATTTCGAAAAACTTCGCGCCGAACATCAGGCATATGTTTCCGCACTTCAGGGTGCGGGACTCCAAATCGATCTTCTGCCGCCGCTGGATGCCTTTGCCGATTCCATCTTCGTCGAAGATCCCGCTTTCGTTGTTCCGCAAGGCGCGATCCTTCTGCGGCCCGGCGCGCCCACGCGCCTGGGCGAGCGCGAACACATGCGCGATGCCCTGAAGCGTCGTTTCGGCCGCGTGCAGGAACTGGCCGACGGCGAATATGTCGATGGCGGCGACGTGCTCATCACGCCCAAGACGATTTTCATCGGCCTTTCCAGGCGCACCAACCGCGCCGGCGCCGAAGCCTTGCAGGCCGCCCTCAAATCGCTCGGCCGCGACGCGCGCATTGTCCAGACGCCCGCCGCCATTCTGCATTTCAAAACCGCATCCTCGCTCCTCGACGAAGAAACGGTCCTCGTCACACGCGCGATGGCGGATAGCGGTGTCTTCGAAGGCTACCACCTGATCGTTACGCCCGATGGCGAAGAAGGCGCGGCCAATGCGCTGCGGGTGAACGGGACGGTCTTGGTCGGCGATAGGTTTCCCCAAACGCACGAGCTGATCCGCAAGCACGGGCTCTCCGTACAAGGTCTCGCCGTCACGGAGATCGCCAAGCTCGATGCCGGATTATCCTGCATGTCGTTGCGCTGGTGAAATTGGAGCGATGAAGCCGAAGACTGTCGTCGTCCACGACAAGATGCAGCGGAATTACCGCTACAAGCTCACGGAGCCGGCCGGTTGCAATTTCGATCCCGGCTTCAAACCGCAATTGACGCCAAAGGAGATGCTCGAATTGGGCATTTTCGGCGGCAAATACATGACCGACTGCCGTAAAGAATTTCCCAAGAGCTGGTTCGCGTGCGCCAAGCTCTCACCGGGCGGCAGGAATCCCGACCTCAATTTCTTCCGCATCGATGCCTCCAAGCCATTGTCCTATTGGAAGCGGAAAGCCTGGATTTACGAGAATGATCCGCGCGGCTGGTTTCAGTGGTATTGCCGCTATTATGCGGGACGGCGCATGGAAGATGATGCGCGCCAGATCCGTCGCTGGAAAGCCATGACGCGCCACTTAGCCCAGCTCAAAAAGCATTGTGAGGCAGATGATTGGTCATGCCGCCCGCGCCAGCGCCAAGCATTGCTGCAATGGGCTTATGATACGCGAAATATCCGCTGATACAGATCACTCTACGGCGTAGCGGCTGCTCCCCAAAACCGGGAGGGCCTTCAACAGTACTGTGGCCGACAGCCTGTCTGTACAATATGGATCCGGGCTGACCCTCTTTTTTCCGGCCACCGGGCGATTTACGCTGCGCCCGCTTTGAAGTGAGTCTGGAGAATCCCATGGCCAATCGCGAACAGCGCGGAAACAAGGAAAAGAAGAAACCCAAGGCCAACGATAAGGCGAAGGACAAGTCGTCCGCTCCCACGCCCTTCGTCCAGCCCGAATTGGTGCGCAAGCCGCACAAGGGCAAGGATTGGACCTGATGGATTAGCTGCCCCGGGTGACCGGCGCGGTGCGCTCGATAAAGCCGCTGATGGCATAGACGCGCGCGCCATATTGGCCGGACCTGGGGTCCCATACGCGCACCTTCGACCAATCATTGTCCTTGCTGACGTCCAGCACCGGCATGTTCAAGTCGATCTCGCCACGGTTCTGCCAGTTGGCGTGATCCACCTTGATCTCGCGCGGGCCGAGCACCGCGGTCACCACCGCGACATGGCCGTGGCGGATGCGCTTGCTGCCGGCGAATACCATCACCGCATCGGCGACCGGCTGGGTCGCGCGCGCATACATGTCGGCGGCCTTGCCCCACCAATATTTCGCGTCGCCGAAGATCTGCAGGCCCGAACGGATGCGGGCATATTCCACGCAATACAGATGCTTTGCAGCCCATTCGACCATCGGCGCGGCGGTGGCCGCCCTGACAGCCGTGTCGGGCTTGGGCGAGGGTATCGGCACTTCGCCCAAGGCGGCATCGTCCGCATTGTCCGCAACCGTGGCCGCCGGCTGTTGGGCCGGGATGGGTGCCGGTGCTTCCGTGGCGTGGCTGGATTTCAGGAAATCGAAAATGCCCGCGTCCGCCGGCGTCGCCGCGATCGGGCTGAGGGCAACAAGCGTGAGAAGCAGACAAGCGGAGGGGAGTTGAATGGCTCGATGCGATCGGGTCACTACAGCTTCCTTGATAAGGCGGTCTACGGATGACGGCGGCCCGGACTGGGTGCCTTCGGCTGCGGATTTTTACCAAAATCATCCTTGCCATACAAACACTTAAGTCAAAATGATTTTGGTTCCCTGTTCCCCGAAAGTTCGTTAACGGCCCAAGGTTTCCGCGGGTTTTGGCCATATTGCCGCGCGGCGGCGGCAAGTCTTTTTCCACAGCCTTGGACGCACCATCTTCCCGTCATGATATTCACAGCCAATACCCCTACGAAGCAGGCGATGATTCGCGGCTTCCTTCAGCGCTGCCCCGGTTGCGGAAAGGGCCATCTCTTCCGCGCCTATCTCAAACAGGTCGATGCCTGTTCGGCTTGCGGCGAGGCCTTCGGCCATATCCGCGCCGATGACGGCCCGGCCTGGCTCACGGTCATGGTCACGGGCCATGTCATCGTCGCGCTGATGATGAGCGTGGAAGCGCTGCTCACCATGCCGCTGTGGATCAGCGTCTTTTTGTTCAGCACTTTGTCGGGCGCCATGGTGCTGGGCCTGCTTCAGCGCGCGAAAGGCATCTTCATCGGCCTGATCTGGCAAACCCAGGCCAGCGAAGCGATCAGCACGGCCGCGTTGTCTACTGCCGATTAGGCGTCTTCGGCTTCGGTTTCATGGCCCGGCTGCCAGGTGCCGCCGCGCATGAATGCCACCGCGATTAACGACACGATGAAAAGCGCGCCGAGCACGATCCACGCCTCGTTGAAGGAATCCGTCAATGCTGCGCGCTGGATGAACGGCTCGACATAGGCGCGCATCGACGGATCGATAGGCCCCATCGGCACGCCGTGGAAATATTCGGTCGGCAGCCCCACGCGCGCCGCCATATGCGCGTCGCCGGCCTGCAGCCGGTCGATGATGTGTTGCGCATGCTCCGGCGTGCGCTGCGCGAGGATGGTGTCGATCAGCGCGATGCCGATGGCGCCGCCCAGATTGCGCATCAGGTTGAACTGCCCGCTGGCGTCCGGCGCGTCTTGTATCTTCCAGCCTTCCATTGCCAGCCGCGTCGTCGGCAGGATGCAGAACATCACCGCAACGCCGCGCAGAACCTGCGGCCAGAACAATCCGTCGAAATCGGTCTGGTAAGTCATTTGCCCGTTTATCAGCAGGCCGATGCCGAATACCGCATACCCGAACGTCACCAGGATGCGCCCATCGACGCGGCTTTCCAGCAGCGCCGCGGCGGGCGCTGCCAGCATCTGCACCGCGCCGGACACCATGATGATCTCACCGATCTCGATGGGCGTATGTGCGCGCACCCCGCCCAGGAAGATCGCGAGGATATAGGTCGATCCGTAAAGCCCCATGCCGGCGACGAAACTGAGCGAACATCCCACCGCGAAGCCGATGCGCGTAAAGCGCCGCAGATCGATGAAGGGGTTCGGCTTGCTGAAGCAGAAATAAAGCGCCAGCGCGCCGGACACGGCGCAGATCGCAAACAAGCTGTAGACGTAAAGCCCGCTCCAGTGATGGGGCGGCGCTTCCTTCAGCAGCAATTCCAGCGTGCCGAGGAAGATCGCGGCCAGGAACACCGTGGCGTAATCGATCTTGCGCAGATAACCGATATTCGGCGTGCCTACCGGAATGAAGAATCCGACCACCGAGCAGACCAGAATGCCCGGCACGACGTTGATCAGGAATATCCAGTGCCAGGAGTAGGTCTGCGTCAACCAGCCGCCGACATAGGGACCGACGGTGGGCGCTACCATCGCCACCACGCCCGCCATCGCGGTCGCCAAGATCTCGTGCTTCTTCGGCAGGATCGTGAACACCGATGTGAACACCGCCGGGATCAGCATGCCGCCGCAAAACCCCTGCACCACGCGCAGCGCAATCAGTGGGTCGGCGCTGCTGCACAGCGCACAAGCGATGCTCGCCAGCGTGAAGCCACCCGTCGCCGCCACGAACATCCAGCGCAGCGACAGCGCGCGCGTCAGCATGCCGGTGAGCGGAATGGCGACGACTTCGGCCATCAGATAAGCGGTCTGGATCCAGCTGATCTTGTCATCGGGAATGTTCAGCGCGTGCTGGATGTTGGTCAGCGAGCTGGCGACGACTTGGATGTCGAGGATCGCCATGAACATGCCGATGCACATGGCGACATAACCGATCCATGTGCGCGTGACCGATGTCATGCGTCGCCCTCAGGCGCGCAAGGCTTGTACTTTGGGGTCCATGATCCTGCGCCAGAGCGGCGGAACGAGCGCGAGCAGGATGCTTCCCGCATAGCCGGCGGGCAGTTCCGGCGCGTCTTCGATGTGGCGCAGTGTCTGATAGGGAATGGACGGACGGGTGTGATGGTCGCTATGGCGGCCCATGTTGAAGATGACCGGATTGGCCAGCACATTGCTGCTGTTCCAACTGTGGTGAGGGGCGAAGGGTTCAAGTCGTCCGCCTGCATCCCGCGCTCGAATCAGTCCGTAGTGGGCGACATAGTTGAACATCTCAAGCACCGCGATGGCCACAACGCTTTCCAGCGCCAGGAACACCACGCCCCGCGGACCGCCGAGCCGTGCCGCAGCGGCGAACACCAGCAGTCCGATGGCGATGTCATGATTCACCCGGTTGCGCAGCCACCTCCGGCCCCGCTTGGCATTGCGCGCCTGCTCGAAGAGCCAGGCGTCGATGAGTTGCGCCGGAACGGTGCGGATGAGGAAGGCGTAAAAACTCTCATGCAGCCGCGCCGTCGCCGCATCGCGCGCGGTCGCCGCCCAGCGATGATGACCGAAAATATGCGCCACGCGGAAATGCCGGTAGGTCATGCCGGTGAGCATCAGCGCACCCCAGAACTGCTCGCGCCGATCCTTGCTGTGCACCATTTCATGCGCCGTCAGCATGCCGAAGATTCCGGTGGTGAGGCCGATCGACAGGACAAGCGCCGCAATGCCGGGCGCGCTTGCATGGGCTGCGGTGACCATCGCCCATGCGATCAATCCAAGCTGCGCCGGAATATAGGCGAGGGGCAGAAGTCGGTAGGTCGCCGGGGCGCGTGGGGCTTCGGGTGCAGCGCCGCGCCGGGCGATCAGCTCCGATCCCAGCAGCAGGAACAGGATGGCGGGCAGAATCAGGATAGGCGCGGCCGGATGCAGCCAATAGAGCAGCGGTATCGCGACGCTCAGCAGAAATGCGGCGCCATAACGGATCAATGCACGGTCAGCGCGCGCCGGGCGGTGAGCGCACGCTCCTCCTCGCGGATGCGGAAGAAAAGCACGACAGCGTTGAGAACCGAGAAGATGACGGCAACCTGCCATTCGCCGAACACCAGCGGCAGCACGGCAATCTCGCCGACGACGATGGCGTAATTGGGATGTCGGAGGAAACGATACGGCCCACGCTTCACCAGCGGCACACCGGGCAGGGTGATGATGCGCGTCGTCCAATAGGAACCGAGCGAAATCAGAGTCCAGACCCGCAAGACTTGCAGCACGATGTAGAGCGCCAGCGGAATTGCGTAGATCGTGGGCGGCGAGGGCAGCGCGAGGAAGATCACGATCAGCCACGCCGCATGCAGCAGGACGAGCCAGGGATAATGCTCGCGGCCGATCTCCACGGCGCCCTTCGCCATCAACGCGCGGGTGTTGCGTTCGGCGTGGGGCAATTCGGCCAGCCGCTGCAAGGCGACAAAGCCGATGATCACCCAGACCCAGATCATCTGGAATCCAGCGTCAGGAACGCGGCGGAGAATCCCGGCCCCAGCGCCGTCAGCATGGTACGCTTGTTCTTGGCGCGCCAATCCATGCGCTCCAGCACGAACATCACCGTCGCCGCGGACATGTTCCCGTAATCGCGCAGCACGTCGCGGCTCTCCACCAGATCGCCGCGCTTCATGCCGAAAGCGTCTTCCAGCGCATCCAGAACTTTCGCGCCGCCGGGATGGCAGGCGAAAGCATCGATGTCCGAACGCTTCAGATCGTTGCGATAGAGGAATTCCGAAAGCAGCTGGGTGAAGTCCGCCGCCACGAGCGACGGAATGCTTTGCGCGAACCGTGCTTTCAGCCCATCTTCCTCGACGTCCCATCCCATGATGTCGAGCGAATTGGGCCAAGTGTGTTCGCCCATCGCTTCGAAGCGCGGGCCGCTGCCGTCGGTGGACAGGATTGCGCCCGCCGCGCCGTCGCCGAACAGCGCCGTCGCCACGATATTGCTCTTGGAGGTGTCGTTCTTGCGGAAGGTGAGAGCGCACAGCTCGACGACGAGATAGAGCACCTTGCTGCCGGGCCGCGCTTCGGCCATGGCCGCCGCGCGCGAAATGCCGACGACGCCGCCGGCGCAACCCAAACCGAAAATCGGCAGGCGCTGGATGTCGCGGCGCATCTTCAGCCGCTCGACCACCAGCGCGTCCAGGCTCGGCGTCGCGATGCCGGTGGTGGAGGCGACGACGATGGTGTCGATGTCCTCGACCTTCAGCTTGGCTTCCGCGAGCAGTTTGCGCGTGACCTCTTCCAGAAGGTTGACCGCGTTCTTGACGAACAGTTCCGTGCGGTCGATCCAGCCATGGCTCTCATTGTACCAGTCCAACGGTACGCAAGAGTATCGTTTGTCGATGCCGGTGTTCACGAATATCGGCATGAAACGCTCGATATCGCGGACTTTCTGGAACAATTGCCCCGCCCGGTCCGCCGCCGCGGACTGGTCGATGGGAAAGGGCGGCACAGCGGATTTCAACGCAAGCAGACGCGTTTTCATAAAGCGATCTCTTCGATAACCGTGGCGCCTCTCTCAATGGAATCCATCATAGCGCCGGTTTTGCGCGTGACAAATCCACCAAACCCGCCAGCATCGCCAATATGCCGTAAGCCATGAGCGCCGATTGCGCCGCAGCGATGGGCGTTCCCTCCTGAGGGCGCAGGGCGACGTAGATTTCGACGGCCGCCATCGCCGCCACGAACAGCCACAGCCAAAAATTCCCGCGTCCACGTGCGGGCACATAGCGCGCATAGAGCCATGCGCCGATGAGCAGCGAGAGCAGTTCCAGCGGAAGGCTGATCCAAAGCCAGCGCCACAATCCGAAACCCACTTTCAGATCGCCCCAGATCCACAGATCGGGCATATGCACGACGAGATCCAGAACCCAGTGCGAGAACACCGCGGCCGCGATGACGAGAAAAACCGCGCGGCGCTGCGTGCGAAAGAACAGCGCGACGATGCCGCCGAAGATCGCCGACAGGATCAGCGCGCCGATCAATCCATGTGTATAGGGCATGAAATAGAGGTCGAGCGCGCTGCCCTGGGTGAAGCCCGGAACGATACGCACCTTCTCGACACCCAGCAGCACAAGGCTCGACCAGACGACATCCAGGAACTGCACCGCGATGAAATAAACCCACAGCGGAACACGCCGTAGCGCCGCCTTGGCGCCAAATGCCGGCCCATAATGTCCGATGAACATGATGCCCCCAACTGCCGTCCGCGCGGAGTGTAGCCGAGCTTTGCGCCGCCGCGTATCCACCCCTATCACGTTGGCACCGTTGAGAAATTACAGGGGTGGACAGGTGGGGAGCCGATAGCCTATACCCGCCCACCTTTCGCGGGGCGTCCCGCGAAACCCATGACGCGGGGTGGAGCAGTCCGGTAGCTCGTCAGGCTCATAACCTGAAGGTCCTAGGTTCAAATCCTAGCCCCGCAACCAACGCGAGACTTGAAAAAGGCCACCTCTTCGGTGGCCTTTTTCTTCGTCGCAGCGCTGTCCCCGCGAAAGCGGGACCTATCTCTGCATCCGGTCAGTGCTGGCTCATGTCCATGCCCGGCATGGAATCCTGCATGTCGCTACCGGGCGTGAGCGTGAGCGCTGGCGCTGGATGCGTCGAGCCTTTGGGCTCGGACCAATGCTCAACACCCTTCGCGCAGGTTTGGGTTGCGGGGAAGGTCACGGTCCCCGCATCCGCGGGCAATTTCATCATCACCGCGAATTCGTCGAACTCGTCGGCAGGCAGAGAGCCGCCGCTCCAGGTGATCGCGCTCGCGCGCTGCGCGGCGTGATCGATGGTCAGCGTCCAGCCCGGCTTGGGTTGCGGGTTTGCCGAAGCGACGCTGTCCGGAATTTCGATGCGTAAGGCCGTGGTCGGCGAATCCGCGCAGCCATGCCCGATGCGGAACGTGACCACGCTGTGGCTTCCGGCTTTGGCGCTGGGCTGCGCCAGCGTGACATGCGCGGAGGCCGGCGCCACTGCCGCGAGCAGGAAGGCGAGCGCAAGTTCAGCGCGCATGGTGGATCTCCATCAGGAAGGTGCGTTGCGGGAAGGGGTGGTAGAGAAAATATTTGTCGCTGTTCAGATTGTCGACGCCGATCGATGCCGTCCAATGGTCGTCGACACGATACTGCACCCGCGCATCCACGACAAAATACGCGCCGAAGCCTTGGAAGGTCTGCGAGACGGTATCGGAATTGTCGATGGTGCCGAAGGCATGAGCGCTGGCGCGCGCCGCCAGCGTGAAAGCAAGGCGGTCGCCCGGACGATAGGTTGCCACGATATTGGCGCGCCATTTGGGAAGCTGTGGAATGAATTTGTTCGTAGCCTTCGCAAAAGCCGTGTCTTTCACGATGCGGCCGTCGGCGAAAGTGAGGCTGCCGGAAAGTTCGAGGCCGTCGAACAAGACGTTGTTCCAGTCGGCGACAAGCTCGGCGCCGCGCACGCGCGTGCGATCCACATTCTGCACGAAGCTGAACAGCGTGGTCGAACCGGGCAGCAGTGGCGCCGATTGCGACAGAAGCGCATCGGTGATGTCTTCCTGAAAGAGCGACAGCCGCACGCGCCCGTCATCGTCCGCGCGTTCGGCCGCCAGCTCATAGGAATTGGCATGTTCCGGCTTCAAATCCGGATTGGGAACGGTGATCTGCGGGCCGGTGGTGATGGCCTGGTAAAGCTCCGTCACCGTCGGCATGCGATAGGCCGAACCCCATGATGCACTGACGGTCCACGCCTCGCGCGGCTGCCACGCGATGGCGGCTTTGGGCGAGAAGGTGCCGTGCGACAGCGCCGGTTGCTTCACAACCAGCGGCGGCGCAGCGGAAAAATTTGCACCGTCACGCGCGCGCCAATTTTCGTAACGCCCGCCGAACGTGGCTTTGAGATCCGGCGCGAACGACCAGATGTCCTGCAGCCAGATCGCATCGGTCGCCGTCTTTCCCCCCGCGCGCGTGGCGAGCGCCTCCGGCCTGCCGTCCAGCCAGTCCGTCGTGTTGAATTT
>Ga0207660_10000167_pt1 | contig 41549 bp, 67 predicted proteins | sample KBSC73BmetaG_FD_184335 | JGI IMG/M metagenome (GOLD analysis project Ga0207660, IMG submission 184335) | Corn rhizosphere microbial communities from Kellogg Biological Station, Michigan, USA - KBS C7-3B metaG (SPAdes) (version 2) | ecosystem: Host-associated > Plants > Roots > Rhizosphere ... | reverse complement strand
GGCGGCGCACCTCCCGGCAAAACTCGCTCCACTTCAGCCCGGTGGCAGCCTTCACGCGACGGCGCATCAGGCGGGCTCGCTCGTGGCTGCCACTCTGCACAAGCTGGTGGCATTCGCTTGGAGCGCCCCAGCGGTCAACGTCGGCGTGCATTTCCACTTCACAGTTGTGAAACTGCAGAAAGATGGTCAGCCCGCGTCCGATATCGTGGCCCTTGGGTATTCTGTGCATGGCTACTTCACCTCTTGCAGCAGGGCGCGTCGTGCCAGTGCCCATTCGCGAGACCCGTCAAATCCGCCAACGTACACCGTGGGCATTACGGAATTCCGCCAGCCCGGTCGGTAGCGCACGGGGGGTATGAAGTAGGATCCCCTGTGGGCCGTAAAGTCGCGTGTCTTGTCGGTGCGGTAATCCCGCGCCTGCTTGTTCAGCCATGCCGTGTCCTGCGGGAAGTACAGTCCCTGTCGGCGTGGCGTACCTCTGCGTAGCCTAATCATCTTGCCAACCCCACTCGTTACCCTAGCCATGGCAGCCAGTATGGCACACCCAGGCCAGAAGAGGTTAGCTGATTAGTCGGCTTGTTTTAAGCCCCTCGACGCCGGGAAGCGCGGGGCCGCACCGTTGGCCCGCGCCTGCGGCGTTCCTGGCTCTGAGACGGCCAGGAGCGGCCACAGGGGGCTTCACACCTTGTTATATATGCGCGTGCGCGGGGGGCGTCCACTCGTACCACTTCCCGACTCCACCGGTTTCGGGATGACGACTGGACTTGGTTGGCTTCACAATCCCCTTGGCGTGGAGGATAGCAGCTAGATCACGAATGGCAGTGGAATTCCTACTCTCTTTCTCCATACCGAGGTACAGCAGCAGTTCGGTCATTGTAAAGTAGATTTTCCCTCCTATCTGCCTGCCCGGCGTGATCTTATCGCTCTGTTTTCGGGCCAGGAATTCCTCTACCTTATCGTCTAGCGGGTTTGCAATCACGTACTTCAGCGCTTCATCGCTGGCTCCCACGACTTCCCAATATTTTACGGATTCGTGCTGGTATCGGTGCCAGGCTTCTGCCCATAGCTGATCTCGTTCATGTTCCAGCCCTCCGAAATCAAGAAGTTTCGTAACCTCAACAACAGCGTATCTACGGTATCCTGAGGGGTCGTGCTGGAGAAAGTCATGACGATTTCCGCACCCATAAAGAGTAAACCGTCTGGGGAACACTTCCACAGATGCCCCGTACGGAGGTCTGAAACTGTCTTCATTTCTGGTCACCATCGCCTTGAGGTTAGAACTTTCTCTCTTACCAAACGAATCTAACTCGTCAAACCCGACGCACAGCGCGGAATGGAGAAGCATGTGTAGATCCTTATCGTTCTGCTCTCCATAGAGAGTGAGACTCGAATCTTTGAATAAGATCCCTGGCATGCTCGTCTTCCCGACACCTTGCGGTCCGATGACTATAAGCATCCAATCAATCTTAGTGCCCGGCTTGTCCATTCGCGCACATGCCGAGATGAGCCACTTGGTAGCGACCTCACGGGTGAAGTCGTTATCTTCAACTCCCCATAGACGAGTAAGCCACGAATCCAGGCGCTGCTGACCGTCCCAGTTCTGCGACTGTACATACTCAAGGAACGGACTCCTGGCGTTTCGCTTTCCGAGCGCTTGAATGCAGGAGTAAATAGTGCGATTTGTGACTTTGTCGAATCCCAAGTTGTGCTGGAAATAGTTAGCGATTTCCATTTCCGTAAGGTCAGGTTCAGCAGCTTCCTCGCCCACCATGATTCTATTGTTATCAAGATTTCGCCAGAGTCTTGGAAATGCATCGTGTTCCTCCATTAACTTCATGATATTAGAAGTGTGTTGATGAACAACTGGCCGGTCCTTGGAATCAGTCTTAAATGCAAGCCCATACTGCTTGATAAGACTAGCTGGGGATTGAACCAGATCCTTAGATTGGATGGTTTCAATTCCACGCCAATTTTCAAGAGCTTTTCCGCCCCAGGCGACAATAAGATCATCGATCTTACCATGCGGGTCGAGAATCCTGACTGCGATTCCTTCATTTTCAAGGGTGCGGGCAAACGTCCCGTAGGCGTTGCAGATATCATATCTGCGAATGTCGCCATCCGGTACGATGGTAATGGAACGCACATTTCGTAAACGCACGAGGCTAAGGATCCATGGATGTACACCTCCTTTTCGCGAGGGGTCTCCCCATAGATTGCATCCGCCAATGCCGAAAGCCGGAATTCCAAGGTGCTTAAGAATAGCTGCGGTCTTTTTCTCGCCTTCTGCACAGACAAGTTCGTCTCCTGGTAGAGAAAGAGTTAGGGGATGGATGTACGGGACAAACGGGGGTAGATCGTGCTTGGCCAGTGATTCTCCGCTGGGTTGCGTGTACCTCTGCTCCCGTGAAAACTCTGGGTACAGCATCCTCGTCCGGAACATGATAGGATATCGGTCCCTGTCCACGAGTGGCTTGCCGTCCAGTCCGTAGTAGGGAATCGCATAGGCAGCCAGCGCTCCTTCTTTCCTGGTAAGCGGCGATGTGTAAGCTTCTATGTCGTCGGGAGTAAGACCTGAACGTGCCAGATCTTTATCCATGAAATCCTTATTCTTAGAATCGTCTAGCTGAAAGAATTGAGTCTCGGCGGGTTTAGGGACTCTAAAAGATCGTATCGGGATCACTTGCCCTTGCATTCTGCGGCCACCTTGGTATAATTCATGGTACAGCGACCCCCTCGCTGCGACCACCACACTCAGCCTCAGAGGGATCTGTCAGTCTCTCTGGGGCTTCCTTTTGGGGGAGCGCATAGTATGCGCCAACCCAACATCTCGAGCAATCTGTGGTGGTTCCAGATTTGTTCCCCCTGTATACTGCCTGGGTGGTGGCAGCAAGGGGCGACAGATGATGACCCACGGACAAGAATTCGCCAGCGACATGAGGAAGCGCGAACAACAGCGCGCCTTATGGACTTCCCAATGGCCCTTCTACTGTACATGGTGCGAAGGGTACGGAACTAACCAAGGTCAGGACGGCATGACTCAGCCATGCCAATGTGTGCTGAAGAAGCAGTGCCCTAGATGTGGCGCGGCTGACGCACTTTACGTCATCAGCGATCCACACATACTTGGCGGTGAGGTTGTGATTTCCAACTGCACCCAGTGCCATTGGGACCAGACGCAAGGCGGACTACCGACATGACTGACCACGAATATCATATTCGAGCCCGAGTAATAATACTGGTTCTCTGTGTTGGCGAGTGGGTTTTCGGAATCCTGTACGCTCAGCACGGCGACCTGATGCCTCTGTACGTGATTATTGCGGCCTTTGCCAAGGAGCACATTCATCGCAGAGCCAAGCACACCGTGTGGAATCACCGTGAAGAAAACGTCACTTTCGCAAAGGGGTTGAAATGAGTACAAGCAATCGCGGGTTTGCCAGCATGACAATGGAACGCAGGAGGGAAATTGCCAGCATGGGCGGGAAGGCTGTCCCAGACTCCAAGCGCAGCTTCAGCCGAAATAAGAAGTTGGCTGCTGAAGCCGGTAAGAAGGGAGGGCAGTCCGTGCCGGGGGAAAAAAGAACCTTCAGCACGAACCATGCCCTAGCCGTGGAAGCTGGCCGCAAGGGTGGACAGTCGGTGGCTCCGGAAAATAGGAGTTTCAGTAGGGATAGAGACCTAGCCAGTCGTGCTGGGAAGTTGGGCAGCAAGTCGTGAAATCAGTAATTGACTGGAACGAACTAGTTCCTCGGCTGCCTAAGAAGGTTAGAGACGACTTGTATCTGGAGGCAGTGGCGATTTTATCGCAGCAGGATGAAGGTACTCCGCAACCGAAGAATAAGCCACGAAGCCCCGATGTTCGGTCGTGGCGAAAGCAGAAAATACCCGGCGATTTGAATATGCCGGGGAGAATTTTCCGCATAAACAAGGGGTTGGATAAGAAGATAGATGAAACAGCCCAATTTGGTCGGGTGTGGGCACTGCTGAAGGAAAGTAGGACTGATACGATTTCTGTGGAGGGGATCAACAGTATCTCCAAGGGTATAGGCGTTCCCCGTCTTTCAGACGTTGTGTGGTATCTGTGGGCTCGGGGCTTTATTGACGTAGAGGTGAAGAAATGAGACGTGAAGTACGGTGTTGCTGCGATGCAAGCAAGGTTCTAGGATATATGGACGTGCCCGAAAGGCTACGGGGAAAGTTCAAGGCTGGACCTGAAGGACTAGAGCTAGAGGTGGCCTGCGTAGTCACAGGAACCCAGATAGTCGTTGAGGGACTTCTTGGTCGTCGGCTGTTCGAAGACCAACTTGCCATCAAGTCAAACGACTACCCGATGGAGAAATTGAGAGCAATCCCCGGATTTGAGGAGGCTAAGTCCTAGCAATTAATCGGCGCTTGCCCGCGAGGCGCCGATTTGCTATCATACTCAATCCTAAAACCGACGAGTAGGGTGCTATGAGCAATGAATTAGTCAATTGGAGCGAAGAACTTGGGAAGCATGCGAAGGAGGTGGCTAGTCTAGAAAGGCCGGCTCTAAGCCAGATCAGCCTGCGGGCCGGCGTGATGACTTACCAGAAGCAGCCAGTACCAGGAAACAAAATGGAGGCGATAGTCATTGCCTCCGCCTTCGAGAACAAATATTTCACGGGAACCTTCAACCCAGACAAGTATGAAGCTCCCGCCTGCTATGCTCTGTCATTAGACGGCGAGGATATGGCTCCTCACGAAGACGCACGAGACAAACAGAGTACGCGATGCGATGTTTGTCCCCAAAATCAGTGGGGGAGTCAGGGCCAAGGGAAGAAGGGCAAGGCCTGCAAGCAGGTCCGCCGCCTGGCTCTGCTGCCTGTTTCTGCACTTACTGACGGCAACATCCCCAGCGCCGAATTGGCGGTTCTATCCGTCCCCGTCACAAGCACGAAGAATTGGGCGAACTACGTCAACGCTGTGGCCGGAGAATTCTCACGACCATTCTGGGCAATGAAGACTGAGGTACGTACGGAGCCAAACGCGAAGACTCAGTTTCAGGTGCTTTTCCGGGCTACTGGTCTTGTAGACGAGGAATACTTAGCGGCTCTCTTCAAGAGACGAGAAGCTGCCCACGACGTTCTTCTGACTCCGTACGATGACTCAGGTGTCGTAGCTGGAGCCCCTGACCCGCTCCCGAATAGGAAGTATTGACAAATCTGGGCGTGGTCCAAAGGAAAGACTGCTGGCCTGCAAATGTCAGAGATGTGGGGTTCGAGTCCCCGCCGCCCAGTCTAAGGAGAATTGATGGATGTAATAGTGGTTGACTACGAAACCGAAGCAATCGTAGGAAACCCAATAGCACGCCCGCCGAAACCGGTGGGCGTTGCCGTCTGGGCTCCCGGCCAAGAGCCGACATACCTCGCATGGGGTCATCCCAAGGAGAATAACTGTGACTATGGTGCCGCTCATCGTTATATGGCTCGTATTCGTGATAGCGGTCTTCCCACTCTTTATCACAATGCTGGCTTTGACGTTAGTGTGCAGAATAGCGCTTTCTGTAATGCGCGGCTGCATCTGCACGGAGGAGGATGGAGACTAGTTCATGACACTATGTTCCTTCTCTTTCTGGCTGATCCATACAGCCCTACTCTTTCTCTTAAACCATCTAGCGAACGCTACCTGGGAATGGCTCCGGACGAGCAGGATGAACTCAAGAGATGGATCTTATCTAATGTTCCTGAAGCAACCGAAAAGACTTGGGGCGCTCACATCAGCCGCGCTCCTGGAGATCTCGTGGGCCGCTACGCTGTTGGCGATGTGGTCCGCACCAGGGGTCTATTCGATCTTCTGTACCCCCGCATAGTAGAACAGGGAATGGAGGCAGCGTATGATCGTGAACGTCGTCTTTTGCCTATTCTCATGGACGGTAGTCGCCGTGGCATCCGTGTGGATCGTGAAGCACTGGAGAGAGATCAACTCTCGTACACAGAGGCAGTTTCTACTGCTCGCTCTAGGCTGGCAGATCTTATACAGTGTGGGGTTGACGATCTCGATCACGACGGAACTTTCGCCGATGCCTTAGAGAAGAGCGGGGCAGTGAAGGAATGGGTCTATACGCCCAAGAGCGGCAAGAGATCTATGTCCCAAGACAATCTTAAGATTGTAGTTCCCGAAGTGAAGACATTGATGGGGTACATCAGCGGTGTTAGCACATGTCTGCAAACGTTCATGCGACCGTGGATCGAACTTAGCGCAAGTGATGGACGCGTGCACCCTTCGTGGAACCAAGTGCGGACCAGAGGAGACGGAGGCGATGTTGGTACGCGCACGGGACGCATGTCTAGCTCGGGCCCTAACTTCCAGAATGTTCCTACGGAGTTTAAGGACAGTCTGGGAAAGCCTCTACCCGTACCAGAAGGTTTGCCTCATTTCCCACTTATGCGACGCTATTGCCTGCCAGACATCGGGCACCTATGGCTTAAGCGGGACTTCTCTAGCCAGGAAATCCGTATACTCGCTCACTTTGAAGACGGATCTCTGTGTGAAGCGTATAGAGCTAATCCGGAGCTAGACCCGCACCAGATGGCTGTGGAGCTCATACAGGCGTTGATTGGAGTCACGTATGCTAGGAAGGACATCAAAGTCACGGGGTTCAGTCTCATATACGGCTCGGGAGCTAGAGGGATCGCTACGAAGCTTGGGGTTGAATACGGAGCAGGAGTGGCAATTAAGGAAGCATATCTTGACGCGATGCCGGGCGTTAGGACTCTCATGCAAGACGTACAGCGACGCGGCAAGTCTGGTCAGCCTATCCGTACGTGGGGAGGACGTCTATATTACGTTGAAGCACCAAAAGAAATCAACGGAAAGTATAGAGACTTCGCCTACAAACTCCTCAACTACCTCATTCAAGGTAGCGCGGCTGACCAAACAAAGCAGGCGCTGAACGACTGGAGTGAACGGCGCGGCACAGGCATCTTCCTAGCCGCAGTACATGACGAAATAAACATCAGCGCACCAAAGGACTCTTACGTAGAGGCCATGCGTGTCCTGAAAGAGGAAATGAATCGTGACAGATTTGACGTCCCAATGCTCAGCGAAGGATTCATCGGAGAAAACTGGCACGACATCACCGACGAAAAGGAATTTCAGTTGGTCGCTCACTAGTCTCTCCACATACGAAAAGTGCGGGGCGAAGTATGACTTCAAGTACAACCAAAGGCTCGAAGATAAAAGGTCAGCCTCAGCCGACCGAGGAATCGGAAAGCACCAAGTCATCGAAAAGTATCTTCTGGGAGAAATTCAAACACTCTCAGATGATCTCTCCTTCTACCAAAACTTTCTACAGGGGATACGAAGTTATGAAAACTACCCGGAGCACAAAATCGCGCTCACCCGAGACTGGAAGTGGACCATCTGGGGAGCAGACGACGTTTGGTGGAAAGGAGTCCTCGACCTCCAAGTCCTTAAAAGGGATTCGTTGGGTCCCGGAGGCAGACCTACGGAGGCCACCGTATTTGACTGGAAATCCGGAAAAATATATCCAGACCACGACGACCAAAAGACCCTTTACTCTGTCGCAACATTCTCCGAGCACCCTTCTCTGTACACCGTGCGGGCAGTCCACGTTTATCTTGACCTTGGAGAGAATCGGGAGAAAACATTTCATCGTGACCAGGTGCACCAACTGCGGCAATCGTGGGAAAACCGAGTGCGTAAGCTTGAAGAAAATCCTCAGCTGATTCCTAATCCAGGGTATCACTGCCGATGGTGCTCGTTTAGCAGATCAAACGGTGGGCCATGCCAATTCTAGAGAAGGACATAGAAAATAGAGTAGTTATGTGGGCCAAGAATAGAGGATTCTTGACCCCAAAGGTGAAATTTGCAGAAGCAGGGTACCCCGACAGACTGTTTGTGTCCCCCAGCGGACACACGGTCTGGATAGAGTTTAAGAAACCTGGAGAACAGCCAGACCCTCTGCAGGTGTATCGTCTGCGAGAGTTGGCGACAAGAAAACAGATCAGCATATGGTGTGACAACTATGACGACGCCGTCAGCATCCTCAAAGAATGCCTGGACCCCGCATCCGTATCAAATTCGGGCGATCAAACTCCTCTTATCGCAGTCAGCGTGCGGCCTGTTCCTAGACCCGGGACTGGGGAAGACAAGCACGGTCTTAGCAGCCCTAAAGATCCTAAAGGAGAAGGGCCTAATTACGAAAGTGCTGATCGTAGCCCCGCTGCGCCCTATGCAGAAGGTGTGGCCGGACGAAATACGGAAGTGGGCAGACTTCCAGGACCTATCGTGGGTGATACTGCACGGGAAGAACAAGTCTCAAAACTTGAAATCGCCCGCATTTATCCATATCGTAAACCCGGAGGGCATTGAATGGCTATTCGCGCAAAAGGAACGGCCACAGTACGACGTACTAGTCATAGACGAGAGCAGCAAGTTCAAGAATTCACAGACGAAGAGATTCAAAGCTTTAAGAAACTTCTTGCCGCTATTCGCAAGGCGGTGGATTCTCACAGGGACTCCCACCCCGAACGGAGTGATGGACCTATTTGGGCAAGTCTATATATTGGACTTGGGCCGAGCTCTAGGAAGGTTCATCACTCACTACCGTCAGGAATTTTTCGATCAGTCGGGCTTCGGGGGCTATACGTGGGCACTGCGGTCGGACTCTTTCCCGAAGATAGTGGAGAGGATAAGCCCACTGATTCTCCAGCTGAGCGCGGAGGATCACATACGCATGCCAAAGCTTGTCAGCGCTGTGGTGGACGTCACACTTCCGTCTGGTGTCCAAAAAGTCTACAAAGACGTAGAAGATGAGTTCATAAGCGAATGGGAAGGAGGGAGCATCGTTGCCGCCAATTCCGCTTCTGCGGGTGTAAAATGTAGGCAGATAGCTAATGGTGCTGTCTATGACACTAGCGGTGATTGGAAGGAGTTGCATGATGAAAAGCTTAGGGCTTTGGACGACCTCTTGGAAGAGATTGGGTCGCATCCGGTCCTTGTGCTCTATGAATTCGAACACGATAAGGAGCGTATCCTTCAAGAAAATTCCGGCATGGAGGTACTGGGCAGTGGGATTAGCGCGACACGGCTCGACTCCATCGTTGATAGGTTTAATGCTGGACAACTTCCCCGACTGCTCGGCCACCCAGCATCTATGGGGCACGGACTTAACCTACAGGGAACGTGTCATCATATTGTGTGGTTCGGGATACCCTGGAATTTTGAATACTACGATCAAGCTATTCGTAGAATTTACCGTCAGGGGCAGACATCTGAGACTGTATTCGTTTACCACATCGCCGCTGAAAGGACTCTAGATCAAGTTGTACTTAAAGAGCTACAACGTAAGGAGGGCGAAGAAAGGAATCTTAAATCAGCGATATCCTCCTATAGGCAAGAGCAGTTAGAAGGGGCATAATGCAACCATGCGTACCCCTAACAAAAGAGTAGCGCAAGGATACGATATTGTGGTGTGGGTGGATGATGATGGTGATATCGTTGCGAAGGCCTTTACCAAGTACGGTCACAACACTTTGAGGAAGTTTGTCTCCGATTACCGGAACGGCGATATTGTAGAAATCTACTGCGACCCAGACCAGTTTATGAAAGAGGTGGACGAGACCGTATCCATAGGGACCCTGACTACAAAGGGCGAGATTGTTTTAATGGGGAAAATTAACTTGCACTAGACGATTCAGCGTGGTATCGTACCAATGGACCGTTTCACCAAAAATTTGGAGTTTATGATGGAAACCGAGACAATGGACCTGACCCCTCCGACGAAAAAGGCTGCGAAGGCTGAAAAAGAGCCCAAGCCTGCGAAGGAGAAGAAAGTCAAGGCCGAAAAGCCGGAGGCTGACCCGAATGCTCCCAAGAAGGAGCGTGCGCCGCGCACCGACTACGGCTTTGCGCCGTCCGCAATCATCCAGATTGTGAAAGACAAGGACAACGCCTATCGCGGAAAGCGAAAGGAGTGGTTTGACAAGCTGGTTGCCGCTGAAGGCAAGACCGCCGCGGAGTTCCTGGAAGCGAATAAGGGAGTCGACGCGCCGCGCGGCTGGCTCCGATTCTTCGTGCAGGACGGCACCGTCGCTCTTGTCAAGGCTGAGGCGACCGAGCAGACAGCGGAAGCGGCCTGAAAGGAAATCCGGAGGCTGGCTAAATGGATAGGACCACCTAGTAGAGCCACCGGGCAGTAATCGTATGGCCCCCGAAAGGGGGCCTACGTGTCTTCGAAATCGAAGTTACGAGGAAAGTAACATGCCTATGAAGAAAGCGATAACCCGTATGCGGCAGAAAGAGCATGAAAAGCTCGTGAAGGAGATAACCGAAAAGGTTAAGAAGGAACTTACCTTACCGAAGAAGTTGATACCGGTAGGTGTGAAGTTCAAGCCGGGGGATTGGAAGGTGTACACCTATCTTGCCCCCAGCGATAGTGGTCTGTCCGTAGGAGATAAGGTTCAGACTCCAACCGGACCCGCGATCGTTGATGTGGTGAACAGCGCGGAATATGAACCCACCGTGTCGTACAAGAGGCTTAGAGGGAAGTACGCATTTATTCCATTTGAGTACGAATAATGATCCTCTATATCATGTCCCGAGGGCGTGCGGGCAAGGTGAACACGCTGAAGTGGATTCCGAAGGAATGGAGGGAAAGAACTGCTATTATCTGCAGTAGAGGGGAAAAGAACGAGTATCAGTCCTGCAATCCTCTTGTAGTCGTGGAACAGGCGCCCGACTGGGTGACGAACTACAGCCAGAAGGTGCAGTGGATCTTGGACGGCTGCCCGAACGCAGCCGGGCGGACGGATTTGAACGACAAAGCTGTAATTCTGGATGACGATCTCGTATTTAGTGCGAAGTCGGACCCGGACAGGCCCAATTCCCTGATAAGCATCACTGACCCTAGCCAGATGGTGGGGAATTTCGAGTTTATAGAGGAGAATCTCAATACATTTCCCCTGGTCGGCGTACATCCTAGGCAAATGGGCCAGAATGCGAAGTGGCCCTTCGTAACCAACGGTCGTATTATCTGCATTCAGGGGATAAATAGGAGTCTAATTGGAAAAGTCAAAGTGGATCAGTATCCCATTCTTGCTGACGTCGTTCTTAGCTGTACTCTGCTTGCTCGCGGTCAACCTAATGCTATACTCACCACCTTCTTTCAAGACCATGGGCCTTGTCAGGCTCCTGGCGGGTGTAGCATTTATCGCACTCCTGATATGCAACGCGCTGCGGTCGATTATCTGGCGGCGCGCTTTCCAGGATACGTTAAGAGCGTTGAACGCCGACCAAAAGTTGCCAAGTGGATGGGAGAAGTTCGGTACGATTACACCTGCCAGTGGAAGCAGCTTTACAGAGCAGGAGTAGAGTGGAAAGAAGGACGAGCCGCCTCACCTGATAAGGAGGTACAAGATGTCATCGGAAATGTCGCCACCTGAGCTTTTGCTGTACTGGATTCGGGAACGTTATGAGGTTCTTCTCAAGAAGAAAAATATGGCGCCGAAACCGTGGTCTGAAGACCCTGTTTTCCAGACCACTTATTTCTGCAACGTGAGGAGGGAAGATGACAAGGTTACGAAGTGGATCCGTGAGTATTACTCACCTCATGTTGACCATGACATGTTTGAGTATAATGTGCTTCTTGCTAGGTTTCTTAACAGGCCAGAGTCCCTCCAGTACGTCGGCTTCCAGCCATTCCACGACCCAACAGACCTGCTCGCCAAGCTCGAAAAGCTTGCCGAAGAAGGCAAGACCGTCTGGGGAAACGCTTACGTTATAACGACTCACGGCATACCCATGCCCAAGGCCACCTACCTGTGCGATAATGTGCTTGGAAGCGCCCTCGAGGTGCTCCGAGCCTGCGAAAAGGCTGGCCCGCCCCCCACATGCCAGGAGTGGTATGGAGTGCTGCAGGCGATCGAAGGTGTTGGGTCTTTCTTAGCAGCACAGATAGTAGCCGACCTTAAGAATACTCCGGGGCACCAGCTGAGGGAGGCTGATGATTGGTGGACTTTCGCAGCTCATGGGCCGGGAAGTGTTAGAGGAGCAAGCTGGTTTTTCTACGGAGAGCCGATTGGAATCACACCGGTGACATTTAGGGCGGCATTGGATAAGATAAGGAGGTACGTAGACAACAACCTTGAAAAATGTGACTGCGATTCTCTAGAAGAGAAATGTTCGCATGAGTATAAGATACCAAGATTCTGCAATCAGGACCTACAGAATTGTTTGTGCGAATTTGACAAGTACATGAGAGTGAAAAATGGGACCGGAAGATCAAAACGTAGCTACCCTGGAACTTAAGCGACAGCATCTTATTCTCTACCTGCTGGATAAGGTAGACGAGGGAGACTGGCACGGGGTTTCCGACGCGGCAAACGACTTAAGAGTATTAGAGGCAAAGCATGAATATTATTTCGGGATCCAACGCGCCGCAAGCGTACGAGGAAGCACTGTGGGCGATGCGCCAGGCATCAGTTCGGGAAGAGAGCCGGAATGGCCCCGTAAGGACTCTCCAAGAGCCGACGGTCCTACAGATCAGATCGCCGTTACAGAGGGTCATATCGGACCCCGACCGAGACGCTAACCACTTCTTCCATGTGATGGAAACCATATGGATGTTCTCAGGTAGGTCTAGAGTCGACTGGCTGCTGCAGTTCAACAGCAAGTACATCAATTATGCGGAAGACAGCGGTATAGTCTACGGTGCGTACGGATTCAGGTGGCGGAAGCACTTCGGAATCGATCAGATCCTACGTTGTGTGGAGCTGCTGCGGGAAAATAAGAACGATAGGAGAGCCATGATCGGCATGTGGGACCCCGGCGCCGATCTTGGAGTCCCCGCGAGAGATGTTCCCTGCAACACCCACATCTACCTTCGTGTATCCCAGGGTGCGCTGGACATGACGGTGTGCAACCGCAGTAACGACCTTATCTGGGGTATGCTCGGGGCCAACGTCGTCCATATGACGTATCTGCAGGAACTTCTAGCACACGGCATCGGGGTACCTGTGGGAACGTACAGGGTCTTCACCCAGAATCTTCACATGTACGAAAACCTACCGAATTTCGATCGTATCTGGTGTACGAATAGGACAGACGATGTGTATGCGATGCAGTCTGCCCACCCGTTGCTACAGAACGAAGAAAAGGTAGAAGATTTGCTCGCGGACTGTGAAACATTCGTCACCAGTGGGCCGGGGCGCACATACAAGACATCCTGGATGTACGACGTGGCTGAACCCATGTTCAGAGCCTACCTGGAGAAAGATTTCGATAAGAGGATCGGACAAATACAGAAAATTATGGCACCAGATTGGCAGCTAGCATGTCTAGAGTGGGCTATGAGGAGAAACGTTCGTGTCGGTTAAAGATGTGATAATTTCGGACCTTGACGGGACCATTGCCCTAGACGATCATAGGGCTGAGAAGTACCTGCGTAAGGGAGGTGTGCGAGATTGGGATGGATACTACAGCGCGGTGGAGGAGGACGAACCAAACATGGCCGTCATAGATCTTCTACAGACGTACGGGCGTCGCCATGTGCAAATATGGATTATGTCCGGACGAATAGAACGTACCAGAGCATCTACTCTTAAGTGGCTGCGAAAGTTTGAAGTACCGTTCACGCATCTAATCCTTCGGCCTGATGACTGTAGGGAGCAGGATACGACTATGAAGGTTGGCTGGGCAAGAGAAGAAGGAATCTTGCCCCGTACTATATTCGTTCTGGAAGACCGCGCCCGTGTGGTAGAGGCGTGGCGGGCAGCGGGAGTTTCGTGCTTTCAAGTTGCAGTCGGTAACTTCTGAGCTTACTATAGGGGTGTATAGGTATGTCTGCAAACGATGTGCAGGTTGGCGGTGATCACTATAAGGCAGCAGGCAAGACGGAACACTGGGACTTCGTACACCAGCACGATCTTGACTACTTCCAAGGTCAGATCACCAAGTATGTGGTTAGATGGAGGAAGAAAGGTGGTATCCAAGACCTTAAGAAAGCTCAGCACTTCCTTGAGAAGTACATTGAACTTGAGGTGGCTAAGGTCGCGAACAGCGAACTCCAAGCCGTTGTGGAACAGCGATTACGCAGCGGCGCTGGAGAAGCGGCCGGTGGCGCGTTCAAGCAGGCCACTGCTGAAGTCTTCCCAGGAACCCCAGGATACCGTAAGTAAATGATCGTGCGCGCTTCGGTTACCTCCTCGTGCAGTGGGCGCATGCCTTCCCTGCCGAGTGCGCTACTACGAAAAGGGAAGGTCACACCACCTGACGTCGGCTCGGGAGCCCTCAGCCGACACCTATTACATTGGTGCGGAGGTATCACCAAGAAGCTCACTAGTGGTGAATCTATCTGCCAAAGGTGCGGCAGAATTAGGTACGATCAATAAAAATGGCACCCTGGCTAGCCTAGGGTGCCATTCTAAGCTCGGAGAGGGCTATTTACGGCGACTTACACGCGCCCGTTACCGATCCCGTAGCGAGAGTCACGACCACACTACAGGTAAGAGTCGTTGGCGCTGCGGGCGGTGGGGGGTTCACGGTGACACAAATCGGCGCCGTCTGCGCCGACTCATTTCCGTTCACCACCGCGCTGACGGCGTAGCATCGAGTCCCGGCGCTTACGTTTGATCTCACGTTTGATAACGCGGTTACCCCGCTCTGTAGCACCACCAGAGGCTGTCCTTGGACCGCTCCGTAGACGTTGTAGGAAATAGCAGTCGTCGACGGGATGGCCGTCCCGTCGGTGAACGAGGTGGGGGCAGCCCACGATAGTGTAAGATCCGTGGCACTTACGATACTGGATAGAGTCAGGGCTAAGAGAAGAAATAAGATCTTTTTCATTTGACACCATTGTATTCCATAGAATAGTGATTGCCGTCACCAAAACGACCGCCCCAGCGGCACAGAGGATGTAGCTTCTCCCAGAATTCTCCTAGGGGCAGGTGATCGTTTGTTTCGCCAAGGTACTTGTCACCCTTGAAAAGGTTGAAGTCTATGGCTAGGCGCTCCGTATGAAGGCTGCGGGAAATTCCCACCTTGTGAGCAGCGTTCCAACTCGCCTGCTGAGGAGTACGGTAGGCCTCCCCGAAGCTTAGTTCGTAGCCAGCCTGGTAGGCAAACTCTATAAGTTTGCCTACCAGCATGACGAACATGTTCTGCTGCTGGCGAAGGTTCATTTCTTCTGATCGACGGGAGCGGACTGTGTCGGAGCCGGAGGAGTTCCCGGGTTGTTGGGCCAGAACACGGTGTGAAGAATCGCGGCGATGCCGGTAATCGCGGCGAACCAAGGGCTGTTCACCAACCCCGCCTGATCGAGAGCTGTCGCGGTCGCGGCCACGCCCATCAGGACCTTGTCTCCGTTCTCGTTAAACCATTTCATGAAATATTTCTCCAGACTTGAATACCGAATTGAATGATTCCCAGGGCTCCAAATGCGAGCCAAATGACTTTTTCGATCTTAACGAGGCGCTCCCCTATTCCCTCCATCATCGACGTTTGCTTCGATGTCTCTTTCTCCAGAAACTCCATTCGCAGCTCCAACTCCGTAAGTCGCACTTCCACGCTGTGGCTCTGGCGACGCCTTGAGCTGGGAGAAGATTTCGTTGATGGGGCCATTTGAAGTCCTGTAAGGTTTGTCCGCCAAAGCGTCCAATATAGCTGCGATGCTCTGGGGTGAGAGGGTTAAGGTCTTCGGTCCATTGAGATCGACCGTATCATTGGCTTGCATCTGTATTCCTTAGGGCTGCGACAACTGCCTTCTGCTTATCCAGACTTGGAGGAGGCGGCACCTTTTCTCCATCGGCCACCTTTGCTCCTGTTCTAGATCCAGGGAGCTGCATTATACGCGTCGCCGTTGCTCCTGGCACGTATTTTCTAACAGAGTTATCCTTCTGAAAGAAGACATAACTTGGCACCTTCAGCTGGTTAGCTACCTCTATATCATGAGGTGAAAACACCTGCCCAGCATCGTCGGTTCCGGGGTGTACGTGGTAGATGCCCGCAAGAGAATCCCCCTTCTTCATCCTGGCCTGCAGCGCAAAGTCGTCCCGAAGATGCTGCGTGACAGGAGTAGAGCCACAGAATTTACCATCTGGGCGTTTGTAGATGACCCCAGCATGCTCTATGCCGTCCATATCCGGCAGAGTACCGAACGTGGCGTGCGCCGTGGTGTCCATGTCGTCGAAACACATGGACGGATCAATCTGAGTGAGAGGGATAGGATCGCTCATACGTACCTTATCTTCACCAAACCAGCTCCACCGACATTGCCAGCTCCGCCGCCGACTCCAGACGAGCCACCAGCTCCTCCGGTGTTGCCGGTACCGTTCACCCCGGCTATGCCGGTGCCGCCTGCTCCACCAGAGCCTCCTGCTCCGTTGCCGATGATGCCGTTGTTTCCATTGCCGTTGAAGGCATTGCCTCCAGTGGCCGCTCCCCCGGCAACGCCAGCAGCTCCGCTGCCCGAAACACTACCTCCGCCTCCTCCGCCACCAGGGGCAGTCATGGTAGAGATGGTGAATGTTCCACTGGCTATGCTGGAGGTGCCTCCGGCCCCGCCGCCTGTCGCGCCCGCGCCCCCAGCTCCGGCTGTTCCGGCCGTGCCGATGGTAACAGCCATGGTCTTGCCGCCCTGACCGGCTACGGATACGGACGAACGGGAGTACGAGCCCGAAGCTCCTCCGCCACCTCCCCCGCTGGACGTTCCACCTCCACCACCAGACGCGCCCCACACTTCTATTACAGCGGTGGTGGCCAGAGCTGGTATTGTTTCAGTGAAAGATCCGGCAGTGGCGAAGGTGTGAGTGGTGGCCTGGAACTGCGCCACCATGACTCCGCCAAGGATTCCTGTCATGACAATCCCGATCCCATGATCATCCACGCCGTGGGGCTGTATTTGAGAATAGTGGCGACTCCATTGTTAGACAGAGTCCTGGAACCTGTGGTCCCCGCGCCCGCCCACACCAGAGTGTCGGTGGTGATGGCGATTGTCATGTTGTTGCCGGTCACATTGACGATAGTGATAACTGTGCCCGTCGGGAAGGCGACCGAAGCATTGGCAGGGATCGTATAAGTCAAGGTTCCCGACCCGCCCGCGACAGTCTTACCCCTGTCCGACATAACGAACTGGTAGTTCACATTCTGGGTGTTCTGGGGCATGTCACGCCAGCCCACAGTCTGCAGATTTCCTGCATCGTCAGGGGCCTGCACCACACCGTCCGACCTGACCAACAGACAGTTAACCGTCTGTGCAGCGTTGCGTACCAGAAGTGCGTTGTGCGAGCTGGTAGAGCCCGAAGCTATGAACAGACCATTGCTGGTGGAGTTGCCCAGAAGATCAAGAACATCCTGACCCGCTGCTCCGGATATGGAAAGAGCTGTACCCGCCGAAGGAGCCGCTATGACGACGCTACCATTGGGGCCAACAGTCAGGGCTGAGTTCGTTATTCCGGTAGTGTAGTTGTTTGAAGTACCGAGCACAAGACTTGATCCGCCACCACCGAATATAGCTCCAATCCTGGCCTTTGGGACAGCAGTATCAGTGAAGTCTATTCCGAAGTAGTCTACGGAATCTGCACCTGAGGGGCCGATGGTGAGAGTGAATGGAGAATTCCCAGTGAAGCCGGAATTCCCGGTCACGCCATTTATCTTCGCAGTGGTGCCACCGCTGGGAGTATTCAGTGTAAACTGACCAGCGCTTGAAATAACTAGACGAGCAGTGTTGGCGGTTCGTATGTCAAATTCGTGACTGGTTATAGTTCCCGCGAATCCACCAGATGCGAATGTACCGAACATAGCTTCGTGGGTGCCATCATAGCTCCCAAGAAAGTTGCCGGTGCCCCCAGCCGTGGCGATTCCAACTGTGGGAGAAGAAGTTCCTCCGTAGGCTGCTCCGATAGTGACGTTAATGCCGCTGGCCGCAGCATTTATCGTGACGTTACCGCCAGACGTTATGTTGATTCTCTGGGTGTTGTTCGTACGAATCTCAAACGGATGATTCGTGAACGCGCCGACAGCTCCGCCCGTGCCCGTGGCAGAGAGAAGAGTTTCTATGGCGTTGGTCGTGTTGTGGACGCTTACATTCACAGACCCGGCTGCCATCGCGCCCAGAACGGCTGTGAAGCCAGGAGCTGTCGTGCCCCCGACCAACAACTGATTGGTGGTCAGCTTAAGGACGTCCGTGCCTGCAATGGAGTACCTGAAGTCCGAAGCACCAGCGCGATAAAGTCCAGAATTTGTCTCCACGCTCCAGCTTAGTCCTGGAGATCCTGCTGTACCGGAGAAGAGCTGCAGGCTAGCGAGCATTCCTCCGAACCCGGAGCGATCGAGACTATCCGTCATCGCCGTAGCCATGTCGGCTAAAGTCGTATTCGCCCAAGTAGAGGCGATCGTCGTCCCTGTTACGACCGGGTTACCGGCCGGGAGGGAATAGACGCCGTTGGATGCGCGAGGCATTACTCACCTTCCTCAAGCCATTTCATATAGGGCTTAGCTAATCCGCCCGATTTCCTCACGTAATCAGCGTACTGCGGATCGCGCATGCCTTGACCGCCGAGTAATCCTGGGTCGTGGCTCACGTTACTTGACTGAGGATTGTACGTGCTGGGGCGAGCCATGACACGATCTATACCCTTCTGGGGATTGTTACCCCCTCTTAGCGCCTCTATCAGGGCACTAATCCAGCTTTGGTCCGCCATTTCCAGCTCCTGCCTGTTGGGCAGCCATCGTTCGTACGACCGTACCAACCGCGTCAGTCATATCAGGGTGATTTTCTAGCAGGTCCGTCAGCGCCTGCTGAGCTGCAGTGTCTCCCATGAGCGCCTTCTGAGCCGTCTTAGACGCTAATGTGTTCGCTCCCAACAGAGCACCGCCTAGCAGTGCAGGATTCTTGTATCCACCAAGGCCGCCGAGGGAATAGGCAAATACACGACCTGCAGTGGATGGCGCGACAGCAGGATTCCCCAATACCTCATTGGCTGAGGTAGCGAGGTGGTGAACAGTGCCGGTGTCCCCAGCGGCGCGCGCGAGCTGAGCAGGGGTAAATCTTCCTGAGTCGGCCTTTGAAGCCCGTATGGCCTTTGACAACTGCGTGTATGCATCATAGGGCTCCGCCAGTGACTTGAACTTATCCAAATCGGCAAGGTTCTGCTTGCTAGATCCCTGGGAAAGTTCGTCCTCGATAAGATCACCGTAAGCTCCGACGCCATGCTCCAACGCCTGTCGCTCCACGGGGTTCAGCTTCTTCGCTAGAGCTATAGAACCGTCCTTCGCATTGAGGAGATTCTCTCCAGCGATGTCCGCCTTACCGGAAGCATACCTACTCATCTGCTCGTCTACAAGCTTACTCACCTTCTCCACAGTTGTCGCATCGGCATTGGGCATTTCTGCCAGAATCTTCTTTGCGACACGATCCTTGAAGTCCGGCGGTACGTTGAACTGGTACGAACCGACAGTCGTTCGGTAGGCATCATCAAACGCATCCTTCAAGGCCAGCCTAGCAGTGTGAGGATCCTTCGCCGCGTCCGCCGCAAGTGAAGCCCCGGTAGGATCCGCCTCCTGAAGAGCCATTTGCCTGAATACTTGGAGCGCTGAGTCTTCCTGTTTCCTGATAGCACCCGTGGCACCGGGAAGCAGAGGTAGTGCCTCATTGTAGAACCCCTTCATCTTACCAGAAATGCCAGAATCTTCCGCAGCCTGGGCCAGAGGAATGAACATATCATGTCCATTCTGGGCGGCTAGATGTTGCAAGTCTTCGGCAGCTGCAGATTTCTTAACCAAGCCTCTTACAAGGCGACCTGCGCCGCTAAGAGCTCCATGAACAGCGGTTCCTGCAGCCGCTCCCTCCAAGGCTCCAGTACCCTGCTCGTTGCTGGGGGCCGTTGCAGCGCCATTTAGAGCCCCTTCGACAGCCGATCGAGCAAAGGGCAGCGCAGTACGTGCCACAGGCGCTAAGGCCATCGAGCCACTTTCGAGCGCTCCAGTGCCCGCTGTGGCCGCACTGCCCATGGCGGCACTACCGAGAACCTGACCCAACTTTCCCGATCCGGTGTTGTTAAGGGCCTTATCTATCTCATCCTGAGCATCAAGGGCAGCGTCTGACGTATCAAAGGCCCACGACGGACGTATGGCGTCCATAGCCTTCGTTAGATACTTGCCCGTAGGAAGATGATTGAGTATCTTAGTCTCAATATTCCCTATGCCGCGAGCGGTGCGCACCATGCCCGAACCAATGCCCTCCAGGGTATTTTGGACGTCTATATTGGGCATCATCATGCCCGTGGTGGGGTCTAGAGACCACCGTTCCTTAGGTTCGGGATTGACTGCCTCCATTGAGTGGTCTGGCTTTGCAGTCTGCTCGTGGTGCGACTGAGCGAACGCCAGGATTTCATCCTGTGACGCTCCCTCGGGGGCGGTCACCCGATAAGTCTTTCCATCTGGGCTTGTGATATCATAGTCTGGCATTAGGGGTTCACAAGCTTAATCGCCCAACCCTTCTTGGGAGACGTGTCTTTCTCCGACGCCTTGGCAGCATCTGCCTTCTCAAGAAGAGCTCGTCCGGTTGGGCTAAGGTAGCGAGTACGGAAGTCGCCCAGACCTCCTGTCGCTGCTCTGTACTGCTGCTCCAGACCACGAACTTGATCCATCATCATCCCGCGGTAGACGTTGTTGGTGCTGTGCAGAATATCTGGCGCTAGAGCGGAGTTATACTTTTCTTGGATGGCCTGACGGTCAGCCAATGCTCCGGCACTCTTTCCCTGTCCAACGATGGCTCCGGAAACTTCGTCAGCTGCAAGTTCACTCGCCGCCCTATAGTTCATGGGAGCAGGCTTGCCTGTTTGAGTCTGCCACGCCTGCTTGAGCTGGTTTATCTTCTCTACTTTCCCGCTATTCATGGCGTCGACCAGAGCGTCGAGAGTATCCAAGTGCGACAGCGCAACGTCAAATCTACGAGTCTGATCTCCCTTCGGGCCAGAACCAAAGGCTGTGATGGCCGTATTCTTGGACTTCCAGTTGGTCGCATCGTATTCGGGGTACTTCTCAGCCACCTTCTGTAGAAGATTTATGGCGCGAGGGCTGCGCGTGGCGAGGCTCGGGGGTGCAAGATCGTAGTTCCCAATCTTGTCCACCAAGGCATCGTCCTGCCCGCCATTTAGCATCCCGTACTCCATCTGCTTGGCCTTGTATTCAAGGTCATGCTGTCTCATAGATTCCTTCAGCACAGCCTCTCTGTTGGCTAGCTCACCTTTCTGGAACGCACCACTCTGCGCCAGTTGTTGGTTCGCTATTCTCTGCTGCCCAAGCTCCTCCGCCTGGGAATCTGCTCCTTTAGCCATCTGGGCGCCCATCGGATTCAGAACCGGGTCGCCTGAAATCTGAGCCATCTGTCCCATCATATTCTTCCGGCGCAAGGCCTGTATCAGCAGAGCCTGCTGATCCGCCGCCGTGGGCGGACCTCCTACCAACGCGGAATAGATATCTGGGTCGGCCATGTGTTACTCGTAGGTCGGGAATTTATCCGACCCAGCCTGATCCTCGTAGTTATACGTCGTGCCCGGCAGGCCACTCTGCATCGGGGTCTGCATACGACCCCGCAGTAGCTTCGCCATCATGGCACGGCCGCGAGCTTGCTGCTGCATGAGATCATTCTGCTGCTGCATGATCTGATGTTCCTTCATGCCGCCCATGACATTCTGTCCCACACCGGCCGCGATAGCCAGAGGACTGGGCGCCGACTGCACTCGGCTTCCGTATCCGCCGACCATACCCGGCATCGGTGCATAGCGAAGAGCCTGAGCAAGCTCAAGCTGCTTCTCAAGATTCTTCTGCTTCTCAGGGACAATACCTAGCTGAGTGAGCTGGTCAATGTCGGCATCGGAAAGTTGATCATCACCCATGGGTCACCTATAGAAGGAAGTACATCGCCGCCATCGCCGCCAAGCTGCCAGCTCCCTGTTCCATACTCGCTTGCTGCTGCTGCTGAGCTTGCCACGCATTCATCTGAGCCTGACCGGTCTGCGCTGCTGCGTTAGAGTAATTAACAGGAGCTGCGGCTCCAGCGGTCGGAGCTCCAGGAATGCCCGGCATGCTGACTTGATTCCCATTAAGTATGGCGTTGAGCTGGCTAAGATTGTAACCCTGCTCTCCTTCCATAGTGGCAATTTCCTGCTGCTTAAGAGCATTCTGGAAGTTGCCAGAATTCAACTCCTGGCCGTATTCTTGTGCTCCAATTCCCAGCTGGGATTCTAGATCCTGTATGTTAGACTGGTTTGTGAACGTACCCTTCGTCACAGCCTGACCGAACTGCTGGTTGTTCGAAGCCAAGTCAGCAGCCTGCTGCTGCGCTCCGATGTTAGAGCCGGTCAGTATGGCACCATACCCTGCATCCTGGTTAGCTCGGTCCTGCTCCATCTGGAAGTTGCTCATGGCGGTGTCGTACGCCTGATCTCCTTCCTTCAAGCCCTCATTGTACAGCTGAGATTGAAGTTGCTCGCGCTGCTGGTCGACGATTGGCTTGTTCAGGCTCTGGTAATGCCCGTACGCCGCCTGAGCGGCGGCGTCGTCGTACATGTCGGCGGAACCGTGGACTTGTTGAGTCACCCCAGACGTGTCAATATCGTGCTGAAAATCAGGCGCTGTATACGAGTGAGTATTCGGCGCCATAGCGAACGGCACCGTGCTATTGAAGTCCAGAGGATGAGAAAAGTCCTGGGCTACCCTCTGTTGCTGTCCCTCGGCCAAGGCGGATTCATTTGCCTGGATGCGCTGCTGTGAATCGAGAGCCGACTGCTCTTGAGGGTTCAGGCTGACGTTGCCCGCCCAAGAATTCATCACCTCGCCAGTCGTCGGATCGATGACAGGAGTCGCCTGCCACGTCTGAGATCCCCACGGGGTGCTTACGTCGGGACGATTGGCAAGAGTTTGCTGGGCAGTCGTTACCTCGCTACTGCGACCGGTAGCTTCTGCTGCGCCTGTATAGTCTGGGCTCGGAGGAGAGCTCTTGCTCACTGCCCGCTGTTCCTAAGGCTCGAAACGAGCGCTTGCTGGTACTGAGGATTCATTGCGGTGGGCGGTCCTCCGTACGCGACGGGAGGCTGAGCTCCAGCGAGTGGCATTGTAGGCGCTCCCGCGCCAACAGGCAAGCGATTTCCAAAACCTCCAGCCATTGGCATCCCCTGAGCCATGCCACCAGTCGGCATGCGAGTAGGCATGGCACTCTTAGGGATCGTTATACCCGAAGGAGGAATATTGTAATTGAAGTGAGGGGCTTGGTACCCCTGCGGAGCGATCTGCATACCCTGCATGCGGGAAGCAGCCGCAGGCGCAGGGCCTCGCATAGAAAATGGAGTGAACCTAGTCTGAGCTGAGTCGCCAATCATGCTGCCTTCTCCTGATTAAGCCACCGGCATTGATCTCTAGTCATCTCCTTGATGACGAGATCAACTCCTTGCGACCATCCATCTTTCACTCTATACTTTTCTACGAACCCTAGATATCGGCTTACAGCCAGTGACTGCTCCGCATCCGATGGAGTAATCGCGATAAGAAGCCCTTTTCCGCACTGCTGGAAGGGGTAGGAAAATATAGCACAAACAAATTCACGATGAAAAAGATACTTTGGGCCACTAGAATAAACATGAACGTTGACGGAATTCGGTGTCCAGTGATCATATAGCACCATCGCCCTTACTTTATCGTCTACGAGGACAATGCCCTTAGCATCAGCTGAAGCCGAGTACCCCACGTTCTTACAGAACTTCTCGATATCAGGTCTTTGGGCAGCCACCACAATCACAGCAACCCTCCCGTATCGTACATGACGTCAAACCGAAGAAGAGTTGTGGGAGACTTAGAATTTCCATTTATCGCTATCGCCATGGCGCGGCCCATGCCTGCGCCTCCTGTAACAACGGCAGAGGCTATAGTTCCTCCTGCCCACAGAGCAGTGTCCCACACTCCTACGTCCCAGACCGTGCCTCCGGGCGTAGTTGAAATTGGAGTGGTGAGATTTTCTGTGAGATCGTAATCGTACTTGGCCGACGCCGCGTATGCCGGTGGAATGTTAGAAAGGAAGACCGGACGCACGAAGTGGACACGATGGTATCGCCCAGGTTCTTCAGCATCTGTGAAGTGAGTGAGCATAGACCAATTTATGTTAACGCCATTATCTGTGCTGCCCGTGTGAAGATTGACGTTAGTAGTCCCGTCTGCAAACAAGAACGTGCCATTCCAGTCGCATCCCGTAAAGTACGGAAGGTCCCGGTAGTTCGCCCATCCCTTAGAAGGAAGATATTGCACGTACTGCAGATACGAGAGACCCGTGATCTTAGGAGTCGCGAGAAGTAGAAGATTTTGGCTAGAGATGAGGGTCATCTCCCATCCAGGAAGATTGAACGCCGTCGACATCAATTGGTTGATGAGAGGAGTTATCTTCTCTGTTACCGCAACGACTTCATTCTGCACCACCATACCAGATATAAGTCTGGTGAGCGGGATAATGCCATACGCCGATAGGAGGTAGAGATCACCACCGAAGGTGCCCGCGATTCTACGCCCCGCAGGCGGAGCTCCAATGTACCAGTTGCCCACAAGGCTGAAAGCGCCCGCCGTCGTTGGATCGCCTCCTTGATACAGGACGACATCTCCCGCCGAGGAGATTGCAACAAGATAATCGTTGACGCCGTCTCCTCCGTCAAACGTCCAAGTGTAGAGCGCAACCAGCGTTCCGCCGTGCTTGAATTTGTTGCTGAAGTCGAAGATCGTAGCCGGTCCAAATACGGATCCAATGCCAAGATACACCGCCTGTGAAGAACCTCTTACGACAAACCAGAGACGACTCATGTAGACCGCAGGCATGGCGAAGTTCGCAGGATCTACTCCGCTGACCTGCCCCACGCCGGTCCCAAAGGCGATCTTAGACCATCCGGATCCCTCTGTGTAGAGGTAATACCCATTAGTCTCGTCGGTATACACAAGATAGTGGGCTGCCGTGGTTGTGAATGCCACCGACTGACCCACCCCAGAATTTGCGTCTTGCGATGGAAACGTAACAGAGGCAGCCGGGTTACTCACACCCTGAACAGTTATGTCAAAGATGCCGTTGGTCGCAGCTGCGAACAGCTTATTCGCCGCGGTATTAGATCCAGTGTACGGCATCACAGTGCCGACAGTGCCGGTACCGACTGTAGTGGCCCACGGAACGTATCCTTGACGAACCGCGGTTCCGTACGCAGACGGAATAAGGTTGTACTGGAATATAGAATCTGTAGGCTCGCCCATCGCGAGCAAGCCCACAGCATTGATGCCCCCGATAGGAGCCGGGAGCATCATGCTCTTTACCGTAGGAGGTGACGGAGGAAGAGGCATCACGGCAGACCGTAATTGGTTTCCGGGATGTTCCTCCAGTCAAGGTACGGGAACACTCTCTGACGAGCCATATTCAGCGTCTGAGATGGCATGTCTTTGCCAGTGAACCCGTTGAATACGTTCGTGAACTGATTAAGAGCAGACGTGGTATCAAAACCCTTCGCCTCCAAGAACCGAAGCTTTAGCATCTTCGTTATGAGGACAGGCTCGAACAGAATAACGTCAGTGGCCAGCGTGACTTGGTCTTTCGCAGGAATGGTAGGAGCCAGGGTAGTCGCCACCCAATACCGGCTGACGTACTCAAAATTTATGACGCTACCTTCCTGAGGAGGCTGTGGCAGTACCCAGAACTGACCCTGATTCACCCTGAATGTCACGTAGATTGTATCGGTGGCTAGGCCCGTATTCACCAGATACTCCCAGTTCTGAGGAGTCATGGGGCCACCGAGCGGCAGAAGATTCGTGGGGTTCCAGCCGGTCTGCTCGATCATGTACCCAAAATCAGCGGGCAAATCGTACTTCCCGGAATCGGTGTTGTGCATCGTCAGAGTGAACTGCTTGTTTAGAGTCTGCCACTCATGCATGCCATACAGCTCGCGGCCAGCCGACGTAAGAAGATTCACCAACTGTATGAACGACGGGTCAGCGCTAGCAAAGGGATCTTGCCCCGACGGAGCAGACAGACCACACTCCGAGGCTGCCAGATTGATTATGTTCGCAGCAGTGTCAAATCTTGGCATGTCCCTCTCCAGTCACAACTATCGGATTTATCTTCACTGCCGATGCGTAATCTGCGACGATCGTAGCTTCGGTAACTCCAATCTTACTGCCTATACCTCCACACACCAAGGCCATGTCCGTCTTCCAAAATGCCCAGAAGCCAGTTGCGTTCGTACCATCACCAGAATAGAAGACGGCAGAAGGAGACGCCAAGGCATTTGTCATGGCCTTGGCGTCTGCGTAGACTCCTGTCGAAATCTTCAGCATTACTTCTTCTTGGCCTCTTTCTCCAACTGCTCCAGTCGCTTACCTAGTTCTGCGATCTGCCGGTTAGCAGTTTCCAGAGCATTGTCGCGAGCATCCAGCTCAGCTCGCATCTGCGTTAGAGGAGCAGCTTCCTTCGCCGCGATGACGAAGTCATTGGCCAGTTTCTTCAGGCCGTTAATTCCCATGAACTTGCTGGCGACGGAATCGGGCATGTTCGCAAGCTGCTCCAGCGTGTAGCAGTTGAAGTACTCCAGCTCCTTCACCTGAGCCAACGTAAGCCACGGAACAACCTTGAGAGGAGTTCCGCTCGCATGGTCCTGATTTTCCTTATTCTTAAACGCCGCGTACTGACGAGGAAACCTCTCGAAATCGGCCCGCCACGCCAGACGATGTACCACATCCTGCTGGCCCGGGACTATGATGGTGACGTACACCTTGTCGTCGTAAATAGGACGACCCTCTTGGGAACTCTTGTCCTGGTTGATGTGAGGGTACGTGCTGAAGCTGACTCGGAGACGTTCGTCGTCCTTAGACGATTGCTTGTCAAACGCCTGCGCAGTCATTTCGTAGGAAGCTTCTTGAAGCTGCATAATCGTTCCTTAGTTGACCGAGAAATTCCCCGCCGCCGTGATGGGATTACCGTTGGCGAAACTGACGGGGTCCGCGGATTCGTAGACGATTTGTCCTGCAGCAGATACGCGGATACCCTCTACCCAGGAATCAGAGCCGGACTGCACGGTCGTACCGTACAGGGCTCCGTTAGCGCTTATGCGAAATCCCTTTTCCCAGGTGGTCCCGGCAGGCGCATTAGTGTCTATGGCAAGGTTCCCGTTGGCCATGAAGCCGAAACCCTGCTGAATGGAATTGGCGACGGTGCCCGCACCAATCGTCGCATTGGTGCGGCCCGCCGCTGTGAACGTTAGCCCAGGAACGAGCACATCAGCCTACGACGAGGCTGGTGTTGCCGGAACTCCCCAAAGCAATGGCGGGAACCGCCAAGTCAGGGCGAAGACTCAAGGTCTTCAACAGATCCGCTAGAGCGGTGGCGTCAGCAGTACTGACGCCACCGGCGATGGCCGTGGCCACCGCCGCCGCGTTCGCCGCGATCTGAGTCGACATCAGACTCAGCTTAGAGGCCATAGATCCTCCTTAGGTGATCTGGCCCTGCGCGACCGGGTAGTTAAGGAAGTACACAGACTTTCCTGCACCGATCGCCGCGCCATTGATGGTAGCGTTGTTGGCCGTGGTCGCCTGAGCGTTCAGGACCTGCTTTCCCGCAACCGCAGCGGTCTTCGTCTGACCGGCCGCGTTGAAGAACGCAGGATCTCCCGCCGCCACAGTGCCAGACGAACTGGCGATGGCGTTGCCGAACAACTGCACCCAGCCGAACAGATTACCGGTCAGGGTAGCCATCGCCACGCCCAGAGGCTTGCCGCTGTTCGCGCCGCCCGCCCACTGCTGGACTTTCAGGGTCACAACACCACCAGACAGAGTCTGGGTGAATTCCACCCAATCACCGACGTTGATGGTGCCAGTACCCTGGACGTACACGAATTCGCCGAAGCCCAGGCCGGGGTCAAAGCCGCTGAACGTGGTGCCGAGCACCAACTGAGCGGCAGCGTTGGTCTGGCTCAGGTCTTGAGCGACCATCTGGTTCGCATTTGCCTTGTAGGTCATCTCAGTGCTCCTATTAGTTGTTGTCCCAGATGCCCTGGAACTGAGCACCGGAAGTGGTCAGGTTGCCCGCCCACCCGATGATCTGAACCTCTGCGTCCTGGTTGACCGCGTAGCGCTTGTTCGGGCTCAGCGGGACCATGTTGCGGTTCGCGTGCGGGCGCCAGAAGATGTACTTCGTGTTGAGGAAGTACGCGGTGTTGCCGGGGCAGAAGCCGCCGATGCCGCCGTCCAGGACCACGTCAGCGTCCATGAACTTGATGGTGGGGAAGCCAAGATCGCCGCTGTCGGTGCTGGTGATGCGTTGAATCGCCTGCAGCGACTGCATGTAGATCGCCCAGGTAAGGGAGTCGACAATGATCAGGTCGGGGCGATCCATGCCGCGAACCTGCTTGGCCCACTGAGCATTCCAGCTCTGTTGGATGGTCGCAGCAGTGATGCCGCTGGTATCCGTGAACTGGTTGCGCCAGAACGACCACACAGAGCGATCGATGGAGCCGTACACGCCGGTCGTCGGATTGAGGGGGACAGCAGCCGCCAGACCGACGACCTGCTTGCCGCCAGAACCGGTACCGTCCGAGTAGACGCCGCCCGCCAGGAGGTTGCACAGAGAAGCTTCGGCGACATCCATACGACCATCCATGAGGTCGATGATGCGCTCTTTTCCTGCGTTCTGGAGCATCTCCAGACCGCTGATGACCACGGGTACCGCGGCCTGCTTGATGGAGTACTGTGCCGCAGACAGAACGTCCTGCGCAGACACCGGAAGGAGGTCGTAGCCGCTGTAGTATCCGGCGTTGCCGTTCTCAGCGAAGCTCAATTCCTCGAAGATCACCGTACCACCGGAGAAGGTCCGGGTATTGCCGCGCTTCTCGAGGCGACGAAGCAAGGCATTGTTTTTCGTCACGTTATCGGCGATTTCGCCGCTTCGCGACTCGATCGTGGTCGCGATAATGTCGGAGACATTTGGGAATGCCATTGAAGTCCTCCAAAGTTGAAACGATGCTTTCTACTAGCTTCGCACTTGGGAGGATCTCCCTTTCGGGTGGGATCGCTCTAGTTCTCAGCTCACGGGCGGAGAGACTACCATGCCTCCCCGCCCGATTGCAAGGGCTTTTTACGTCGCGTCCTCCCAGGCTGCCATTAGGGCTTCTCGACGACTCACCTTTCCGCCCTTGGCGGTGGCCGCACCGCTGGCGTTGGGGGCTCCCCGTATCGTCGAGGCGGCTCTCTTGTTGGCTGATGGGTCAGAAGCCTGCCTCTTCTTGGCTTCTGCTGCCGCGCGCTGCTGCATGATTTTGGAAATTTCCGGATTCAATGCTACAGCCTGGTCGTAGGCCTGCTCCATGGTGAGCATACGACCTCGTTTCGCTGCCACCTCCAGAATATCCGCCATTTCTTCTCGGAGGTCGTCGAAGAATGGCCTGTCAAAACCCTCAACTTCCTGATTGGCCTCCTGCTGCAAGCGCTGCTGATACTGCTGCCTTGACTGCTCAGCGGTCCCCATGAAGTCAAACAGAGGCTTGGCCCAGGCAGGCGGGGCTTCAGGACGAGTTACTCCGGCCGGAGGACGAATTCCTCCGTTCTCCTGCATGCGAGCCAGAACTCCATCCAGAAGTTTAATGTCTACACCGTAGGTGCCGATGACTCCAGCTACGATCTCAGCCTTCTGTTCCGCAGACCCCTGGAAAAGACCAGCAGAAGTCTGTAGTAAGTTCTGCACAGCACGCAGAGGAGTAGAATTCTGAGCCCGTATGATATGTTGAAACGGCTGAACTACATTCGCAAATTCCTGAGCAAACTTGCGGATGTTGCCAGTCTGTGTGAGCTCCTGCTGGATCTGAAGCTCTCTGGTGCGGATTGTCTCCCTTACCTCTTTCGGAAGAGACGACCAGTGTTCTCGTACGGCCGGTTTCCAAGAATTGGGGGGCTTGTCGGTGACGGGATCCTGCTTGGTCTCAGATTTCCCTTCTCCGGCTGCCGCCTTTCGCTCTTGACTGTCGGGATCGGGCCGTTCCTTAGGAGATTTTCCCTCCTTCGATCCGACCTTCTCTTTCTTTCCTTCGCCTTTTGCAGGTTCCTCTCCTCCGTCTTCGGCTGGCGGAGTGACTTCTTCGATTTTCTCCTTTGGTTCGTCTCCTCCAGTATCTGTAGGAGTTCCACTATCCTGTTCATCTTTCTCCGCCTCGCCCCAAGCTTGCTCTAAAAGCTCGCGACGGCTCAGTTCCTCATCGGCCACGGCTATCTCCTGTGTTTATCGTAAGCATTCTTCAAATGCTCAATTCTTCGATCCCGATCGTACCCGGCACCGGGAGTATACGCCTTTTCTCGCTCGGCGCGTTTCTTATCCCAGTAGCCTCCTGGAGAATTATAGTCACTAACATGGGTCAACCCATGCTGCTTGAAGTGACTACGCATGGCGGCACGGCCAGTTATGATCGTACCGTCAACAGGAGACTTGAATTCTTCGATGTCCCCTATGATCATGGGGGCATCGCTACTTCTTCTTATCTCCGTTATCTCCTCCATTTTTTGACTTGTCGGATTCCAACGATAGCGCCGTCGCACTTGCCTTCTCCAAAGTTCCGAAACGAGCAGCCTCGGCCTCCTTTCTTATGGAGGTCACCATGTCGGTCAACATCTGTGTCATATCCAGCTTGAACGCCTGCTGCATCTCGGCGATCTTTAGCTGGAATTCCTGCTGATTCTGGCGCATTTCCTGAGCATGCTTCTCCTGAATCTGCTGAATCTTGGTCTGGTGGTCTTGGGCAGTGGCCTGCATGTCTTGCTGGTGCTTCTGCGCACTTTCCTGCAGCCTTGCCTGGGACTCCTGCTGACGAATTTGAAGCTCGCCCTGAATCTTGGCCATTTCCGGGTCAGGTTTCTGTTGCGGCGGCTGCTTCTCTAGCCTGGCAATATCCTGGTCAATCACACCTTCGATTTCATTACTGCCGCGGAACCCTGCAAGACCCCACTTAAGGAGCTTAAGGAGAGATGGGAGACTTCCGGGATCCATCTGCAGCAGTGGCGCTGCAGACTGCATGAACAGTGCCAGAGCGTTGATGTACTCGGTCCTGTCCTGCTTGAGCTGGGCGTAATCGGCGATTGCCAGGGTCTCGGGACGCACCGTGACTCGCCATCGAAAATCGTCGGTATTCTTAATGAGCTGGACGGCCTGCTCTGCATAGGGGGCATCCTCTGTGGCCATGATATTGGACTGTTCCAAAATGGTCTGAGGATCGTACCACTTGGCGATTATCTCTACCTTCAGAGCTTGAAGGTCTCCGACCCATCGAGCAAACTCATTTTGAAGGGCCTCCACACGAATACTTCCGTAGCTGGCTTCCAACTGATCACGAGTTGCGCTGGTGCGGTCGCTAGACTGCGCCGCGCCGCGCATGATGTCATTCATTCCCGTGATTTGGTATAGCTGAGCAACTCGGTCGTTCTGCTTCTCCGTAAGCACGGCAATAGTGTTCGTAACGGCGTCGAGAGGCACCCAGTCAATCAGACCCTTGAGTCCGCCCTTTTCAGCGAACATGGCCCAGTTATCCACGGGGATGAGATCGTTCTCTATGCCCTCAGTAAATATCCTCTTAATCCCTTCCTGAGATTTATCGTATATTCCCACGAGCTTACATGCGTCAGTGAGAAGACTGATGCGAGTCTGAAGTTTGTCAATATCACGATACAGATCCTGCGCAATTGACCAGTCAGCCTTAGGAATGAATTTCGAAGTCGTCAAATTGGCGATAAAGGGAGGCGGTTCGCACCAGAATCCGCGCAATTGCATCGGATCATCAGCAACGTCCAGAATTTCCTCGTATCCTTCAGTAAGCCAGTACACCTTCTTGTCGCCCTTGTCCCAGATCTCCCAAACCTGGGCTTGCGGGTTCGTATCGTACTGTTTTTCCCCTCTAGACTTCGGCACAGGGCCAAGTTCGTTAAAATTTACTTGATCCAGCCTCGCTTTTGGGAATCGACGCGAAAATTCTTCCTTATCCATGTACGAACGATACGCCTTCCAACGACACTCGTTATGGGTGCGGCACTGAGGCCATAGAACGTCTTTCCAGTGCGTATAGACGATATCAGTCCACTCTGTGTCCTTAATTTCGTCTTCGTAGCCTTCTGCGAGCAATTCCCCGGTTACTTCATGGCGAATTTCGTCAACATGAACCGTTTTGTAGTCACACTGGTACTGTACGCGAGCTGTACCGAGCCCCGGCACGAGTCGATCCTGCAAACCTTGACGAAAAACGGACGCCATGTCTTCGCCAGCCTCTTCGATGTCCGTATTAAGGACTCGAGTGAGTATAACTCCGGCTACGCGAGCTACATCGTCGTTTGCGTCGGCAAAACGACGCGCAACTTCCACTTTTGGGATCTTTCCGTACAGCATGGACATCAAAGTGGTCACATTTGCGTGGAAAAGATTCAGGCGGGTGGTCATTTCGCCCCACTCGTCCTGTTCTTGGGTCCTTTCGTCAAGGTATTTCTTGACTACCTTGTCTGCTTCCTTATGCCAGCGACGAAAAAACCCCTTCGCAGCGGTAATTTCCGACGCCCAACGCTTGTACTGACCTTGCGGCGTGTCGTCGTAGCCTTTGAGATCCTTTTCTTTCATTTAAATTCGTCCTCGCAGGCGACGCATGCGCCGCTCACGCTCTTCAAACAGTTGTTGTAGCTTCATACCGGAATTAGGAAGTATAATTCTCTTCTCTTCTTGCTCTTCTACTGGGATTTCCTTCGCAACCAAGCACAGATAACGAAAAGCGTCGGCCGGATGACTGGCCCAGTCGTGTAGAGGATGATCAGAGAAGACTTTTCGTTCGTCGTCATACGCTCTTTTGTAGGCCCGGAGACCTTCTACCCCTTCTTCGCACTTAACAGAGAAGTAGCACGTCGGCAAAACCTTCCTAACTGCTGAAATACCATCTTGCAGACCAAGATTGGGAGCAATCCTAACAGGGAAGCCTTCTTGCATGAACTGTTCAATCGTCGATCGTCCAGTCTGTAAAGACTTAGCCTTAGCGTCGTGGGGTAGCCAGATGTGCTTGAACCGGTACCCTGTGTCATGCAAAGCGTCAAAGTAGTATCGTAGAGCCTGGCTGTGCGCCTCCATATAGTCAATGACGGCAATGCCCCCAGGCCTGCGCTGAAAGAACCAAGCAGCGGTGCTGTCGGTGAATCCCAGATCAAACACAACTTCCACTGGCTGATCAGGTTCCCAATTGATGTCTGCGTAAATATGACCGTCGGCTTCCATCCCGGCGATAATTTTCGCGTAGTACGTTCCTTTGACAGCCGCGTTAGGATTACAAAGGTATTCTTGCTGGAATTCCTCCTCATCCTGCTCCATCCTCTGGAGTTCGAGTTCCTCAGCTGAAAGAATGCCACTTTCGTCTGCCCTTAGTAGGAGACTGAACCAGTTGGTCTTGAAGTATTCCGGGTCTTCCCCTTCCCGCAAGTCAAGACCTTGACTTCTGCGGAATACTTTATAGAAATGATTCTTCCCTTTGAATGTCCCAATGAAAACCGCCCATCCTTTCCGGTCAGCCAGCGTTGGCAGAAGTACCTTGCCCCAGACACTTGGGGACATATCCCCATACTCGTCAAGAACGACTCCATCAAAATACTGACCTCGGAAGGAGTCAGGGTTATCGGCTCCGTAGATACCGATCTCCGCCTCGTTATGCTTGAGGATAATGTTGAGTTCCGATTCGCTGGGCTTTTTCTTTTCAAGGCCACGGGTGTATTCCTTCGTGTATTCCCAGGCAATTTTCTTGGCCTGCTTCAGCAGTGGGCCGACATAGGCGTACCGAGGCCGCTTCTTACGGGAGTAAATCGATCTGGCGACGATTTCATTAACGCTCGCAACGGTCTTTCCCGCACGGCGGTGAGCCACCATGCAGGCGAATCGTTGCGAGCGTTCGTGGAACGGACGAAATTGCTCGCGAGGAATGTATTCAACGCGAATTTCGCCGTCATCTGGCTGTGTCACGTGGCGTCTAATCTACTCGTCATTCCGCCCCGGCTCCCGTGACTCGGGGGGCGGACCCTCAGCTGGTTCGCCAGATGCTTCTGCTTGAACAGATGATACGCCACCGCCAGTCTTTGCTGAGGGTTGCTGAAGCTGGTCGCCGCTTCCGGGCTGCTCATGAATCTGTGTACGTATCTGCTCTGTTTCTCCCCCGGCATCGGGTACGGCATCGTCGTATTCCTCCAAGACGCTGGGGTAATTACCCCCGAGTGGAACTATCAACCTCGTTCGCTTCACTGTACTCTCCATCTAAGGCCGAGCGTGGCAGCGCGGGCCTTATAATATGTGTGAGCTTTCCCATAACTTCCATCTGTGAAGCTGCAGGAATCGTCTTCCCCCACAGTTTGTAGAATTCCGTCGGATTGACGTGAGCCCACATGGCGAGACGAGGCACTCCGCCTATTAACTGAAATGCTTCGTCCAAGGCTTCCAAAACCTGTCGTCGAGAAAACTCGCGCCGAGGCAGACGGGTGAGGCTCTTCCCAGATTCCGCCAAGGAAGAGAACGTCTCACCCATCTGCCCGAACTCCTCAGGAGGAACAAATTGAGTGAGGGCGGGATCTTTCGGAGTGATGTCCATGGGGCTCGGAGCATACCACAATCGCCCTTGGCTCTGCAAGCCTCACACATTATACTATGTGGGTGGTGGGGTTATGAAAGGTGACACTAAATGACTACAGTTGAGTTGCGGGCCTTGCTGGACAGAAGCATAAAACAGGACGGCCCGCTTCCCGTGATAATTTGGCACACCGACATACGCAGGTACCGTGTGGATACTGCGAGCCCTTGTGGTGCCCATGACCATTTTCTGATCAGCGCAGGTGACCGCGATCAACCCCGGTAATTAGGCGGCATGGAATTAGACCCTCCGTGCGTCACCCCCCTGACTGGCTGGCAGGGAACCGCCGAATAGTCCAGCCCCTTCCCTTAACACAACAACTTGGAGAATGATTATGGTGAAAGCGGTAACACAGAGCGAGCGCAACGCGGCGGCCGACGCTGCGCAGCATCTCGGGGAAACCAAGGAGCAATTTCAGGGCGAAACGCTGCAGCAGCAGGACGCCGACACCATCGAGCTGGAGGAGATGGCCGCGCTGTACGTCAGCCTGGGCGGCGACGACCCGCGCGCCCTGAAGCTGGTTCAAGAAGCCAAGGCGGCGGGCCGCATTGACGCCGACGGCAATTGGGTGGAAGAGGAGTAACCGCCTGACTGGCCGGGGGGTGCAATGCCCCCCGGTTCTAACAAGAACGAGGGTCTATATATGGATTACAGGAAAGAACCCTGTATCATTGACGAATGCCCCAACCGGGGCAGGAAGCTGAAGCCTTACTGCGCGACGTGCAGTGGCGGTATGCGCTACGCGATGAGCAAAGACGATCCAATTGCGTACGTGGCGGAGCGCCAGAAGAAACTGACAAAATTCCAATCCCGAATGGTCTATCTAGGAGCTAAGGATAAGACGTATGCCAAAGCCAAACGAATCATCGAAGCCGCGCACGCCGCACCGCTGGACTCCCGCGCAGCGCGACAAATTCAAGCGGAGCATAGCCGCAAAGCGCGAAGGAAAGCCCCGCGTCCCCGCCGGACTATACGCCGCCGCGCGAAGGCTGCGTAGGTGCGTCCAGGACTACGTGCTAGAGAACGGGGGTAGGATTGACAAGCTTGCCATGGCCGCGTCCTCCGTCTGCAACGGCATACTAGGAGATTGAATTGGATAAAGATATCCAAGGCACCGTCACACAGGCGGCGAATCTACTCGTTGGCCTGGATAGCGATGTAATGGCCGTTGTCGTCATAAAGGGAGGGGACTTGTACCTCATGTCCAATATCGTCGACAAGGAAGAACTGAAGAACATGTTCCTGAGACTTGCCGACCTGAAGGAGCCCAAGACCTACGACATAATGGGCTTTGACGAACAGCAGGGCAAGTTTCAGATCATAGGAGGTTCTGACGATGAGCGCAACTGATAGGCTCAGCTTGGCCGTGGCAGCCGTGGTGAAGGAGATAGCTACCGACAAGGATGTGACTAAGAAAATCGCCGAATACGCAGTTGACTTCGTCATGCTGGCAACTGGGTTCGCCGTGTTCAAGGACACAGTGCCGGACTTGGAGGGGGCGTACCAGATGCTGAAGGAGAGGCACCCCGAGGTGATGGAGCTTTTGGACGAATTTGTGAAGGTTGGTACAGAGGAGTACAAGAATGCCGTTGGTGAAGGACTATTTAAGCTCTGAGAACGAGCGCAACCGCCGCGGAACGAAAATTTTCCGCATGCTTCTGGAGATCGCATTTGGCGACCAGGGCCGGGCACACGAAACCGAGTTCGTGGGCCACCACATTTCATTCCAATTTGAGGGCAACATAGAGACCGTCAACGAAATTCCCAGCGCAGACACGCTAATCTTCGACCATGACATCATGTGGAGAGTCTTCGGCATAGAATCCATGATGGTGATGCGTCGTCTCGCCGTTGTGCCAGCCGACAAGAGAGAAGCGCGGCTGGAAGAAATTATGAAAGAAGTAGGAGTATGGCAGGAAGAAAAGACAAGTGGATCTGGGTGATAGCCGTAGTTGGCTATCTGATCTGGTTGGGCGTGGTTTACTTCACATTTGGAGAAGTTTCATGGGATTGGTAATCGGATTTATCTGCTTCGGGCTTTTCACGGGGTTGGTGGGGTTCGTCTGGGGGTACTGCAAGGCCAGCAACGAACAGGTGGCGATACGCACAACCGAATTCCTGAATAAGGACTGACGGCGGTGTTCGCCAGGGGGACCGTGGTACGCCATAAGCCCACGAAACAAAAAGTGACGTATATCTGTGCATGCGGTGTTGAGGACCTTCATATCGTGGTAGCCCCAAAGCTCGGCTTTGAGGATGACGGTGTGCGGGAGGTGAGGGGAAAGACGCTGGTACCGATAATAGAGGCACCAGCGTTTTCATTCTGGAAGAAAACTTGGAAGGTGAACAATGGCATTGAGTAACATTCTGAAGGAACCTCGTAGAGAGTTGACGGAGCAGCTTTTGGGGACTATAGTCATGGGGGTAGCGATCGTGGGAGACTACGGGGCTTCCGTGTGGTTCGAGAAAGCGACAGTCCCCATCGGTACGTGTCCGTGGCCATTGGGTATGGTTCTTCTGCCACTGCTGGCCATTCTAGTAGGTCTTTTCCTGGCGGCTGCCATTTTTCTCACACATGTGATAGGTGAGTTAATAGCCGACTGGATGGCAGACAGAGGTTGGGATCCCAGGCCGAAGAGGAGATACTGATGTACACGCTTTTGTTGATCATACTGGCGCAGGGGCAGACCCCTGTGGCGACTCACTTCAGTACACCTACGAAACAGGTGTGTGAACAGACTTCAAGGATGCTGGCAGCACAGAGTAGTCCACAGATAAAGGTGCACGCTTTCTGTGTGCCTAGAGTAGAGTAATCTATATCTTCGAGAAATATACGTGGAGGTGGAGCAGCGATTTCTGGATTCGCGATGGCAGACCCATCCGGGGGGAGGAGCGCCGTCCGTCCGCACCCCTCCCTCCCCCAGAGTCGTGCGCACAAACGACAACACCTAACACCCTCGCGAGTGTTAGGTGTTGGTTGTTAGGTGTTGGTCTGTTAGGCAGTGGGCATCGTGTCGCCCAGCTTGGCAACCCCGCTGCGCAGGAAGTAGCGCAGCCACCCGCTGGCCTTTTCCGGCACGCCGCTCTTGGGCAAGCTGGGCGGCGTCTTGGTGCAGGCTGCCAAAAAGTCCGCGGCAGGCTTGCCCTCGTGGTCGCACAGGACCTTGTACCAGGCCTCCCGCGCGCCCCGGTACTTCACCCCGGCCTTTACGCTGGTGATGAGGACCGGCTTGGCCGTGCCCTGGTCCGTCACGGTAGCGGGCGCGCTAACCGTCTGGGTCGTGGCTGGCGCGGCCTGGGCCACGGTCTTGGTCTGCTTGTTGCGGTTCTTGCTCATGTGTAAACCCTCTTGCGTCTTTACCCTGCACACCATGCACAGGTGACCCATATACTACAGCTTACGCCACCGAATGCAAGTCTTTTTTTGCTTTTTATGACTTTACATAAGCTAGGTTTAAGCTTAAAGCATCCCGAGTTAGGTGTTGGTGTGGCGACGAAACAACGATGTTGGTTCTCCGCTCGTCTTCGGGAGTGCGAACTAGAGAGTCAATTCCAAAATCGTCTTCTAGAGTGCGAATTCCGAGCTCTAAATCCAGATTTTTGACTCCCCTAATAACGGGGTTCTGGAGGATTGGTGGATTTTGTAACCGTCGTAACCAATGTAACCAAAGTTTTGTTAGTCTGTCAAAAAATATTTACATCATCGCGAATGTATACACCCCTTTGGTTACATGGTTACAAATCATCTAACCGATTGGTTTTAAAGGGCTTTTCCTGTAACCAATCTGGTTACACTCTAGTTACATTGGTTACAATCGTCTTCCCCACGATCATACGCCCTCTAAAGAGGGGCGAGGTGTTAGTCCCCCGCCCCTGCACACTCAGGCCTGATTCACAATTCCCGCAGCCCCAACCCTCTGGAAGAACCGCAGCCATCCCGTGGGATTCTCCGCTTCGTTCTTCTTTGTCAGTGATGGCGGCTTTTCCTTCGCGCTCTCCAGGAACGCCTCCACCGGCTTGCCGTCAAACTCTTGCAGGCGCGCATACCACGCCTCCCGAGCCCCACGGTACTTCATCCCTGCCTTCACCTTCAGCACCTGCGGTTTTGCTTCTTTCTTCGTGGCCGCGCCTGCAGCCGTTGCTTCTGTCTTCTTCACACCAACACCCCGTCTTTTGATCCGAGCTTTCATAGAGATATCTCCAAAGTTAATGTCACCTCCGAGACAACCCCCACGACAGCCCCGGATGCTCACGGCGAAATTGCCGCTTAGTATCAGCTTAACACCGTGACACATCCGGAACTAGTTCTTTTTACTCCTCCTTATCTGGCACCCAGATAGCCAAGTCCATCTTGGTCACGGGCGTTTCAGGGTCAGCTGTGGCCGTTAACTCCAAGGGCAGCTTAGTCGCTTGGGTAAATCGCTGCATTGCCTCGTCCACTTCACGCCGTAGCCGGGTGCGCGCCGCGTAGATCTGTAGCATGGTCACTTCAGACGCCTTCATTATCGATCTCCTCTCTTCTCTCGGTTAGGAACGATATGAACGCCTTTTCCCAGCTAGATTCGGGTCCGAACATGATGGGCGTCTGCTCAAAGAACTGCTCCACTCGCTCAGCCAAGTAGGTTTCCGCCCTATTCTGGTCTAGATTATCTTCTCTCGCCACTGAACTCTCCTGTAACTGAAAGCATCGCCATAAATTCCGACACACCGAGCGCGTAGCTTTCCGGATGGTCGACACGCGCACCCATATCCTCTATCAACTGAACGGCTATCTCCATTATCCGCTGTGGGGGCATTTCTGCCCCCGACTGCTGCAGATACATGGTTAGCATCTGCTGAGCGGTCATGCAGTCTTCACCTCCTGCTGCTTCCGCAGCCACACCTCATGTCGGTCCACCGGCACGGCCGCAGGCGCTTCTATGCCAAGGATCGCCTGCCCGCCGCGAGTGTATAGCAGCGTCACAACGATCTTATAGGCGCCGTTTCCCATGACGAGCTTCTCACCCTTCTTTCGTGTTAGAATCAACATGTCCTACTCTCCTCGCTGGTTTCCTATTCATGTTCCTGTAGTCATCCCATATAATGTCCCAATGAATGTGATCATTTATATGCTCTCTCACTCGGAACAGAGTGTAGTTGTACCGATTAAGTTCAATCTGGTACTGCTGCCACTCTTCCAGTGTGGTCGATTCCTCCCCCATCTGCGTGATCGAGCTCAATGGCACGGGCGATATGAATGTTGGCATCACATATCTCGTTTCGTTTGGCACCGCTCGGGGTGCGACCAATGGCCAGCTCCAACTGGAATTGTATTTCTTCCAGCGTGAGCGGCCCCACGTTCATCACAGTGTGACGGATCATTTTATCTTCCTCAGTTTCTCCTTCAACGCCACCAAATCGGGTGGGGCCTGCTTAGTCCACACCATACGCGGAGAACCTCCAGTTCTCCGTCGTATTTTCCTGTAGCCCTGCGACTGCAGGTGCTTCGTAATCACAGCCACGGCATGCCGATTGTGAACCGACACGCCCAGGCCATGCTGAGCGATATACTCAGCGGTGGTAAATTCTTCTTTCAAGGCTTTCCTCCAGTAAACACATCCCAGAGCCACAGTGCTGAGGCTATGGCCAGTATGATTAGGACTTGATGCATGGTTTCGCGCGCCATATGTTTTCCTGTTCGTCACGCCAAAAGACAAACATTTCCGGTTCGTTCATGCGCTGGAACAGGCGCACCAGCTCTACGTGCTTGTGAGTCTTATCAGCATGCCCCCCGGCTGGACAGGAACAAAATAGTCCCTGAACGTAGTAGACGTTTTGTGGGCATTCGGTCCCGTCAAACACGGCCACTTCGTAGCCTTGGTAGACGGGGCGAACGTAATATTCTTTAACCACCCAGGAATTCATCCACTTCAATCTCAGAGTAGTAACTTCGCACACAGGCGATCTGTTCAAAGAACCCCTGGGCGGCTGCGACCCCAGTGCTCCACGGCCCGCGCCTGGAGGTAATCTGCAAATTCGCATAATCCTCCATGTGCGCGTACCACTGAGAGTCGAAATACTCGTAGGTCAGTATCACCCTCATATGTCACCAGCTGTGTCTATGAAGAACTGGGTCTGCCTCGCCGTAGCTGTGGGATCGTAGCGCAGCCACAGCACGACGTGAGTGTCGTTCGCCTCTCCAAAATCCACGGGCCAGTATCCCATCGCGGCAAGCTTCCACAGGAACGCTTGGAAGTCCACTGTAAATGGAGTGCCTGGTTCGTTATCCAGGCCGAACGGTTTCACCGGTACCACGATAAAAATATCGTTGGGGTCGGTGTTGATCAAATCAACAGAAAGCTTGGAGTGGTGGTTCATCTTCTCTCCAAGCTATAGCTGATCTGGTGGTGCCCATCCATGTCCTGCTCCCAGCTGTCGCCGTCAGTTCGGCTGTAGCCCAGGGGCACCATGGCCGAATCGATCGCCGTGGTAAGGTCCGGCGTTGGCGCGGAAATACAGGTAATCCAGACCTGCTCTGGTTTCGTCCCATTGCTCACTGCCACATCCCCCATACGCCCGTTGTGGACGCTGTCGTAAAGTCGGTGCCCAGTAGGGCTGATCGGTGCCTATTCTGCGCGGTGCGGCGCAGCCGGAACAGATAGTGAAGGTAGGCCGTTGCGAATCCACCTTTGCGGAAGGGGCGCGGCCTGCGCGCCGGGCGCAGAGTCTTCATGGGTACGTCCCATATCGGTACACCATCCATCTCACGCCGGTGCGGCGGCGCACCTCCCGGCAAAACTCGCTCCACTTCAGCCCGGTGGCAGCCTTCACGCGACGGCGCATCAGGCGGGCTCGCTCGTGGCTGCCACTCTGCACAAGCTGGTGGCATTCGCTTGGAGCGCC
>Ga0207660_10000164_pt1 | contig 41667 bp, 41 predicted proteins | sample KBSC73BmetaG_FD_184335 | JGI IMG/M metagenome (GOLD analysis project Ga0207660, IMG submission 184335) | Corn rhizosphere microbial communities from Kellogg Biological Station, Michigan, USA - KBS C7-3B metaG (SPAdes) (version 2) | ecosystem: Host-associated > Plants > Roots > Rhizosphere ... | reverse complement strand
CCCCGACGACCCCGACTTCCTGGTCTTCGCCCACTACCAGCGGGCCTCCACCGTGTGGCTCGACGAGCTTGCCGGCCGCGGTGTGATCAGTGCGCAGCGCGGCGAGGGCACCCGCCGGTTCGAACGCGCGCTGCTCGACTACGCCGGGCTCACCGCAGCAGACGCCCTCACCGAAGCTCGGGCCCCCGGTCCCTCCGCCGCGGCCCCGGGGGTGGGCACGGCGAAGCGCGGCGGCAGACGCCGGCTCGTGCTCGACCTTTCCTGGCCGGCGGCGGAGCCGGCGAACGGCAGCGTCAGCCGGTGAAGCGCGCGAGCCTGGCCACCGCGCTGTCCAGCTGACGCTGCGCGGCGGTCATGTCGCGGACGCCGGCGAGGAGCACGGAGAAGACCACCCGGCGGCCGTCGGGAGTCGCGGTGAAGCCGGACAGCGTCCGGACGGCGGTCAGCGTGCCGGTCTTGGCCCGCACCCGCCCGGTCAGCCAGGGTCCGCACAGCCGCGCGGCGAGCGTGCCGTCGAAGCAGGACCGCGGCAGCCCGCCGCGCAGCGCCGGCCCGATGGCGCTCGCGTCGGCGGCACGCAGCCAGGCGACCAGCTCCGTGGGGGCCTCGCGGTTCCAGTAGGACAGGCCGGATCCGTCGTACACCGCGCCGAGTGGCACGTTCATCGCCCGGGCCTGCGCGCCCAGCGCCTGGATGCCGGTGGCGCGGCTGCCGTGCCCGGTCAGGTGCGCGCCGACCTCGCGCAGGAGCATCTCGGCGTAGAAGTTGTCCGAGGCCTGCAGCATGTGCCCGACCAGCGACGACAGCGGTGCCGACCCGTCGGTCGCGAGCTGGGCGGTCGGCGCCCCCGCCGGCCGGCCGATCCGGGTCGGGCCGACGACCCCGATGCCGTGACGGGCGAGCGCGTCGCGCCAGAGCTGCGCGTTGCAGGGCGTGGGATCGGCGACGTACGCCGCGTCCCCGCGCCACCCGTTGCGGTCGACGCTGAACGCCGCGACCGGCCCGAGCTCGTCGGGTACGAAGCGCGGCTTCCAGCCCGGCGCGACGCTGTCGTGGGCGAAGCGCCCGTCGTCGACGTAGAGCGCGCCCTTGACGGTCCGCAGGCCCAGCCGAGACAGCACGGTGGCGAGGTTGTCGAGGTCACCCCGCCGCAGGCTGGGGTCGCCGGCGGCACGGAGCACGAGGTTGCCGGGCAGCACCCCGCCGACGATGCCGGTCGCGTTGACGTGCGGGGCGTCGGTCCACACGGCCGTGACGAAGCGGAACGCCGGACCGAGCTGCGAGAGCGCGGTGACCGCGGTGAAGACCTTCTGGTTGCTGGCCGGGGCCTGCGCGGTCGTCGGCCAGAGGCCGAAGGAGCCATGGCCGTCGATCTGCGCCTGCACGGCGATCTGCCCCGCAGTGCTGGCCCGCAGGTCGTTCAGGACCGCGCTGCGCAAGCCGGCGAGCGGATCGGTGGTCGCGCCGGCGGGTGACGCCGCGCCGAACCCGATGACCACGGCAAGCAGACAAGCGAGCACGGTTGTGACACGAGTGACGCGGGGGGCCATGAGGGGACCGTACGGACAGCAGCGCGCCGGGGAGCCCGAAACGGTCAACCATCACCCGAAAGACCCAGGTGCCCTAGCCTTGGCCGGGTGAGCGACAAGCCGCGCTGCCGCCCGGTGCCCCCGGAAACGCTGCGCCATGCCGCCGCCGCCGAGGGCACGCCGGAGGCCGAGCTGCTCGAGCGGCTCGAGGCGGCACTGGCCGCGCTGCCCCCGGCCGAGCGCTCGGCGGCCGTCGTCGCCTACGGGCTGGCAGAGGGCTCGGCCGGCGTCGCCGACGAGCTCTCTCTGTCGACCGAGGACGCCGAGGCGCTGTCGCGCAGCGCCCTGCAGCTGTTGCGCGGCGCGCTGTCGGATGTCGACGTCGACGAGCCGCAGGTGCACCCACGCGTGGCGCGCAGCCGGCGCCGCCACCTTCCGGCCGAGTGAGCCGACGCGCTGACCGCTCACTGAAAAGAGGCCCCCGACACTGTCTGGGACCTCTTTTCGCCGACCCGCCAGGTCGCCTCTCGGCACAGGTGCGCTCGTGGCGCCAATTGTTGGGACCGGGGGCCATGGAACGAGCCGGCAGGTGCACTGCCCCTCAGGGAGGCGGTAGCACCATGGGCTCCAACCTACAGGCCTGTCCGGGCATTCCGGGCCGTGACAGGGTGACGGTCATGGCGACGCCCCTGGCAGCGGCCCGCAGCCGTGTCCACGACGTGCGCCACCCCGCCCCCCTGCTCCTCGAGCTCGACCTCACCGCCGACCTGCTCGACGACGTCCCGTCGGATCCGTTGTCGGCGCTGCAGGCGCGCCGGCGTACGCCGCTTCGGGCCGTGCTCGACAACCTGCACGACGCGGCCGACGACCCGCGGGTCGCGGGGGTGGTGGCGAGGGTCGGCGGGCGGCCGAGCCTCGCGCGGGTGCAGGAGCTGGCGGACGCGGTGCGGGAGTTCCGGCGACACGGCAAGCCGGCGGTCGCGTGGGCGGAGACGTTCGGCGAGTTCGGGCCGGGCACGTCGGGCTACGTGCTCGCGACGGCGTTCGACGAGATCTGGCTGCAGCCCTCCGGCGACGTGGGGCTCCTCGGTGTCGCGGCCGGTGCATGGTTCCTGCGCGAGGCGCTGGACCGGGCGGGCGTGGAACCGCAGCTCGACCGGCGCTACGAGTACAAGAACGCCGCCGACCTGCTGCTGTCCCGGGAGTTTCGCGCGGCCCACCGGGAGGCGACGGCCCGGTTGGCGGCGTCGGCCTTCGAGCAGGTCGTCGCCGCGATCGCCACCGGCCGCGGCCTGGCCGCCGCCGACGTCCGGTCCCTGGTCGACCGCGCCCCGCTGATGGCGCAGGAGGCGCTCGACGCCGGGCTCGTCGACCGGCTCGGCTACCGCGACGAGGTCTACGCCGACCTGCGCCGCCGGCTCGGCCACGACGGCACCGTGCGGTTGCTCTACGTCGGTCGATACGAGCGACGCCACCGACTGCCCGAGCGGGTGGCCGGCGCCGTGCACCGCGACCGCCCGGTCGTCGCCCTCGTGCACGGCAGCGGCGCGATCCGCCAAGGGCGCAGCGGACGATCGTTCCCGACGGGAGCGGCGATGGGATCGGAAACGGTCGCGGCGGCGCTGCGGGCGGCCACGGCCGCCGGGCCGGTCAAGGCGATCGTCTTTCGCGTCAACAGCCCGGGCGGGTCCTACGTCGCGTCCGACACGATCTGGCGGGAAGTCGCCTGCGCCCGCGAGGCCGGCAAGCCGGTGGTCGTGTCGATGGGTGACGTCGCGGGGTCGGGCGGCTACTTCGTCGCCTGCGGCGCCGACGCGATCGTGGCCCAGCCCGGGACGCTGACCGGGTCGATCGGCGTGGTGGGCGGCAAGGCGGTGCTCACCGGCCTGCGCGAGCGGCTGGGCATCGGGCACGGCACGGTCACCGAGGGCCGCCACGCCCTGATGTTCTCGGCGCAGCAGGAGTTCTCGGCCGAGGAGTGGCAGCGGCTGCAGGACTGGCTCGACCGCGTCTACGACGACTTCACCGCGAAGGTCGCGGCGGGGCGCGGGATGAGCCGGGAGCAGGTGCACGAGGTGGCCCGCGGCCGGGTCTGGACCGGCGCCGACGCGCGGGAGCGCGGGCTCGTCGACGAGCTCGGCGGCCTGCACCGAGCCGCGGAGATCGCGTGTGAGCGCGCCGACCTGCCCGCCGGGACCGAGCTGCGCCGCTACCCCTCCGTCGGCCTGCCGGCACGGCTGCGGCGCCCGCGCTCCAGCGAGGATCCCGCGGCCGCGGCGGCGATGCACCTGCCCTGGGGCTCCTTCACCGACCTGGCCACCGTGCTCGGCCTGCCGGCCGCAGGCCCGCTGACGATGCCCGGCCTGCGCCTGACCTGAGGCGACCGGCTCAGCCGAGGTGGCGGTAGTCGCCGCGGTGCCAGACCAGCGGATCGGGGAGGTCACCGGCTTCGGCGTACGCGATCTCGGCCGTCACCAACCGGCGCCAGCCGAGGCCGCGCGTGTCGATCACGGTGCAGCCGGCCCAGGTGGTCACTCCCTCGAGCACCGGACCCCACTCGGTGTCGCGCCACCGGCGAGTGCGGAACACGCCGCCCGGTGCCGGGCGCAGGCCCGCGACCTCGTCGGCGACGTCGCGCTGCGCCCAGTCGAGCACCTGCACCGTGAACCGGCCCGACTCCTCGAGCCGCTCGAGCAGGTCGCTGTCCTCCGTGACGACGCCGACGATCTGCGCGGGCTCCACGACGAAACACGACGACACGGTCAGCCCGGCCGGGCGCCCGCCGGCAAGCGCCGTCCAGACCGTGACGCCGCCGGCAAGCCGGCCGCGCAACCGGCGGACCGGCTCGCGGTCGTCCTCGGCCGGCAGGAAGGGGTGCTCCCCATGGATCGACACCCGGCCATCCTCGCAAGCCACCGCAACCGATTCCCGCCTCCCGGCCTACTGAGTGGAACGGTTGTCGGACGGGGCACGGCAAATCCACCCCAATCCGCGGGGGACGGGGCTAGGGCAGCGTGTCGAGGAAGTCCAGCACGGCTCGGTTGAAGGGCTCGGGGTTCTCGAGGTTGGCCGCGTGCCCCGCGTCGGGGATCACGACCTTGCGCGCGCCCGGGATCTTGCTGGCCATGTAGTCGCTGGCCGCCTGGTAGCCGGCGTCGTTGTCCCCCACGACGACCAGCGTCGGCACCGCGATGGACGGCAGCGAGTCGATGACGCGAGCGTCGCGCTGGCTGAAGTAGCCGCGCGAGGCCCGGGCGAGCCCGGCGGCGCTGCGGTGGCGGGCCACCGCGGTCTCGGTCGCCTTCGGCAGCGCGTCGAGGCCCTTCTCGTCGTAGCGCTGGGCGAAGCGCTCGGCGGTGGCGTTCCAGCCGTCTCGCGCGCTGTCCTTGCGGAAACCGGGGCCGGTGCTCATCAGCATCAGGGCGCGGACCCGCTCCGGGTGGGCGAGCAGGAACTCGAGGGAGAGGAACCCGCCGAGCGAGAGTCCAGCGACGACCGCAGTGTCGGCGCCGACGTGGTCGAGCAGCGCGACCATGTCGCCCATCACCCGCTCGACGGTGTACTCCGCCGGGTCCTCGGGCGAGTCGGAGTCGCCGTGCCCGCGCAGGTCCCAGGTGACCACCTGGAACCGGTCGGCCAGGGCCGGGACCGTGGGGTCCCAGAGCCGGTGGTCGGTGCTGTAGGCGTGGGACAGCAGCACGGTGGGACCGCTGCCCTGCACGTCGTACCAGATGCCGACACCGTGGCGGTCGAGATAGGCCACTGCGGTCAGCCCTGCTCGGCCATACGGGCCTTGACCCGGCGCATGCCGGCGAGCCAGCGGTCGCGGTCGGCGGTGCGGCGGCGTTCGTACTCCACGACCTCGGGGTGCGGCAGCACAAGGAAGCGCTCGTCGCGGATCGCCTGGACGACCGCCTCTGCGGCATCCTCCGGCTCGACCACGCCGCCGGCCGCGAGCGTGGCGTTGTGGGTGCCGGCGGCCATGAGCATCGGGGTGCGCACGCCCTGCGGGCACAGGCACGACACCTTGACGCCGGCGTCGCCGTAGTTCATCGACAGCCACTCGGCGAACGCGACCGCGGCGTGCTTGGTCACCGTGTAGGTCGCCGAGTCGAGGTTCGTGAGCAGCCCGGCCGCCGAGGCGGTGGTGAGGATGTAGCCGTGGCCGCGCTCGACCATCCGCGGTACGAGGGCGCGCGCCGCGTAGACGTGCGCCATCACGTTGATGTTCCAGGAGCCCATCCAGTCGGCGTCGTCGTCACCGATGCCGCGACCGAGCCCGACGCCGGCGTTGGCGCAGAACAGGTCGATCGGGCCGATGTCGCGCTCGACCTTCTCGACGAGGTCACGGACCTGACCCTCGTCGGAGACGTCGACCTTCTCGGCGACCGCCTGCGCGCCGGTCAGGCCCTCGGCCGTCTCGCGGGCGCCGTCGAGGTTGCGATCGACCACGACCACGGCCTTGGCGCCCTCCCGGGCGAAGCGCTGGCACAGCGCGCGGCCGATGCCGCTGCCGCCACCGGTGACCACAACGACCTTGTCCTTGATCTCCATGGGCGCGACTCTAGGCCGAGCGCCACGTGCCCGCCGGTAGCGGGGGTTGGCGAGACCCCGATCGCCCCGTTACCGCCGGGCAGGTGCAGCGGGAGGAAGTCAGCGACCCTCGAAGTGACCCGGTCGCTTCTCACGAAAGGCCGCGAACGCCTCGCGCGAGTCGCTGGTCGACTGCACCACGGCCATGTGCGACGAGATCAAGTCGAGGTGGGTGCGCAGGTCGAGCCGAAGGGACTGGTAGGTCGCGCGCTTGATGACGCCTACCGACACCGGCGGCAGCGCGGCCAGCCGCTCGGCGAACTCGTAGGTCTTCGGCAGCAGCTCGTCATCGGGGTAGCAGTGGTTGGCGATACCGATGCGCTCGGCCTCCCGGCCGTCGACGAAGTCGCCGGTGAGCAGGAGCTCGAGGGCCTTGGCGACGCCGACGAGCCGGGGCAGCCAGAAGCACCCTCCGTCGCCGGGCACCAGGCCCACCCGGATGTAGCCCTCGGAGAACCGCGCCGACTCGCCGGCGAAGCGCATGTCGCACATCAGCGCCATGTCCATGCCCGCCCCGACCGCCGGGCCCTTGACCGCGGCGACAACGGGCTTGTCGAGGTCCTCGAGCGCGAGCGCGATCCGGTGGATGCGGTGGGTCAGCATCCGCTTGCGGTCGAGGGGGGTGGGCTCGACGCCCGACAGGTCGCCGAGATCGATGCCGGAGCAGAACGCGTCGCCCGCCCCGGTGAGGACGAGTGCGCGTACGCCGTCGTCGGCGGTCACCTCGCGCAGCGCGTCCGCCCAGTCGTCGATCATCGGCAGCGTGAAGGCGTTCTTGCGGTGCGGACGGTTGAGCAGGATCGTCGCGACCTTGCCGTCGACGGTGTACTCCAGGTCAGCCATGTCGCTCCTCGTCCGAAGTCAGTTGGGGCCAGAGGCCGTCGGCACCGGCGCGCAGCGCCTGCTCGCCGACGACCCGCGCCCAGTGCTGCTCGTTGCCGTACTCGTCGCGCCACGCCCACAGCCGGGTGGTGGCCTGGCGGAGCACGTGCTCGCGGGTGAAGCCGATGGCGCCGTGCACCTGATGGGCGAGCCGGGCGACCACGCCGGCCGTGCGACCCGCCTGCTCCTTGGCGGCGGCGACCCGTACCCGCGCCAGTGGTGCGCCGGCCTGCAGGTCGCGGACGGCAGCGTCGGCCGCGATGCTCGACGCGGCGACCACCCCGGCCATCTCGGCGAGGTGCTGCTGCACCGCCTGGAACCGCGCGATGGGCCGGCCGAACTGCACGCGTTGCTCGGCGTAGCCCACCGACAGGTCGAGCGCGCGCTCAGCAGCGCCGGACATCAGCACGGCCCGACCCAGCGCGCCGCGCAGCAGGAAGGCGTCGGCGGTCGCGTCCGGGCCGGGGGCGGCGGCCGCGGCGGCGACTGCCCCGTCGAACGTCACCTCGTCGCGGGGCTCGGAGGCGACGTTGCGGCCGGGCTGCACGTCGTAGGCCGAGCGGTCGAGCAGGAGCACCAGCGGCTCCGGGACGTCGACCAGCACCACGAGCCGCTCGGCCACCCGCGCCCAGGGCACGCGGGACAGCCGGCCCGACACCCGCCAGCCGTCGCCGACCCGGCGCAGGGTGAGCCCCTCACCGACCGCGGCGGCCAGCGGGCCCGACGGCACGTCGAGGCCGGCACCGGCGAGCAGCCAGCCGGCCAGCAACGCCGTCTCGGCGAGCGGGACGGGCGCGGCGTGGCGCCCCGCGGCCCGCAGCAGCGCGGCCGCCTCCACGAGTCCCGCGCCGGCACCGCCGCGCGCCTCCGGCACCGGAAGGAGAGTCATGCCCGCCTGCTCGAGCGCCTGCCAGACCTGCGGCGCCCAGCCGTCGCCGGCCGCCGCCTGATCGACGGCCTCCGGCGGGCAGGTGTCGGCGAACAGCTCCTCGGCGGTCGCGACGAGCAGGTCGTCGGCCATCGCGCCGTGTCCCATGCTCAGCGCTCCCCCGCCGACAGGGCGCGGGCCACGATGCCGCGCAGGATCTCGTTGGTGCCGCCGCGCAGGGTGAACCCGGGCGAGTGCAGCGTCGCGTGCGCGAGCCGGCGCGCCAGCGAGTCGGGCGCGGCGTCGGGGTCGGGCTCGACCGCGGCGACCAGGTGCGCCGCCTCGATGATCTCCTGCTCGAATCGGGTGCCGACGTCCTTGACCAGCGCCGCCTGGGTCGCCGGCGCCTGCCCCGCGGCCAGCGCGGCGGCGACCGACAGCGACATCTCCCGCAGCGTCATCAGCCGGGCGACCAGCGCGCCGACCTGCGCCGCCGCGACCGCGCCCGCATCGGCCTGCCGGGCCAGGTGACCGACCAAGCTGGCCAGCAGCAGGTACGTCGAGAGAAAACGTTCGGGCCCGCTGCGCTCGAAGGCCAGCTCCGCGGTGACCTGGCGCCACCCGGCACCCACCGCGCCCAGCACCCGCTCGTCCGGCACGAAGACGCCGTCGAGCACCACCTCGTTGAAGTGCGCCGCGCCGGTCAGCAGCTGGATCGGCCGCACCGTCACCCCGGCGGCGTGCAGGTCGACGACGAACTGGCTGAGCCCGGCGTGCCGGTCCTCGCCGAGCGGTTCACTGCGAGCGAGAACGAAGAACCACTGCGCCTCGTGCGCCCCGGACGTCCACACCTTCGTGCCGGTCAGCCGCCAGCCGCCCTCGACCCGGTCCGCCCGCGTGCGCACCGACGCCAGGTCGGAACCGCTGTCGGGCTCACTCATGCCGATCGCGAAGTAGCACTCCCCCCGGGCGATCCGCGGCAGGAAGAACTGCCGCTGCTCCTCGCTGCCGTGCTTGAGCAGCGACGGGCCGGTCTGCCGGTCGGCGATCCAGTGCGCGGCGACCGGCGCCCCGGCGGCGAGCAGCTCCTCGACGACGACGTAGCGCTCCAGCGCCGACCGGCCCTGCCCGCCGTACTCGGTGGGGATCGTCATCCCCAACCAGCCACGCTCCCCCAGCCGCCGGCTGAACGCCGCATCCCAGCCGGACAGCCACGTGTCGACGCCGGGAACCCACCTCCCGGCCGCGACCTCGTCCTGCAGGAACGCCCGCACCTCCCCGCGCAAGGACGTCGCTTCGGGAGGCAGCGCGGCGAGCGGGAAGCGGACATCGCGCAGGCTCACGGCGCCCTCACTTCACGTCGGAGGAGTGACCGGGGAAGACGTGCGCGTCGGGGTCGATCACGACGGCTGCGTTGTTGACCGCGGTGGCCGCCTCACCGAAGCCGGTGGCGATGAGGCGCACCTTGCCGTCGTACTCCGTGATGTCGCCGGCGGCGAAGACCCGCCGCAGGTTCGTGCGCATCGCCGAGTCGACGAGGATGTGCCGGCGCCGCAGCTCGATGCCCCACTTGGCGATCGGCCCGAGATCGGCAACGAACCCGAGCGCCGCGACGACCTCCTGCACCTCGAGGACGGTGCGCTCGTCGGTGGAGTTGTCGAACACCTCGACCGCCTGCACGTAGCCCTCGCCGCGGATCTCGGCGACCTCGTAGGGCGTCATGACGGTGCACGACGAGCCGAGCACCTTGGTCACGCTGCCCTCGTGCGCGCGGAACTTCGGGCGGCGGTGGATGAGCGTGACGCTCGTGCAGAGCGGCTCGAGGCTCATCGCCCAGTCGAATGCCGAGTCACCGCCGCCGACGATCAGCACGTCCTTGCCCTCGAGCTCGGAGAGCTTCGGCACGAAGTAGCGCAGCCCCCGGCCCTCCCAGATCTCGGCGCCGGGCAGCGGCCGCGGCGTGAACATGCCGATGCCCGCGGTGACAAGCACGGCCTTGGCGTGCACGACCAGCCCGCGCTCGGTGCGCACCACGACCTCGTCGTCGGTGTGCTCGAGCTCCTCGGCGCGCTGCCCGAGCAGGTACGTCGGGTCGAACTGGCCGGCCTGCTCGACGAGGGCGTCGGTGAGCGTCTGGCCCTTGACCGACGGGAACCCGGCCACGTCGAAGATCATCTTCTCGGGGTACATCGCGGTGACCTGGCCGCCGGGCTCGGGCAGCGAGTCCATCACGGCGACGGACATGCCGCGGAAGCCCCCGTAGTAGGCCGCGTAGAGACCGGTCGGTCCCGCGCCGATGATGAGCAGGTCGGTGTGTACGTCGTTCGCGCCGGGCTGCATGGCGAGCATCCTCCCGTGCCCGGCGACGCACGCCACCAGGAGGGGCCGAATCGGTTGCGCGGCGCGGCTCGAACGAGCACTGTGAGTAACGGCACGGCGACACGGGGGTGCGACATGACGGAGATGCGCGCGCGCAGCGTGCGCGTCGGCGTGCTCGTCACCTTCGGCGTCCTGACCACGCTGGTCGTCTACCGGCAGCTACCCGGCCACGCTCCCCTGCCCACGGCTGCCTTCGTGCCACTGGCGAGCACCGGAGCGCTCGGAGCGGTCGGCGTCGCCGTGCTGCCCTGGCGCCGGCTGCTCGAGGGTCGCTGGGGCGTCCTGCTGTTCTGCATCTGGTCGCTGCTCGACATCGCCCTGATCTCCGCGCTGGTCGCCGTCTCCGGCGCCAGCCACTCCCCCCTGTGGGCGATCTACCTCCTGACGACCGTCTTCTTCGCATCCTCCTACCCCTGGCGCGCCCAGCTCGTGCTGCTCGCCCTCACCGGCGCGTCGTACACCATCACCATCCACGTGGCCGGCGACGGTATGCCGGCCGCCACCCTCTTCTTCCGGCTCGTGGTGCTGCTGACGGCGTGGATGCTCGCGGCGTTCCTGTCGCGCGAGTTGCAGAAGTCGATGGCCGAGCACGACACCGCCCGCTCCGAGTCGGCGCAACGCGCCGAGGCGCTGACGCGCTCGCTGGAGGCGCTCGAGGACGCACACGTCCGGCTGGTGCAGCAGGAGCGGATGGCGGCAGTCGGCGAGACGGCCGCGACCGTCGCGCACGAGCTTCGCAACCCCCTCGCCGTCGTCAACAACGTGATCTACCTGGTCGGCGAGCAGGTCAACGACAACCAGTACCTGCGCCACCACCTCGACACCGCGCTGCGCGAGATCGGCACCGCGTCGCGGGTCGTGGCTGACCTGCTGGAGTTCACCCGGCCGCGCACGCCGCTGCCGCGGGAGACCGACCTTGACACGGTGCTTTCCGAGGCGATCGCCTCCGGCCCACCACCACCGACCGTCACGCTGCTCACCGACCTCGGCGACGAGCCGCTCACGCTCGTCGCAGACCCAGGGCACGTGGGCCACGCGGTACGCAACCTGCTTTCCAACGCCTACGACGCCACCATCGACCGCCCCGAGGGTGGGCACGTCCTCCTCACGGCCCGCGCGGACGAGCACACGGTCCGTGTCACGGTCACCGACGACGGCCCGGGCATGTCGGCGGAAGCCGGCGCGTCGCTGTTCCAGCCCTTCGCCACGACCAAGGCGCGGGGGGTCGGCCTCGGACTGGCGGTCGCCAGCCGGCTGATCCGCGCCCAGCACGGCGCGCTGACCATCGACACCGATCCCGGCGTCGGTACGACGGTGACCGTCGTGCTCCCGCGCGACCCGGCGGCGGCCGTGCCGGCGCAGCCGGACGGCGGCACCCGGCACCCGGTGGCTTAGGTTCCTGGAACGTGCCCGTCGGATTCGACGTACGCCGTGCCCGCACGGCCGACGTGCCGGCCGTTCGCCGGCTCGTCGACACCTATGCCCGCCAGCGGATCCTGCTCGACAAGCCCACGGTCACGCTCTACGAGGACGTGCAGGAGTTCTGGGTCGCCGATGCGGCCGGCACGATCGCCGGCTGCGGGGCGCTGCACGTGATGTGGGAGGACCTCGCGGAGGTGCGCACCTTGGCGGTCGACGAGGCGTGGCGCGGCCGTGGCGTCGGCCACGCGGTGCTCGACCGGCTGGTCGAGGTGGCCCGCGACCTCGGGGTGCGCCGCGTCTTCTGCCTGACCTTCGAGGTCGACTTCTTCGCCCGGCACGGCTTCGTGCCGATCGACGGCACGCCGGTAGCGGCCGACGTCTACGCCGAGCTGCTGCGCTCCTACGACGAGGGCGTCGCGGAGTTCCTCGACCTCGACCAGGTGAAGCCCAACACCCTCGGCAACACCCGCATGCTGCTGCACCTCGCGCCCGACCCCCGGTGACGCCGGCCGGGCCGGCGGGGGAGGATGCGCGAAACCGAACGCGGCTCGGAACTAGTCGGAGGGCGAGGTCGCAGTGGTCGACGCGGTGAGCGAGGAGCGGGAGGAGCTGCGCCGCACGGTGCGCGCGTTCCTCGACGATAAGTCGCCGGAGTCGGAGGTGCGCCGGCTCATGGCGACCGACGAGGGCTACGACCCGGCAGTCTGGCGGCAGATGGCCGAGCAGCTCGGGCTGCAGGGGCTCGCGATCCCGGAGGAGCTCGGCGGCCACGGCTACTCGTTCCTGGAGCTTGCCGTCGTGCTCGAGGAGATGGGCCGCGCGCTGCTGTGCGCACCGTTCTTCTCGACCGTGGCGCTCGCCGCGACCGCGCTGCTGGCCAGCGGTGACGACGCGGCGCAGAAGGAGCACCTGCCGGCGATCGCGGCCGGTCAGACGATCGCGGCCGTCGCGCTGACCGAGGAAGGCTCCGACTGGACCGAGGCCGGCGTGCAGCTGCGCGCGGTGAAGTCCGGCGCCGGCTACCGCATCGACGGCGAGAAGCTGTACGTGATCGACGGGCACGTCGCCGACCTGATCCTCGTCGCCGCACGCACCGACGCCGGCGTCACGCTGCTCGCGGTGCCCGGTGACGCCGCGGGGCTGACCCGCACGCCGATGGTGACGATGGACGCCACCCGCAAGATGGCCAGGCTCTCCTTCGACGGCACACCCGCGACGCTCGTGGGCGCCGACGGCCGGGGCTGGGCGGGACTGCGCCGCACGCTGGACCTCGCCGCCGCGGCGCTGGCGTCGGAGCAGGTCGGCGGCGCGGGTCGCTGCCTGGAGATGGCCGGCGACTATGCCAAGGAGCGGGTGCAGTTCGGCCGCCCGATCGGGTCGTTCCAGGCGGTCAAGCACAAGCTGGCCAACCTGCTGATGGAGGTCGAGCAGGCCCGCTCGGCCGCCTACTACGCAGCGCGTGAGGCCGCCGAGGACGGCGAGGACCTGGCTCTTGCGGCCGCCCTGGCCAAGTCCTACTGCTCCGACGCCTACATGCACGTCGCGGCCGACAACATCCAGATCCACGGCGGCATCGGCTTCACCTGGGAGCACCCGGCGCACCTCTACTTCAAGCGCGCCAAGACCAGCCAGCTGCTGCTGGGCCACCCGAGCTACCACCGCGCGCTGGTCGCCGAGCACGTCGGCATCTGACGGCGCGTCCGGCGACCCGAGACACACTGCACCCGACCACAACACACAGCGGCATCCGAGGAGGACGCGCGATGCGTTGGCACATCGAGGACACCCCCGAGCGAGCGGCGTTCCGCGAGCAGTTCCGCGGCTGGCTGCGCGAGGTGCTCCCGGCTGGCTGGCTGGAGGCCGTCGACGGGGATGACGACGCAGCGTTGGCCCAGGTGCGCACGCAGTGGGACCTCGGCAGCTGGCAGAAGACGATCGGCGGCTCCGGCTACGGCGCCCCGCTGTGGCCGAAGGAGTTCGGCGGCCTGTCGGGCGAGCCGTGGATGCAGCAGATCGTCCGCGAGGAGCTGACGCGCTACCGGCTGCCCTCGGTGAGCATCAACATCCTCGGCGTCGGCCTCGCCGGGCCGACCCTCATCGAGCACGGCAGCGAGGCGCAGAAGGAGCGCTACCTGCCGAAGATCCTCACCGCCGAGGAGATCTGGTGCCAGCTGTTCTCCGAACCGGGCTCCGGATCCGACCTCGCGTCGCTGGCGACCCGGGCGGTGCGTGACGGCGACAACTGGGTTGTCAACGGCCAGAAGGTCTGGACCACCCTCGCGCACGTCTCGAGGTTCGGCATGCTGCTGGCCCGCACCGACCCCGAGGCACCCAAGCACGACGGGCTCACCTACTTCATCGTCGACATGCAGTCACCCGGCGTCGAGGTGCGCCCGCTGACCCAGCTGACCGGGTCGGCGGAGTTCAACGAGGTGTTCTTCACCGACGTCGTGATTCCGGACGCCAACCGCGTCGGCGCGGTCGGTGAGGGTTGGCGCTGTGCGCGCACGACGCTGATGAACGAGCGGGTCGCGCTGTCCGGGATCGCCCTCGACCGGGTGGCGTTCATGGGCGGCACCCGCAAGGACCCGTGGGGGTCGTTCCTCGAGACGGTGCCGCACCGCGAGTCACCGCTCGTGCGGGACCGGCTGGCCCAGCTCTACATCGACAACCAGGTCAAGGAGGTCACGGCGTTCCGCGCCGCGGCCGCCCGCGCCGCCGGTCGCCCGCCGGGGCCCGAGGGCAGCATCGGCAAGGTCTTCAACGCCGAGCTCAACCAGCGGCGCAGCGAGGCCGCGGTCGACGCGGCCGGGATGGCCGGGGTCGCCTGGATGCCCGGCGACCAGCTCGCCGAGTCGCGGGCGCAGGCGTACCTGCGGGCCCGCGCGAACACCATCGAGGGCGGTACGTCGGAGGTGTTGCGCAGCCAGATCGCCGAGCGGCTACTCGGCCTGCCCCGCGAGCCGGAGGCCGACAAGGGCCAACCGTGGAGCCAGATCCGACGGTAGATCGGCGCTCCGGCGTACCTGGAAACGGGAGAAGCCCCGCAGGGCCGCCGATGGCACGCCGAGAACGGAGCGGCGCTACTCGTAGGGCCCCTCTGGGTTGACGTAGTACTCGTAGACGATCCCGGTCACGCCGATCAGCAGGCCGACAGCGCCGACCAGGAACAGCCACCAGCCGTAGACGATGCCGACGCAGATGACCGCGGCCGAGGCGGCGGTGGGCAGCGGCCACCAGCTGTGCGGGCTGAAGAAGCCGACCTCGCCCGCACCCTCGGCGATCTCACTCTCCGGGTTGTCCTCCGGGCGGGGCCCGACGCGGCGCCCGGACAGCAGGATGAAGGAGCCGACCAGCACGCCGAGCGCGGTGCCGAACACCAGCAGCGCCGTACCCGCCGGGTCGTGCGAGGTGAACCAGTAGACCCCGCCCGATCCGCCGAGCAGGATCGCGACGAACGCAAAGATGTAGCTCTCGATCTTCATGTCGCTCTGCCTCCGCCGCCTACTCGCGGATCTCGCGAGCGCCGCCGGCTTCGAGCACACCGGTCACTTGCGGGTAGTGCAGGTCGAAGGCCGGCCGCTCGGAGCGGATCCGTGGCAGCGAGATGAAGTTGTGCCGCGGCGGCGGGCAGCTGGTCGCCCACTCGAGCGAGTTGCCGTAGCCCCACGGGTCGTCGGACAGCGCGCGTTCGTTCTTGCCCAGCCAGGAGCGCACGACGTTCCAGATGAACGGGAACATCGAGATCCCGAGGATGTAGGCACCGATGGTCGACACCGTGGACAGCGTGGTGAACCCGTCGCTCGGCAGGTAGTCGGCGTAGCGCCGCGGCATGCCCTCGACGCCGAGCCAGTGCTGGACGAGGAACGTGGTGTGGAACCCGATGAACGTCGTCCAGAAGTGGATCTTGCCGAGCGTCTCGTTGAGCATGGTCCCCGTGAACTTCGGCCACCAGAAGTAGAAGCCGCCGAACACCGAGAACACGATGGTGCCGAAGAGCACGTAATGGAAGTGCGCCACCACGAAGTAGCTGTCGGTCACGTGGAAGTCGATCGGCGGGCTGGCGAGCATGACGCCGGTGACGCCGCCGAGCAGGAACGTGATCAGGAAGCCGATGGCGAACAGCATCGGCGTCTGTAGGGATATCTGTCCTCGCCACATCGTGCCGACCCAGTTGAAGAACTTGATGCCGGTGGGTACGGCGATGAGGAAGGACATCAGGGAGAAGAACGGCAGCAGCACCGCGCCGGTCGCGAACATGTGGTGCGCCCAGACGACGACCGACAGGCCGGCGATGGCGATGAGCGCGAAGATCATGCCCTTGTAGCCGAACAGCGGCTTGCGGCTGAACACCGGGAGGATCTCGCTGACGATCGCGAAGAACGGCAGCGCGACGATATAGACCTCGGGATGGCCGAAGAACCAGAAGATGTGTTGCCAGAGGATGGCTCCGCCGTTGGCCGCGTCGAATATGTGGGCCCCGAACTTGCGGTCGGCCTCCAGGGCGAACAGCGCCGCGGTCAGCGGCGGGAAGGCGACCAGCACGAGGATCGACGTGACGAGGATGCCCCAGCAGAAGATCGGCATCCGGAACATCGTCATGCCGGGCGCGCGCATGGTGAACACAGTGGTCAGGAAGTTGACCGCGCCCAGGATCGTCGACAAACCCGAGATGATCAGGCCCATGATCCACAAGTCGTTGCCGACGTTGGGTGAGAACACCTCGCTGTTGAGCGGTGCGTAGGCGAACCAGCCGAAGTCGGCGCCACCGTCGGAGGTCAGGAAGCCGGAGACGACGACCAGGCCACCGAACAGGAACAGGTAGTAGCTGAGGATGTTGAGCCGCGGGAACGCCACGTCGGGCGCGCCGATCTGCAGCGGCATGATGACGTTGGCGAACCCGATGAACGTCGGCGTCGCGAACAGCAGCAGCATGATCGCGCCGTGGTTGGTGAACAGCTGGTTGTACTGCTCGTTGGACGTGAACTGCAGACCCGGCTGGGCCAGCTCCGTGCGCATCATCAGCGCCATCACGCCGGCCAGCAGGAAGAAGCCGAACGACGTGGACAGGTACATGTAGCCGATGACCTTGTGGTCGGTGCTCGTCATCCACTTGACCACGCGGCTGCCCGGCTCGACCTGCACCCGCCGCGGCCGCACGGTCTGGGTGGGGTGGAGGAGGGTCACTGGGTGCTCCCTGTCTGCTGCTGCTGCGCCGCCTTGACGAACGCGTCGTACTGGGCGGGCGTCACCGCCCGGACCGAGAACAACATCCGGTCGTGGTCGGCGCCGCAGTACTCCGCGCACTTGCCGTCGAAGACTCCGGTCTTCGTGACCGTCACCTCGAACTCGTTGTGCCGGCCGGGCACGACGTCGCGCTTGAACAGGAACGGAATCACCCAGAACGAGTGGATGACGTCGGGTGATGTCTCGACGAAGCGGATCGTGCGGTTGGTCGGGATGACGAGCTGCGGGATCTCACCGGGGCGGCCGGTGACCTGCAGCTTCTCGTTGACGTAGTTGAACTGCCAGTTCCACTGGAAGCCGACGACCCCGATGGTGACGTCGGGGTTCTTGGTGAGCTTGTTCTCGAAGTTCTCGGTGACCGCCGTGAAGTAGAACAGGTAGGCCACGACCACGACCGGCACGACCGTGTAGGCGATCTCGAGCGGGATGTTGTATTTCACCTGCCGCGGCAGCCGGTCCCCCTTGGCCCGGTAGGCAAGGGCGGCGAAGACGATCAGGAAGAGCACGAAGCCACCGACCGCCAGGCCCGCGACGAGGCTGCCCTGCCAGAGGCCGAGCGCGTGCTTGCCCTGGATCGTGACCGGCGCGGGCCATCCCCCGCGATACCACTGGTCGGCGTTGCACCCGGTCGCAGCGACCGCGAGCAGCAGACCGACCATCAGGCGCCGGGTCGTCCGGCCGAACCGGTGAGAACCCGCGCTGGGACGCTGAGAACGCACGCCTCGCCTTCCTGGAAGCCGTCCTGAGGACGGGGTGTCGATCCGCGGAAACACTACTGCACCAGCGGCTACCGCCCGCACCGGGCCATCATGGGTCGGTGGTCTTTCTGGACGCCGCCGCGGGGCTGCCCCTGCACCCCGTCGCGCGCCAGGCGCTGCTCGCCGCACTCGACGACGGATGGGCCGATCCCGGCCGGCTCTATGCCGAGGGGCGGCGGGCCCGGATGCTCCTCGACGGCGCCCGCGAGGCCGTCGCCGCCGTGATCGGCGCCCGCCCGGACGAGACCTTCTTCGCCGCGTCCGGGACGGCGGCCGTGCGGTCCGGGCTCGACGGTCTCCTCACCGCCCGCCGGCGCCAAGGCGACCGGCTGGTCGTCGCAGCCGTGGAGCACTCGAGCGTGCTGGCGAGCGGCCGGCGGCACGACCCCGACGGCAGCCGGACGGCGGTCGTGCCGGTCGACCGCACCGGCCGGGTCGACCCTGACGCATTCGCCGCGTCGCTCGCGCCCGGCACCGCCGTGGCCGCGCTGCAGACCGCCAACCACGAGGTCGGCACCGTGCAACCGGTCGCCGAGGTCGCGGCCGCCTGCGCGGCCGCCGGAGTGCCCCTGCTCTGCGACGCGGCGCAGTCGGTCGGTCGCGTGCCGGTCGACGTCGCCGCGCTGGAGGTGTCGGCTCTGGTCGCCAGCGCGCACAAGTGGGGCGGCCCGCCGGGTGTCGGCGTACTCGTCGTGCGCAAGGGCACCCGGTTCCGGCCGGCCGATCCGCCGGACGAGCGCAACCTGCCGGCGATCCTGGCCGCCGCCGCATCCCTGCAGGCACGCCTCGGCGAGATCGGCGAGGAGGCCGGGCGGCTCGATGCGCTCGTGACCAGGATCCGCGCCGAGGTGCCCCGAACAGTGCCCGACGTCGAGGTGGTCGGCGACCCGGTCAACCGGTTGCCGCACCTGGTCACGTTCTCCTGCCTCTACGTCGACGGGGAGGCGCTGCTGCTCGACCTGGACCGGGCCGGCTTCGCCGTGTCGTCCGGGTCGTCGTGCACCGCCGACACCATCCGCCCGTCGCACGTCCTGGAGGCGATGGGCGTGCTGTCGCACGGCAACGTCCGCGTTTCGCTGCACGCCGGCGTGACCGAGGACGACGTCGACCGGTTCCTCGGCGTGCTGCCGGAAATCGTGGGCCGGCTGCGCCAGGTGGCGGGCGTGGAGGGGTTGTGACGGCGCCAGCCGCCGAGCCGGCGCTGACGGTCGACGCGCGGGGCCGTCGCTGCCCGGTGCCGGTCATCGAGCTCGCCCGCCGGTTGCCCGAGGCAGCGGTCGGGGACGTGGTCGCGGTGCTCTCCGACGACGCGGCCGCGCGCGTCGACGTGCCCGCGTGGTGCCGGATGCGCGGCCAGGACTACCTCGGCGAGAGGGCGGTCGACGGCGGTACGGCGTACCTGGTGCGGCGGCTCAGCTGAGCGCCTTCTCCACGTCGGCCGCGGCGTCGTCGCCGTAGGTCGCACCCAGCCGGGCGAGGAACTCCGCGTGCTCCACGGCGTACTCCTGTGTGCCGACGGTCTCCAGGCAGTGGGTCGCGAGCACGGCGCCGACCTGGGCGGAGCGCTGCTCGTCGAGGCCGCGGGCGCGGGCGGCCAGGAACCCGGCCCGGAAGGCATCGCCGACGCCGGTCGGGTCGAGCTGCCGGCGTGCCGGGGTCACCGGGACCTCGAGCCTCGGCTCCCCACGGCGCTCGATGACGACGCCCTTGGCGCCGTGCGTGGTCACCCGCAGGTCGACGCGGTCGAGGATCTCGGCGGCGGTCCAGCCGCTCTTGGACTCGGTCATCGCCGCTTCGTACTCGTTGGTGAACAGGTACGCCGCACCTTCGATCAGGGTACGGATCTGCGTGCCGTCCAACGACGACAGCTGCTGGGAGGGGTCGGCCGCGAACGGGATGCCGCGGTCGCGGCACTCGCCGGTGTGGCGCAGCATGGCCTGCGGGTCGTTGGGGGCGACCACGACCAGATCGAGGCCGCCGGCCCGCCGGGCGATCGGCTCCAGCTCGATCTCGCGTGCCTCGGCCATGGCCCCGGCGTAGAACGACGCGATCTGGTTGTGGTCGCTGTCGGTCGTGCACACGAAGCGCGCGGTGTGGCGCAGTTCGGAGACGAGGACGCCGGTCGTGTCGACGCCATGGCGCTCGAGCCAGGAGCGGTAGTCGTCGAAGTCGGCGCCCACCGCGCCGACGAGGATCGGCCGCTGGCCCAGCTCGCCCATGCCGAAGCAGATGTTGGCCGCCACTCCCCCGCGGCGTACGTCGAGCTCCTCGACGAGGAACGACACCGACAGGTGGGCCAGCTGGTCAGGCAGCAGCTGCTCGGCGAACCGCCCGGGAAACGTCATCAGGTGGTCGGTCGCGATCGACCCGGTGACGGCTATGCGGGAGTCAGGCACCCGGAGAGACTAGTGGAGACACGACGGGACCGGTCGCTCGCCTGGCAAGGCCGCAGGAGCCACCGCGTGCCCTGAGGGCACGCACGGCGACGAGAACGCAGCCAGGCGGTCGTGCCGGCCCGTCGATCAGTGGAAGCTGTCGCCGCAGGCGCAGCTTCCGCTGGCGTTGGGGTTGTCGATGGTGAAGCCCTGCTTCTCGATCGTGTCGACGAAGTCGATGACCGCGCCGCCGAGGTAGGGGACGCTCATCTTGTCGACGACGACGCTGACCCCGCCGAAGTCGTTGACCTGGTCACCGTCGAGGTTGCGCTCGTCGAAGAACAGCTGGTAGCGCAGGCCGGAGCAGCCGCCCGGCTGCACGGCGACACGCAGCGCCAAGTCGGTGCGGCCCTCCTGCTCCAGCAGGTTCTTGACCTTCGCCGCGGCGGTGTCGGTCAGGACGATGGTCTGCTGTTCGGTGGACTCCGAGATGGTCATGCAAGGCTCCCAGTGCGCGTCGGTTTTCTGTCGCGTTCAACGGTGGGCTACCCACCGGCATTCCGACTACCACCCCATGCTCGCACACGGCGTGGCCGATCAAGCGTCGGCTGCGGCCTCCTGACGCGGCACCAACGGCTGCAGCGGGTGGTGGCACGCGACGTAGTGGTCGCCGCTGACCTGGCGCATCTCCGGCTCCTCGTCGGCGCACACCTGCGTCGCTCTCGGGCACCGGGTACGGAACCGGCAACCGCTCGGCGGGTCGGTCGGCGAGGGCAGCTCCCCTTCGAGGTGCCCTCCCTCCTTGCGGGTTCCACGGGTCGGGTCGGGCACCGGGATCGAGGCCATGAGGGCCGCGGTGTAGGGGTGCGCCGGTGCCGCGAACAGCTCGTCGGGAGCGGCCACCTCGCACAGCTTGCCGAGGTACATGACGATGACCCGGTCGCTGATGTTCTTGACGACCGCGAGGTCGTGGGCGATGAACATCAGGGTCAGGCCGTAGCGGTGCTTGGTGTCCTCGAGCAGGTTCAGGATCTGCGCCTGCACGGACACGTCGAGCGCGGAGACCGCCTCGTCGCAGATGATGAGCTTCGGGTCGAGCATCAACGCGCGCGCGATGCTGATGCGCTGGCACTGCCCGCCGGAGAACTCGTGCGGCCGCCGCTCGGCCGCCGCGTCGTAGTCGAGACCAACGGCCTCGAGCACCTCGCGGACCTTCTTCTCCCGCTCCTCGCCCTTCTCGCGGTCCCAGATCGCCAGCGGCTCCCCGACGATCTCGCGGACTCGCCGTCGCGGGTTGAGCGACGAGATCGGGTCCTGGAAGATCATCTGCAGCCGCTGACGGACGCGCCGGAGCTCCTCCGGCTTGAGACTGGTCAGCTCGATGCCGTCGAAGTGGACGCTGCCGGAGCGCGGCCGCGGTATCTGCATGATCGCCCGGCCGGTCGTCGACTTGCCGCAGCCCGACTCACCGACCACCCCGAGCGTCTCGCCGGGCAGGATGTCGAAGCTCACGCCGGAGACGGCGTGCACCCGCCGACCGCCCGACGCCGGGAACTCCACGACCATGTCCTCGACGCGCAACAGCGCCTCGTCACCGCGCAGGTGCGCGGTCCCGGAGCCCGCCATCAGGCGCTCCTCCTCGTGAGCGTCGCGGCCTCCATCGCGGCCTCGGCCGCCCGGCTACCGGCTTCCTTGTTGCGGCGCAGCGCCGCCTGACCTTCGGGGGTGCCGACCGGGAACCAGCAGGCGAACCAGTGACCGGGCGAGTCGGCCGGACGCAGCGGCGGCTCCTGGGTCAGGCACTTCTCCTGGACGTAGGGGCAGCGGGCGGCGAACCGGCAGCCGGGCGGCAGGGCCGCAAGGTCCGGCGGCCGACCGTCGATGGCTTGCAGGACCGTGTGGCTCGGGTCCTCGAGCTTGGGGATCGAGCGCATCAGCGCCTCGGTGTAGGGCATCCGCATCTCGGTGAAGAGCGTCCTGGTCGGCGCCTTCTCGACGATCTTTCCGGCGTACATGACCGCGATCTCGTCGGCGCGGTTGGCGACGACGCCGAGGTCGTGGGTGACGAGGATCATCGCCATGAACCGGTCGCGCTGCTGCTCCTGCAGCAGGTCGAGGATCTGCGCCTGCACGGTCACGTCGAGCGCGGTGGTCGGCTCGTCGGCCAGCAGCAGCTTGGGGCCGCAGGCCAGCGCGATGGCGATCATGACGCGCTGGCGCAGGCCGCCGGACAGCTCGAACGGGTACTGCCGCAGCCGCCGCTCGGGTTCCGGGATGCCGACCGAGGCGAGCAGCGTGATCGCTGTGTTGCGCGCCTCGTCCTTGTCCATGTGCAGGTGGTGGCGCAGCGACTCGGTGATCTGCCGGCCGATGCGCACGACCGGGTTGAGCGAGGTCATGGGGTCCTGGAACACCATGCCCATCTCGGCGCCCCAGATGTGGGACAGCTCGTCGGCGTCGGCAGTGACGAGGTCGCGTCCCTCGAAGAGGACCTGCCCGGTGCGTACGACGTTGGCGCGCGGCAGCAAGCCCATGATCGAGCGCGAAAGCACCGTCTTGCCGGAGCCGGACTCGCCGACGACGCCGAGCGTGCGCCCCGCCTGCAGGGTGAACGACACGCCGTCGACCGCCGGAACCGGTCCGCGCTCGGTGCGGAAGACCGTGCGCAGGTCGATGACCTCGAGCAGAGGCTCGGAGCCGTGCACTCGCTCGACCGCGGCGTTCACAGCCGACCTTCCTTCACGTCGAAGAAGCTCTGCAACCGGTCACCGACGAAGTTGAGCGCCAGCACCGTGAGGAACAGGAACATCGAGGGCCACAGCGACAGCAGCGGGTAGCGCTCGAGCTGGGTGCGGCCGCCGGCGATCATGTTGCCCCAGCTGGCCTGGGGCGGGCGGACCGACAGCCCGAGGAACGACAGCGCGCCCTCGGCCACGATGGCGACCGCGACCGCGACGAGAGCGAAGGACACGCCGGCCGGGACGACGTTGGCGAGCACTTCGCGGCGGATGATGCGCCAGCGCTTGGCACCGAGCAGGTGCGCGGCGACGACGAACTCGCGCTGCGCGTAGACGATCGTGCTGCCCCGCACGATCCGCGCGATCGGCGCGATCGACAGGATGCCGATGGCGAGAGTGACGTTGCGCAGGCTCTGCCCCATGAAGGTCACCAGGGCCAGCGCGAAGATCAGCGCCGGGAACGCCAGCATGACGTTGACCAGTGCGGAGATGACGGCGTCGACCTTGCCGCGGAAGTAGCCGGCGATCAGGCCGAGCGTGCCGCCGATCACCAGGCCGAACGCGATCGAGGCGAAGCCGACGATCAGCGACACCCGGGCCCCGAAGATGACACGGGCGAACTCGTCGCGACCGAGGTCGTCGGTGCCGAGCAGGTGCGAAAGGCTCGGGTGGGCACCGGGCAGGTCGACGCCGACGGCGTTGGGGTCGCCGATCGGCAGCACGCCGGCCATGACCGCGAGGATCGCGATCGCGACGACCCAGGCGACGCAGAGCCAGAAGACGACGCCGAGCTTCTTCTTCGGCGCGGCGAGGATCTCCTCGGCCGGCGCCGGCACCGCGGTGCCGGTCTGGTCGATCTTCATCGACGAGGCGGCGACCTCCGGGCCGGCCGGCGCTGTCTCCGGTGAGGCCTGGGCGCTGTTATCCGCCGTCGCGGCGGCCGGATCACGCGCGGGCATGGCGGGTCCTCGGGTCGAGAAGCGGATAGAGCATGTCCACCAGGAAGTTGACGACGACGAAGCCGGCGGCCACGACGACGACCGCGCCCTGCACCGCGAGGTAGTCGCGCTGGTAGATCGAGGTCACGGTGTAGTAGCCGATGCCGGGTACGGCGAAGATGTACTCGACGATGAACGCCCCGCCGATCAGCGCACCGATGTTGAGGCCCGCGACCGTCGTGAGGGTGAACGTCGAGGGCCGGAACGCGTGGCGCAGCAGGATGTACGACGTGCTCAGGCCCTTGGCCCGCGCCACCATGACGAAGTCTTCCTGCAGCGTCGCGATCATCTCGGCGCGCAACACCCGCACGTAGACGGCGAGCGAGCCGACCGCGAGGGTGACCGCCGGTAGGAACACCGATTTGAGGTTCTGCAGCGGATCGTCCCTGAAGTTGGTGTAGCCGGTCGCCGGAAAGAAGTGCCAGTGGACCGCGAACAGGTAGACGAGCAGCACGGCCACGATGAACGACGGCAGCGACAGCACCAGGAACGCGCCGCCGGTGACGGCGCGGTCGAGGATCCCGTTGGGGCGCATCGCCGAGATGATGCCGAGCGGGATGGAGATCGCCAGCGCCATCACCTGCGAGACCAGCAGGATCTCCAGCGTCACGGGCAGCCGGGTGAGCAGCGTGTGGCCGACCGACTGCTTGGTCAGGTAGGAGATCCCGAAGTCGCCGTGCAGGATGCCGCCGAGCCAGTGCCAGTACTGCACGAAGAACGGATCGTTCAGGTGCAGCTGCTCGCGGATCTGGGCAACCGCCTTGGGCGTCGCGTTGGGACCGAGGATGAGGATCGCCGGGTCACCCGGCAGCAGGCTGATCAGCCCGTAGGACAAGATCGTGACGACGAGCAGGACGGCGGCCAGCGCCACAAGCCTGCGTCCGATGAACCGCATGTGGCTTCTTTCCGGTGGGGGTTGCCGGTCGGATTGGAGCGGGGTCCGGAGGCCTGGTCGCCCCAGGCCTCCGGACCCTGACCGCTAGGCCTTCAGCCACCACTCCACGGTGTAGGGCGACTGGTTGGAGAAGATGTTGGCCGCCGGCTTGCCCTCGGGCGTCTGCGTCTTCGCCCAGTTCTGCACCTTCGGGCTGGACGCGATGCCGCTCTCCGGGAAGTAGATCCAGATGTAGGGCAGGTCCTTGGCGAACAGCTTCGAGATCTCCTGGTAGGCAGCGACCCGCTTGGTCTGGTCGGTGCTCGTGCGTCCGATCTCGAGCTGCTTCTGGATCTCCTCGTCGCTGTTGCGGGCGAAGTTCAGCGACAGCGCGCCGACCTTGCCGACCGTGAGCGTGCTCCACCAGATGTAGTTGGCGTCGGGGTCGGGGCAGGCGAACTGCGTCCAGATGTAGCAGTCGTAGTCGCCGACCAGCGCCTTGGTGATGTATTGCGCCTGCTCGACCTGGTCGATCTGCACGTCGAAGCCGACGGCGTTCCACATCGCCTGGGCCAGGGTCACCAGCTGCAGGGTCGACGGGTCGGGCGTGCTGCCGACGTGGAATGCCGGCTTCTTGCCGCCGTTGTCCTTGCTCCACGCGTCGACCAGCTGCTTGGCCTTCGCCGTGTCCGGAGTCGTCGGGTAGCCGGTGTCGGTGTGGTAGACGTTGCCCTTCGGCCACGGCCCGGAGACGGGGTACTCACCGACGCCCTTCTCCGCGACCTTGACCAGCTTCGCCTGGTCGGTCGCGTAGGCGAGTGCCTGGCGCAGCCGCACGTCCTTCAGCGGCTCGGACACGCAGTTGACCTGGAAGAAGACCGGACTCGGCTCGCCGATGACCTTGACCATCGTGTTGGTCAGGAAGTCGACGTTCTTGTCGGCCTTGAAGTCGAGCACGTTGTCGGCCGAGGTCGCCATGATGATGTCGACGTCGCCCGCCTTGAAGGCGTTCTCCCGCGACTGCGAGTCGGCGATCGGCCGGAACTCGATGGCGTCGAGGTGGGGCTTGCCCTGCTGCCAGTAGGTCGGGTTCTTCTTCACCGACAGGTGGTCGTTGGGCTTCCACTCGACGAAGATGAACGGGCCGGTGCCCACCGGCTGGGTGGAGACGTTGCCCTTCTTGATGGCTGCCGGCGAGACCATGTAGGCCATCTGGCCACCGATCGCGCCGGTCAGGTAGGTGTCGAACGGCACCCACGACTCGTGCATCGTGAGGACCGCCGCCTGCGGGTCGCTCGGCGAGACGGCGGCCGACTTGAGGTTCAGCAGCGCCGGGCCGGCGAGCGCCGACTTCTGCATGGTCGTGACGTTGGCGACGATCGCCGCCCCGTCGAAGGCCTCACCGTCGTGGAACTTGATGCCGTCACGAGCGGTGATCGTCCAGACCGTGTAGTCGGCGTTGTGCTCGATCGACTTCGCCAGGTAGGGCGCGACGGTGCCGTCGTCCATGAGGATGCCGAGCGCGTCGTAGATCGTGTGCGCGTAGATGAGGCCGGTGGCGTCCCAGTGGTTGGCCGCCGGGTCGAAGCCGTCGATCTCCGACCACATGCCCATCTTCAGCGTGCCGCCCGCGCGGGGGGTCTCCGACGAGATGCCGATGTTGGCGGCGTTCGTGCTGGGGGTGTTGTTCGCGCTCTTCTTGCTGCCGCCGCTACTGCCACCGCAGGCGGCAAGCAGGCTGCCGCCGGCCCCCACTGCAGCGACCGCGGCTGCTGCCTTGGCGCTGCCGGTCAGGAACTTTCGACGGTCCATGGGTGCAACCACGTTCCACTCCACTTCTGCTGCGGGGGCTGTGACGCGCATCACAGGCGCGGTTGGCAAGCACGTTAGGACATGGGAGGGCGTTCAGAACGGCATTCGGCTCAAGAAACTCGGCAACGATTTGGTGTCGGCGCATCCGGGCCACACCCCGGGCACGGAACGGCGAGCGGGCGCGTTCGATCGCACCGCCCGCCGGCGGCTGCCAACGGGAGGAAATGGCCGGACATGTCATAGCCTTCGGCGTACGCCGTGACGGCGTCCGGCCGTCAGGCCTTCAGCCACCAGTGGATCGGGTAGGGCGACTGGTTCGAGAAGAGGTTGGCGGCCTGCTGCCCCTCAGGGGTCTGCATCTTCGCCCAGTCCTGCAACCTCGGGCTGGCCGCGATCGCGGTCACCGGGAAGGAGTACCAGAGGTAAGGGAAGTCGACGGCGAAGCGCTTGGAGATCGACTGGTAGGCCTCGACCCGCTTCTGCTGGTCGGTGCTCGTGCGGCCCACCTCGAGTGCCTGCTGGATCTGGTCGTCCTTGTTGCGGGCGAAGTTCAGCGACAGCGCGCCGATGTTGCCGACCGTCTCGGTGCTCCACCAGATGTAGTTGGCGTCCGGGTCGGTGGCGGCGAACTGCGCCCAGGTGACCACGTGGTAGTCGCCGACGAGTGCCTTGGTGATGTACTGCGCCAGCTCGACCTGGTCGATCTGCACGTCGAAGCCGGCGGCCTTCCACATCGACTGGGTCAACGTCGCGATCTTGAGCGTGGCCGGGTCGGTCGTGCTGCTCAGCTTGATCGACGGCTTCTTCCCGCCGTTGTCCTTGCTCCAGGCGTCGACGAGCGACTTGGCCTTGGCGAGGTCCTGCTTCTGCGGGTAGCCGGTGTCGGTGTAGTAGGGGCTGTCCTTGGTGAACGGGCCGATGATCGACGGGTCGCCGACGCCGCTGCGGCCGACCTTGACGATCTTCTCCTTGTCGGTGGCCCAGGCCAGCGCCTCGCGCAGCCGCACGTCCTTGAGCGGGTCGGACAGGCAGTTGATCTGGAAGAACGACGGGTTCGGCTCTCCCAACACCTTGACCATCGTGTTGTCGAGGTAGACCACCTTGCTGTCGTCGCGCAGGTCGAGCACCGCGTCGCCCGAGGTCACCAGGATCATGTCGACGTCACCGGCCCGCAGCGCGTTGGTGCGCGACTGCGAGTCGGGAATCGGCTGGAACCGGATCTGGTCGAGGTGCGGCTTGCCCTGCTGCCAGTAGCTCGGGTTCTTCTTGACCAGCAGGTGGTCGTTGGGCTTCCACTCGACAAAGACGTAGGGGCCGGTGCCCACCGGGTTCGTCGACACCTTCCCGCCCTCGATGGCCTTGGGCGAGACGATGTAGGCGATCTGGCCACCGATGCCGCCCGCGAGCGCCTGGTCGAACGGCACCCACGGCTGCTTCATCGTGATGACGGCGGCAAGCGGGTCGCCCGGCGACACGGCGACGTCCTTGACGTTGAGCAGCGCCGGGCCGGCCAGCGCCGACTGGCGCATCCGGGTCAGGTTGGCGACGACCGCGGCACCGTCGAGCTTCTCGCCGTCGTGGAACGTCACGCCGTCGCGGACCGTGATCGTCCAGACCGTGTAGTCGGCGTTGTGCTCGATCGACTTCGCCAGGTACGGCGCCACCGTGCCGTCGGGCATGAGGATGCCCAGCGAGTCGTAGATGGCGTGGGCGTAGATGAGGCCGTCGGCGTCCCAGTGGTTGGCCGACGGGTCGAAGCCGTCGATGTCGCCGGCCATCCCGACCTTCAGCGTGCCCCCGACTCTCGGGGTCGCGTCGGAGACACCGATCTTGGCGGCGTCCTTCGTGGTCTTGCCCCCGCCGCCTCCCCCGCCGCTGCTGCCGCCACACGCGGCCAGCAGGCTGCCGCCGGCACCGACGGCGGCGACGGCCGCGGCGGCCTTCGCGCTGCCGGTGAGGAACGTACGACGGTCGACGGGCGCAGCCATGTGTCTCCTCGATCTCCATGGAGGCAGTTCCGGATGCCGCACCGTAGCCAATGTCACCGGTCACGAACGCGATCGGATTCACGTTTTTTGGGCAACGTTTCGGTTACGGCGGCGGCGCGTCCGTCCACCGGCCCGCCACCAGTGCGGCCAGCCGCGCCAGCCTCTCCCCCGCCGGCGTCGCGCCGTTCGCGTCGACGAGCCTCGTGTCGTAGGCCGCGGTCACGCCGGCGTCGGCGGCGGAGACCGCGTCAACCGACACCCGCCCGGCCAGCACCACGCAGGGCGTCGCGGTCGCACCTGCGACACCGGCCACGACCTTCCCGCGCAGCGACTGCGGGTCGAAGCTGCCCTCACCGGTGAGCACCAGGTCGGCGTCGGCCGCCCGGGCCCGCAGCCCCGAGGCCTCGAGGACCAGCTCGATGCCCGAGTCCCGCCGCCCGCCGAGGAGCAGCAGAGCGAATCCCAGCCCCCCGGCCGCCCCCGCGCCGGGCAGACCCCGCGTGCCGGCCGCCGCAACGGCCGGTTCGGCGAGGTCGGCCCAGTGACGCAGCGCCGCGTCGAGGCGACCGACCTGCTCGACCGTGGCACCCTTCTGCGGCCCGAAGACGTACGACGCGCCGGCGGGGCCGAGCAGCGGATTGTCGACGTCGGTCGCCGCGACGATCTCGACCGCCGGGGCCGGGACAGGCCGCACCTCGCGCAGGTCCTCGAGCGCCAGTCCGCCGCCGGGGATCTCCATCCCGTCCGCGTCGCGCAACGACCAGCCGAGCGCCTGCAGCAAGCCCGCACCGCCGTCGTTCGTGCCCGATCCGCCGAGTCCGACCACGACTCGCCGCGCCAGGGGCGCGGCCGCAGCGACGAGCTCGCCCACCCCCCTGCTCGTCGTCGCCGACGGGTCGCGCCGGTCAGAGGAAACGAGGTGCAGCCCGCACGCCTGGGCGGACTCGAGGTACGCCGTCTCGCCGACGACGAGCACCGAAGCGGCTACGGGCGCGCCGAGCGGGCCGGTGACCGGGCACGGCACCAGCTCGCCGCCGAGTGCGGTGTGCAGCACCTCGACGAACCCGGGCCCGCCGTCGCTGAGCGGCAGCAGGTCGACGTCGTCCTCGGGTCGGGCGCGCCGCCAGCCCGCGGCGATCGCACCGGCGGCTTCGGTGGCGGACAGCGTTCCGGTGAACGAGTCGGGGGCGATCAGGACGCGCACGGCGCCAGTCTCGCGGAAGGATCCCCACCGGCACGACGTTTGGCCTGTGGGAGCATGGGATCGCAATTCAGCCGCTCGCGGCGCCCGGGAGACTCTTGTGACGACGACTGCCGACCTCGACCTGCCCGACGGCGTGGAGCCCACGCCGTTCGCATTGCTGATGCTCGGACGCGGGTCCGACCCGCAGTCGGAACGCGGCACGTCGTGCCCGGGCGAGCTGCCGGCCCCGTCCGACCCCGACCTGGTCGAGCGCGCGCGCACCGCCAAGGAGCGGCTCGGCGAGCAGGTGTTCGTGCTCGGCCACCACTACCAGCGTGACGAGGTCATCCAGTTCGCCGACGTGACCGGTGACTCGTTCAAGCTGGCCCAGCAGGCAGCGGCACGTCCGCAGGCGGACTACATCGTCTTCTGCGGCGTCCACTTCATGGCAGAGTCGGCCGACATCCTCACCGCCGCCCACCAGCAGGTGCTGCTGCCCGACCTCGCGGCCGGCTGCTCGATGGCCGACATGGCGACGTTCGACCAGGTCGAGGATGCGTGGGACGTGCTCGCCGACGCCGGCGTCGCGGACGTCACCGTGCCGGTCAGCTACATGAACTCCTCGGCCGACATCAAGGCCTTCACCGGCCGGCACGCCGGCACGATCTGCACCTCGTCCAACGCCAAGCGCGCCCTCGACTGGGCGTTCGCGCAGGGCGAGAAGGTGCTGTTCCTGCCCGACCAGCACCTCGGCCGCAACACCGCCGTGCGCGACATGGGCATGAGCCTCGACGACTGCGTGGTCTTCGATCCGAACAGGCCGGGCGGCGGGGTGAGCGCCGACGACCTTCGCCGGGCCCGGATGATCCTCTGGCGGGGCCACTGCTCGGTGCACGGCCGCTTCACCCGCGAGTGTGTCGACGAGGTGCGGGCCCGCATCCCCGGCGTACACGTCCTCGTCCACCCCGAGTGCCGCCACGAGGTGGCCTCGGCCGCGGACCTCGTCGGGTCGACGGAGTTCATCATCCGCACCGTCGCCGAGTCCCCGGCCGGCTCCGCGTGGGCGATCGGCACCGAGCTCAACCTCGTGCAGCGGCTGGCCAAGCGCCATCCGGACAAGCAGATCGTCTACCTCGACAAGACCGTCTGCTTCTGCTCGACGATGAACCGCATCGACCTGCCGCACCTGGTGCGGACGATGGAGTCACTGGTCGACGGTCGCGTCGTCAACCGCGTCGAGGTCGACCCGCGGGTCGCGATCGAGGCGCGCCTGGCGCTCGACCGCATGCTCGCCCTGCCCTAGCGGCCGATCGCCGCCCGCGCGCCGGCGCGCCGCTCAGGGCCGGCCTGGGGCGTCCCAGACGGGAAACCAACGAGACAGATCGTCCTCGATCTTCAAGTCGTCGGCGACCGCCGCGCGGACCTCGAGCTCGACGGTGTTGTCGCGCTTCTGCTCGCCGCTCGGCGCGAACGGGTACCACGCGCCCCGCTTGTAGAGGTAGACCAGCCCGAGCGGCTGGTGGCCGTCGGTGAACCACACCACCGTGCACAGCAGCAGCGAGCCGAAGCCGGCGTCGGCCAGCGTCGAGTTGACCGCGTGCAGGTCGGCGACCAGGTCGCTGAGCTCGTCGGGGCCGGTACGCCGGACCAGCCAGGTGAACCCGTAGGAGTCGGTCTGCTGGGAGAACTTGCCGCCGTCGAGTGCGAGCAGCTGCTGCACCTGGTCGCCGAGGCCCTGGAACGCACCCCCCTCGGCCTTCTTGAACGCGACGGTCCCGGCGCCCGTCGGGCGGAACGACGTCGAGGCCGACAGCGTCACCGCTGCCGACGGGAGGCCGAACAGCTGGTCGAGGTCGGGCGGGACCGGCTTCGAGCGACCGAGGAGGGCGTCCAGGAGCCCCATCAGGCGCCGGGCTGCCCGAGCTCGCGAGCGATCTTGCCGAGCTCGGCGAGCCGCTTGTCGAGGGTCGGGTGGGTGGAGAACAGCGACGAGATGCTGAAGCCCTTGGCGAACGCCGGGGCGAAGAAGAACGCGTTGAACGGCTCGGCGGAGCGCAGGTCGTTGGTCGGGATCCGGGCCATGTCGCCAGTGACCTTCGTCAGCGCGGATGCCAGTGCCGACGGCGCACCCGTCAGCAGCGCGCCGGCCCGGTCGGCGGCCAGCTCGCGGTAGCGCGACAGCGCCCGCGTCAGCAGGAACGACAGCGCGTAGACGACCATCGACACGGCCATCACGGCGAAGACCATCAACGCGGCGTTGTTGTTGTTGTCGTTGCGCCGGCCGCCGCCGCCGAACATCCCGGCGTAGAGAGTGAACCGGGTGATCATGCCGGCGAGGATGCCGAGGAACGACGCGAACGTCATGACCATGACGTCGCGGTGTGCCACGTGCGACAGCTCGTGCGCGAGCACGCCCTCGAGCTCCTCGCGGTCGAGGCGGCGCATGATGCCGGTCGTCGCGCAGACGACGGCGCGCTGCGGGCTGCGGCCGGTGGCGAACGCGTTGGGGATGTCGCTGTCGGCGATCGCGACCCTGGGCTTGGGCATGTCGGCGAGCGCGCAGAGGCGGTCGACGATCGCGTGCAGCTCGGGGGCCTCTTCGGGTGTCACCTCTCGGCCGTGCATCGCGAACAGCGCGATGCGGTCGGAGGCGTAGAACTGGAAGAAGAGGAACCCCGCGCCCACGACGGCGATGACGAGCGGCGCGACGCTGATCGCGACGAGCGCTGCCATGAACGCGACGAAGAGCAGGCCCAGCAGGAACATCGTGAGGGCCATGCGGGTCTGGAGTCCGCGGTCTGCGCGGAACCGGGTGGTAGCCATGTCAGCCGGGGATGAGCCCTTCCTCGCCGAGCAGGTCTCTGACCTCGGCCAGCCCCGCATCGGCGGAGGGCAGGACGAGGTCCGACGGCACGAGCGTGTCGTCGGGCATGGGGACGCCCACCTCGCGCACCCGGCCGAGCAGCGCGGCCAGAGCGCTGCCGAACGCGCTCTCGTCGTCGCCGTCGACCGCGCGGGCGAGCGCGTCGTCGAGCTCGTTGAGCCGGTCCAGCTCCGCCTCGGGGACGTCGAGCTGGCCCTCGCCCAGGATGCGCACGATCATTGATCTGCTCCGGAGCCGCTCTCCACCTGCTTCGGTGCGTCGGCGCCGCCGATCTGCTGCTTCATCTTCGCCAGTTCGGCGTCGATGTCGCTGCCCGAGGACAGCTGGTCCAGCTCGTGCTGGATGTCGTCGTCGCGGCTGCCCGGCGGCAGCGACGCGTCGTCGAGCGCGCCGGAGGCGAGCAGCTCGTCGACCGCGCCGGCCCGCGCCTGCATCTGCAGGGTCTTGTCCTCGGCACGCTGGATGGCGAGGCCGACGTCGCCCATCTCCTCGGAGATGCCGGCGAACGCCTCACCGATCTTGCTCTGCGCCTCGGCCGCCGTGTAGGTAGCCTTGATGGTCTCCTTGCGGGTGCGGAACGCGTCGACCTTCGCCTGCAGCCGCTGCGAGGCGACCGTGAGCTTCTCCTCCTCGGCCTGCAGCGACGCGTGCTGGGTCGCCAGGTCGGAGATCTGCTGGTTGACGGCGCCCCGGCGCGACAACGCCTCGCGGGCGAGGTCGTCACGGCCGGCCGTGACGGCCTGCTGCGCCTGCCCCTGAAGCTTGTCGGCGGAACCCTGCAGCTGCTGCATCTGGATCTCGAGACGCTTACGGCTGGTGGCGACGTCGGCAACCCCGCGACGGACCTTCTGCAGCATCTCCAGCTGCTTCTGGTAGGAGTAGTCGAGAGTCTCGCGCGGGTCCTCGGCGCGGTCGAGCGCTTTGTTGGCCTTCGACTTGAAGATGAGCGACAGGCGTCGCGCGATGCTCATCGGCGTGGTCTCCCTCGTTCGTCGTGCACACCACAGTAGCCAGCCGCGCGCCGCCCGGCACTCCGTGAACGGTCGGTAACCTGGGTTCGTGCCCCTGTTCCGTCCCGGCCGCGACAGCGCGCCCGTCGACAGCGCTGTCGAGGAAGCGCCCGAGGAGGCGCCGCAGACCGCGGGCAAGGGCCGCCCCACCCCCAAACGGCGCGATGCGCAACGCCGTCGACGCGAGGTCGTCAAGGCCCCCACGACCAAGCGCGAGGCCTACCGCCAGCGGCGCGACCGCATCCGCCAGGAGCGACGTGGCCAGCGCCGCGCGCTGGTGTCCGGCGACGAGGGCAACCTGCCGCCGCGCGACGCCGGCCCGGCCAAGCGCTACGTCCGCGACATGGTCGACAGCCGGCGCAGCATGGGCACGTTGTTCCTGCCGGCCGCGCTCGTGCTGCTGTTCGCCAGCACGGTGAAGGGCCCGGCGCTCGCGGCGCTGGTCTCGTTCGGCTACGTCGTACTCCTCGGGGCGATCATCGTCGACAGCTTCGTGCTGTCCCGCAAGGTGCACCGGGCGGTCAGCGAGAAGTTCGGTGAGAAGGCGACCACCGGGGTGCGGATGTACGCCATCACCCGGTCGTTGCAGTTCCGCCGGCTGCGCATGCCGCCGCCCAAGGTCAAGCGCGGCGACCGGGTCTGAAGCCTGAGCCGTAGGGTTCGAGGCATGGAGTATCGCCACCTGGGCCGCAGCGGCCTGCTCGTGTCCGAGATCGCCTACGGCAACTGGATCACGCACGGCAGCCAGGTGGAGGCCGACACGGCGACCGCCTGCGTGCGCGCGGCACTCGACGCCGACATCAACTTCTTCGACACCGCCGACGTCTACGCGCAGGGCCGGGCGGAGGACGTCCTCGGTCGGGCTCTCGACGGCGTGCCCCGCAAGGACCTCGTGCTGGCGACGAAGGTGTTCTGGCCAACAGGCGCGGGCCCCAACGACCGCGGCCTGTCGCGCAAGCACATCTTCGAGTCGATCGACGCGTCGCTGCGCCGGTTGCGCACCGACTACGTCGACCTCTACCAAGCGCACCGGTTCGACGTCGAGACACCGCTCGAGGAGACGCTGCACGCGTTCGACGACCTGGTGCGCGCGGGCAAGGTGCACTACATCGGCGTCTCGGAGTGGACCGCGGCGCAGATCGAGGACGCGCTGCGTATCGCCGACGCGATGGGCTTCGACCGCATCGTCACCAACCAACCGCAGTACTCCGCGCTGTGGCGGGTCATCGAGGCGGAGGTCGTGCCGCTCTGCGAGCAGGAGGGGGTCGGCCAGATCGTCTGGTCGCCGATCGCGCAGGGCGTGCTGACCGGCAAGTACCGTCCCGGCGCCGAGCCGCCCGCCGGCTCGCGGGCGACCGACGCGACCGGCGGCGGGTTCGTCAAGCGCTGGCTCGAGGACGACGTGCTGACCCGCGTGCAGGAGCTGGCGCCCGTCGCCGACGAGGCCGGGCTGTCGATGGCGCAGCTCGCGGTGGCCTGGGTGCTGCAGAACTCCAACGTCTCGGCCGCGATCATCGGGGCCTCGCGTCCCGAGCAGGTGAAGGACAACGTGGGTGCGGCGGGCGTACGGCTCGACGACGCGGTCATGCGACGCATCGACGAGATCCTCGACCCGGTCGTCCAGCGCGACCCCGCGCTCACCGTCAGCCCGCGCAAGCGACCCTGAGCGCGGCGGGCGCTCACTCCTCCCGCAGACTCATCGGGCCGTAGACCTCGCGATCCCCGTCGAGGAGCGTGACCTGCTCCACCCCGGCCGACAGCAGCTCGCGCCAGTTCTCGCCCACCCAACTCTCGGCGTCGGACCGCGTCGGGAACGCCTCTCCCTGCGGCGCCTCGCGCGGGGAGACCGGCGTCCCGTCGGCCGCCTCGTAGCGCCAGGTCCAGCTCATCGGTCCTCCGGTCGCTCGTCGGACATAGCGGTGAAGATGCGGTCGGCGATCTCGTCGGGGCTCAGGTCGTCGACGTCGACGATGTAGGACGCCACCGCGGCGTAGCGGTCGGCGCGCCCGTCGTACAGGCGCCGCAACGCCGTGGCCACGTCGTCGCCCTCGTGGAACCACGGCCGCCCCTCGCCCGTACCCACCCGCTGCGCCAGTGTCTCGATGCGGGCACGCAGCCAGACGACGAACCCGCCCGCCGCAAGCCGGCGCCGGTCGTCGTCGCTGTCGACGATGCCGCCCGCCACCGCGGCGATGACGGGCGCCGGGGCGCGCAGCGCCTCGGTCAGGGCGCGGGACTCCAGGTCGCGCAGCGTGCCGACGCCCTCCTCGTCGAGCACCTTGTCGGTGCTGCGGCCGCCCGCGCGAGCGACCAACGTGTCGTTGTCGAGGTAGGGCCAGCCGGTGCGCTTCGACAAGGCGGCACCGACCGTCGTCTTTCCGGCACCCATCATCCCCATGAGCAGGACGCGCTGCGGCGGAGCGGGGCTCATCGCGGCGACGCATCGACGAACGGCGGGCGTACGACGTGCATGCCGGCCGACCGACCCCTCACGTCGACGAGCACCGCGTCACCCTCCTGCACCTGCGACCCGAGCAGCGCGAGGGCGACGCCGACGCGGCGGGTCGGCGAGAACGTGCCACTGGTCACCTCGCCGACGACCGTCCCGTCACCCGCCGTCACCGTCATGTGCGGGCGAGGGATGGCCCGGTCGTCGGCGACCAGCCCCCGCAGCAACCGCGCGGGTCCCGCCGCGCGCTCGGCCAGCATCGCGTCGCGTCCCCAGAACGCCGGCTTGTCCCAGCCGACGGCCCAGCCGAGCCTCGCCTGCACCGGCGTGACCGTCGGCCCGATGTCCTGACCGTGCAGGGGATATCCCATCTCCGTGCGCAACGTGTCGCGGGCGCCGAGGCCGCACGGCAGCCCACCGAGGTCGATCGTCCGGGCGAGCAACGCGTCCCACACCGGCCCCGCATCGGACCAGGGGCAGACGATCTCGAAGCCGATCTCCCCGGTGTAGCCGGAGCGGCAGACCACGACGGTCGTGCCCTCCCAGCCGGCGTCGGCGAACGACATGTAGTCGTGGTCGTGGGGCAGCCCGAGCTGCGCGAGCAGCTGCGGCGAGCGCGGTCCCTGGACGGCGAGGACCGCGAAGTCCTCGTGCCGGTCGGCGACCTCGACGCCCGGTGGTGCCGCCGCCGCCAGCCGCCGCGCCACCTCGGCGGTGTTGGCGGCGTTCGGGACGAGGAACACGTCGTCGTCACCGCGCAGGTAGGCGATGAGGTCGTCGACGATGCCGCCGGTGGGGTCGTCGCAGCACAACGTGTACTGCGCCTGACCCGGCTGCAGGCGGCCGAGGTCGGCGGTGAGGCAGGAGTCGACGAACGCCCGCGCGCCCTCGCCGGTCACTGCGACCTTGCCGAGGTGGCTCACGTCGAAGACCCCGACCGCCTGGCGGACCGCCGCGTGCTCCTTGAGCACGCCCCCGCCGGCGTAGTCGATCGGCATCGACCAGCCGCCGAAGTCGGCGAGCTTCGCGCCGAGCGCGAGATGCCGCTCGTGCAGTGGCGACCGGCGCGGCTCGTCGGCGGGCATGAGCGCCACGCTACCGAGCACGGGCGCCCGCTAGCGTGGCGGACGTGACCGACCTGACCGTTACCAGCGCAGATCCGGCAACCCTCGACGTCGATGCCCTGGTGGTCGGCCTGGTCCAGCGGCCCGACGGGCCCCCGGCACTCGCGGCCGGCGCGGCGGCGGTCGACGCCGCCCTCGACGGGCAGCTCGCGGCAGCAGCGGCAGCCGTCGGCGCCACCGGCGCCGCCGGAGAGGTGACCCGCCTGGCGACGCTCGGGCGGCTCACCGCCAGGACGGTGGTCGCCGTGGGGCTCGGCGCCGGGCCCGCCGACGCGGAGACGCTGCGCCGCGCGGCCGGGGCCGCCGCGCGCGAGCTGGCCGGCTCGGCCTCGGTCGCGACCACCCTCGTCACCGGCGATGACGAGGGTCCACTGCGCGCGGTCGCCGAGGGGCTGCTGCTCGGGGCCTACGCCTTCCGCCGCTACCGGACGGTGTCGGGTGAGCGGGTCCGCCCCGCCGTGGAGCGCGCCCTGGTCGTCGTCGACAGCGAGGCAGCCAAGGGCGCACAGCAGGTGGTCGACCGGGCTCGGGTGGTCGCCGAGGCCGTTCACCTGTGCCGCGACCTCGTCAACACGCCGCCGTCCGATCTGCACCCGGCCGATCTCGCCGCGGCCGCACTCTCGGCCTGCGAGGGTCTCGACCTCGAGGTCGAGGTGCTCGACGAGCGGGCCCTGCGGGATGGGGGCTACGGCGGGATCCTGGGGGTGGGCGCCGGCGCCGAGCACCCGCCGCGGCTGGTCCGCATCGCCTACCGCCATCCCGACGCGACCGCACACGTCGCCCTCGTCGGCAAGGGCATCACGTTCGACTCCGGCGGCCTGTCCATCAAGCCGGCCGCGTCGATGGAGTGGATGAAGTCCGACATGGGCGGCGCCGCCGCGGTGCTCTCGACGCTGACGGCGGTCGGGCGCCTGGGCCCGGCGGTCAACGTCACCGGCTACCTCGCCATCGCCGAGAACATGCCCAGCGGCACGGCGATCCGCCCGTCCGACGTCCTCACCATGCGCGGCGGGCGCACCGTCGAGGTGCTCAACACCGACGCCGAAGGTCGCCTGGTCATGGCCGACGCGATCGTGCGGGCCTGCGAGGAGTCCCCGGACGCGCTGCTCGACGTGGCGACGCTCACCGGGGCGCAGCTGGTCGCGCTCGGCTCGCTGACGTTCGGGGTCATGGGCAACGACGACGCCCTGCGCGCCGCGGTGGTCGATGCCGCCGGGCGCACCGGGGAGCAGGCCTGGCCGATGCCGCTGCCCAAGGAGCTGCGCTCGTCGCTGGACTCCGACGTCGCCGACATCAAGAACACCGGCGACCGCTACGGCGGCATGCTCGTGGCCGGGTTGTTCCTGCAGGACTTCGTGGCCGAGGGGGTGCGCTGGGCGCACCTCGACATCGCCGGGCCGGCGTTCAACCAGGGCAAGGCGTTCGGCTACACCCCTCGGGGCGGCACCGGCGCAGCCGTACGCACCCTCGTGGAGCTGCTCACCTCGTGGCAGTGATCCATCCGGGCTAGGCATCACCCGGACGGGTGTACGTCGCAGCCGTCGCGGCGGCCGATCTGGCCGGTGGACTACTTATCCCGTCATCCACCGGAGGCCACCGTGCTCGACCGTCTGCCGACCGTCGTCGCCACCAAGATGAAGATGCTCGCGCTCGTCGCCGCGGCCACCACCGCGGGCGGCACCGGCGCCTACGCCGTCGTCGCGTCGGTGACGCCGGCGCCGCTCAACACCGTCACCGTCGCCAGCGACACCACGGCGAGCCCCGACCCGTCGGTGACCGACTCGCCGACGACGGACCCGTCGACCGGCACCGACCCGACCGACACCGCCTCGCCGACGGACTCCCCGACCGACTCGCCCGACCCGTCGCCCACCGACTCGGTCGGCACCAACGCCGCACCGACCGACGGCAGCACCCCCACGTGCCCCGCCGGTGTGACCAACCACGGCCAGTACGTGTCCTCGGTCGCCCGCGACAAGAGCACGACGGGCCGCGACCACGGCAAGGCCGTCTCCGAAGCCGCGCACAGTGACTGCGGCAAGACCGCGCCCGACAGCACCGGCACCGACGGCACCACGGGCGAGTCCGCCGACCCGACGGACACCGCAAGCGCCACCCCGACGGACAGCCCGACCGACACGCCGACGACCACGCCCAGCACCGACGGCAGCGCGTCGACCGGCTCCGCGACCACCAGCGGGCACGGTCACGGCCACGGCAACGGGCACGGCCACCACTGATCGCACGCACCACCCCCTCCACGCGGGGACCGTCCACTCCGGACGGTCCCCGCACCCGTGTACGGGGGTGACCCGGAGGCCGGGTGGAAAGATGGCAGACGACCCCCGACGTCGTGGGAGAGGAAGCCGACGTGGCGAGCACGCAATCCGCCGACCTCGTGATCCTCGGGGCCGGTAGCGGGGGCTACGCCTGCGCCCTGCGCGCGGCGGAGCTGGGCATGTCGGTCGTCCTCGTCGAGCGTGACCGCGTCGGCGGCACCTGCCTGCATCGCGGTTGCATCCCGACGAAGGCCTTGCTGCACGCCGCCGAGGTCGCCGACTCCGCACGGGACAGCGAGGCCGTCGGCGTACGCGCCACGCTCGACGGCATCGACATGGCCGGCGTCAACGCCTACAAGAACAAGGTGGTCGAGCGGCTCTGGAAGGGGCTGACCGGGCTCATCAGCTCCCGGAAGATCACGGTCGTCGAGGGTGAGGGCCGGCTGGTCGCGACCAACGCCGTCCAGGTGGGTGACGACCGGTTCGAGGCCGGCCGGGCGGTCGTCCTCGCCAGCGGGTCGCAGTCGAAGACGCTGCCCGGGCTGGAGGTCGACGGCGAGCGCATCATCACGAGCGACCAGGCGCTGACCCTCGACCGGGTGCCGTCGTCGGTGGTCGTGCTCGGCGGCGGGGTCATCGGCGTGGAGTTCGCCAGCGTCTGGCGGTCGTTCGGCGCCGAGGTGACGATCGTCGAGGCCCTCCCGCACCTGTTGCCGGCCGAGGAGGAGTCGAGCTCGAAGCTGCTCGAGCGGGCGTTTCGCAAGCGGGGCATCGGCTTCAAGGTCGGCGTGCGCTTCTCCGACGTGAAGGTCACCGACTCCGGTGTCGCCGTCTCGCTGGAAAGCGGCGAGACCGTCGAGAGCGAGCTGCTGCTCGTCGCCGTCGGGCGAGGCCCGGTGTCCGACGGGTTGGGTTACGCCGACAACGGCGTCGAGATGGACCGCGGCTACGTGCTCGTCGACGACTACTGCCAGACCAACGTGCCGGGCATCTACGCACTGGGCGACCTGCGGCCCGGCTTGCAGCTCGCCCACGTCGGCTTCGCCGAGGGGATCATGGTCGCCGAACGGATCGCCGGGCTCAACCCGGCCCCGGTCGACTACGTCAACGTGCCGCGCATCACCTACTCCGACCCCGAGGTCGCCTCGGTGGGGCTGACAACCGCCAAGGCGAAGGAACGCGGGATGGAGACCGTCGAGGTGACCTACGACCTCGCCGGCAACGGCCGCGCCCAGATCCTCCAGACATCCGGCGCGGTCAAGGTCATCGCCGCCAAGGACGGACCGGTGATCGGCGTACACATGGTCGGCGCTCGCGTCGGCGACCTCATCGCCGAGGCGCAGCTCATCACCAACTGGGAGGCGCTGCCCGCCGAGGTCGCCCAGCTCATCCACCCGCACCCGACGTTGTCCGAGGCGTTGGGCGAGGCGCATCTCGCGCTCGCCGGCAAGCCGCTGCACACCCACGGGTAGGACGGTCGGAGAACCCGCCGCCCACCCGGTCGACCGAAGGAGCACGCAGCACCCATGGCCGTCTCCGTCACCATGCCACGCCTCGGCGAGAGCGTGTCCGAGGGCACGATCACCCGCTGGTTGAAGAAGGAGGGCGAGCACGTCGAGGCCGACGAGCCGCTGCTCGAGGTCTCGACCGACAAGGTCGACACCGAGATCCCCTCACCGGCCTCGGGCGTGCTGACCGCCATCAAGGTCGCCGAGGACGAGACCGTCGAGATCGGCGCCGAGCTGGCCGTCATCGACGAGACAGGCGGCGCGGAGACGACCCAGGGCACCGTCGACGTGACCGCGCAAGAGCAGTCGCGGCAGGCAGGCGCACCGGCCCCCACCCCGCAGCAGCAGCCGGAGCAGGCCGCCGAGGAGCAGGCACCGCCCGCGGAGCCGGTGCCGCAGCAGCCGGCCGCCCAGCAGGCACCCCCACCACCCCCGCAGCAGGCACCCCCACCACCCCCGCAGCAAGCACCCCCGGCTCCCCCGCAGCAGGCGCCACCGGCCGTGGCGCAGCAACCGGCGCAGCAGGCACCCCCGCCCGCGAGCGACGGGCAGGCGAGCGATGCGGCGTACGTCACCCCGCTGGTCCGCAAGCTGGCGGCCGAGCACGGCGTCGACCTGGAGCAGATCCAGGGGACCGGTGTCGGCGGGCGCATCCGCAAGCAGGACGTGCTCGACGCCGCCCGTACCGGCGGGGCCGCACCGACCAACGCGCAAGCGCCCGCTGCGCAGGCCGCTCCCCCGCAGCAACCGGCGGCCCCATCGCAGCC
>Ga0207660_10000159_pt1 | contig 42039 bp, 28 predicted proteins | sample KBSC73BmetaG_FD_184335 | JGI IMG/M metagenome (GOLD analysis project Ga0207660, IMG submission 184335) | Corn rhizosphere microbial communities from Kellogg Biological Station, Michigan, USA - KBS C7-3B metaG (SPAdes) (version 2) | ecosystem: Host-associated > Plants > Roots > Rhizosphere ... | reverse complement strand
TCTTCACCCTTCCGCGCTAGCTGCCTCATCCTCGCCGCTGCGACGCTCGCGCTCGGCGCGTGCAATCGCGAAGAGCATCACAGCCGCGCCAAGCCGATCGGCGAGAACGTCCCCGCGGGTGAAAGCGCGCCGACCATTTTCCCGGGCGACAGCGCGCCGCCGCCGCTCGATTCGCGCGCCGCGCTCTACGACAACAACGCGAACGCGATCGGCAAGGGCCAGCAGCTCTATCAACAGATGAACTGCGTCGGCTGCCATAGTAACGGCGGCGGCGGCATGGGCCCGCCGCTGATGGACGATCAGTGGCGCTACGGCGGGCGCATCGACCAGATCGCCACGACCATCGCCGTGGGGCGGCCCAACGGCATGCCCGCCTGGCGCGGCAAGCTCACCGCGGACCAGATATGGGACCTCGCCGCCTACGTCCGGTCGTTGTCCGGGCTCCCGAGCAAGGATGCGGTATCGAGCCGCGCCGAAGGCATGAGCGCCGGCACTCCGCAGACGCTCACGCCGCACGGGGAAATCTACAATTCGGACGCGGCGCAGCAATGAGCCTGCGAGCGTCCGCAAAGGCAGCCGTTCTCCCGCTGCTGCTCGGCGCCTGCCAATACCAGCAATACCAGAGCGACTTCGGCGGAGCCGCGGTCGAGGACCGGCAGTTCCTGACCCTGTTCTGGATTTTCATCGCCGTGTGCGGCGTCATGTACGTCTTGGTGATCGCGTTCATGCTTGCCGGCATCGCGCGCGCGCGCCGTGCCGAGGCGAACGTCGTCGAGACCGGCCGGCACCATCAATCGGATCCGCTGATGCGCTCGACCCTGATCGGCTGGACCGCGCTGATCGGAGTCGGCCTGGCGGCGCTCGCGATCGCGAGCTTCTTCACCGACCGTTCGATGGCCAAGGCCGCGACCAACGAGAAACTGTCCGTGACCGTGACCGGCAAGCAGTGGTGGTGGGATATCCAGTATAATGCCGCCGACGCGTCCAAGACGCTGCGCACCGCGAACGAGCTCCACCTGCCGGTCGGCGTCCCGACCCGCATCCTGCTCCAGTCCAGCGACGTCATTCACAGCTTCTGGGTGCCGAGCCTCGCCGGGAAGCAGGACCTGATCCCCGGGCGCGCCAACGACATCACGGTGGTCCCGACCAGGGTCGGGATCTTTCGTGGTCCATGCGCGGAATTCTGCGGCCTGCAGCACGCGCACATGGCGCTGGTGGTGGTGGTCGAGCCCTATGCCGACTTCATCAAATGGTGGGATCACCAGCTCCAGCCCGCGCCGCAGCCGACGACCCCGCTCGCGCTGGCCGGCTATAAATATGTGACGACCGGCCCGTGCAGCGCCTGCCATGCCATCGGCGGAACGCCCGCCAACGGCCAGATCGCGCCCGACCTCACCCATCTCGCCAGCCGCAAGAGTCTCGCCGCCGGAACCATGCCGATGGGCGAGGGCCAGCTCTATGGCTGGGTCGAGGACCCGCAATCGATCAAGCCCGGCGTCAACATGCCGACCATCGGCCTCGAGCCCGGCCAGCTGCACGCGGTCGTCGCTTATCTCGAGACGCTCAAATGACCGACATCCGGACCGACAGCTTCGAGGCGATGCCCGCGCGCGAGCGCGAGCGCGTCCGGGTCGAGGAGGAGAACCGCCGCCTCGCGCAGGAGCGGAAGAAGATCGCCCGCGACGGGCCCAAGCTCAAGGGCGCGAAGCTCGCCGCGCGGCTGGACCTCGCCTGGCGCCGGCCGCCGGGGATCGTCGGCTGGCTCGCGACCGTCGACCACAAGGAGATCGGCCGGCGATACATCCTGACCGCGCTCGGGTTCCTCGTCCTCGGCGGGATCATGGCGCTGTTCATGCGCCTGCAGCTCGCCAGGCCGGACAATTCGATGATCGGCGCCGAGCGCTACAACCAGCTCTTCTCGATGCACGGCTCGACCATGATGTTCCTGTTCGCCGTGCCGGTGATGGAGGGCGTCGCCGTCTATATCATCCCGCTGATGCTCGGCACGCGATCGACCGCGTTCCCGCGGCTTAACGCCTTCAGCTATTACATGTATTTGTTCGGCGGCCTCATGCTGTGGATTGCCTTCGTCCTCAACATGGCGCCCGACGTCGGCTGGTTCGAATATACGCCGCTCTCGGGACCGCAATATTCGCCCGGCAAGCACACCGACATCTGGGCGCAGATGGTCACCTATACCGAGGTCGCCGCGCTAGCCGCCGCGGTCGTGCTGGTGTGCACCATCCTCAAGGCGCGCGCGCCGGGCATGACCCTCGCGCGAATGCCGCTGTTCGCCTGGGCGATGCTGGTCGAAGGGATCATGATCATCTTTGCGATGCCCGCCGTCGCGCTGGTGACGACGGTCCTGCTCATCCCCGATCGACTGGTCGGCACCCAGTTCTTCAACGCCGGCGAGGGCGGCGACGCGCTGCTGTTCCAGCACATGTTCTGGTTCTTCGGGCATCCCGAAGTCTACATCATCTTCCTGCCCGCGACGGGCTTCGTGAGCGTCATCGTCGAGACCTTCTGCCGCCGCCCCGTCTTCGCGCATTCGGTCGTCGTTCTCGCGCTGATCTCGACCGGGATCCTGTCGTTCGGCCTGTGGGTCCACCACATGTTCGCGACTGGCCTTCCGCGCGTCGGCTACAGCTTCTTCACCGCCGCGAGCATTTCCGTGTCGATCCCGACGGGGCTCCAGATATTCTGCTGGCTGGCGACAATGTGGGAGGGAAAGCCGCGCTTTCAGGTGCCGATGCTTTACGTCGTCGGCTTCATCTTCACGTTCGTGATCGGCGGGCTCACGGGCGTGATCCTCGCTGCAGTCCCGCTCGATCTCCAGCTCCACGACACCTATTTCGTCGTCGCCCACCTGCATTACGTCCTCATCGGCGGCGCGGTCTTCCCGCTGCTCGGGATCTTCACCTACTGGTTCCCCAAGATCACCGGCCGGATGATGAACGAGCGGCTCGGCCGGGTCAGCTTCTGGCTCGTCTTCTTCGGCTTCCACGCGACCTTCCTGCCGATGCACTGGAGCGGCATGCTTGGAATGCCCCGGCGCGTTTACACCTATCCGGCGGGCCTTGGTCTCGAAGTCCCCAACCTCATATCGACCGTCGGGGCGTTCGTCCTCGCCTTCGGGGTCGTGCTGTTCGTCGTGAACGGCCTCGTCTCGCTCTACCGCGGAGCCATCGCCGGTCCCAATCCGTGGGGCGCCGCGAGCCTCGAGTGGGCGACCAGTTCGCCGCCGCCGGTTTACAATTTCGAACATATACCGGTCGTCGAAAGCGATACGCCGCTGTGGGACACGGACGGCGAGCTCCCGGTCGTCAGCGGTCTTCGGGTCGATCAGAAGGAGATGCTGCTAACGACGGTTGTCGCGGCAACTCCCGACGTCCGTGAACCCGTCCCCCAACCCAGCCTCTGGCCGTTCATCTCGGCTTGCGCGGTCGGACTTGTCTTCGCCGCCTCGATATTCTCGGCTTGGGCGGTGCCCTTCGGCCTAATCCCCTGCGGCATCGCGCTGATCGCCTGGTTCTGGCCGAAGGAGATGAAGCGCCATCCGGAGCCGATCATCTCATGATCCTGCAGCCGCGCTTCACCGACGATCTGTCGAGCGTTCCGACCAGCAAGTTCGGTCCGAGCAGCCTCACCTGGTGGGGCATCATCGGCTACATGGTCATCGAAGGCGTCGGCTTCGCGCTGATGTTCGCCGTCTATTTCTTCCTGATGGGACACGAGCAGGGGTGGCCGCCCGAAGGCCGCCTGCCGCCCGACCTTTTCGCGGGCACGATTTTCACCGTCGTCATCCTGCTGAGCGAGATTCCCAATACGCTCATCAAGAAAGCGGCAAGGGCCGGCGACCTCGACACCATCCGCGTGCTGATGCCGGTGATGGTGGCGGTCGGCGCTGCCCTGCTGATTATCCGCGGCTTCGAGTTCAACAGCCTCAACTGCCGCTGGACCGACAACGCCTATGCGTCGGTAATCTGGACGCTGTTGATGCTTCATGCCGCGCATCTCGGCACCGACTGGGCCGACACGGTCGTGCTTTGGGCGCTGATGATCACGCCCCTCGGGCACGAGCCGCGCCGGCTTGTCGATACGGACGAGAACAGCCTCTACTGGCGCTACGTCTGGCTCCTGTGGATCCCGATCTACCTGCTGATCTACTGGGTGCCGCGCCTATGAAGACGGAGCGGATGCGCGACCGATTCATGCCTTGGGCCGGCCTTGCGCTTGGAACGCTCGGCGCGGGTTTCGCGCACCAGCTCGGCGCGGACTCGACCTTCCAGGATTGCCGCTATGGAAGTCCGCTGATCGTGATCATCGGGACCATCGTCGGCCTCGCGCTCGTCGGTCTGGGAGCGTTAGGTTCGTGGCGCGTCTATGCGAGCGGCGGCGAGCCGCCCGCGCGGCGAATGGTGGCCATCGTCTCCGTATGGGCCTGCGCAATCTTCGCGATGGCAATCGTGCTGCCATTCATCGCAGCGCTCCTGATTCCGCGGTGCTGGGAATGAAACGCCTCGCACCATTGCCGCTGGCGTTCATCGCCGCGCCGGCCTTCGCGCATGCCGGCCACACCGGCCCGCTGACGTGGACGCTGAGTCCCGACCTCGTGATCCCCCTCGGGCTTGCTCTTCTAATCTATCTCGTCGGCTGGGCGCGGCTGTCGAGGCGCGCGTCGACGCCGGTGCGCCCTACGCTCTTCCTATCAGGGTGGGCGGTGCTGACTCTCGCGCTCGTCTCCCCGCTTCACGAGGCGGGCGAGCGCAGCTTCACCATGCACATGATCGAGCATGAGCTTATCATGCTCCCCGCGACCCTGCTGCTCGCCGCCTCGGGCGCCGGCGGAGTCCTCGCCTGGGGGCTGCCGAAACCCTTTCGCCAATCGCTCGGCGGAAGCTGGAAATCGCCCCTCCAGCGGCTGTGGAAGCGCCTCACCGAACCGGTCACCGCGACGGTCATCCAGGCGATCGTCATGTGGACATGGCACGCGCCGCCTTTGTTCGACCGCGCGCTTGACAGTTTCGGCTGGCACGTCGCGCAGCATGCCTGCTTCTTCTTGAGCTCGCTCCTCTTTTGGTGGGCGATGCTCCACCCGCGCGAGCGAAGCTCGGGTTACGGAGTCTCGGCCGCCTGCCTGTTCGCGACCTCGCTGATCGGCGGCGCGCTCGGCGCGCTGATGAGCTTTTCGAATTCACCCTGGTATGCCGATTACGCCGCGATGGGCATGACCGGTGTCGGCCTCGATCCCGTCGACGACCAGCGGCTCGCCGGGCTGATCATGTGGATACCTGGCGGCCTCGTGCACGGCGCCGCGGCGCTTGCGCTGGCGTACAGATGGCTGAAGGCTTCGGAGGGAGGCGCCAGTGCTGCGGTCACTCTCCACTAAGGTCACTTTCGCGATCATCACGGCGATCGTGGTGGTCGTCGCCGTGCTCGGCGCCGCGTGGAAATATTACGACGACCGGCAGCGCATGCGCCTCCACGCCGAGGCGATCACCGGCGGCAGTTCGCGGCGCGGCGAAGCCCTGTTCATTCAGTACGGCTGCGGCAGCTGTCATTCGGCGACGGGCGTGCGAACGGCCACTGGCGACGTCGGCCCGCCGATGGACGGAATCGCCACTCGCGTGATTATCGCCGGCCATCTGGCGAACAATGCGCCAAATATGGAGCGTTGGATCCAGGACCCGCAGCACGTGTCGCCCGGCACCGCAATGCCAGACCTCGGCGTCAGCGCCGGCGATGCGCGTGACATCACGGCCTTCCTCTACACCCGCTCGAAATAGTCAGCGCAGCCTGAGACCGATCCACAAGGTGCGCGGCGTCGCGCGCTCGATCGAGTTGTCCCCATTGATCCCGGCCATCACCAGCGCATTCGTGATGTTTTCGCCGCGCGCGACAATCTGCAGCCTTCGACTGAGCGGCCACGCCAGGTACGCGTCGAGGGTAGTCGCGCTTTTCAGCACGTCCGTATTAAGGTCGTCGTCGAACTGAGCGCCGACGCGGCGGAGCACCAGCTGCGCGCCTTTCCCGTTTTTCTCCCAGCCAAGCGCGAGCGTGCCCGCGAACTTCGGAGTCTGCGCCGGTCTCAAGCGATTGAGGAACGCCGCCGCTCCGCTCCCAACCATCCGCGCGTGGGTAAGGCTCGCGCCGGCGCTCACCGACCAGGGCCCGTCGGTCCAGCTCGCCGATGCTTCGAAGCCGCGCACGATAACCGCGGCGACATTCTGGCGCTGGCTGAACGTCCCGCCCGCACCAACAAAGCCCACTTCAGGAAAGACGCCCGGCCCCTTCCCCAACGTGACGTTGGCGATCGCGTCCTTGAGCCTGTTCACGAAAGCGGTCAGCGAGAGGTGAAGCGGCCCGTGCGCATATTCGCCGCCGAACTCCGCTCCGAACAACCGCTCGGGATCCAGCAGCGGGTTTGCCGCGGTTGCGTCGGCACCCGCGCGGAACGGGCGGAACAGTTCGTTGAGCGTCGGCATGCGCCAGCCCAGATAAGCGGCCGAGCGCAGGCTGAACCCGCCGCCGATCGGCGCGAGCACGCCGCCGCGCGCGGTCGGCAGCCAGCCGCCGCGCGGCGCGTCCTGCTCGTCCCGAAGCACCTGTCCCGTCGCAAGTGTCCGTTCGAAGAGATGTCCGCCCGTGATGCTCCAATGGTCGATCCGCGCACCGCCAGTGAGCGTGACGGTTCCGAGAAGCGCCGTCAGCTCGGCAAAGACACCCTCTGTCAGCGTCTGACCGCCAGCCACTCGCCTGCGTGTCGGCTTTCCGGCCACGAACGACAATAGCTCATGCGTCGACCCCGACGTCCGCCGCCGATCTGCACCGAGGCGAAGCTCCAGGTCGCCGGGCATCGGCGGGCGCAGCTCGACACTTCCGCCCAGTCCGTTCGACAGAACCGAATCCTGAAGAAGCACGCGCGACGCGAGCGTTCGGCCGTCGTTCACGCTCGCGAAGCTGCTCGCGAGGTCGCGCCACTGCCAGTAACCCAGTGCGATCCATTGCCATGAGCCGTGGCCGACCAGCCGCAGCGAGGCATCGGCGCCGTCGGTACGGTTTGCGCTGAACTCCGTGCCGCGCGTCCGCCAATCGTGGAAACCGTCGAGGCTGGCCTGGAGCTCGGTATCGGCGGCCATCGGAGCGACCCAGCGCGCCCGGCTGCTCCATTCGCGATAGGGCGCCGGCTCGTCCGCCGGGCCTCGCGTGCCCGCGGTCACCGGAACGAATCCGTCGCTACGCTCGCCGCGGCCCGAAATGCTGAGCACGCCGCCGCCGGCGCTTACGCCGAGCCGCCCGCGCGCCTCGAAGGAATCGCGGCTGCCGGCATCCACTTCGCCCAAATCGCCCGTATCGGAGCGACTGGTCATCTCGATGGTGCCTGCGAGCGCTCCGGGGCCGTTGGCGACGCTCCCACCCCCGCGCACGACGCTGATCGCTGCAAGGTCCTGCGGATCGTAGGCGGGCCAGTTGACCCAGCCGCCGAACGGGTCCGTCTGCGGCACGCCGTCGAGCACCAGCAGCGCCCGGCTCGAAGCGTTGCCGCCGAGCGCACGCAGCGTCACCCCCTGGCTGGTCGGATGGCCGCTTCGCGCATCGGAGCGGCGGAACAGCTGCAGCCCCGGCACGTCCTTCAACAGCTGGTCGAGCTCGTGGCTCGGCGACTGCTCGATCTGGCGCCGCGTGATCCGCTGCACGTCATAGACCCGCTTCGCCCTGGGTTCGGGCAGTGCCGTTCCAGTGACGACGATCGCCGCCTGCGGCGCTTGCGGCGGGAGCGCGGCGGCGGCCACGCGCTAGAGAATGTCGTTCAACGTGGCGGCGATCGTCAGAAGCGATGTCGCGACCACTGCGAGCAACGCCCAGGGCGCCCACCACGGCCACGCAAGCTTATGCGTCTCGTCCTGTTTCGCCATCGTTCCGACAATGCGCGAACCAACGAACGGGTCCAGTTAAATTCCCGTATTGGGACGGGTTCGGGCGTCTCCGGAAATGAACAACGTTAAATAAGTGTTGCTGCGTGCAGGGCAAATTGCTCTAAATCCGTAACAATTCGATTTCGACTCGGGATTTCTCTAACGGGGAGGGGGCACCCCGGTGAAGCTCGGTTGTTCTTCTGTGCTGGGGATTCGGCGCCGCGCGCGCGCTGGAATCGCTCATCTTTTCACCTCTACACTGATGCTTGCGATGCCGCTTGGGGCGGCCGCTCAGGCTGCGCCGCCGACGCCCCCGCCCTTGCCGCCGACGCGCGAGGAAGTCACGCGCCCGGTCAGCCCGCCGGTGCAGCCGGGGCCGCCGAAGCTCGAGGTTGAAGGTGGGGTGGAGCGCGCGCCCTGCGCCCTCGACCAGCCCCAATATCGCTCGATCCATTTCGTTTTCCGCGGCGCGGAGTTCGACGGTCTTAAGGGCCTCAGCGCGCAGCAGCTCGCCAGCGCCTATGCCCCCTTTGTCGGCCACGACGTGCCGATCTCCGTCGTCTGCGACATCCGGGACCGTGCGGGGACGATCCTCCGCAACGCCGGCTACATCGCGGCCGTCCAGGTCCCCGAGCAGAAGATCGCCGGCGGCACCGTCCGCTTCCAGGTGCTGATGGCGCATCTCACGCAGGTCCGCGTGCGCGGCGATGCGAGCGGGGCCGAACGGATCATCGCCGGCTATTTGAACCAATTGACCAGGCAGCCGGTGTTCAACCGCTATGACGCGGAGCGATACTTGCTGCTTGCGAGCGACCTGCCCGGCTACACGGTCCGGCTGACGCTGCGCCCGGCGGGCACCGCTCCCGGCGACGTCATCGGTGACGTAATCGTCCAGCGCACGGCCGCCTACGTCGACTTCAACGTCCAGAACGGCGGCTCGCACGAGCTGGGCCCGTGGGGCGGGCTGCTTCGAGCGCAGGTCTTCGGCCTCACCGGCCTTGGCGACCGCACGTCGCTGTCGCTGTTCAGCACCGCCGATTTCCACGAGCAGCAGACGCTGCAGCTCGCCCACGACTTCCGCCTCGGCCCGCAGGGAATGACCATCTCCGACGCCTTCACCTACGCCTGGGCGCGACCGTCGGTGCCCAACGCGCGAGTCCTCGCGCACACCCTGCTCAACACGTTCGAAGTGGGATACCCGCTCCTTCGCAGCCAGGCGGAGACGATCCGCACATCGGCCGGAATGGACCTCGTCAACCAGGACGTCAGGCTCAACGGAATCGCGCTCAGCCGAGACCGCCTGCGCGTCGCATTCCTGCGGCTGGGCGTGGATGCCGTCGCCACCGACTTCAGCGACATCCGCTATTCCGCCGCGGAACCGCCGTGGCGGCTGGGTACCTATTTCGAGTTTCGGCAGGGCGTTCACATGCTCGGCGCCACCGACTGCGGCCCGAACAGCGCCGACTGCCTCGGCCCCGGCGACGTCCCGCCGAGCCGCCTCGACGGCCACTCGAATGCAGCCGTGCTGCGCTACACTGCCACGGGCGAATATCAGCCGATCCCGCGCCTCACCTTCGCGCTCGCAGCACGCGCGCAATATGCATGGAAGCCGCTCCTGAGCTTCGAACAGTTCGCCGCGGGCAATTACACGGTCGGCCGAGGCTATGATCCGGGCGCTCTGCTCGGCGACATGGGATTCGGCACACAGGCCGAAATCCGCATCGGCACGCTCGTTCCGCAGAGCGCCAGGAAGGCTGCGCTCCAGGGCTACACATTCTGGGATCACGCGCTGGTGCGCGACCGCGGCAATCTCGTCGTTGTCCCCGGGGCCCAGCACCTCGATTCGGTCGGCGCCGGCGCGCGCGTCAATTTCAGCCGCTTCGCGCTCGACGCTGCCTTCGCCGTCCCGCTCACCCGCATTGGTCTCGACCGCAAGAAGCCGGGACCGCGATTCCTCGTGTCGCTGACCACGAGGTTGTTTCCGTGGAGCTACTGATGATGTGCATCGCAAAGCCCGCGTACCGCGCGAACCGCAGACGGCTCCTCATCTCGTGCGCCACCGCCGCACTCGCGACGGCGGCGCTGCTGCCGCAAAAGGCCGCGGCTCAAGCCTTCCAGGGCAGGATCAACAGCACGACGGGAACGGTGACCCGTAACACGACCTCACCAACGGCGGAGACGATTACGATCGGCTCGCCGACAGCGACGATCAACTGGACTCCAACCGGCCAGCCCAACGGTAACGGCAATATCGACTTCCTTCCCTCAGGGAACGTCGCGACGTTCCAGGGCGACACCAATGCGGGCGACTTCACGGTCCTCAACCGGATCATTCCCAACGGCGCCTTCCCGATCGAGCTCAACGGCACCGTCCAGTCGTTCCTGAGCAACAATGCCACCGGCGGAAACATCTGGTTCTACAGCCCGAACGGAATCCTCATCGGCGCGACCGCCGTGTTCAACGTCGGCGGGTTGCTGCTGACCACCGCCGACCCGGGCAGCAACTGGAGCACGAGCGCCAACGGCTTCACCGCGACCATGGGCCAGGCGACCGATAGCACCAGGATCACTGTCCTCAGCGGCGCCCAGATCAACGCGAATGACTATGTCGCGATGGTCGCGCCGCGCATCGAGCAGGGCGGCACCGTCAACGTCAACGGTTCGGCGGCCTATGTCGCGGCCGAGCAGCTCACCATGACCTTCAACCAGGGACTGTTCGACATCGCTGTCGACGTCGGGACCGACGATTCGAACGGCATCGTCCATACCGGGACGACGACCGGAACGGGCAACGCGACCAGCGCCGACCACCACAGCATCTACATGGTGGCGGTGCCCAAGAACCAGGCGCTCACGATGCTTCTCGAGGGCGGATCGGTCGGCTTCACCGACGCCCAGGGCGCGACCGTGCAGAACGGGCAGATCGTCCTTTCGGCCGGTTATAATGTGAGCGACGACGGGAATGGGAACGTCGTCATCGACGGCCTCAACCGCGGCCGCGCCGAGCCGGGTCAGAACGCCAGCATCGATATCGAGGGCGGCAGCTTCACCTCGAACCTCTTCGGCTATGCGACCGATGTCGTCACTGCGACCGGCGGCTCGGCGATCGAAGGCACAGGAACGCTCAGCTTCGCGCACGACGTCACGCTTCAGGGGCTGCTCGGGTCTTCGCTGACCGCCAACTCGGGCGACACGATCACCGTCGGCGGCAACGCGACGATCAGCGCCGACGACCTGCGCGGCTTCGACAACGGCACCAGTCAGGATCCGGTGAACGCGGCGGCTGCGACTGCTCAGGTGGTGGCGAACTCGGGCGGCACGATCAACATCGGGGGCAACCTGGCGGTGACAGCCAATGCCCAGGGCGGCGCAAGCGTGCTCGCGGGCGTGGCCGGCGGATCGGCCCAAGGCGGGAACGCCGCGATCCGAAGCAACGGCGGCTCGATCAGCGTAGGCGGCAGCGCCGCAGTGTCGGCGGACGGCACCGGCGGCAACTCGGTCGCGGGCGGCGGTGAAGGCGACGGCGGCGAGGCCATCGTGACGCTCAACGGCGGAAGCATCGGCGTCAATGGCGCGCTTAACCTGCACGCCGACGGCCTTGGCGGCTCCGGCGCGCCGGGCGGCGACGGGACCGGCGGCTGGTCCTACATCTGGATCGAGGGCGGCGGCGGAACTCTTGACCTCCCCGGCGGCGTTAACATCCAGGCCAACGGCATCGGCGGAAGCGGGCTCGCCAATCCCGAGGGGATCGGCGGCGACGGCGGCCAAGGAGTTGGCGGCTCGGCAACTTTCTCGGCGACCAGCAGCCTGCAGGCTGGAGCAAGCCTCAACCTGCAGCTCACCAACGTCGGCCTGATCGCGACGGGTGTCGGCGGCAAGGGCGGCGACGGAGTGAACGGCGGCGCAGGCGGGCAAGCGACCGGCGGCGAAGGGCTCGCCGAGCTCGGCACCGGGGCGATCAACGCCGACACGTTCGACTTCGACGTGACTGCGCACGGCGGCGACGGCGGCGCTGCATCGGGCGGGGCCGGCGGCGCGGGTGGCGATGCCTTCGGAGGGTTCATCGATTTCTTCACACAGGGAAATGACACGGCCGACCTCAACGCCGACGGCAGCACGTTCGGCGGCACGGGCGGCGCCGGCTCGCTGCAGGGCGGCGGCGGCAACGCCGAGGGCGAAGGCTTTGTCTTCCTCGACATCGCTTCGGGCGCATCCTTGACCGGCAACGTCGACCTGCTGGCCGGCGGACTCGGCGGCAACGGCGCCAACGGCGGCGAGGGAATCGGTGGGAACGTCGAGGCTTTCGTCGAAGGTTCGCTCAATGCACCCGAGATGACGATCAGCGCCCGCGGCACGGGCGGCAATGGTTTCGCGGCCGACGGCGGCTTTTCGCAAGGCGGCACCGCCGGCCTGGTCATCGACAGCGGCGGCACCGTCAACGTCACGAACGACCTGTTCGTCGGAGCAGTCGCGAACGCCGATCTGACGGGTGACGGTATTCCCGACGGCGGCTCCGGCGCTGGCAATGGCGGCGATTCGGACGGCGGCAGCGCGGCGATTGAAATCGGCTTTGGCGGCGGCTCGCTGACGGTCGGTGGAGCAACCACAATCACCGCAAGAGCAATAGGCGGCGACGGCGGAGTAACCGAGCTCCTCACGGGAGGCAGGGGAGGAAACGGAAACGGCGGCCAGGCGGAATTCTTTGCCGGCAGCTCGTCCTGCGTCGGGACGTGCGCAGGAGCCTCTCCCGCTGCCGCAACTGTGACGAACGTCGCGCTGCACGACCTCACGATCAACGCCAACGGACGCGGCGGAAGCGACACCGTTGGAGACGGCGGAACGGGCAGCGGCGGCAGCACTTTTCTCGAGATTGACCCGAGCACGAATTTCGTCGCCGGCGACATTATCGCCACTGGACAGGGCTTCGGCGGTTCAGCGGGCGCATTCTTTACCGGCGGAACTGGGGACGGCGGCACCTCCGAGGTCGATGTCTACGGCAGTTTCCAGGCGGCGTCCTACAGCGGACTTGCGACCGGCACCGGGGGTACAGGCTTGGTGACGCCGAGCGGGAACGGTGAGGGCGGTTCAGGCAACGGCGGCTTCGCCTCCGCCAATATCGCCGACGGCGGAACTGTTAACATTGTAGGCGGCGGCGATCCTTCGCTCGCGGGCCTCTTCCGAATCAGCGCCGCGGGCATCGGCGGGGATGGCAATGACGGTGGGACCGGCACGGCGGGTGAAAGCGACGCCCAGGTCTTTGGATCGCTGACGACGAGCGGCTTGCTGCAGGTCACGGCGCAGGGCGTGGGCGGTAATGCCCAGAACGGCTCGGGAGGCAGTGCGAACGGCGGCTCGGCGTCGCTCTCCGTCAGCGGCTCGGTCGATGCGGTTCAAGTCCTGGTGGGCGCCGGAGCGTTCGGCGCTGATGCCGGGTTCCCGCATAATTCGTCACCGGGGGGCGGGAGCGCCGCCGCCGGTTCGGCGAACCTCCAGGTCGACGGCGGGTCTATCAACGTCGGCGGCTCCGGCTCAGCGGGCTCATTGACGGTCGAGGCAGATGCAATCGCGGGCACGGGAACACCAGGCGCGGGTACCGATTTCGCCTCCGGCGGGTCGGCAACCGTGTCGAGCGACAATAGCGGGACCATTACCGTCAGCGGCTCCGCGGGCGCACCGGGAACGATGACGGTCGAGGCAAACGCCATCGTCGCATCGACTGTCTCCGGGGGCTTCCCGAATGTCGCGACTGCCGGCTCGGCGTCGGTAAGCGCTTTTTCTGGCGGCGGCACCACGGCTGACTCGCTGACGATTTCCGCCGAGGGAGACCCGGGCACCGGGTCGGTCGTGATCAATGCTGACAGCTGCGACTGCACTCCGGGAACCATAAGCGCGGGCGATCTGTCGCTCCTCACGAGTAATGATCTCGACGTGCCGACGATCGGCACCGACATTACCGTCAGCGGTAAGCTCGATCTCGAGTCCGGCGGAGATCTAACGTTCGCCGATGTGACCGCCGGCCGGCTTCAGTTCCACGCGGACGGAAGCGTTACCGGCGGGAACATCGACGTCGGCGACCGCGTCGATGGCGATGCGAACGGCGACGTCACGCTTGGCGATATCAATGTCGGCCCCGGACTGCCGACCGGTGGCGACGGCTTCTCCGTCGGGATTGGTTCGACGGGCGGGTCGATCAGCGTCGGCAACGTCACCGCCGCAGGCAATGTCGGCTTTGCCGGAGCGGGCAATCTCACGACCGGTGATGTGTCGGCGGGCTCGCTCTTCATTGCGCTGATTGGCGGCGACCTCAGCACCGGGTCGATCAGCACGGCCTCGGACGGCCAGGTCTATCTCGGCGACTACTCGATGTTCGTGGCCGCCGGCGGCGGGACCGACAATTTCGATCCTTCGCTCGTCCTCAATGCAGAGCCTGTCGCGACGAACGGGTCGATCACCATCAACGGTCCGGTGACCACGGGCGAGATCCGGGCAGCAGGCACCGGCCTTTCCCTAGGAGATATCACCGCCCAGTCCTCGGTCGAGCTCAACTCTGCCGGTAATCTTGCGTTCGCGGACATCAACGCGAACAGCTTCAAGTTCAAGGTCGATGGGACGGTCGACGGCGGCAATATCGCTGTGACCGATCACGTCAGCGGCACCGCCGGAGGCGCGATCACGCTCGGCGACGTCCGTGCTGGGCCGCAGCTTCCGACGAATCAGAGCGACTTCTCCGTCGGGATCGCGTCTCAGGGTTCGATCACCGTCGGCAACGTCGACGCAGTCGGAAATGTCGGCTTCGCCTCGTTCGGCAGCCTGACGACCGGAAACATCATTTCGGGCGACCTGTTCCTGGCGTTAGTTGCTGGCGACGCGAGCCTCGGCTCGGTCAGCACCGCATCCGACGGCCAGGTTTTCATCGGCAACGCGTCGATGTTCACCGCCGCCGGCGGCCCGGACAATTTCGACCCCAACGCCGTGCTTGCGCTCGCCCCGGCCGCGACCGGCGGGTCGGTCACGTTAAACGGACTGGTCACGACGGGCGCGCTTCAGGCTGCCGCGGGCACGGACCTGTCCCTCGGTGGCGTAACCGCCGGGACTTCGGTTGATGTCTCTGCCGGCGGGCTCGCCGATTTCGAAGGTACGGTTTCTGCGCCGGACATCACCGTCACCTCCAGCGACATCAACATTGCTTCGGGCGCTTCGCTTGGCGTGTTCGGGATCACCAACCTGCTGACGCTCAACGCTGTGAGCGATCAGCCGATCATCATCGGCAGCGGCGGGAGCCCGGCCGAAGGGCAATATGTCTTCGACGAAGCCGGCGACATCCAGGCGGCGAATGTCGTCTTCAACGCGGTCGGCATCGACGGGGGTGCGGCGCCCGACATCGATGTCTTCGGCGGTCACATTGACGGCAGCGAAAGCGACGGCGGGGGCGTCAGCAGTGTCACGTTGAACACCGGTGGCTCGATCCTTGTCGAAGGAGCCGTAGACTATGTCGATGCCGGCGCGTCGGACTCCCTGACGCTCAACGCGGGCAACAATATCGAGGTGATCACCGACAACGGCAGCATCTCGATGACCGATTCCTCGGGCGCTCTCGCGGGAACACTCACGCTCAATGGCAACAATATCTGGATCGCGGATCAATCGATCATCAGTGCGCTCGAAGCCGATCCGACCTCGGTCACCGCGCAACAGCTTGCGACGAACAATGGCACCGACAACCCGAACGGTTTCGTGTCCGCGGGCGCAGTCACCGCCGACGTCGGCGACAGCTTCCTGGTGCAGAACAGCGGCGGCTCCGACGATCTCGGCGGAATCACGGTTGGCGATGGTGGCCTGATCATCAACAGCGGAGTGCGAAGCGATGCCGTCAGGACCGCCGCGGCGACCACGCCCACGGTCGATATCTTCGGGCGGCAGGTCAAATCGGACGGCACCATTGTCGCGGGCAATGACTTTGTGGACGCGGTGACGGTGTCAGGGACGTTCACGACCGAATCGACGATCAACGGCTGCCCGCTTGCCGGCTGTGCACCGCCGCCTCCGCCTCCTCCGCCGCCACCACCACCGCCGCCCCCACCGCCGCCGCCGGCACCACCGCCAACACCGACGCTGGCGTCGGATCAGGTGCTCGGCCCGATCGGCGGCACGGATATCCAGACCGCGAGCGACGAACAGCAACAGGCCGAGGAAGACAAGAAGAAGGACAAGGGCAGCAACGACGAAAGCGTCGACGCATGGCTCGGGCTGATCAACGTCGGCCCACTCAACCTCGATCAGGCGATCGACGAACCGGTCACCAGCGGAAGCGATATCGACATGAACCTCGGCCAGGGCCCGGGGGGACGGAATTGAGCGGAGGCCGTATGAAAACGCTACTCCTGGCGATCGGCGCCGCCGTCGCTTGCCTCGCTACCCCGGCTCCCGCCGCAACGCCGCTCAGCGTCCGCGACAGCTTCCGGATCGGCGATTCGGGCGCGATCTTCTGCTCGGCGCAAAGCACGACCAGCGATCCCGTGCTGAGCGACATGTTCGACGCCGGCTACTTGGTAACCTGCCGCGACGCCGCCTTGCCCGTGGGCAAACTGTACAAACTCCGCGATTCTGCCGGCGCGGCGGCGCGGCTGGCGACGGCGCTCAGGGACGAGGCCAATTGTTCAGCCCCGCGGCGAGGCGAAATGGCGACTGTGGGCACAGTCGAGATCATCGACTGCAAGCTCAAAGACGTGAACGTCGGCTATCGAGCTTACCAGGTAAAGCGCGGCAGGTTGCTCTATGCCGTCGAAGGCCTCGCCGGCTACGACAGCGCGTTGCAGCTCGGACTTAGGAGCCTTGTCGCCGACCAGCCGGTGAAGGGCGAAATCTCGATCGCGACGACCGGCGTCGGCGACCCCGCCGCATTCGCGCGCGTGCAGGCCGGAACGCTCGATCCGGCAAAGGCGCTGTCGGAAGCCTATCGCCGCAACAACGCCGGGAGCTACGCGGAAGCGGCCGAATTCTTCGCCGCCGTCAGCAACGTCAAGGACTCGCCCTTGAGCCGCGCCGAGGCGCTGGCGAACGAGGCGCTGCAGAAATCCAATCTCGGCCGTTACGCCGAAGCCGACTCCCTCTTCGCGCGCGCCGCCGAGCAGGTTGGGTCCAACGCGATCGTCGCCCGCAGGCTGCGCAATTACCGTGCGATGCATCTTCTCAACCAAGGTATGCCGAAAGAGGCGCTGACCGAGCTGGACAAGCCGCTTCCAAAGGCCGTGCTTGACAATGAAGCAGCGCCCGGGACCGGCTCCCTCGCGATCGACGCCGTTGCCGCGGAAAGTCTCAACGCGGACTCGAAAGTCGGGCAGCAGCTCGGCGAGCAAACCCAGGAATTGCTGCCTGCGGAAAAAGCGGAGATCCTTGACGGGCAGGCATTGCAGCTGCGCGGCACTTCGCTTCGGCTGACGAGCGATCTTTCCGGCGCAAGCGAAGCGCTGCGGGCGGCCGATGCAAAGCTCCAGGCTGTCCGCGACGGGAAAGTGGCATCGATCCTTTGGCTCCGTGCCCAAATTCTCGGCGACCTCGCCGCGATTGCCGAGGACCAGAAGAATTTGGCCGATGCCGAGCGCTTGTACCGGACGGGGGTTGCCCTTCTCGAGGCAAATTATCCCGGCACCGCGGCCCTGCTGAACGCCAAGGCGCGCCTCGCCGGCTTCCTCGCCCGCAGCGGCCAGCTGGCGACCGCGGAAGCGATGTTCCACGACATCGTCCATTCGCAACCCGACACGAGCAACCTCCCGCCGTCATTCGCCAATGTGCTTCGGCCCTACGTCGACCTGCTGCTCAAGAAAGGCGACGACCCGTCGGCGAGCGCCGAGATCTTCGCCGCGACACAGTTGATGGTGCGCCCCGGTCTCGCCCAGACCCAGGCTGTGCTCGCACGCCAGCTCGACGGCGGGACCGACGATGCATCGCGCCTCTTCCGGCAGTCGGTAACCCTCAGTCGTCAAGTCGAAAGCGCCCGAATCCAGCTGGCGCGGTTGTCCGACATCGCCAAGCCGACGCCGGAACAGACGACCCGCGTGCGCGTGCTGCGCGCGTCGCTCGACCAGTCGGAGAAAGAGCAGCTTGCGACACAGGCGGCACTTGGGAGCTTCCCGCGATACCGCGCCGTCTCGAGCGAGGTGATTCCGCTCGGTGACCTCCAGAAGATTCTCCGTCCGGGAGAAGCCTACTACCGCATGACGATCGTCGGCGATCGAGTCTACGCGATGCTGGCGACCCCGAACGCAGCGCATGCCGCTCGGCTCAACGTCACTGCTGCCCAGCTCTCCGATCAGGTACAGGCGCTGCGCGACACTATTTCGACGATCGAAAATGGCGAGCGGAAGACTTATCCGTTCGATGTCGCGCTCTCGCACCAGATCTACACCGAATTGTTTGGTTCATTCGCTTCGGACGTGGCTGCGTCGAAGCACCTGATCTTCGAACCCGACGGTGCAATGCTCCGTTTGCCGCCGAACCTGCTGGTCATGGATCAGGCGTCCGTCGATTCATATCAGAAGCGCGCGAACGCTGGCGGCGACGACGCCGCGTTCGATTTCCGCGGTATCGCCTGGCTCGGGCGCGACCATGACATCAGCACTTCGGTCAGCCCCCGCTCCTTCGCACAGCTGCGCAAGGCTCCCCCGTCAGCCGCGCGGAATCAATATCTCGGCCTCGGTCAGAACACGCCGCCGTCGGCCGCAGTCGGGGGAATGGTTCCGGCCGCCGCCGACCGCGATTGCATGCTTCCGATCTCGTCATGGTCGCACCCGATTTCGGCGATGGAGCTTCAGGTCGCGAGCTCGATCCTGCAGCCCTACGATCCCGGCGGCGTGCAGGTCGTCACCGGCGATAACTTCACCGATACGGGGCTCGAGAGCCGCAACGATCTCGACCACTATCGAATTCTTCACTTCGCGACGCACGGCGTGGTCACCGCGCGAGCCGCCAAATGTCCCGCGCAACCGGCGCTGCTGACAAGCTTCGGCGGAAGCGGTTCCGACGGCCTGCTGACGTTCAAGGAAGTCTTCGACCTGCACCTCGATGCCGACCTCGTTATTCTTTCGGCCTGCGATACGGCCGCGCAGGCGAGCACCGCGGCGACCGAGCAGGCTGGCCTCGCGACCGGCGGCGACGTCGCGCTCGACGGACTGGTACGTGCGTTCGTCGGCGCCGGAGCGCGGCTGGTCGTCGCCAGCCACTGGCCGGTTTCGGACGATTACAATGCCACGCAGCGCCTGATGACAGGGCTGTTTTCAGCGCCGCCCGGGACTCCGACGGTCACCGCGCTGAGGCTGTCGGAGCGCCAGCTGATGGACGACGCCAACACGTCGCATCCATTCTATTGGTCGCCGTTTGCGGCGGTGGGCGACGGCGAGATCCCGGTGATCCGTCCGACACAGCGGATCGCGCAGGCAAGCAAATAAGCGAAGCGCTTATTGCTCCGGCTGCGCCTGCGGATCTCCGCAGCGGCAGGTCGTCACGCGCGCGACCCGCGGCCGCTTCGGCGGAGTCGGGACCTGCTGGTCTCCAACCGGCGGTGTGCGCACATCGTCCGCCGAGGCGAGCACGACCTGCGCTGGAGCCAACTGTTGCTGCGCTGCGGGCTGAACCGGCGGCTTGATAGGCTCGGCTGCAAAAGCGCTCGCGCTGATGAGCGTCGCGGCGGCAAACAGGACGAAGCGGACATGCATGACCGGCTCCTCGGCAATATTGCACCCCTGGATAGGCCGTTCGTCCTTTCCACAACCCTTTGGTAAATGGTTAAGATTGCTGCAGGATTCAGCGATTCGGCCTTTCTGGGAAAAAAATTTTCCCAATAAACACAGCATCTTGGCCGCTGTGTCGGCCGGCCGACCTTGATTGACTCCGCGTTAACTCCGGGGCAAATTGGTCGTCTTGACTCAGTCAAGGGGGCAATCATGGCAACTGTCGTTTCGACGAAGAACAATCGTAAGCTGATTCTGACCGCCGGGGGCGTCCTCGTCTTCGGCATTGCGGCCTATGGACTCGGCCGCGTCTATCCACCGCTGGGGCCAAGCGCGGGGACCATCGCGCCCGCGCAGCGCTACGTTTCGCCGCAGGTCGGCGAAGGCGACGTGGCGCTCGGCGACACCTCGGTGCCGGAGCTGATGCAGACCGACGCGTTCGAGTTGATGGTTCACAATCCGGATTTCCGTGCGCTTGCGGCAAGTCCCGGTTTTCGCGCGCTGGCAAGTCAGCCGCAGGTCATGGCCGCGTTGATGGCGAACCCGTCCGCCTTCAGTGCGCTCGCGGCGAACCCGAAGACATTCGCCGGAGTCGCCAATGCGGCGCTCAGCGCGTCGTCGCTCGCCTCATCCGCGCATAGTGCCAATGCCGCGCTGATGGGTTTGGTCGCTGGCCATCCATCGGCGATGCAGGCGCTCGCGTCGCAGCCGGCGGCTCTTGCAGCAATCATGGCGAACCCGTCCGCCTTCGCGAGCTTCGCGTCCAACGCCAACGCGTTCCGCGATGCGGCGTCGAATGCCGCCGCGGATGCCCGCCTCGCCAGCAGCGCCTCGGCATTCCACCAGCTCTCGGCGAACCCGTCTGCGATTCAGGCGCTTCAGGCCGACCCCTCGGTCTTCAGCGCGCTTGCCGCCAATGCCGCGGCATTCAAGGCGCTCTCCGGCCAGCCGGCGGCGCTCGCGGCGACCGTGAACAGCGCCGCGGCCGCGGCTCGCCAGCTGCAGTCGGCGGGGATTTCGAACTCGGCGCTCTCGGCGCTTGCCGCCAATCCGCAAGCGTTCGCGCTATTGTCCGGTCAACCGTCGGCACTGGCGGCTATCGCCGGCCATTCGCAAGCGTTCGCTGCGCTCGCCAGCCACCCGGCTGCGCTTGCCGCGATCATGGCGAACGCGTCGTCGTTCAGCAGCTTTGCGAGCAGCGCCAACTCCTTCCGAGACGCGGCTGCGAACGCCGCCGCCGATGCGCGGCTGGCGAGCAATGCCGCAGCATTCAAGAGCCTGGCCGGCGACAGCAAGGCAATGGCGGCGCTCCAGGCGGACCCGGGAGTTTTCTCGTCCATGGCGCACAACGCGCTCGCTTTCGCGAGCCTCGCCAGCAACGCCCGGATGATGAGCCCGCAATTGCTCGCGGGGATCGCCAGCAACGCATCGAGCTTCTCCAGGCTCGCAGCCAATGCGTCGCAGCTCAGCGCCGCCTCGAAAGCGCTGCAGGCATTCGACGCGCATTCGCTGGTGGCGTCGGCATCGGCGGCCAATGCGTTGAACGCCGCTGCCTCGCAGGCGGTGCTCGCGAACCCGCAGGCCTTCTCGGCGATGATGGCGAATCCGAAGGCGTTCGCCGCGCTTGCAAGCCAGCCGGCTGCGCTCGCGGCTCTATCGTCGAACCAGAAGGCGCTCGCTGCGATGGCGGCCCAGCCAAACCTCGCGGCGCTCGCTGCGAACCCGAGCTTCTCGGCGGCGCTGAACCAGGCCGGAGTGAGCCAGGCAGCTTCGCAGTCGCACAGCGACTGACGCAGCGGCTGGGGGGCCGTCCATGGGGGTTGCGTATGCCAGCGGGCGGCGCCTTGCCTGTTTGACGGCGGCGCTGCTCGTCACCTCATCCGGAGCGGTGGCGGCGCAGACTCCTGCAAAGCAGTCGCCGCCACCGCCGCCGTCCGACACGACCAAGGTGGTCGAGAAGCCCGACGCGCTTCCCCCCCAGCCGCAGGAGACTCCGCCGGCGGAGCCGGTAACGCCGGCCCCTCTCAGTCCCAATGCTCCCGAGCAGGACGGGCCCAAGCATGTCCCTCAGGATGCGTCGGGCTTTCACTTGTCGACGCTCGAAACGAAGAACCTGACGCTCCTCTACATCGACCCGATCCAGACATACCTGACTCCGTACATCGCCCGGGCGTTCGAGAATTCGCTTGCCTTCCACGAACGCAATCTCAACTGGAAACCGTGGGAGCCGGTCACGATCCTGCTCAAGGACTTCGGCGACTACGGAAATGCCGCCGCGCTCGGATCCCCAAGCAACATGGTCCTTCTCGACGTCGCACCGCTATCGCTGTCGATGGAGACCTTCTCGCCGGGCGAGCGCTTCTTCACGCTGATGAACCACGAGCTGACGCACGTCGGGACGATCGACGTGTGGAACAGCCGCGATGCTTTCTGGCGCCACCAGCTCGGCGGCAAGCCCGCGCCGATCCAGGCCCATCCTGAATCGATCCTCTACAATTTCCTGACCAGCCCGAGGAACCTCACGCCGCGCTGGTACATGGAAGGCAGCGCCGTGTTCATGGAAACATGGATGGCGGGCGGGCTCGGCCGGGCGCAAGGCGGCTACGATGAGATGGTGTGGCGGGCGAAAGTGCACGACCACAGCCGCATCTTCTCCGCGCTCGGGCTCGAGAGCGAGGGCACCCAGATCGATTTCGAAGTCGGTGCCAATTCCTACCTCTACGGCACCCGCTTCATGTCCTATCTGGCGCTGACCTACGGCCCCGAAAAGATGGTCGAATGGCTCAGGCGCCCGGAAGATTCGAAAGCCTATTACGCGAGCCAGTTCGAGCACGTTTTTGGAAAACCGCTCGACCAGGTGTGGAACGAGTGGATCGCGTTCGAGCAGAAGTTCCAGGACGAGAACCTCGCCCGCCTCGCGCAATATCCGCTGAGCGACCCGAAGCACCTCTCCCCCGTCGCGCTCGGGTCGATGTCGCGCGGCTTCGTCGACGAGAAGACCAACAGCCTGATCGCCGCCTTCCGCTGGCCCGGCAAGATCGGATTCCTCGGCCGGATGGACCTCGCGACCGGCAAGATCACGCACCTTACTGACCTCAACGGGATGATGCTCTACAAGGTGACGAGCGTCGCCTTCGATCCGTCGAGCCGCACTGCTTTCTACACCGACGAGAATTACGCCTATCGCGACATCAACGCGATCGACGTCGACACGGGGAAGAAGCGGCGGCTGCTGACCGACGCGCGGATCGGCGACCTCGCTTTCGATCCGGCAGACAAGAGCCTGTGGGGAATCCGGCACCAGAACGGTTTCGTGACCCTGGTTCGGATCCCCGCGCCCTACACCAGCTTCAACCAGGTCAAGACGTTCAAATATGGCGAGATCATCTTCGATCTCGATGTTTCACCCGACGGGCAGCTGATCTCCGCCTCCTATGGCGGGATCGACGGCAAGCAGTCGGTGCGCGTGTGGAGGATGTCGGACCTGGAGCAGGGCGATTCCGACGAGACCGTAGCGACCTTGTCGCTGCCGCCGTCGGTGCCGGAAATGTTCAACTTCACGCCGGACGGGAAGGCGCTGCTGGGCAACAGCTACTACACCGGCGTCTCGAACATCTACCGGCTCGATATCGCGAGCGGCAAATGGGACGTTCTCACCAACGCTGCCACCGGCTTTTTCCACCCGCAGCTTCGGCCCGACGGTTCGCTGCTCGTCTATGACTACACCGGCGAGGGCTTCAATCCATCGATCGTCCAGCCCGAGGTGCGTCAGGATCTCGGGACCGTGCGGTTCCTTGGCAACGAAGTCGTCACCGCCCATCCGGAACTGAAGCAATGGGGTGTCGGGCCGCCGTCGAAGGTGCCGCTCGACCAGCTGATCACCGACCGCGGCACCTACAATCCGACCCAGCGGATGCGCTTCGACGCGCATTATCCGATTGTCTCGGGCTACGGCCAGAAGGCGGCGTTCGGCTATTATTTTCACATCGCCGATCCGCTCCAGTTCCGGCAATTCAGCGCGACCGTCGCGGTGTCGCCGTACAAGGTCCGCGGCGGCGAGCGCCTGCACCTCGACACGGAATTCCAAACTCCCAACTGGAAGCTCACCTACTGGCACAATTATTCCGATTTCTACGACCTGTTCGGGCCCGTCCTGCGCAGCCGCAAGGGCGATGCGCTGATTGCCGACTACACGAAGCCGCTGATCTACGATCCGCCGCGACAGCTCGACGTTTTCGGTTCGGCCGCCGCCTACTTCGGCCTCGACCAGCTGCCCGGTGCGCAGAACATCCCTAGCCCGAAGGACCTGCGCTCTGCCGAGATCGGCCTCAAATATACCAACACCACCAGGGCGCTGGGAGGCGTCGATCACGAGAAAGGCATCGAAGGGCGGATCGCGGTCGGCACCGACCAGGCGCAGGGCCAATGGTTTCCGCGCATCTACGGCGGGTTGAGCGCCGGCACGGCCCTGCCCTTCCCCAACAGCTCGGCCTGGATCTACGGCTGGGCGGGAATGGTCGGCGGGCCCCACGAGAGCCCCGTCGCGGCTTATTACCTCGGCGCGTTCCGCAACAATTACGTCGATGACCGACCGGAGAAGCGATACCGCGAGCTCGAGAGCTTCCCGGGCTTCGAAATCGACGAGATCGCCGCGCGCAAGTTCGCAAAGGTGACGGGGGAAGTGAATCTCCCGCCGGTACGGTTCGCGGAGGTGGGGACGCCGGCTTTTTACCTGAGCTACATCCGACCCGCCCTATTCGCCGGCAAGATGGCGACAGAGGCGCAGGACGGGAGCGCGCACCACTTCACGGATGTCGGCGCGCAGCTCGACCTCGCCTTCACCGTCGCGCTGCGATTGCCGATGGTCTTCTCGGTCGGCGCGGCGCACGGCTGGAAGGACGGCCGCTCGCGCAAGACAGAGTGGCTTGCGTCGCTCAAAATCATGTAACCGGAGCCACCATGTCGCTCGCCATCAGCCAGGCGGCTCATTGGGGTGTCGCCCTCGTTCCGGTTCTGCTGCTGCTCACGCTCTTCCTGTGGCTGGACGCGTTCAAGCTGATGAGCCTGGGCGAGATCCTGCTGTTGCTCGTCGCCGGCGGCGTCGGCGCGGGCATCGCGTGGCCGATTGCCGGGCGCTTCCTCGACGCGCTGCCGATCGGCTTTTCGACCTACAGCCGCTTCGTCGCACCGTGGATCGAAGAAGCAATCAAGTGCGCGCTCATGATCCTGCTCTTTCGATTGAATCGGGTCGGCTACAAAATTGACGCCGTCATTTCCGGTTTCGCCATCGGCGCGGGATTCTCTCTCGTCGAAAACGTCATCTACCTAATTCGCTTCCCTTATTACGGGACCGGCACATGGCTGGTCCGCGGCGTGGGCACCGCGGTGATGCACGGCGCGACGCTCGCGATCCTTGCCGCGATCGCGCACGAGTTCGCTGAGCGCGAGACTCGCGAAGCGGCGGGCGATTTCGATTTCCGGCTATGGTGGTTCGTGCCCGGCTATCTGGTCGCGGTCGCGCTCCACACGACCTTCAACCAGTTTCCGGACCGGCCGATGCTCGCCATGCTCGGCGCGATCGTCTTCGCGCCCATCGCGCTCATGGCTATCTTCTATTTCGGCGCTGCCGAGGCGGAGCGCTGGCTGGTCGCCGAACGTGCCGAGCATCGTTCGCAGGTCGACAGCTTGCGGGCGGGCGACTGGCCGGACAACGCTGCGGGTCGGAAGATCGCCGCCCTCGCCGAGCGGCTGGGGCCCGAAGCGGCCACCCGGATTCGCCGCTACTGGGAACTCCAGGCGTGGCTCGTCGCGCAAGCCGAAGGCGCGATGATCGATGCGGCGGAGGGCGATTCGAAGATCGACGACACGGAGATCCGCGCCGCGCTTGCGGAGCTCGATGGGCTCAGGCGCGCTCTTGGCCGAAGCAGCTTTACCGCGCTCAACGCGCTGCTCCCGTTCAGCCGTAACGACTATTGGGAACTCGCCGAACTGAAACAGCGGCTCGGCCGCTAGTTCTTCCCGAACGATTTCTGCAATTTCACCCTGAACTGAGCCGGGAAGTGGCTGGCGTCGAATTCCTCGACGAGGGGAGCACTTACCCGGTGCCGAATGGAGGTCGCGTAATCGGCTGTCGCCGTGATCGACAGCGTATGGGAAAAGCTGTGCGTGTAGGACAGGCTCACGAGGTTCCACGCAAGGCTGCTCACCTCGAACGCACGAGTTTCGCTGTTGTAGAGCCACTGCAGCTGCGCCACGTCGCCGGGACGGCCACCGCGGTCCGGTCCATCCCATTCCAGGGTGCTGTTGCTCGTGTAGCGCAAACTGTTCAAATCCTTGGCTCCGACGAGCATGCCCGGCGGCACTCTTTCGTCGAACAGGTTGAGAGTGCCGTTGAATTTCACCCTGCCGACCAGCGGCATTCCAATGTCCAGCTCGGCTCCGCGGTCGCTTCGATGGCCGGCATTGATCAGAGTGAAGATGCTCACTCCATCCGACACTGAATAAGCCTGACTCCACAAACGGCGCGTCTCCCGGTCATAGACGATCATGCCTGCGTCGACCTTATTGTGATGGTAGTGGAGGTCGATTTCGTAGGCGTCCGTCGACTGGTTCTGCAGATGCGGATTGCCCTCCTTGATCGTGAGCACGTCCTGCACCAAGGGGTATGGGCGAAGATCATTGAGCTGCGGACGATCAATCCTCTTGCTGTAGCTCAGCGTCAGATCGAGGGCTTTGCCCAGCGCATGCTCGGCATGAAGCGTCGGGAACAGGTCCGTCCGCCTGATTTCGACATCCGGATGAGCCGGGCTCGAGATATGGCGGCTGTCGTGCTCGATCCGAAAACCCGGCATCAGCGTCCAGTCGCCGATCGGCTGCTGGAAAGTCGCATAAGCGGCGAGATTATCGTCGATGCCGCTGAATTGATCGAATGTGTTCGGTCCAAGCGAGCCACCGGTGCCGATACTGGCAAAGCGGTAGCGCTCGGTCATGCGCGAATAATTCCATTTCCCCCCGAGCGACAGGATTTGGCCATTCGCCATTGGGTGCTGCCAATCGAGCTGGCCGGTGGCGAACAGAAAGCGCTTGAACTTGTCCGTCGAGAGCGCCGCTCCATCGCTGAACGACGCCCTGTTCGCTTCATTCTCGTGCGGCTGAGCGAAAAAGGAGAGGCTGGCGTTCAGCGTCTCGCCTTGCTTGCGCCCCTTGTGGTCGAAATTGAGCTCGCTGATGAGAAAGTCTGATGAATTGCTGAAGCGCTGGCGCTCGAAGAAGGACTGGAACCCGGATGTCATCCCGGCGAATTTCGCATTGCCTATGGAGCGGCCCGTCCCTGCCCCGCCGCCCAGCTTAACCGACACGGTCGTCCGTGGGTCGACATCGTAGCTCATCTTTCCGCTCAGAAAGCCGCTGGTGTTGCGCGATGGTCCTCCGCCGATTTCCGTATTCACCGTCGGCGGGCCGCCCGGAGCCGTCTCGACGCTTCGCCGCTTGTGATAGCGCGAGCGGCCGCTCGATCCGCCCGACCCCTCGGCCTCCAACTCGTAGGTCCACTTTCCGTTCTTGTATTTGAGTGAGCCGTCGGCACGATCATTGCCCGTGCTTGTGACCTCGTTGCTCACCGTTCCCGTTACGCCTTGAGTCTGTTTCTTTCTCAGAACGAAATTGATGATGCCGGCAGTGCCCTCGGCTCCATATTGCGCCGACGGATTGGTGATGATCTCGATCCGTTCGACATCGCTTCCGTGGAGTGTTCGCAGAAAGTCCGTGACATTGTCGCCGGTATAGGGGCGGCCGTCGATGAAGATCCTGACATCTGTGCTGCCGAGCAGATTGATCTGATCGTCAGGCGAGACCGTGACGGCCGGCAACCCACGCAGCAGCTGAATTGCGTCCTTCTGTCGCGAATGAGGGGTCTGCTGCACCCGATAGGTGCGACGATCGATCTTCAGCGCCTGGTCGGAGCGTCGACCGGTGACCTCGATGACGTCCGACTGATCCGTCGCCTGGGCTGGTGCTGCTGCGACGGCCGGCGGCTGCGCGAAGAACATCAAACTCCTTCCATCGCCACCCCGATTAATAACCGCGGTTTGGCTGATGGGAATGCTCAAAATCAGCTGATTGCGCAGGCCGAGTTCAGACGAGGCGCAGAATGGCGGGCGGCCGTCAGGAAACGGGCTTAAGGCCCGTCCCAAACCCCCAGTCGTCGTCGCGCGCCGGAGTCATGTCGGTGAGACCGCCTGGCCCAACCGTCAGAAGGTCGGCGTGCCCGAATCCCTTCGAATAATCGAGAATGGTGATTATCTCGGGGTTAGCCCGCATCACCGCCGAATGACCGGGTTCCGGCCGCTCCAGCCTCCTGAGGCCAGGATGACGCTCGAGAAGCAGCTTGATCGCGCGCACTCGTTGCTTTGTATCGCGTACCTCCGATGCGCGCGCGGCGATCGATACAGCCTTGATCGTCGACGGGTCGTGGAAATCGCGCCCGATCACCAGGGAGACGCGGTCGTCGCGTTCGATGTTGGTGAACTTTTGGCTCGCTCTCGAGACGATGAAGTAGATGAGAATGTCTTCGTTGGCGTAACTCACCATCGTCGTCTGCGGCCAGCCATCGCTGCGCAGGGTCGAGATCGCCATCAGCCGATTGTCCTGGAGGATGTCCACAGCCTTCTGCTTCATCAGAAGCTCTCCTGCTGCTCTCAGTCGCTGCTCTGTGCCATCCGCCCTGCGCGGATACTCTAAGGAATCTCCTGACGGAAGCGCCACGGGGGCGGCTACCGTCCGGGTCGGCCGCTGCCGCTCACCCGAACAGGATGGTGACGAGCAGCGAGCTGTCCTCGATCGCAGAGACTGAATGGTGCTGGCCCCGGCCGAGATACAGCCAGTCCCCCGGCCTGAGCTCAATGTTCTTATCCGTGCGCAGGATGACCTTGCCTTCAAGGCAGTGGATGGTGGCATAGCCCGGGACCGCATGGCCCGAAATGTCGTCGCCGGCACCGAGGATGAGCTGGGCGGCTTCGAACGCGTCGGTCTTCACGAGCGCCGAGGTTCTCGCATTCAAACCGGAGGCTGCCCGCGCGAGACTGGTCTTTTCGGCTGGCTGGAGATGATGAAGCGCCATCAGCGTGCCTCCAATCCATCGTCTGTGGTCCTGATCTCCGGCAAGGGGAAACCCGCGAGCTGCGGCGTTGAGGGCCAAAGGGCTGCCACATCCCTCGCGTCGCATCCCGGACACTCATCGTTCTTCCGCGCCATCGCAGCCTTCTCCTGTTGAGAATGCCACGCAATAGCGCCTCGACGACATCATTGCACTTACGGAGAATTACCTACGCGACCCATTCCTGGCCGCGCGAAGCTACTCCGCGGGTTGCAGCGCCGGGCTTCCAGTCCCCTGCGTGTCCCGCCCGCCCCGCTTGCCGAGCTTCACCAGGAAGTCCCAGGCCATGATCAGCGTGCCGACGGAGAAGACGATGTCCCCGGGCATGCGCATCCACTGCCAGAAACGGGTCTGGTCGTAGAAGGCCTGGCTCCGGGCATAGGCAAAGCCGTGCTCGTAAACTGCATTGAGCTGCGGCCAGCCGATCGGAAAGAAATGGAGGAATATCCACATCAATAGCGCCACATTGTAGCACCAGAAGGCAATCCGCCCGGGCCTTTCGCTCCAATCCGCATCGGGTCCGGCCCGGTAGCGCAGGCAGAAATATATGAGGCCAAGAGCCAGCAGGCCGAACGCCCCGAACAGCGAGGTGTGTGCGTGGTTCAGCGTCAAGAAGGTGCCGTGCTCGTAATAATTGACGAGCGGCGCGTTTAGCGTGCCGCCGCCGAACACGCCGGCACCCACGAAATTCCAGAAGGCCGAACCGATGATGTAGAGGTAGGCAAGGCCATAGTCGAAAGCGGCGCCTGCGCCCTTGATCAGGCGGTGCTGGGTGATCGCCTCGAGGATCAGCAACACGAGCGGGAGGACCTCGATGAACGAGAACATGGTTCCCAAGGGTACCCACATGCTCGGGCCCCCGGCCCAGTAAAGGTGGTGCCCCGTCCCGAGCACCCCGCCGAGGAAAATCAGGATGAGCTCGAGATAGACTGAGCGCTCCGCCAGCTTGCGCGAGACCAACCCGAGCGACATCAGCAAATAGGCGCTCATTGCCACCGCGAAGAACTCGAAGGACTGCTCGACCCAGAGGTGGACGACCCACCAGCGCCAGAAGTCGGTAATGGTGAAGCTCTTCTCGATGCCCGTCAGCGGGATCATCCCGAAGGCATAGAGAACGGCGACATTGATGGTCGCCGCCCAGATCAAGTGCTCGAGCCGGATCCTGCCGGTCCAGAACTGCCTGGTCGCCTCAACCAACGTGTCGCGGCTCGGCCAAAGCGCCCGGAACATGAGCCCGCTCCAGCTCAAGAGCGCGACGAAGAAGAGGATCTGCCAGAAGCGCCCGAGCTCGATATAGGAGAGGCCCTGGTTCCCGAACCAGAACCAGCCGTTCTCGATCGCGCCCTGGATCCCTAGGTAATTACCGAGCAGCGCTGCCGCGACGACGAAAAGCGACACCCAGAACAGCAAATCCACGAGGAACCCTTGGCCCTTCGCCTCGCGACCGCCGGCGATCGCCGGTGCGATGAACAAACCGCTCGCGATCCACCCAAGTCCGATCCAGATGATCGGCGCCTGAAGATGGAAGCTCCTCAGGAAATTGTAGGGCAGAATGTAGTTGAGCTGGACCCCGTAGAAGGTCTCGCGATCGTAATAGGAGTGCGCCATGATCGCGCCCGCTCCTTGCGAGGCGAGGAACACGAGCGCCACGACGATGAAATATTTTCCGGTCTTAACCTGGCTCGGAGTGAGCGTCCGATATTCGGCAAGCCCCCGCTCCATCGGCGCGTCGTCCGGGTGGTCGAGATAGGCCCGGTAGAGCCACAGCACGAACCCCATCGCGAAGAAGGTGAAGCAGAAGCTGATCCAGGTCCATTGGAAGGTATTGGTCGTCGGCGTGTTTCCGACCGAGGGCTCATAGGGCCAATTCTCGGTCCACGAGGTGTTGGGATGCCCCGGTCGCCGAGCCACCGTGGTGATCGCCGAATAAATGATGAAGTCGGCGGTCTGCACGCGCAGCGCCGCATCGAGGCTTTTCGCCGGAACCCAGCCGGCCGACAGGTTGACCGTGTCGAGCTTGGTCGACAGCTCGCCCTGCAGCTGGCGGACAGCCTGAGCAACGGCGTCGGGAAGCACGACGCGCGATTGCGTAAGGTCGATGCCCTGGAGCTGCTTTTGCATGACGGCCGTCGTCGCCGCGTCGGAAAGCGCCTCGGCCGCGGAAGCCGGCCCCGGTGTCGTGGGCACAGACGGGCTCCCCGCCGGGCCGGTAGTGGCGAGCGACTTGTTCCCAGGCGCCTTAGTGCCGGGCGGAGTGGCGGCGGAGTTCGAGAGGCTTTGCTTGGTCAGCACGCCCAGCCGCACCAGGGTCGAGGCCGTATAATCCTCACCGAAATAGGAGCCCATCCCGTAGATGGAGCCGTAATCCATCAGGTCGGCTTTCTGAAAGCCGCCCTTGCCGACGACGATGTCGTTGGCTGACATGATGACCTGGCCGGAGCGGTCCGTGAACGCCTGCGGGTGCGGAGGCGCCTTCTCGTAGGTGAGGACCGTCGCCCACGCCATGAGCGCAAAGCAGATGACCGCGACGACCAGCAATACCCATTTCAATATGTCGCTGATGGGATCGGTCGACGGTGTTGCAAGCTCCTGTTCGCGCACCCGCAGTCTCCCCTTCGCCGCTGCCCCATTCGCCGCCTAAGCAAGTCAATTACGCGGCGCAAGCTTTCGGTGCGTCGCCTCCGAGGTCGCTCAAGCGAGCGCGGCGATTGTCGCGATGGCAATGCCGAAGCAGAGGATCAGGGTGGGGAGGAGCAGCACGAGAACCGTGGCTTCGCCGGCGCTGGTGTGACCGGTAGCCGTCTTGATGCCCTTGTAACGGAACATCGCCCAGCTGAGCCCTCGCTTCTGCTGAAAGATCGCCGGGATCGCGAAGAATGCGGCGAGGAAGAAGAAGATGACGCCATAGGCAACGCCCATGTGCCCGCCGCGGAATCCCAGGGCCAGTACGGCGATGAAGCTCGCGAACATGATTCCCATCGCCTCATAGAGGCCGCGGGGAAGCTCGAAGCTCTGGTCCTCGCACGCTCTCGCCGCGGGCGCGGCGACGATCTCGTCACGGGCGATAAGGACTTCGGGTTTCAGGCGGGTCGTCATTGGTCACTCCCATCTCAAGCATTTAGCCGTGCCGAAATGGGCTGCGCTCGCCGGCGCACGAAATCCGTAATTTCCCCTAAGGCCGTTATTTGTCCTGTGCGGCAAAGGCGATGCGAAGCGCATCGGACAGGCTCTTCGCATCGAGCTTGCTCATCAGATTGGCCCGGTGGATCTCGACTGTCCGGGGGCTGATCCCGAGGTCATAAGCGATCGTCTTGTTTGGAAGCCCCTTGGCGAGGCCGTCGAGCACCTCGCGCTCGCGGGCCGTGAGCGCCTGCAGCCTCACCGCCGCTTCGTCGGCCCGGTCGACGCTCGTTGCCGCCTGCTTCAAGCGCTCGACGCCATGTTCGATGGCCGAGAGCAGGACCGTCTTCTCGAACGGCTTCTCGATGAAATCGACCGCGCCTGCCTTCATCGCCTGGACGGCGAGCGTGACGTCGCCGTGCCCCGTCATGATAATCACGGGGAGCAAGATGCCCTTCTCACGGAGCGCCGATTGTACCTCGAGCCCGTCCATGCCGGGCATCCGGATGTCGAGCAGTATGCACCCAGGCTCGAGATGGGCCGCCGACTTCAGGAGCTCGACGCCGCTCTCATATGCGCGCACGTGAAAGCCGGACGTCTTGAGCGCAAAGCCGACCGAGCGGCGGATAGCCTCATCGTCGTCAACCAGGTGGACCAGGCGCAACTCTTCGTCGCTCATCTCTTGGCTTCTCCCGATGGCAGAGTGAAATGGAAAGCGGTGCCATCATTCTCCCGCCGCTCAAACCAGATGCGGCCGCCGTGCGCCTGGACGATTGTCCGGCAGATTGACAGGCCAATGCCCATGCCGCTCTGCTTGGACGTCACGAACGGCTGAAACAACTGGTCGGCAATCGTCTCGCTGATCCCAGAGCCTGTGTCCGTCACGCTTACGCGACTCATCCCGCCTTCCCGGACAGTGCGGATCGAGAGCTTGCGGACCGGCGCATCAATCATCGCATCAATCGCGTTGCGGATGAGGTTCACAAGCACCTGCTGGACCTGGATGCGGTCGACGAACACTAGGTCCGCCCCTGGATCGAGCGACTGGTGCACCTCAATCTGGTGCTCCCGCGAACCGACCAGAGCCAGCGCGTTGGCCTCGTTGATCAGCCGCTGCAGGCTTTCGACCCTCCGCTCGGTCTCGCCGTGGCTCATGAAATCGCGCAGCCGGCGGACGATCTGCCCCGCGCGGATCGCCTGCTTGGCGGCTTCGTCCATCGCCTCGCGCACCATCTCTACCGTCTCCGCGCCGGGCTCAGCCTTCAAGAGGTCGCGGGCGCTCTCGCAATAGTTTGCGACGGCCGTCAGCGGCTGGTTAAGCTCGTGCGCAAGCGAGGAGGCCAGAGTCCCCATCTCGCTTACGCGACCTACATGGGCCAGTTCGGATTGCAGGTCCTGCAAGCGCAACAGGGTTTGCTGGCGCTCGGTCAAGTCGCGGATGAAGCCGGTGAAGATGCGGCGTCCTCCGCTCCACGCTTCCCCGACTGAAAGCTCGATCGGAAATGTGTTCCCGTCACGGTGGAGCGCAGTCGTGACCCTGCCGACCCCGATGATCTTGCGAATTCCGGTAGTGAGGTAATTGATGAGATACTGGTCGTGCCGATCGCGGTCGGGGTTGGGCATCAGGATCTTCACGTTTTCGCCGACGACCTCCCCTTCCGAATAGCCGAACATCTTCTCGGCCGCGGCGCTGAAGGAGAGGATGAGGCCGCCCTCGTCGATCACCACCATCGCGTCGGGCACAGTGGCGAGGATCGAGCGAAGATGGGCCTCCGCCTCAAGCGTCGGTTCAGTGGTCGGCTGGTCCATGATGGGTGCCCATAGAATGCGTCGAGACAATGGGAGATGGTTTAGGCCTCAGCTTCCGCCGTTGCGCTTAAGGGAACATACTTATGCAAAGGCGCGCCATTCATCGCTACTTCCGTCCAAGCGATGGAAAAGCCCGACCCAGCCACTACGAAAGATGAGCATAGCGCCGAGTGTGACCTTGCGCGCCGGCTCGCCCGCTATCGGCTGCGGGTGGAGGCGGAAGGTCGCCCGCGCTCGTTGAAGCTGATCGACCGGGCGATCGAGGACGCAGACAGGAAGTCGCGCGGCGCCGCCTGAACGCGCCCGACGCGAGCCGTCAGACGCTTGCTCGTCGAGACCCGCCTTTTTTTCTTTCTAGCGCGTTTCGCCGAGCCGCGGCCGCCAAAGCACCGGCGCATAAGCAATCAGGAACAGGAGGAACGCGCCGCCCCACGCGAGGCCGGCGACGTCGATCCCCATATTGTAGTCAATGACCTTGAGCGACGCGGCGACGCGGAGCAGCGCGCCGGCCGTTATCAGCAGGTAGACGAGGACTGTGAGCGGACTGGCCCGGAGCTCGCGAGCGGTGTGGCCGAGGCTCGCTCGGGTCATGACTGCAAGGATCATCGTCGCCATCGCGCCGGCGGTCAGCGAATGGATCGCAGCGCTCCGCGGCACCCAGCCGGCGATGCTGAAGCCGAGTAGCACGAGCCCAACTGGTATCCACAGGTAGCCGACATGGAGGATGAGCACGAGCGGGTCGGCAAAAGTCCGCCAGCCCCTCCAGCGCGCCCAGCGCACCAGCTGCAAGGCGCCCGCAGCAATCACCAGCAGACCGGTCACCAGTTCCGGCGGACCTGTCAGCCAGAACAGCATAGCGACCGCAGTCGCGCCGATTACGAACAGGTCGAACTTGCCCGGCTGCGTCGGCAGCCCCTGGGTCATGCCGCGCTTCACCATCCAGTTGCGCGTGAAGGACGGGATGATCCGTCCGCCGATCAACGAGATCAGAAGTACGACGAGCGCGAGCGCCAGCTGCCAGCCAAGGTCCGGCCATGGGATGGCGTTGGTGTTGGCGAGATAATCGAGCGCGTCGGCCAGGCCGAACAGCAGGATCATGCCGACGATGGGCGTGTTGCGGTTGTTGGCTTCGAGTACCTCGCGCGCGGCGAGCAGCCCGAGGACGAAGAAGAAGCCGACGTCAAGCAGCGCTGCGAACCACAGCGAGAGCGTCCCGGAGAAAAGGACTGCGAACCTGGCTGCTGCCCACAGACTGAACAGTCCCGCAAGTGGCCATCCGGCGATCGGAAGCCGGCCCGTCCAGTTGGGAACCGCGGTCAGGAGGAATCCGCCGATCACCGCGCCCACGAAGCCGAACAGCATCTCGTGCCGGTGCCAGGCAAGCGCCTCTAGCGCGGTAGGAAGCGTGATCTCCCCGAGGAGCGAGCAGATCCACAGGCAAATGGCGACAAGCGCCCATGCCGCGCCGGCGAAGAAGAAGGGCCGGAAACCGCCGCGGAAGAAAGGGTAAGAAGCGGCCATGCGCCGCCGGCGGAGCGCGAGCATCTGCTCACCGCGAGTTACTACTCTCGCATCGCTCGATGTGTCAGGCATGGACCTGCCCTAGGCGGTAGGGGCGCATGATCCCCATACGTAAAAGCCCTGATGGCGTTCCAGTCAGAAGCTGCGGGCACTGACAGGCTGGTTCGCGACCGTGCTCCAAGAGCTGCTCCAGAGGTGCCGCAGAAGCCCGATGAACACGATTCCCCAGGCGGCGAGCGCGACGAAGATGAAGACGTTCGGGATGGCGGCAAGGAACGAGAAGCCGGTCGCCCGCGACAGCTGGACGGTCGCGGTCGTGTACATGCCCAGGGGAAAGACCATGCCCCAAAGCGCCGGCTCATACCGCGGCAGCTCCTTGCAGACGACGTAGCGCCAGACCATCAGTGCGATCAGCAAGGGAATCCACCAGGTCGAGGCCGCCCAGAAGAACAAGGTGAAACCCGGGAGGAAGGCTGCCACCTCGGCGAGCACGGGCCAGTGACCGACGCGCATCATCAAAGTCGCGCCCGCAAGCGTGGTGATCGCGACCGCGCCCATGTTGATCCAGTAGGGCGGCGAGAAGTCCCGCGAGGCCAGGCGCACGAAGGTCAGGCGGTAGAAGATCAGGGGGATGATCGCGAGATAGAGCATGCTTCCGATCATGAACATCGCGACACAGAGCAACTGGATCGGCGCGGCCGGCGCCGACAGCCCGTCCACCGCGCCGCGAGAGACGACGATCGACTGCGTCGCGACCGCGGCGATCAGCCAGGCGCCGTTGATCCCGCCCGCAAGCGTCGGCTTGCGCGTCCGCACCGTCACTGCGGTAAAGAAGGCGTACATGATGAGAAACCAGAGGCTAATCCCGAGCCACCACAAAGCAAGGGCAACCCGGTGTGCGCCCGCGACCAGCACCGTCTGGGTCGCGAGGACGCACGTCCCCGCGACCAAGGTGAAGAAGCCGGGCGCCCGCTGATGGTCAAAGAGGTCGGCGATGAGCCGGCGCGGGAACTGCACCAGGCGGACCAAAGTCAGCGCCCAGAGCGCGAGGTAGAACATCCAGTTGAGCCAGACCAGCGCACCCGCGACCGCCGTATAGCCGAGCAGCTGGCTCGCGATCGATACCGCCCCGGTCGCCATCACCAGCGCAAAATAGCCGGGGAATAGGGTCTCGGCGGCGCCAAGGATGGAGCCTGGCCGCCTGCCGGCTGGGTGGAGTGAATTCATGCCCTCGGGGCTCTCGCGAAATTTCGGGCCTGTCGATGAGGCAGATCAATTTAGCACATCTGGTGTTAGACTATGCCTTGCGGACACAAGATGTGGGAGAAATGGAATGTTCGATGTTGCGCTCGCCGAAGAGATCTGGACCGCCAAGTACCGGTTCAGGGCCGTGGACGGTTCGGGCGATTCGACCTTCGGCGAGACCGCGGCGCGGGTCGCAAGGGCGGTGGCAAGCAGCGAGGCGCATGAGCGACGCTCTTTCTGGGAAGAGAAGTTCCGCGACGCGGTCGAAACAATGCGGTTCATCCCCGCGGGCCGGGTGCTAGCCGGCGCGGGGACCGAGCGGTCGGTCACCTTATTCAACTGCTTCGTCATGGGGACCATTCCCGACAGTCTGGAGGGCATCTTCGCGCATTTGAAGGAAGCCGCGCTCACCATGCAGCAGGGCGGGGGCGTGGGCATGGACTTCTCGACGATCCGGCCCGGCGGCGCCCTGGTCAAAGGCGTGGCGGCCGAGGCCTCCGGCCCTCTGAGCTTTATGGACTGCTGGGATTCGATGTGCCGCACGGTCCATTCGGCAGGCCAGCGCCGGGGCGCGATGATGGGATGCCTGAGGATCGACCATCCCGATATCGAAGCATTCATCGACGCCAAGCGCGACGCTGCGCGTTTCCGCAACTTCAACCTCTCGGTGCTTGTCCCCGATGCTTTCATGACCGCGCTCGCCGGCGATTGCGACTGGCCGCTGGTCTTCAATGGGGAGACCGTCCGAAACGTCCGCGCGCGCGATCTCTGGGACCGGCTGATGCGCGCGACCTACGACGTTGCCGAGCCCGGCGTGATCTTCATCGACCGGGTCAACGGCGAGAACAACCTCGCTCACTGCGAGACGATCGCCGCAAGCAATCCCTGCGGCGAGCAGATGCTGCCGCCTTATGGCGCTTGTCTCCTTGGCTCGATCAACCTTGCGCAACTGGTCGATCGGCCGTTCGAGCAAGGCGCCGTGCTCGATAAAGGGCAGCTCGACGACCTTACCCGCACCGCGGTGCGCCTGCTCGACAATGTGATCGACATCTCCCGCTATCCACTTCGCCAACAGGAGGACGAAGCGAAGGCCAAGCGCCGCATCGGCCTCGGCATCACGGGCCTGGCCGACGCCTTGCTCTTCTGCGGTGCAGCCTACGGCAGCAGCGAGGCCGTAAGCCTCACACAGGCATGGCTCGGGACGATCAAGCGAGCCGCCTATCGAGCTTCGGCCGAGCTCGCGGCCGAGAAGGGCGCGTTCCCGCTCTACGATCACCGCATGCTCGAGCAGCCGAACCTCGCCAGCCTCGACGAGGAAACGCGGGCGCTCATCGCCGAGCATGGGCTCAGGAACGGCTGCCTGACCTCGATCGCACCGACCGGTACAACGTCGCTGCTCGCGGGAAACGTCTCGTCAGGGATCGAGCCGGTGTTTGCCTACAGTTACACGCGCAAGATCAGAAACGGCGACGGCACTACGCGTGAGGAGCAGGTCGAGGATTATGCGATGCGTGTGTGGCGCAGCGCCAAAGGCGACGAGCCGCCGCCGTCCGAGCTGTTTGTCAGCGCGCAGACGCTTAGCCCGTCGGATCACCTGACCATGCAGGCCGCGGCGCAGGCCCTGATCGACAGCTCCATCTCCAAGACCGTCAACTGTCCGGAAGACATCAGCTTCGAAGCCTTCGCCGACGTCTACATCGAAGGCTATCACCTCGGCTGCAAGGGCCTCACCACCTACCGGCCCAACGCTGTCACCGGCTCCGTGCTGAGCGTCTCCGGACCCAAGGCCGACCCGGTTCCTGCGAGGACCGAAGACCCGCTGCCGCCACGCGAAGAACAGCTCCATGGCACTACGTACAAGCTCAAATGGCCCGAGAGCGCGCACGCGGTCTACGTCACCATTAACGACATCGAGCAGGACGGCTCGCGCCGCCCGTTCGAGATGTTCATCAACTCCAAGAACATGGAGCATTACGCCTGGACGCTGGGACTCACCCGAATGGTCTCGGCGGTGTTCCGCCGTAGCGCCGACGTGACGTTCGTCGCCGAGGAACTCAAGGCTGTGTTCGACCCCCGCGGCGGGGCGTGGATGGGCGGACGTTACGTGCCTTCATTGCTCGCTGCCATTGGCGATATCATTGAGCGACACCTTGGCGGCCTGCGCCCCGGCGAAGCTGGGAGGCCGGTGACAGCAGTCGCTCATCCCTTCACGCCCGCCGCCTGTCCACAGTGCGGCGTTGCAAAGCTGGTCAAGGTCGAAGGCTGCAACAATTGCCTCGAGTGCGGCTACTCGAAATGCGGATAGAGGGCCGCTCAGTTCAGAATGCTATCCAGGTAAACACTCTCAAGGCATCGTTGTCGGCGGCGTTCGCGCCCGCGAAATCGAAATTGCGGTGGCGGCCGTTGAACTTGCCGTAGATCGTGTACTGAAGGCCCATACGAGCGTTGAATCTCGGTCCCAGGGGCGAATTGCCCGCGCCCCACGGGGTGAAGTCGACCTGGCCCATGACGCCGTTGCTGTTGGGCAGGCCATTGCCCCCGTAGAGATTGAAGTTGCGCGAGCCGGTGATGCTGAATGGCGAGACCGTCAGACCGACCTTGCCGTGCCAGGTGTAGCGAACCGCAGCGCGCAATTCGTTCAGATGATAATTGGCGCAGCCCACATCGCTTCCGTCGCCGACCAGTCCCAGCGCGCAGCTCGCTCGCAGATTGCCCTGTTCGTGCTCGAACCGAAGATCCGCGCTGAGCTGGTCTTTGCCCAGCGGTTTCAGCCACGAACTATCGAGGCCCCAGTCCGTATAGCGATCCGTGAAGCCGCTGGAGCGGTCGCGCCCCGGGAAGATCGCCGCTTTGAGGACGTTCGCTCCAACCTCGAAGGTGCCGCCTGCCAGGTCGTTCTGATAGGCAATACGCCCATAAGGAGCCAAGCCGTGCAGCGATCCCGGGTCCGTTGGATCCATGCCTACAAAGTTGAGAAATCCGCGGGACGGGCTCGAATAGCCACCCCCTTCGACATAGAATTTGTGGCCAATCCAGGCATAGCCTGTGAGTCCGATCACGTTGCCTGCAAGCGGATCGTCAATCAGCTCGCCTGCATCGGGCGTAGGCGAAACGGCCGTGTCGGTGAATGGGAAGCCCCACGCTGGAAGCGTGTTCCACGGATCCTGGGCCGTCGGATTATTGTTCAGCGTGAGCCCAAGGACTGAGTCCTCTCCGAACATCTTTGTGTTGGTGACGGCGCGCAGGTCGATGTTATCCCACGACCAGGCTCGCCCGACTCCGTCATAGGTGACGAGCTGGGCAAATCCGCCGAAATGGTCGCCGATTCCGCCGGCGACGAAGAGGCTCGCCTGATCGAGCACGAGATTGTTGTTTCGGCTCAAATGTTCGGGCGGAGGAACCTGGTCCTTCGCACTGTGGGTCAATGATGCGATCGCCATGGCCGAAAGTGGAACTGAGCCGTGCATGCGCAGGGTGTAGCCGCCCAACTTGAATTCGCGGCCGAACTGCGTGAGTTCGGGACCAAACCCGCCCACGTGGCAGGCAGCGCAATTGCGTCCCGTCTGCTGCGCGAAGGCGGGAACTGCCGCCGCTGGTCGGTGAAAGGCCAAGGCCGTACCGAAAAGGACAATCCCGGGTGCGATGGACCAACGACTGGCCGTCCGAAAGTCAGGCATGTTGTGCCCCCTGTTGGTGTGAATTTCAGCCCTTCGGCTGGTACAGCATGCACCATCCGGCGGGGCTGACCTGGCCCTCGACAGCCTGGCAAGAAGTGGGCGACTGCCAAAGCGCGCAGGTCTGACACCGTTGCCCGGATTTCGGGATCGGCTGGTAATGAGCCTGCTGCTGGGAGAATTTCTTCGGCGCCGCAGATGCGCGCGTGGCCATTCCAGCCACGATCAGAGCGCCGCCGCCGACTGCGGCGACATTCAGGAAATCGCGACGGGACACTGGCCTGAAGCCGGTCTCTTGGTCGTTCGACATGGCACTTTCTCCATCTCAAAATCAGCGTGAAAGTGCGCCTGCCCACCGAACCGCGAAATACGTAGATTCGCTTACGCAGGGTCCCGGATGTATCAGACCGTCATCGCGTGCGTTGCGTTTGATCCCGGAAGGTAGGAATCGAACGCTGCCGCGACCGCGCGCACGAGCGGTCGCGCTTCCTCGACAACTTCGATCAAGTGACCGGATCTGCGGATCAGCCCGTCGGCTTCCAGCCGGGAAAGTTCGGCATCGACGCCGTTGATCTCCGCGCGATAGTTACACATCAGTTCCTCGATAATGGCGCCGCGGCGCTCGTCCTCTTCGCCGATCCGGCAGCCGCGGACCGTCGCCGGTTGGCCCTGGGCGACGCGGCGCTCATAGTCGGGGATGCGGGTCGCATTCTGGACTATTCCCTGGCGGAGCCGACCGATTGCGGAGGCCCCGAAGCCGAGCAGGGTCTTGCACCGGTCGGTCGTGTAGCCCTGGAAGTTGCGGTGCAGCGCTCCGTCCTCGGCCGCCGAGGCAAGGCTGTCGCCGGGCAGCGCGAAATGATCGATCCCGATCTGGCGGTAGCCGGCGCGGGTCAGTGCGGAAGCGATTGCCTGCGCCTGTTCGTGCCGCTCAGCAGGGCCCGGCAAGGCAGCCCGATCGATTTTGCGCTGATGCGCCTTGAACGAAGGGACGTGGGCATAGCCGAACACTGCGAAGCGGTCAGGCTGCAGCCGGAGCGCCTGCTCAACCGTGTCGAGGCACGATCTGACGGTCTGGAACGGCAACCCGTAGATGAGGTCGAAATTGATCGCCGGAATTCCGCGTTCGCGCAGCATTCGGACTGCTTCGGCGGTGACTTCAAAGCCCTGCACGCGGTTGATTGCCGCCTGCACCTGCGGATCGAAGCTTTGGACACCGACACTTGCGCGATTGACGCCGGCGCGCGCGAACGCACTCGCGAGCTCAGGTGTAAGGGTCCGCGGATCCACCTCCACCGCATTCTCGGTGAGCGGATCCAGCGTGAAGCTGTCCTCCATTGTGTCATGAATCCGCTTGACGTCCTCGGGCGCGAGAAGCGTCGGCGAACCGCCACCCCAGTGCACGTGCCCGGTGCGCAGTTTCGAGCCGAGGTCGGACGCGATGAGCTTGATCTCGCGGATGAGCGCCGAGACGTAGCGCGAAACGGGCGCCTGCCGTCTGGTCACGCTGGTGTTGCACCCGCAATACCAGCACATGTGGCGACAGAAGGGAATGTGGAGGTACAGCGAAACCGGCTCGGCGGGGAGCGAGCGCAGCCAGCGGCGGTACTCCGTGTGGTCGACGGCCGCAGAGAAGTTGGGCGCAGTCGGATAGCTGGTATAGCGCGGAACGCGCATCGCCGCGTAGCGTGCGAAGGTCGCAGGAGAAATCATGACCGGCAAGCTATGAAGATGTTGATCGAAGTCACCTCCGGAAAGCTACGGATTCGAAGTGCCTCGACCATTGATCTAGATCACCGGCGGAACTGCCACCGCAGGTAGTTCGTCCGACAAGAATGGTGGGGCCAAGAGCGTGATCAGTTCCAATCCGA